>Ga0209577_10006065_pt1 | contig 11201 bp, 9 predicted proteins | sample GraSoiAngelo_109_FD_185874 | JGI IMG/M metagenome (GOLD analysis project Ga0209577, IMG submission 185874) | Grasslands soil microbial communities from the Angelo Coastal Reserve, California, USA - 14_0903_12_20cm (SPAdes) (version 2) | ecosystem: Environmental > Terrestrial > Soil > Grasslands ... | reverse complement strand
GCGCCGGCGAGCGGCGCTTCGAGCAAGGGCGGCAGGAGGCGTGGGCGAAGGAACAGGAGCTGCTGGAGCGCTTGCGAGCCTTGCCGGACGGAGAGCAGAAAGCCGAAGAGGTCAAGCGGAAGATCGACCGCGTCCGCACCTTCATCGGGTACCGGGAGTATCCGAAGTACGGCATGGTCAGCCGCTACTTCGTGTACAAGCAGGCCTTGTTGGGAGAGGCCGGCCGCCTGCTGCAGGCGCAGGTGCTCTCCGACAAGGAGGACATCTTCTACCTCAGGTTTGCGGAACTCCATGACGTCGTGCGCACGGCCCATGTGGACGACCAGCTCATCTCCCAGCGCAAGGACGCCTTCAGGTCCCATCAAGCGCTGACGCCGCCCCGGGTGCTCACGTCGGATGGCGAGGTGATCGCCGGGGTGTACCGACGCGATGGCGTGCCAGCCGGCGCGCTGGTCGGCCTGCCCGTTTCGGCGGGGACTATCGAGGGGCGGGCCCGCGTCATCCTGGACATGGCGGAGGCCGATCTCGAACCGGGCGACATCCTGGTCACGGCGCACACCGACCCCAGCTGGTCGCCGCTGTTCGTCGCGATCACGGGACTGGTGACCGAGGTCGGGGGCGTGATGACCCACGGCGCGGTGATCGCACGGGAGTATGGCTTGCCGGCCGTCGTGGGGGTGGAGCATGCCACCCGGCTGATCCGGGATCGGCAGCGGATCCGCGTCAATGGAACGGACGGGTACGTGGAGTACTTGAATGAAGGGGTAAGGGTGCAACCGTGATCCTCCCGAAAGAGCGCGACCCTCGCTTCATCACCATCCGCCGCGGGGGGACGCTGACCGACTCCGACCATCAGCTGCTCGCCCTCTGGGCCGCAACGTGTGCGGAGCACGTCCTGCAATTGTTCGAGTCGGCGCGACCTTTGGACCCGCGGCCTCGCCGGGCGATCGCGCAGGCTCGGGCCTGGGTGCGCGGCGAGATCACGATGTCCGCTGCGCGTGAGGCTGCCGGCATGGCCAACGCGGCTGCTCGAGAGCTGAGCGGCGCCGCCCGCCATGCCGCATATGCCGCCGGCCAGGCCGCGGCGGTGGCGCACGTCGCCGCGCACGAGCTCGGAGCGGCGGCCTACGCCATCAAGGCGGCGCGGGCAGCCGCTCCTGGGGGCGAGGGTGAGAACTCAGGGCGGCTCGAGTGCCGATGGCAGCGTGAACGGCTCCCGGACGCGATCCGCGACCTGGTCCTGGATGATCAGCGGCTGCGAAACGACATCTGCTGGTCGACGTTCGACTGCTGACAGGCCCGCACAGGGGCGGTCATACAGCCGACTGTCGTACAGCGAATGATCGGCCGCGAGTCATCCTGCAGCTTCCCGACCGAATCTCCTAGTAACCGTGCGGGTGCCGACGGGTCCACTCCCAAGCGCTGCCCACGATTTCCTGCAGGCTCGTCTTGCTGGGCTGCCAGCCGAGCTCGTCCCGGATGGCTTGGGCCGAGGCCACGAGTTCTGCGGGATCGCCTCGCCGCCGCGGACCTACGACGACGGGTATTGGACGGTGGGTCACCTCCCGTGCAACCTCGACGACCTCCAGATTGCTGAATCCCCTGCCGTTGCCAAGGTTGTAGGTGCGACTGCCCTTGTCGAGAGCGCCCAGAGAGAGGATGTGCGCGCGTGCCAGGTCGACGATGTGGACGTAGTCGCGCACGCAGGTGCCATCCGAGGTCGGGTAGTCATCGCCGAAGATCGTGAAGTGCGCTGTCTTGCCCAGCGCGACGCCGAGGACGAGCGGGATGATGTGCGTCTCGGGCAGGTGATGCTCGCCAACGCGCTCGGTTGCCCCGGCGGCGTTGAAGTACCGGAGGGCTGCAAAGCGTAAACCGTGCAGCCGCTCGTACCAGGCAAGGGCCCTCTCCAGCATGAGCTTGGACTCACCGTAGGGGGACCCCGGCTCGGGAGCCTCATCAGCTGGGATCGGCATCCGCTTGGCGTGCTGAAAGAGATTGGCAGTTGAGGAGAGGATGAACCGGCCGACGTCGTGACGCACCGACGCGGCCATAACGTTGATCCCGGTCTGCAGATTGTCGCGGAGGTAGAGCTCCGGGCGCTCCATTGATTCACCGACGAGGGTGTTGCCGGCAAAGTGCATGACGCCGTCGATGCCCGGGTTGGCGCTGAAGGCGCGGTCGATCGCTTCCAAGTCTCGGAGGTCGCCATGGACACAGCAGGCCTCTCGCGGCACGGCTTTCAGATGACCCTGGGAGAAGTTGTCGAACACCACGACTTCGTGGCCGCAACTCAGCAACTCCTCCACTACCGCGGCACCGATGTAACCAGCACCCCCGGTTACGAGGACCTTCAAGAGCGGCCTCCGCCGAAGTCCTGAGCACCGCTCACGGGTTCATCGAGTCGCGAACGCAGCATCCAAAGCGCATTCTTTCCGGTCCGCCGGCGCCGGCCAATGGGAATCTGCCGACGCCCCAGCCTTGCCAGTCCCAGAGCTGCCTTGCCCAGGGACGGGAAGGTGGGTCGTTGGGACATGCGGCCTGCCAGGCCGCGTTCCTAGCTTGCGGGGGAGGCCGAATGCCTCATTGCCGGGCCGGAGAGCCGGCGTACGTTGCGCAGGAGGGATTTGAGCACAAATGGATCCGCAACCGCGCCGCCAGCCCGTCCAATACCTCTGCTATTGCGGCACCTTCATCACCGCAACACCCGTCTGTTCGGTCTGCGCCAAGCCCATGACGGCCGTGCTGTTGGGTGCAGCGCTGGCTCGCTCGGAGGCTGTCGGCCACGCCACTGGTGGACCCCTCGGCAGTGCTCAGGCTCACGCCGTCGCCGTCTGACCGCGGTCCGTAGCTAGGGACGCGTCAGGCAGGCACCTGGTTCAGGCTCCCGACGCGGACGTCGACCTTCTCCTCCATCGGAAAGACCGCCAGCACGCTCGTCCCCACCCCGGCCTTGCTCTCAATCACGAGCCGGCCGCCCAGGAACAGGGCTCGCTCCTTCATCCCCAGCATGCCCATGCCCAGAAGCGGTCGATCCTGGTCGGCTTCCGCTCCGTGCCCGTCGTCCCTGACGACCATCGCCAGCTCGCTCTCGGAGTAGGTCTGAAGAGTCACCCCCACCCGGCCGGCCCCGCTGTGGCTCCGGACGTTCGCCAAGGCTTCCTCGACGATGCGGTAGATGTTGGCGGCCGAGGATGCTCGGAGCCTCGCCGGCCAGCCGGGGTTGACGCTGAGCTGGGTCGCTATGCCGGTCTTCTCGTGGAAGCGCTTGAGGAGCGATCCCAGGGCGTCGACCAGGCTATCGCCCACCGCCGTCTCGCCGCGCAGGTCGTAAAGAAGTTCCCGAAGGTTGTTGAGCACCTCTCGAGTCGAGTCTTGAAGCTCGTCAACCTGCCTCAAAACGCTCTCGCGCCCAGTCTGGTCGAGCTTGAAGTTCTCGAGGTCGACGAGCATCAATGTCAACGTCTGCGCCACCCGATCGTGCAGCTCTCGAGCCAACGAGCGCCGAAGCTCCTCTTCGATCGTGGCGTCCACGATGCGCGCCCGGGAACGTCGATTCCCCCCAGCCGGTGATTGCGCCATATCCGTGAAACTCCCCCCAACGAACCAACACGAAGGCTGGGAGGTAGGCTCTCGAAAGAGCCCGACAGGGACATCCCCCTGTCCCGTAACCCCCACCTTGCGCCCAGACCCAGTGGTCTGACGTGAGACTTAACGCCCTTTTCGACCCGGGGTCAATGGGCAATTGTCACCATGCTTCCCCGACTCATCCCCACCGAACGCACAAGGCGGAGCCCAGTTGTCCACGTCTGGCGGTGAGAGAGAGCGACCTCACCGGTTCCCAGCCTGCCTCAGGATGGCAAAAGGCGCCCGTCCAGGACGGTTTGCCCATGGCTCCCTCCTGCCATTGCTTGCAGCATAGTCTGGTACATCGGCTGCTGGCGGCGTCTGAGGCTGCTTTGAGAAACCGGGAGGACGACAGGAATCGAAGCGCTGAACATCAAGGAAATCTTCTTCAGGGTGGTCCTACCATTTCTGGCCCTGGTCAATCTCTGCCTGGGCTTTCTTCTGCTGTCGATGTTGCGGCCGAGGGGTTGGTTGGACTGGCTCGTTGCGGTCGTAGGAGGATTCTGCTTCCTGGTAGGTGGCTGGCTCGGCGCGAGCGGTTGGTCGCGTACCTACTGGGGTCAGGTCATGACAGTGCAGGTCCGAGCGTGGCACCGGATGTCCGACACCATCCTCGACTGGCTCGAGGAGCTGAGGGTTTCGCCAGACAATCTGGAGCGCCTGCGCCGGCGCCTGGAGGAACTGGGCGGGTAGCCGCGGCGGCCGACCGGTACTCCGCTCAGCGGAACGCGATCAGCTTCTCGCCCTGGCTCTCACCGGGCCCGGCGCCGGCCAGGGCCGCAGCCCTCCACCGACTCTTGGCCTCCCGTGACCTGCCCTGCAGGTCGAGCTGTTCGGCGTGCTCGATCAAGCAGGCGCGAACCCGGCCGACCAGGCCCAGGGCGCGGTAGGTGCCGACCGCCTCCTCATAGCAGGCGTCAGCCTCTTGTCGATGGCCACCGGGGACCAGCAGGCCAGCGAGAACCTGTAATGCGGTCGCCAGGCTCAGCAGCTCTCCGCCCTCACTGGCCAGCTCGATAGTCTGGCGGGCCAAGCTTTCAGCCTCGACCATCCGCCCTTGCCTTTGTCGGAGCCGAGCCAGGTTGACCGTCGTATAGGAGCGGTTGCGCCGGTCGACACCATGCTCGTGGCAGTAGCGGAGTGAGCGCTCCAGGTGCTCCTCGGCGGCCTCGAGCTGCCCGGCCTGGATCAAGAGCTCGCTCAGGTTGACCTCGGCACGCGACATCGAAGCCATGTCCGACTGCAGTGCGTAAAGGCTTAACGCCTTGCTGAAGTACTCATTTGCCTGGGTGAGCCGCCCCAAGTGGTGAGAGGCCATCCCCAGGCCCTCGTACATCAACGACAACTGGCGCAGATCCCGAAGTGGCTCGGCGGCGCTCAGTGCGCGGTCATAGAGCCGGATGGCCTGCTGCCACTCCTGGCGGTTGACGGCAATTGCGGCCAGGTGGTTGAGGATTCGAGCCTCAAGCATTGGCGGAGCAGGGCTCAGCTCTCGGCAGAGTCGAAGAGCCGCTTCCGCTGCCGGCTGAGACTCGGGGTCGTCCAGCAGGTAGAGGGCGGATGACTTCATATGCAGTGCATGGGCCGCCATCCACGGGTCGGCGTGGTCGTCGAACAGCCGAAGTGCCCTGTCGAGATGCCCGATGGCCGGCTCGGGTCGGATCAGCCTGACGTTGGCCTCTCCCATCCAGTAATGAACCAAGGCTTCCGGATGTCCGTCGAGGCCGCCGGCCTCGAGGATCTGCGATCCACGTTTGAGGACCTCGTCGAACCTGGTCTCCGCCGTCAACCTTTCCAGCTCAAACTGCGAGGCCGCCAGCTGGCTTGGTATCGGGAGGAAGAAGGAGATCGGTTTCCCGGTCCGCTCAGCGAGCAGGACGAGAGTCTTCATCGACGGTTTCGACCGGCCGGTCTCGATGCGATGGATCGCCGAGCGGGTGAGGCTGGTGCCGCCCAGCTGAGCAAGGGTCAGCTCCCTGTTGTTTCGGGCCTCTTTGACCGCGCCCGGACGCAACTCGACGCCGATCTTGGATCGGGCAAAGCCGGGAGCGGGGGTCCGGCCGGGCACGCTACGCTCGCTGCGCGGCGACCCGGCCGGAGTTGGGGGGAAATTCCGAGTTGCGGGAGGGGTTAGTTCTGAGCAGAGAGGGCCGAGCTGTAGCAGCAGGGGCCGTCGGCCAGAGCCGGCGCGACGCCGATGGACGCTGCGGCGAGCGCCAAGACCAAGGCAACAAATAGTTTGCGCATCGAGTAGTTATCGTCTCCCTTCCCCTCGTAGACTGGTGCGCCCAGACTCTAGCGTCCTTCCGAACGGATGTCAATTGCCTTCGTCAACTCGTGGGTCGGAGTCAGTTGACCGGGCGGTGAGGTCAGGCCAGGACCCTTCCAATTGTCCCGGCGGGCCCGAACGTTCGTCCCATGGACTGCAGCCGATGGTTGCGTCAACCTCCACCGCCGTGGACCACAATCGTCGGCAGTCGCGGCTCGGCGGATCCCCGTGAGCCGAATCGCCGTCATCGGCGCCGGCTACGTCGGGATCACCACCGCCGCCTGCCTCGCAGATCTCGGGAACGAGGTCTGTGTCGTGGACGTCGATGCCTCGAAGGTCGCCCGGCTGCAGGCCGGAGAGCTCACTTTCTCGGAGCCCGGCCTGGCAGAGGTGCTGCAGCACAACCTGGCAGCGGGACGCCTGTCCTTTACGACCGGCTACGGCGCGGCCATTCCCGGCGCCCAGTTTGCCTTCATCGCCGTGTCGACACCGGAGGGGGAGGGCGGTCAGGCTGACACGCGAGCGGTCGAAAGCGCGGCTCGCTCCATCGCCGCGAGCATCGACGGGCCTCTGGTGGTGGTGAACAAGTCGACGGTGCCGATCGGTACCGGCGATCTCGTAGGCCACCTCATCGCGGCGATCCGGCCCGAGGTCCGGATCGGCGTCGTCTCCAACCCGGAGTTCCTTCGGGAAGGGTCGGCCGTCTTCGATTTCATGCACCCGGACCGCATCGTGCTCGGGTCCGGCGACCTGGTCGCGGCCAAACAGGTCGCGGACCTCTACGCCCCGCTCGAGCCGCAGGCGGTCGTGATCACCGATATGCACACAGCGGAGTTCATCAAGTACGCCTCGAACGCCTTCCTTGCGACAAAGATCTCCTTCGTGAATGAGATGGCCTGGATTGCGGAGCGGGTCGGCGCCGACATCAAGGTGATCGCAGCCGGCATGGGCCTCGACCCGCGGATCGGACCGCAGTTCCTTGCCGCGGGCCTTGGCTTCGGCGGCTCCTGCTTTCCCAAGGACGTGAAGGCCCTCAGCGCCATCGCCGCGGCGGCCGGTCGCCACTCGGCTCTTCTGGACTCGGTGCTCGAGATCAACCGCAGCCAGCGCCGGCTGGTGGTCGACAAGGTTCGCTTGCTGCTCGGGTCGCTGGAGGGACGCGCGGTCGGCCTCCTGGGTTTGGCCTTCAAGCCTGGGACCGATGATCTGCGTGAGGCGCCCAGCCTCGACATCGCCCGGATGCTGCTCGACGCCGGGGCGGAGGTAAGCGCCTACGACCCGGTCGCCACGCCCTCCGCGAAAAGGCTGCTCCCCGAGCTCGTCTACCGGCGGACCCCCTACGCGGTCGCCAAGGGAGCGGACGCGGTGGTACTGGTGACGGAGTGGAACGAGTTCAAGGAACTGGACTTTGACCGCTTCCGCCACCTGATGCGCCGGCCAGTCTTCGTCGACGGCCGCAACGTCCTGGACCCGGGGCGGATGAGAGATCTCGGCTTCATCTATTCCAGCATCGGCCGTACCTGATATGCGTGCGGTGATAGCCGGGGGTGCGGGGTTCATCGGATCCCATCTCTCCGACGTGCTCCTGGAACGCGGCTGGGAGGTGGTCGTCATCGACAGCCTGCTGAGCGGGTCGATGGCGAACGTCGCGCACCTGGCCGGCTCACCTCGCTTCACCTTCGTCCGCCAGGACGTCAGCCGCCCGGTCCGGATTCGGGGTCGGGTGGACAGCGTGCTGCATCTCGCCTCGCCTGCCTCACCGGTGGACTTCTTCAAATACCCGATCCAGATCCTGAAGGCGAGCACGCTCGGAACCCACAACCTGCTCGGGCTGGCAAAGGCGAAGGGAGCGCGGTTCCTGCTGGCGTCGACGTCCGAGGTCTACGGCGACCCCCTGGTCCACCCCCAGCCAGAGGACTACTGGGGCAACGTGAACCCGATCGGGCCTCGCGGGTGCTACGACGAGGCCAAGCGCTGCGCCGAGGCGTTCACCATGGCCTACCACCGGGCTCACGGCCTGGACACCCGGATAGTCCGCATCTTCAACACCTATGGGCCCCGCATGCGGCTGGACGATGGCCGGATGCTTCCCAACTTCATCACCCAGGCACTGCGGGATGAGCCCATCACCGTCTATGGGGACGGGACTCAGACCAGGAGCGTCACCTATGTGGACGACCTGGTCCGCGGAATGCTCGCCGTCCTCGAGTCCGACGACCCCCTGCCATTCAACATCGGCGACCAGAACGAGACTTCCGTGATCGACCTGGCCCGGCGGGTTCGCAGGATGGCCCACAGCTCGAGCGCTTTTGCATTCCGGCCTCTGCCCGAGGACGATCCCAAACAGCGCCGGCCGGACACCTCACGGGCGCAAGCGATACTCGGCTGGCAGCCCGAGATCGGACTGGTTGAAGGCCTGGGCCGCACCTTCGATTATTTCAGCCGCGCACTGGCCTCCTGAGCGGCAGCGAGCCGCGATCGCGTTTCCTTTTCGCCACCGGTCGTCTGACTTCATCCCGCCGCGCATTGACGTCCGTTTGACCACGGGATGTCGCCAATCCGTCTGCGCCCAACGTCTATGGTGGCCGCCGGGTTGATTCGTTTGGCATCGGCCCGATAGACCAATTCAACGCCGGCTCGTCGGCTCGCGAATTGTGAACGCGCGCCCGGGGCGGCGGATCGGGGGTCCGCATGAACGTCACCGAAGAAGTGCTCGCGAAGGCTCGACGCGGCCTGCCCAGCTCGGCCGCTATCGCCATTGGAGGCCTGGTGGCCCTTGTGGTCCTGTTTGCGCTCGGAGGACCATTGGGCTGGAACTCGCCTGCCAAGCGGGTCGCACTGAACAGCGCCTCGTCCACGCTGGCCGTCGTCGGGAACCACCTCACCGACAACGGGCAGGTTGTCGTGTTCCGGGGCGTCAACCGCAGCGGGGCGGAGTACGCCTGCTTCCAGGGTTGGGGCTTCTTCGACGGGCCTAGCGACGACGCATCCATCGCCGCACTTGCGGCTTGGGGAGTCAACGCCGTCCGAGTCCCGATGAACGAAGACTGCTGGCTCGGGATCAATGGGATCAGCCCCGCGTATTCAGGTGCGAACTACCAGGCCGCCATCACCGGCTATGTCTCCCGCCTCCGGGCCCACGGGCTCTATGTGATCCTCGACAACCAATTCGCCGGGCCGGGCACGAACAAGAGCACCACGATCCTCCCGATGGCGGACGCGGACCATGCGCCGGCGTTCTGGGCATCGGTGGCGGCCAACTTCGCCGGTGATCGCGGCGTCGTCTTCGACCTCGGGCTACAACCTCACCACGCCCTACCAGGCGGCCGGGATGAACAGCCTGGTGGCCGCGGTGCGAGGAACCGGTGCCAAGAACGTGATCTTGGCGGCAGGGCTGAGCTGGAGCTACGACATCGGCGGCTGGCTCGCCAACCGGCCGGCCGACGGTCAGTTGGTGGCCGGCATTCACAACTACGGTGCCGGCGGCTGGAACAGCCCCTCGGACTGGAACCGCGCCTACGCTCCGGTCGCGGCGCAGGTGCCGGTCCTGATCGGCGAGATGGGGTTCGACGGCTACATCGAGCAGCTGATGCCGTGGGCCGACGCCCACGGGATCGGTTACCTGGCCTGGACCTACGACACCTGGGGCAACCAGCAGGCGCTGGTCTCCAACTACAACGGGACCCCCACCGCCTATGGCCTCGGGTTCAGAAACTACTTGACGGCGATCGGCACCATCCCTGCGCCGACCCCGACCCCGACTTCACCGCCGAGCCCCACGGCAACCCCCACACCTACCCCGACCCCGGCGCCTACGCCGCCGGCCGTCCCGAACTTCGACCACATCTTCACCGTGCTGATGGAGAACCGCGCCTACAGCGAGGTGATCAACTCCCCTTACATCGCCAGCCTTGCCAAGCTGGGCTCGACCGAGGGGAACTACTTCGCGACCGACCACCCCAGCCTGCCGAACTACGCCGAGCTGACCAGTGGGCAGTCCTTCCCGAACGCGGCCACCGACTGCGACCCCTCGGCTTCCTGCCAGTCAGCCGCCGTCAATATCGCGGACCGGATCACGGCCAGCGGCCGGACCTGGAAGGAATACGCCGAGTCCATGGGCACGGCCTGCAAGAGGACCACCAGCGGCCTTTACGCGGCACGGCACAACCCCTTCGTCTACTACTCGGACATCAGCGCCGCAACCTGTCAGGCGAACGTGGTCGACTACAGCCACCTCGCCGGGGACCTGGCCTCGACGGCGACCACGCCCAGCTACGCCTTCATCACGCCCAACTCCTGCAGCGACATGCACGACTGCTCGACTGCGGCCGGGGATGGTTGGCTGAGCCAGAACCTGCCCCAAATCCTCAACTCCCCCGCTTTCAAGACGCAGAACTCCCTGCTCGCGTTGGTGTGGGATGAGGACGACGGCAGCCAGTCGAATCAGGTCGCAGCCATCTTCGTGGGCTCACAGGTCAAGGCTGGATACGTGTCCGCCGCTCCACACACCCACTACGGCCTCCTCCATACCATCGAGAAGGCCTGGGGGCTGGCTTCCCTGACTGCCAGCGACGCCAACGCCGCGCCGATCACCGACATCTTCAAGCCAGCGCCGGGTAGCCCGCCGACCCCGACTCCGACGCCGACCCAGACTCCGACACCCAAGCCGACCCCGACCCCGACTCCGACCCCGACGGTGACCCCCACGCCCACACCGACTCCGAGCGCGGGTTCAATCCGTTATGACTTCGAGGACGGGACCACGCAGAACTGGCAGGTAGCGTGGGGCGGCTCCATCGCCGTTTCGAACCGGGTCGGAACCGCCTACTCCGGGAACCATGCGCTGGCGATCGACGTTTCGGCGGTCCGGGACTGGCCGGCGGTTGACATCCAGCGCTCGGTGACCGGGTTTGCGCCCGGGACCACTGTCACCTTCCATGTCTACTCTCCAGGTGCCGGCGCGCCCTGGATAACGCCCTTTGCCTACAGCGGGAGCTGGAGTCCGCGCTTTACGAACGCGGTCCAGCTGGCGCCGGGTTGGAATACCGTCACCTGGACCGTGCCCTCGATGACAGGCGTGAACGGGGTCGGGTTCCAGATCAACAACAACGGAGCTTGGGGCGGCCGCCTGTACCTGGACGCGGTCACGACCGGTTGACGCCGGCTCGGGTTCTGGGACCACCGTCCTAGGCAGCCTGGGACATTCGGGTGCGGTCAGTGGTGATGGAGACCATTGACTCAGGACTCCCATGCTGTATTTTCGCAACTGGGACTGGGGAAGAAACGGGAGCGCGACCGGCCAGGT
>Ga0209577_10006061_pt1 | contig 11203 bp, 7 predicted proteins | sample GraSoiAngelo_109_FD_185874 | JGI IMG/M metagenome (GOLD analysis project Ga0209577, IMG submission 185874) | Grasslands soil microbial communities from the Angelo Coastal Reserve, California, USA - 14_0903_12_20cm (SPAdes) (version 2) | ecosystem: Environmental > Terrestrial > Soil > Grasslands ... | reverse complement strand
TGCCCCTAACTCTTACTTGATCCAAAAGTCAGGCGCTTGACCCATAAGTCGGACCCGCAACCGACTTTTGGTGCAAAGCCCGACTCGTTCGACTCGTCAAGGGTCAGGCTTTGCCTCAAAAGTCAGGGGTCGCTGAATGATCTGCGATCATTGCCTATGTTCGCAGAAGATACTGGCGCGGCGAGTTCCGGCTGCGTAGACTATTACGACGGAAGGGAGACGGACAACCTCAATTCATGAGCTTACTCCAGTCACTTCGCAATCGTTTGTTTTTATTGCTGTGGTGCGGACAGACGCTATCCCGTCTCGGTGACAGCGTTTATAGAGTTGCGCTCGTTTGGTGGGTGCTGCAGAAAACAGGCTCGGCTGCCGCAGTGGCAACGATGCTAATTTTTTCGTACGTGCCGATGCTGTTATTCCTCCTGCTTGGGGGTATCGCCATTGACCGGTTTTCAAGGTCGAAGGTGATGTTGTTGTCCGACGTCTCGCGCGCGGCAATCATGTTTATGGTTACGCTTCTCGCCTATTCGGGGAGCTTACAAGTTTGGCATCTGTATATTGCCAGCGCAATCTTTGGCACCGTCAATGCCTTCTTTCAGCCAGCCTATACCGTGATGGTGCCCGAAATCGTCTCCAGTGAATCGCTGCCGAGCGCAAACTCATTGACAAACTTAAGCAAGCAACTGACTGAGGTAGTGGGCCCAGCGATAGGAGCGTCCATTGTTGCGTTCGCCGGGACCACGATGGTATTTGCAGTCGATGGTCTTTCGTTTCTTATCTCCGCTTTTTCTCTTTTGCCACTCCTGAGACTGTCTGTTTCAAGCATGAATGTTCGCCGGTCGGCTAGCGCAATAAAGAATCTTCGAGAGGGGTTTGACGCGGTGTTTGCCTCGCCGTGGCTGTGGATCACGATCGGCGTTGCCTCTCTCGGGAATATTATGCTGAGTGGTCCAATCAGCGTTGCCTTGCCGTTTCTAATTAAGGATGTACTGCATCGTGGCGTTGGCTCATTGGGCGCTGTTTACTCCACGCTTGCTTTAGGTTCCGTTGCTGCCTCAGTCTGGTTGGGCCGTTTTGCGAAGATTCGCCGCCGCGGGCCTACGCTTTACGGCGCGTATCTTGTAGCTGCAATTATGACCATCACTGTTGGCCTGCCGATAGGATTCACGGGAATCGGGATAGCGGCCTTTATCATAGGTGCGGCACTCACGAGCTCTGCCCTAATCTGGACGAACACACTACAAGAGTGTGTCTCTCGCGAGATATTAGGACGGGTCTCCAGCATAGACTATCTCGGCTCCTACGCGTTGATGCCGATTGGCTACGCAGCGGTAGGTTGGGCGGCTGATCACCTGGGATCAGCATTGGTGTTTGTCATTGGCGGCGCCATCACTAGTGTGCTGGCAACCCTCGCCTTGTCGTCTCCTGTGATCAAAGGTCTCGACTGATCCATGCTGGCGCCAATCTCACGACAGTCCGACTATTCGTATCTGAGCGTCACTATCGGATCCACTTTTGTAGCCCGGCGCGCCGGGAGGTAACCCGCCAGCAGCGCCACGACCAGCAATGCCAACGATGTCGAGGCCAAAGTCATAGGGTCCATGGTACTGACTCCATAGAGCAAGCTGCTCATCACTCTCGTCGAGAGAATCGCCAGTGCGATACCGACTCCGAGGCCGATCAAAGCCAACAGTAAAGCTTGACCAACGACCTGCTTGAAGATGTCGATCGGCGTGGCGCCAAGCGCCATGCGAATGCCAATGTCGCGCGTGCGCAATGTCACGGAGTAGGACATCACTCCATAAACGCCAACCGCTGCCAGTACCAAAGCGAGGCCCGCAAAGACGCTGAGTAGAATCAGATAGAAGCGAGGTTGGGCCACGGAAGTGGAGATCAATTCTTCCATCAGCTTCATGCTCGAAATCGGTAAATCCTTATCGGCGGCCCAAACCTCCTTCCGGATCGCCCCGGCAAGCATCCTGGGGTCGGAATTAGTGCGGGCCACGAGCGTAAAAGTCCGACTCGTATTCTGCAGGTAAGGGACATAAATTTCAGGTTGCGTTTCTTCCCGCAGTGAAGCCTGATTGGCGGAACCGACCAGCCCCACGATCGTTAGCCATGGATTTTTAGACTCTGGCCTTCCACGCTTGACTCGCTTCCCCAGGGGATCTTCTCCAGGCCAGTACTTGCGCGCGGCGGCATCATTAATGATGGCCACTCCCTGCGCGTCGGCTGAGTCGCGATCGGTGAATTGATGGCCGCGAACAAAGGGTATGCCCATGGTTGAAAAATAGTCAGGGCTAATAACGCGATAAAATGCTCGAGGTCTTTCAGTCACTGCGGGAATCGGTCGTCCTTCGATCATAAAACTGGAGTTGAAAGCGTTACCGCTGAACGGAACATTGTCTGCTGTGCTTGCGTACCGAACTCCGGGCACGGCACGAATTCTCTGCAGCAATTGTTGCTGGAATACTCTCTGCTGTTGGTCGGCACGATAGGTAGCTTCGGGCAGTTCAATCTCAAGCGTCAGCACGTTCTCTGGGTTGAATCCGGGGTTGACGCGCTGCAGGCGGACGAAGCTTCGGAACATCAAACCCGACGCTGTTACCAGCACTACGGCGAGCGCTACTTCGGCGATTACCAGGACACTGCGCATTTTATTACGAGCGGAACTTCCGCTGGAGCTTCTCCCTCCTTCCTTAAGGGCCTCGTTCAGGTTTGGCTTCGAGGCATCGATCGCCGGCGCCAAACCGAAGAGCAGCGAGGTTATTAGGGATATGGCGAGGGTAAACAGCAACACCTTGCTATCGAAACCGAAGTCTTTCAACCGAGGCATGCTGACGGTAACGAAAGCGATCAAGCTCTTGGCGCCGACGATCGCGAAGATTAGACCAAGCAAACCGCCGAGCACTCCCAACACAACGCTTTCCGTAAGCAGTTGTCGCAGGATTCGGAGTCGATTCGCTCCCAGGGCAGTGCGAATGGCAATCTCCTTTTGCCGGTTAGTGGCTTTGGCCAGGAGCAGATTGGCTACGTTCGCGCAGGCTATCAGCAAGACAAGACTGACTGCGGCCATCAAAACAATAAGCGCGGGCCGAATGTCTCCTGTCACTTGCTCGTGCAATGGAATCACATGCGATTCAATGCCGCCGTTAACCTCGGGGTATTCCTTGTCGAGCCGGCTGGCAATCGCGTTTATTTCGACCTGCGCTTGTTCCGCGGCGACGCCTGGCTTCAAACGGCCGATCATCTTCAAATTACGAATGTCGCGCACCAGTGGCACGTCGTCTGTGGTCAGGGGCACCCACAGATCGGCATTGGACACGGTTTCCTCCAATGCACCCACCGTGGCAGAAAACGAGGGAGGAAACTTGAACGATGGAGGCATAACACCTACCACCGTGTAGCTTTGCCCGTTAAGCTGAACAGTTTGATTTACGAGATTTGAGTTTCCGGCAAAACTACGCTGCCAAAGGCCGTAGCCGAGTATGAGAACGCGCCCCGCCCCCGGCTTGTCTTCTTGCGGAGCAAACCAACGACCTCGCATAGGATTTACGCCCAGCATGGAGAAAAGATTGGCGGACACACGCAAGCCCGCTATTCGCTCCGGTTGTTCCCCGCCGGTCAGATTGAAATTCGTGTCGGTAAACGAGGCGATGTCGACCGACTTAGCGCCGTCTCTGAAGTCAATGAAGTTACCGAACGAAGTTGGCGATTCGGTGAAGCCCTTCTTGATGTTCCGTTCCCAGATCATGACCAATTGATCCGAGTTCGCGTATTCCAGTGGACGCAGCAGCACAAAGTTTACAACGCTGAAGATGGCCGTGTTCGCTCCGATTCCCAGCGCCAGCGTCAGTACGGCCACCAGGGTAACGGCTGGACTCTTCAGCAACATCCGCGCGCCGTACCGCATGTCCTGCCAAATGAATTCCACTAATCCTCCAAAGATGACAACCGATCAGCTAATAGCGGGTCTGGGGCTGTCGATTTGTCGTTGGCTTGAAACGCAGAACGCGGCCGCGGCCAGTAGGAACACGCCGTTGGCCGCAAACATAAGGGTGAGGCTCACCTTGATCAGGGCGCCGGCAATCACATACGACAACGGCGTGAGTCCGAAACCGCACAGCATTGCTACGCTCATGACCCGACCGAGCATCTGAGGATCTGTCCGGGTCTGGAACCAGTAAGTATTAAGCACCTGAAGGCATCCGCCAATCGCCGCCATAATGGCGAGCAATACGCACGCCCAAACGAGATTCGGCGCGAAGCCGAGCAGGACCAGGCCCACGCCGAGGCCGAACGCACCTATAAAGGTTGCGAAACCTAGACGCGATCTCTTGAACGCTCCTGCGATCATCGTACCCAAAAGAAATCCGCCTCCGAGGGTTGAAAGCATTACTCCGAATGCTTTGGATCCACCTGAAAATCTGCTGTTGGCCAGCGATGCGAGTCCGACAGTGAACGGTCCCGCAAATGAAAACTCGATAACAGCAATGATGATAATAAGGGATCGAATCGCCGGCTGGTGCAGAGTGTAGCGCAGTCCATCGCGAATCGAAGACAGAAGTTTGCCTCTGCTGGGCGACCCTGTTGATACGAGTTCTCCCCCGGCCGATCTCGGCTTCTTTGTCTTCATCACCAACAGACACGCAGTGACGAACACAAAACTCACGGTGTCTAATCCGAACGCGAAACCGGTTCCGGCAACCGCTACCAGCAAACCTGCCAATGAAGGTCCGATGAACTTCGTCAGCATATTAGTGCCTTGCAAAAGAGCGTTGCCCGCCATCAGTTTTTCTTCATGAAGCAGCGCGGGAATAAAGGCTTTCATCGCCGGTGAGAAAAAAGCGTCCAACGTGCCAAAGGCAGCCGCTAAAACGAAGAGGTACCAGAGACTGACCGTTTTCAAGAAGACCAACACGGTTAGAATTGCGCACACGATGCTCCGCAAGCCATTCGAGGCTACCATCAATTTGTGCGGAGAAAGCCAGTCGCTGGCGGCGCCTCCTACCAGCAGAAAAATCATGCGCGGCACGGTGGCGGCTAACAGAATGGTGCCCAGGGCGAGTCCCGATCCGGTCAACTGCAGAACCAACCATGGTAAAGCAACCAGGTAAAATTGATCGCCTAATAACGAGACGGCTTGACCAATGAATAGCAGCCGGAAGTCGCGGAGCGCCAGCGGTTGCCACGCCGAGAGGTTACGCGCGCGGCCGGCAAGCAAACGGATCGTTGAGGTAGTGGCTACCATGATCGATTTTGAGCAAGAATTCGAAGCGCGTGAAGTCGCGTGAAAAACATGAGAGTCTTCTGCGTTCTGAGTCGCACGGCTATTCCGCCGCCGGATTCAGAGGTGGTTGTTCCACCACGCGGCCATCGAACAAATGTATCTCTTTGCCGGCCTGGCCCGAGTAACGCTGATCGTGCGTCACCATGCAGATCGTTGAGCCCGCCTGATGAAGTTCGCGCAAAAGTTTCATCACAGCTTCGCCGTTAACTGAATCGAGATTGCCGGTCGGTTCATCCGCCAGCAGAATTGATGGTTCGCCGGCGATGGCTCTGGCCACCGCAACGCGCTGCTGTTGTCCACCGGATAACTGGGCGGGAAGATGTTTCGCTCGATGCGCCATCCCTACTTTTTCGAGCGACTCAACCACTCGCTGCTTACGCTCTGCTCGATCCGTGCCACGATACGTCAGCGGCAACTCAACGTTTTCATAAACGGTTAAGTCCCCCACCAAATTGAAACTCTGAAAGATGAAGCCAACTTGGCGATTGCGTATGCGCGCGCGTTTCGCGAGCGGCAGGTTGGCCACCGATTCGCCGTTGAGCCAGTACTCTCCTTCCGTGGGCGTGTCGAGCAATCCCAGAATCGAAAGCAACGTCGATTTACCACAACCCGAGGGCCCGGCGATGGAGACATACTCTCCAGCATGAATCTCGAAACCCACTGACGATAGTGCGTGCGTTTCAACTTCGTCCGTATAGAAAACCTTGGTCACGCTTTCCATGCGGATTAAAGACGAGGTAGGTGTGCTCATAAAATTCGCTTAAAAGATTTTTTCTTACGACTCTCTCAATTCAAGCGGATGTGGTCAAAAGCATCCATCGTGGAAGTGTCGGAAATAATGACTCGGTCACCGGGCTGCAAACCCTCCAGAATTTCCACGGCGCTGACAGAGCTGCGGCCCAATTTCACCTGAACACGCGCCGCGGTTTGCCCATCATCGCCGAGCTTGAACATCTTGATTGTGCTCTGGGCCTGCCCAAAAGCTGGCCGGCTAATGTAGATCACGTCGTCCAGTCGCTCCAACTCAACTGTGCCGTCGACCGTCAAATCAGGCGCCGCGCCTGGGGGAAGCGCTCCCTCCAAAGCCACGTCAACGGTGAAAGTCCCTTGCTGCGCCGCGGGATCCATACGCGAAACGTGTCCGGGGATAATGCCGTTCCTGGTATCGATCTGCGCTTTCTGTCCAATCTGAATATCTTTGACCTGCGTCTCAGCAATCTTGAGTTCCGCTTTAAGGTGTTGAGGCTCAACCACCCGCGCCAGATTCGTTCCCGGTACAACCTGTTGGCCTTCCTCCGCGGTCATCTGTTGCAGCACGCCGCTAGTGCCGGCCGCTACCCGCAGGTTCTGAACTTGCTCTTGTTTGAGTTTCAACAAAGCTTGCAGTTGTGAATTGCGCGCCTGCTGCGCCGCGAGTTGCGCTTCTTCAGATCTCTTCCTCACCTCGAGCCGCTTCTGCTCGATCTGGTATCGATTGGCTAGATCTTCGGTGCGCACGCGAGAGAGACTCAGGCTAAGGGCTGGAAGCACGCCCTGTTTCGCTAACTCTTCGTCCGCGTCCAGTTGCAACTTCGCCTGCTGATATTCGGCGCGCACGGTGGCGGCGGCTGCCTCCTGGGTCATCCGGTCACTCTCCAGACGGACCTTAAGATTCTTCTGCTCCGCCTCTGCGGCGCGCAGTTGATATTCCGTGTCCACCGCGGATTGCTGTAACTCAGGATTGCTTAATTCGACCAGAATCGTCTTGGGATTTACCGGTGTACCCGGATGGACTAAAACGCGTTCCACGCGTCCAGCGGTTGAGGCAGCGATGACCCTGATATCTTCTGCGACCAGCGTCCCTGTGCCATGCACGTCGCGCAGCATCGGCCCTCGTTTCACCGTCTCGATCAAAGCGGTAGCGCGCTCTAAACTCGGCGCCGCCGGTTTTAGCCGGGACACTCCCAGTGTGATCACTGAAATCGCGATAAGTCCGAGAGCGGCCAAGACAAAAATGCGCGTCCGCCGGCCACGTCGGAAAGACTTCTTTATAGGTTTGTCCACGAATTTCGATGCGAGCGTCAGAGAAACATTCTGTGCCCCTCTTCCATTTAATACGCGTCTTCTATCTAATACAAGCCTTGACAGAAGTCAACATGGCCATTAGCGCCTGCGCTTCTTAACCACTTCAGGGGCTTGAACATTATCGATTTACCAAATAGGTTATCTTAAACACAAGACCGCCGTATGTAGTGAGAAAGACTTCTAATGTCTAAGATTTTCCGATCTCTTGCTACAATCAAACCGTGTCCGGCGAACTCCATAGCGACGATCTTATCGACCCGCTTGGCGAGGATCTAGACGAGCGGCTACGGTCGGTGAGAAGTCCATCTGAGCGACGAACGATTGCCGGCCTCTTGGGCGAGATAAGTCACTTGCCACTTGAGCACACCCGCGCCGTGCTAGAGACAGCCGCGGGGATCGCTGGAGTCTCTTTGCGTGCGAGCATCGAGTTTTTACGAGCGGCGCCGGAGGCGGGTCAAATCCTGGAGCCTCCGGAAGTGCGGGCCTGGGGTGAGCTTGGTCGCCGCCTGACGATGAACGATGTCGAGAGTGGCGTAAGCTTTTTTGCCAGCGGCGTGGAAGAGTTCAGCAAAGTTCCGACCACGACGCGGCCGTTTGTTTTAAAGGTCTGCGCGCGCCAGATGATCCTGTCCGCTCCCACGGCTGTGGAAACCTTTCGCAGTTCGCCTGCGCTGGCAAAAGAGATTCAAGATGCTGACTTGCTGAGTTCGATCTATGACGTTGCCGCGGAGATCTCGCGGCGTTCAGCGAAGCATAGTGCCGATTTCTTAAACGCAACGTCGACGGTGGCCGGTCGATTGCTTAAACACTCCGAGGCTCCCTTTAGCGGCGTGCTACCGCCCGCCGACGCTGAACCTCTAAACGAGGCGCCGATAGAAACGGCAATAGATTTAGCTAAAGCGTTCGCCACTCGCGCTGGTGGCATCGCGGCCGACGCCTGGACATCGCTGCCTGATGCGATTGAAGCGCTTGGCGCAGAGCAGGCATTGAAACTGATGCACCGTGCCGCAAGTTTTCTCGAGCGTGGCGGCGCGGCGGCTTTTCATCTCTTGATTACCGGCGGCGAAGTTTTGCGCGCATTACCCGAATGCTTCGACGAGTGGATCGATTTGCTTTGGATGGTTGCCTCTCACGGCAATGCGGGTTTGGTTGCCTTCATTCGTGCCAGTCCGCTTTTCTTTCAGACAATCACATCGACGAAAGATCACCAAAACGCTGTGGCGCTGGCTCGCCGGGTAATAGCGTTAACGCGCGACATTGCCCGAGTTGATTCCGAGAGTGCTTTGGCCTGTTTACGTTCCAGCGCTAAAGCTCTGCACACCGTATCGATAGAACAATTCGAGAGTTGGGCCCGGGCCGGCTTGATCAGTGGCGATACTCGTGCGAGACGCAGTTATTACGCGCTCGAGACCCGCAGCAGTAACGAGGCGCTGCGCGTGGGCGGAGTTGGCGTTTCATTGGAATCAGTTCAACTCTTACTCCGTCTCTACGTTGAAGCCTTGACGGGACGCTCGGTCGAGATTGCGCCAATCGCTGCCGTGCCGTCCGAGTCGCGCATCGGCGACGGCCGCACGATTCACTTGCCTTCAGTCGTCACGGAGTTTGGCGATGAAGAACTCGACTTTCGACTCTATAAAGTGCTGGCAGCGCACGCGGCGGGACAGATCGAGTTTGGAACTTATGAGTGTGGTACTGACGATCTGCTAGCGGCCCATGCATCGCTTACTGATCTCTACGACCCGGAGAAGCAAGATGAACGCGATGCATTCGCCCTCGATGGTTACCTTCCAAGTGTTGAGGAAGATGTTCGCGCCAAGACGCAAAGGAGCGACGAAGGCGCAAAGAGGGACGTCGACTATAGGCATATCCTGAATCTGTTTCCTATTCCGGCACTGGCGCGCAGGATCTTCGGGACGCTCGAGAACGGGCGTATCGATCGGCGTTTGCGAAGAACCTATCGTGGTCTTGCTCGCGATCTCGATTTGATTCGCGAGCACTTGCGCAGCCGCCGCCCAAAGATAATTGATTTGCCTCCCGCGCTCGTCCCATTTGAGCTGCTGTTTCAAATCACTTTGCTGGGCGGTGCACTCGATGACGCGCGCGAGTTCTACCGGCAGATAGTTTCCGAGTTGGAAACAATCGTGGCCGATTATCTGCATGACGCCAGAGCAACAGTCGCGGACACTCTAATGGCGACCAGTCGCGTGTATTCGCTATTTCAATCAATCTCAATCGAAGATTCTGAGCAGCAAATCGAAGTGCCCGAAGAGTTGGACCAGGAAGATGCGAGCAAGACGGCGGAACAGATGCTCTCCGAGCGAAACACAGACCGCAAACCACAACGCCGTGATGCGCGCGAACTCTTCAATGCATGGAACTCGGAGGCCGAAGGCGAATTCGACGAACTCGATGGCAGCGAGACCTGGAGCGAAGGGGAAACGCCGGAACAGGGTCTCGAAGCCGGCGAGGTGGCCTTCAACTACGACGAATGGGACCGCGAGCTGGTCGATCATCGCGTCGGCTGGTGTCGCGTCGTGGAAAAGAAAGTGAAGCGCGGCAACCGTAACTTTGTCGATGACACGCGCGAACGATACCGTGGGTTAGTCTCATCAATCCGCCATCAGTTCCAATTGATGAAGCCGGACAATTTGACGCGCGTCGCCAACGAAATCGACGGAGAGGATTACGATCTCAACGCGGTAGTTGATTACTTCATCGATCGACGCGCCGACGGTCATCAATCCGAACGCATTTACACCAAGCGCCTGCGTCGCCGTCGCGATGTCACCGTGTCCTTCCTTTTAGATCAATCATCGTCAACCGCGCGCACGATCGGTCGTCATCCGCTGCAACCCTACACGCACCCCGGCCGGCGCATCATCGAAATTGAAAAGGAAGGGCTCGTGTTGATGAGCGAGGCTCTGGAAGCCGTCGGCGATGTCTATTCAATCAACGGCTTCACCTCTGAGGGGCGGCGTAACGTAAAATTCTATGTGCTGAAGGACTTCAACGAGCACTACTCTGACGAAGTAATGCGGCGCATCGGCGGCATTACCTATCAAAACAACACGCGCCTCGGCGCCGCCATTCGTCACGCGACTGCAAAACTGGAAAAGCAGGACGCGCGCACGCGTCTGCTGATTGTTCTGTCCGACGGCCGCCCCTACGATCACGATTACGGCGACGCGCGTTACGCCCGCGAAGACACGCGCGAAGCATTGCGACAAGCAAAGACCGCCGGCATTACGCCCTTCTGCATCACCATCGATCGCGAGTCAGAGAGCGAACTGCGCGATCTCTACGGAGAAGTCGGCTACACGATCATCGACGACGTGCTTTCGCTGCCTGAACGGCTGCCGGGAATTTATCGAAGATTGACAACTTAAGGCTTGATCAAGCTCCCGCTCCCGTCCGAGTTGATCTATACTCCCTTAACCATGAGTCTAACTACCGCAGCAGTGCCACTCTCAATAGATCAAGCCGGTGTTATGCGGGTTGGCGATACACGCGTATCACTCGACTCAGTAATTTATGCTTTCAACGAAGGAGCGACAGCTGAGGAGATCACGCGGCAATTCACTACGTTGAACCTCGCCGACGTCTATGCGGTCATCAGCTACTATCTGCAGAATCACGATGAAGTTGTCCAGTACCTGCAACGTCGGAAGGCACAACGAGCCGAGCTAAAGAAAGAGATTGAGTCTCGATTCGACCCGCAGGGTATACGCGACCGGCTTTTGGCTCGGAAACAATCCGGCGTTCACGACTGATGCTGCGCCTCGCCACCGACGAAGACTTTAACAATCGCATTGTGCGTGGGTTATTGCGTCGCCAACCCGACCTCGACAT
>Ga0209577_10006060_pt1 | contig 11203 bp, 12 predicted proteins | sample GraSoiAngelo_109_FD_185874 | JGI IMG/M metagenome (GOLD analysis project Ga0209577, IMG submission 185874) | Grasslands soil microbial communities from the Angelo Coastal Reserve, California, USA - 14_0903_12_20cm (SPAdes) (version 2) | ecosystem: Environmental > Terrestrial > Soil > Grasslands... | reverse complement strand
ATAACTTTTTCGATCAAATGCTCCAGATCTTCCTTGGCTTCGTTAAGAGTCACAGCAGTCATAGTCTTTTTCTCCGTCAATTGTGGTCAAAGCTTTCCTTCATAAAGATCCGCGATCGGAAAACACAGATCATAATCGTCCCAAACCAAATCTCCGTACTGAAGGCGGAAGTGTGAAAACTTCTCTGGATCCAAATACTCACGGATGGCGGGATTCCTTGAGGTTTTCAGGAAAGGCTCGAAATCAATCAGTCGTTCGGTTCCGCCGCTGAAACAAAGCTTCAACGTATACCGCGAGAGATGCTCGGCCTCCGTGATTTCCCATACTTTCGTTCGCACTTGATCCTCATCCGTAAAATGTCACCGGCGTCAAGCTGCCAGCCGTTTCGCCTCGAGAATATTCACGCAGAGCGAGCGCATTGTTGACAACTCACTTTGGAATTCCTGTTGCGCTTTGTCCGCTGGAAGAACGTCGAATAGATCCGGCAGTTGCACGCCGCAACTCATGATCGTGTCGGCGTTCTCGTCGGCCAGCTCATGCCGAACAAAGAGACAGTTTTCCCCGTTAAAGAAGATTCGAATAGCATCGGCAGGCGTCAGGTGTCCTCTGCTTAGCGATTCGATGATGCCAAGGTTAAGCCAGGCAAAGAGCGCTAATTTCTGCTCCGGAGACTTCTCCGGATCAGAGAGGAGCGTCTGAAGACTAATTCTATTACTCTTTTTCCTCACTTCCAGAATCTTTCGCGTGGAACAAACTTTACGCCCGCAACCTTACCGGACTCGTGCTCAAAGTAGTGCGCGTCACCAATGTTGCCTTCTTTGATCACTTTTCTCCACCTTCCGGGCAGCAAGCTTCGGAGGTAACGACGAACGTCGGGCTTACGAACTCGATATTTGATTGTACCACCTCTATTCGGCTTCCATTCTTCTGGTATCGATCCTGACGCCCGAATGTTTGGATAAAGATGAAGCGATCATCTCTTTACTTCGAAAGCGTCTTCGCCGCCTCGTTCGCCGAGTTCTTCACCTTCTCCATATCTTTCGCCTGATCCAAAGCCCGCGCGGCTTCGGGTGGCATGTAGTTTTCGTCGTGCTTGGCCATGATTTGATCCGCGTAAAAGACTCCGTCCGAGCCAATGCGGCCTTGGGCCACGCAGCCGCGACCTTCTTTGAAAAGATCGGGCATGATGCCTTTGTAAACAACCGGAATCGTGTTCGCTGTATCAGTAACAGTGAATCGAATTGTCAGCCCATCATTCTCGCGTTTCAGACTTCCATTCTCGACCAGGCCGCCAATGCGAAAGGTTTTGTTAACCGGAGCTTCTTTGGTTGCGACTTGGGTCGGACTGAAAAAGAAAACCAGGTTTTGGCGAAAAGCCCCGAGGACGAGCCAAGTCGCTAATCCGAGCGCTGCCAGGCTGGCAACGATGAAGGTAATTCTTTTGTGACGCTTTTTCATAATTCAATCTTCGATGAGTCTTAGCTCTCCGGAAAAGTTATACCAGCGAGTGCGACCAGCTAAAGCTTATCGGACACCATGGCGGCTTCAAATTTCGCCTTTCGAGTTTCGACCTTTGGTTCAGGCGCAATCCGGGCGACGGCTCGTCTACGCTTCAACAACATGAGTACTTCTCCGCCCAGGAGGACCAGGGTGACACCGTAGGATCCCCAGACGTAAAAGCCATAGCCACCCATTCGAACAAACTCTGACAAGCTTGACCAGTGCATAATTCTTCTTTAGGCCACGGCTTCAGCCAGCCATGGCGCTTCACGCTCCCTTTCCCTGATAATGCAGCGTACCCGCACGAGCACTACGGCGATCGAATACATCCAGCAGGCGGCCATCAAAATCAGCATCGCCGACAGCATCGATGGCGCCATCGTAAAGCTCCTCGCCGTGAACGTCGCGCCCTGATGCAGAGTGTTCCACCATTGAACTGAGAAATAGATGATCGGAACATTGATCAAACCGACCAGCGCCAGCACTGCGCCGGCCCGATCGGCACGCCGCGGATCGTCAATCGATGCTTGCAGCGAGATGAATCCGATATAAAGAAACATCAGGATCAGGGTGGAAGTCATTCGTGCATCCCAAACCCAATAGACTCCCCAGGCGGGCCTGCCCCACAGAGATCCAGTGACCAGCGAAATGAACGTAAAGATCGCGCCGGTCGTGGAAATCGCGGTCGCCATCATTGAGCCCAGGCGCGCATTGAATGCCCATCCGAGAGCGGCGTACACAGCCATCAGTACATAGAGAAACATTCCCATCCACGCCGCCGGTACGTGAATAAAAATTATTCGGTAAGACTCACCCTGCTGAAAGTCAGTAGGTGCGACAAAAAACCCAACATACAGCCCAATGATGAAAAGCAGAACCGTCACCACGGTGAAAAACGGGATCATCTTGCCCGCTAGTGGGTAGAAGTTCGCAGGAGCTGCGTATTTATACCAATTAATTCTTCGTGTACTCATTAATAGATGTCCGACAAACTTCAGTTTGTCGCTGAGTCTAAGAGTTGGCTATTCGCTCGAACACGACAAACTGAAGTTTGTCGAACAATTCTTATTCCACAGATATCTTCAAGGCCGCGCTGGTTGCCCAGGGCGCGAATACGAACGCCAGAACCAGAGTTGCTCCAAGCAACAAAAGCCAGGGCTTTGTGCCGGTCCCGTTAACCGTGGCCTGGATCGCGCCAGTTCCAAAGATTAGCACAGGGATGTAAAGCGGCAAGACCAGCAACGCAACCAACACATTCGCCGCGCGCAAGCCCAACGTAAGCGCCGCGCCAATTGCTCCGATCAGGCTCAGCACCGGCGTTCCCAGCAAAAGGGAGACGACCACAATCAACAGAGTATTCTCCGACAAACCGAACTGAAGTCCAAGCACCGGCGCGATGATCACCAGTGGAACTTCGGAAACCAACCAATGCGCCAATAGTTTGGCGAGCACCACCAGATAAGCCGGTTGCGGAGTTAATAGCAGTTGTTCGAGTGTTCCATCCTGGTAATCGTTGCCAAAAATCCTTCCCAGAGAAAGCATCGAAGCTAACAGCGCAGCCACCCAAACGATGCCCGGCGCGATGGTCTGGAGCGTCTGGGGCTCAGGACCGATCCCTAGTGGAAAAAGGCTGGTGACAATTATGAAGAAGAAAAGGGTGGCCAGGACGTCCGCGCGATGCCGCCAAGCGAGAATCAGGTCTCGCCATAAAACCCAGCCAAACATCGAGGGAAGTGAAAGCGCACTCACGGGGAAAGTTGAATCCGTTGCATCCTTTCCACTGACAAGTTGAGATCCTGGTGGGTAGCCACGATCGCTATGCCGCCGTTCTTGATGTGATCGCTGATGAACTCACGCGAGAGTCTCACTGCCGCATCATCCAGCGAAGTCAGAACTTCATCCAGGATCCAAAGCGTGGCCTTTATAGTCAGCAATCGAGCCACCGCCAAACGCCGCCGTTGACCAGCAGAAAGAACACGCGCGGGCAGGTGCTGCCTATCCTTTAGGCCGATTCGTTCCAGCACCTCTTGCGCTTGAGCTTTGGGCAAAGGATTCCCAGCGACGCCGGTGGCGATGCGAAGATTCTCAAGCGCGCTCAGTTCGTCTTTCACTGCATTTTGGTGAGCAAGATAAGCGACGTCGCGAAAATATTCTTCACCCAGCGATCGAATATTCTTTCCATTCCACCGAACCTGGCCTGCCGCAGGCGATGACAGGCCGCAGAGAATTCTTAGTAGACTCGTCTTGCCGCTGCCGTTCGGCCCGCGTAATTCAATCAATTCGCCGGCTCCGGCGGAAAAGCTCAAATCGCTGAACAGCCGGCGATCTCCGCGAATGCACCCCAGCTTTAAGACTTCCAACATTACCTGTTCTCAATAAGTAAGACCGATTAGAACAAACGATTCAGATCCGTAATTGAAACGGCTTCGGATGATAGCCGACTTGTGGTGAGCTTGTCATGGAGCGATAGAGCTGAATCTAGACCGGGCTCATCGTTGATTAGTTCTCAGGCGAGTACCAAGCGTACTTTGCGCCCGTCCAAAAAAGTATGCCGGATCTGCCACCCAGTGTTTGACTTATGGCGTCGCCTCTCAACGGCGGTAGATGGGCGTTGCCCGCGCCGGTTCGCAGTTTCTTAAGTGACTGCACCAGCATGTTTGAGCCTGCTGCGTTTCTTAACAGAAAGGTCTGGCGGGCCTCGTGATTGCGCCATCCTGGTTTACCGACGCCATGAATTATTGCCAGCAGCGAATCGCTCTTTTCGGCTCGCACTGGTTTCGGGGGCAATCCCTGTTTAGCTGCTTTAGTTCCCGGGATCGGAACAGTTCTGGGATCTTCGAGCGTCCAATTTGCCAGTTCGTTATTGATTTCTGGTATTGAATTCTCGCTCGGCCTGGTGACTACGGCCAGGTCTTCAGAGCCGTCACCATTAAAATCGCCGACGAAGAATCCCGGGACTTGGTGCTCGTCCAAAGCGACTGCCTTAGCGAAGACGCGCGCCATCGCATTGCGCACTTCATCTGGTTTGGGCGGCGGACCTGGGGATTGGTTTGCTTCAATCGGAGTTGCGGTCGCTTGCAGAATTGGAGGAGTTAATGGCGCCGGACTGTTGCTTGATACGGCATGCGGTTGAAGTTCCGGACTCTTTGTTTCGTCCGCTGATTTCCCGCAGGCCAGCCCCAGGATCGCGCTGGCTAATATTAGAGCGCCGAGAAGCGACTGCGGTAGTCGTTGATCTAACATGCGCACCGCCCCTCTTTGGATTAACGACCCTTTCTTATTTTTGAGTCTTGGCCGGGGATTCGGCGAAACAACGAAGGTAAGTGAGGCCAGCCGAATTCAGCGCCGGCCCCACCCATGGTGTACGTAAGCGCGTCACAAGGAATTCAGAAAATCTATCAACTGGTTCTTTTGCGTCGTGCTTAAGTTGCGATAGCTGTTGATGACTCCGTTAGCTTCATTCGCGTGACGAAGAATGGCTTCGTTACGCGTGTAGTTTTCTCCGTCGTGCATCAGTTCGTTGCGGGTGCGCACTCCCCAGAGCGGAGCCGTGCGCAGCTTGTTCTTCATTGTCTGATCAAGCTGACCAGTATTGGGATCGATCACCTGAGCGATTCCATCGCCGCTGCCCACATCATGCAGCAGAAAATCGCTGTACGGGTGGATATTCTTGTTACCCAGCGCAGCCGGCACAGTAAAGGCGCCGCCGTTTATTAGCGTGCCGGCGGGCGCCGTGGTCAAGGTTGCCATGTGGCAGACGTCACAGCCTATCGAATGGAAAAGCGAGGCTCCGGCTTGTGCACTCGAGGTTGCGGCGAGCCGGGAATCTCGCGAAGGCGCTTTAGTCGCTCTCATGAACCGGGCAAAGGCGTCGATGTCGTTGTCCTTGTCTTCGCCGCAAATCACCTGCGGATTGCTTGTGCACGGCGTATTGTCAGGCACGTCATCGCATAGGGTTGTGACCTCCTGTAGATTAAACCGGTTGGTTATACCCATTTCATTCAGGTAAGCGCCGCCGGCAAAGGTAAGCAAACTGGCATCCTGACTCTTCCAGCCGAAGCGACCGATGCGAAGCGCCCCGTTGGCCTCAGCCACGGGCACGAAAGTAACCTGACCCTTCATGCCGCTCGGCTGCCCATTGGGAATATTCTGCAACGTGGTGTTGGAGATACATTCCACGAAGCCAAGTCCGATAAGGTTTGTGGTCATTCGCCGAGTGCGAACAGTCTCAGCACCTGGCACGCGCTCCTGCGCCTGTTCGTTCGGGTGATTGTAGATGATGGCGTGCGTAACTAGATCGGTTATCACGCCAGGACAGGTTGCCCGCTGATTGATGAGCGATCTGTTGGCAATGGTTACTCCAGTCAAGCCGCCGCCATCATTAATAGTTAACGTGGCTGGAACGAAGTTCCCAGAGCCGTCGTTATGACCGGCCCTGAGTTCCGAGATCTGGCTGATTCCGCCGGTGACTGGGTTTTGGTGACATTCCGCGCACGACTGAGCGTTGTAGACTGGTCCGAGTCCCTTGGTTACGTCGTCCCGCTCTTCGAAAGTTTCTCTGTCGCCATCATGTGTAGCCTGACTAACGAAGGTTGCATCGTTGGTTAGCGTGTCAAAGCCTGTTGGAGCTTCACTCGCAGATTGACCTTCAACTGTTCGCGATGTCCAAATAGGCACAGCGATGGCTACGAAGAGAAGGGGAAACACTAATACTCTGAGCAGCTTTGTCATACTCTCTGACCTCCTTAAGATCCTGAAATTTGCACTCGCGTGTAGGGACGGAGGGCCGATTTGTCACGCGACAATTTGCTCGTCCCTGTTGCTTTTACCTGACCCTTGCTCGTAAAGGCTGGCCGAAAGAGGTGGGTGATCGTCGTGCCTTGTTGCCGTAGCCAGAAAAATTACGGGGAGACGCCTACGAAACCGCCGGGCAATCTCGCAAAATCGCAAGGCACGAACGCTCGCAAGTGGCGCGAACTCTAATACGTATAATTGATTGTGTCAAGAAAAAACTTTGCATGGTGCTCATGAAAGAATTGCATCTGAGGCGATTGAGCGTGATCATAAGTTGTTAGGCCTTAACTCGTGCCCAGCGGCTGCAACTTGATGTGATCGAGCGGTGCTTGAGAATTCTTAACTTGGACGTCTTGCCCGCCGCACGGTTTTCAGTTAAAAGAATTCGGATTGAGAAAAGGCGGACTAGATACCGCAAACTCTCGCAATGAATGCCAAAGAAACCACAAGTGAGCGCGATGCGCGCGTTATGCGGCTCTATGAACAGTTGGTTGAAATCGAACAGCGGCTGATTCCCACGGGCCTGCACGTATTTGGTCGCGCTGCGGAGCTTAGGGAAAAAGCAGATCTGCTGCGAATGGTCGCATCGTTCGACCGGCCGGAGCACGGGGCGCGCGCATTAGCGAGACTGATCGCGGAAGCATTGGACGTCGATTCCTATGACGCGTTGCTTCACGAGACTTCGGCCGGTGAGACCAGAGAACTGATTGACGGCATAGTCGCGGAAGCTGTGCACCAATTCTGCGAAGACGGCGTGGACACTGCGGTTGACTGGTTGAATTCGAAGGCGGGCGTCGACGGCGAAGAGTCGCGGCCTACCTTCTTGCTTCTCACAAGAGTTGCCGAACAACTTGATTCAAATAACGAGATTGATTCGCTGGTGCGCGCGCTGCGCGGTGAATTCATCAGGCCCGGCCCGGGTGCGGACATCGTTCAGAATCCGCTCGTGCTCCCCACGGGTCGCAATACGCACGCGGTCAATCCTTATTCAGTTCCTTCGCAAATGGCCTGCGCGCGGGCGCAGCATACTGCCGACGCTTTGCTGCGGCGCTATTTTGATGAACACGGACGTTACCCGCGCGCGTTGGCGCTCGTCCTCTGGGGTTTGGACAACATCAAGACGCAAGGCGAAGGCGTCGCGCAAGCTCTTTGGTTACTCGGTGTGCGCCCCGTTCGCGATGCGCTGAATCGCGCGACTGAAATTGCAGTCATCCCTTTGGAAGAATTGAGCCGTCCGCGCATCGACGTCGTGATGACAGTTTCGGGCATCTTCCGCGATCTGTTTACGCCCACGATGGCGTTGCTTGATAAAGCAGTGCGGCGAGTTGCGACGCTTGATGAACCGCTCGATATGAATTATGTGCGGCGCAACGTCTCGCAGAAGATCGATGCGGACGGGTTCGAGTTCGATGACGCAGTCACGCGAGTGTTCTCAAACGCGCCCGGCAACTATGGCACGAACGTCAACTTCATGGTGATGCAGTCGGCATGGGAGAACGACGCGACGCTGGGCGATCTTTTCGTGACGCGGAAGTGCTTTGCGTACACCCGCGACTCGAACGGCCGAAGCGTCGAGGGTCGCGAAGCGCCAGAGTTGATGGATGATGCGTTATCACGCGTCGAAGCGACCTACCAGAACATTGATTCATTCGAAGTCGGCATTACTGACGTCGATCATTACTTCGAATACCTCGGCGGAATTTCGAAAGCGGTTGAGACGCGTGCCAAGTCTCGTCCGTCGATCTATTTGTCCGATTCGCTTTCACCGCAGACGAAGATTCGATCGTTGGAAGAAACGGTGCGGCTCGAGACGCGCGCCAAAACTCTGAATCCAAAATGGTATGAAGGAATGCTGAAACACGGTTTCCGCGGTGTGGCTGAGATCGAAAATCATGTAGCTAACACGTTCGGCTGGAGCGCCACGGCTGACGCAGTCGATCCCTGGATCTACACCGAGATTTCGCAGACATTCTTGTTGGATCCGATCATGCTTAATCGATTACGCGAATTGAATCCGCATTCGCTGCAGTCGCTGGCACGGCGTCTCCTCGAAGCACACAATCGCGGGTACTGGAATCCCGCCGAGGAGATTCTGGAAAGACTGCGGGAAATAAGCAGCGAGTTGGAAGCTGCTAAAGAGCTAATCGTTTAGCGTCGGGCTACCGCCCGACTGAGCGGGCGGTAGCCCGCTTCTAAACTATCGGAGTGTGAAAGTTGTGGCAGTGAAGATCACCGTTTTCTATGTAGGATCGAGTTTGCTCGCGCCGCTGCGTAACGCCGAGCAAACACTTAAGCGGCAGCACGGGCTCGCTTTGCACGTGGCGGCACACAACTTTGGCGGAATGTTCTCGGACGAAGAATGGAGCGGGATAGAAACGGATGTGGGTGACGCTGATGTTGTCTTCGTTATTCACGTGATGGACGGCGAAAATGCGGCGCGCCTGATTGCTCTGCTTGATCAATATCGAAAAGGACATCGCGCGGTTGTGGTCATGAACTGCATGCCTGAGTTGATGAAGCGCACGCGGATGGGCAAGTTGGATTTTGAAAAGCTACTGGGAGTTTCTCGCAAAGACGCAAAAAAAGGAAAGCAAGAGGCGCAAAGAGAAGGGAGCGGGAAGGGAACTAGTCTGCTGGGTTCGATCGGTTCATGGATTGGGCGACAGGCTCGCGGGAAAGGATCGAAAGGCAGCGTGAATGGGCATGGTCGCGGGCAATATCTCAAGTTTGCGAACCATCTGCCTTCTCTGCTTCGTTTCGTACCCAGCGCGGGCGCGCTGCGCGATGCGAAGAATTATTTGATGCTCTTCTGTTATTTTCTGCAGCCGAGTCCGCAGAACATTCGCTCGATGCTGCTCTATGCGTTGAAGCATTACGTTGACGACGAGCGAGTCAGGAAGCTCGACATTCCGGCGCCTGAGTCGCTGCCGGTTATGGGTATCTACCATCCCGATGCGTTGAGTCTGTTTGAATCGTTCGAGGCTTACAGAACTTGGTACGGCATGCGAAGACCAAAAACCAAAGGCCAAAGATCAAAGACCAACGCGGACGCGCTTGATCCAAAATCGACGATTGGGCTTCTGTTAATGCGGCCACAGATCGTCAGCGACGCGCGCAAACATTACGACGGCTTGATTCGCGCGATTGAGGCTGAAGGGCTAAGCGTCGTGCCGATTATCTCGACGCTGATGGACAATCGCGAAGCGTGCGAGAAGTTCTTTATGCAGGGGGACAGGGGACAGAGGTCGGGTGCCAGTAGATTAAATGCAACTGACTACGGACAACTAACAACTGACAACGAACGAAAGCCTCGCGTTAGTCAAGTTTTGTCATTAACCGGTTTCAGTTTTGTCGGCGGTCCGGCGATGAATGACAGCGAAGCGGCGGCAGATTTTCTCGCCGGCCTCAACATTCCTTACCGATCGTTAGTGAGTCTCGATACGCAGACAATTGAATCATGGCGCGAATCGTTCACGGGATTGAATCCAGTGCAGACGGGGATGCAAGTCGCGATTCCGGAAATCGACGGCGCCACCGAGCCTTTGGTTTTTGGCGGGATTCCTGAACGCGGAGTTGAACCGCTGGCATTGGATGATCGTTGCCGTCGGATTGCGCGCCGTCTGAAGCGTTGGAATCGGCTGCAAACTGCGCCGCGCGATCAGTTGAAGATGGCGCTGGTGCTTTATTGTTTTCCACCGAATAAAGGCAACATCGGCACGGCTGCCGACCTCGACGTGTTGGCGAGTCTCGTCGATATTCTCGCCCGATTGAAGGAAGACGGTTATCCAGTCGATATTCCCGAGAGCGTCGATGAACTGCGATCAAAGTTGCTCGACGGCAATTCGGAGAGCTTTGGCGCGACTGCCAATGTCGCTTATCGAATGAACGTCGATGAGTATCTGCGACTCTGTCCGTTTGCCGAAGAAATTGAAGCTGAGTGGGGAAAAGCGCCAGGAACAATCAGTTCTTTCGCCGGGGACTTGTTGATTCAGGGGATCATCGTCGGTATTCAGCCCACGTTTGGGTACGAAGACGATCCGATGCGACTGCTGATGTCGAAGGGCGGCGCGCCGCATCACGGTTTTGCAGCTTTCTACGCTTATCTGGAAAGAATTTTCAATGCGGATGCGGTCGTTCACGTCGGGACGCACGGCGCGATGGAATTCATGCCCGGCAAACAGGTTGGGCTCTCATCTGAATGCTGGCCCGATCGTTTGATTGGCGAATTGCCGAATATTTACATCTACAGCGTGAACAATCCTTCAGAGGGAACGATCGCGAAACGTCGGTCTTATGCGGAATTGATTTCGTATTTGACCCCGCCGATTGAGAACGCCGGGCTTTACAAGGGTCTGGTGGCACTGAAGGAAGCGATTATGGCATATCGGACGAGTAATGATGAGCACGAGCGGGCGCGTTTGTTTCAGTCGATTGAGGAATGCAGTCGAGAGTTGAATCTCAATCAAGCGGGGGCAAGCCGCCCTTCCTGACCTGTGAGGTGAGTCAACTTTTGACCTTCAGCCAGGAGAAAGAGTTAACCACCTCAATTTATCAAGTGCCCAGCATGAACTTGATCAGCCTGGCATCCTCTCAGGTCAGGAAGGGTGCCTTGGCCCCGCTGACTCTTGAAAGCCTTAGGGCTTAGCCAACCCTGTCAGATAATTCCTGAACTCATCCGCGCGAAGGTGGTACCGGAATGCCTCGACCCCATTAATGCTCAAGACCGGAATCTCGTATCGGTATCTCGCAAACAGATCGGGGGCGTCTTCAATATTGACTTCTTCGAGTTCGTAAAGATCAGAGTAGCCAGCCCTGTTCATCTCTTCTTTCATTTCCTCGCAGAGATGACAGCCGGGTTTACTATAAAGGACGACGTGTGCTTTCGGTTTCATTTTCCATCAGTCGGAAA
>Ga0209577_10006059_pt1 | contig 11205 bp, 10 predicted proteins | sample GraSoiAngelo_109_FD_185874 | JGI IMG/M metagenome (GOLD analysis project Ga0209577, IMG submission 185874) | Grasslands soil microbial communities from the Angelo Coastal Reserve, California, USA - 14_0903_12_20cm (SPAdes) (version 2) | ecosystem: Environmental > Terrestrial > Soil > Grasslands... | reverse complement strand
CAGCCCTGGATGTCCTGGTAGTTGTAGCCCCCGAAGATGTCGAACGTCTCCGGCGCCGTGATCATCTTCTGCGCCTCGGTAACCGGGTCGGTCGGCGTCAGCGCAACCGAGAAGCCAAGATCCTTCTTGATCTGACTGGCGACTTCGGGCGTCGGGAACTCGACGCCCAGCGTGATCACCCGCAGCGTGCCGGTGAACGCGCCGGCCTTCGACGTCGCGGCGGCAGCCGACCCTGCGAGCCCCCCGAGACCTGCCACAGCGACTGCGCCGACGCCGCCACGCTTGAGCAGCTCGCGACGCGACATGCCGTTGCTGTCTTCTGCAGGTGCCGTCTCCGACGCGGAGTACGAAAGCTGCCTGGCGAGCTCGTCTACGTCGAGCTCGTTGTCCTCACCCATGTACTGTCATCTCCTTTCGTCTCGCCGCCCCGCTTGGAGAATCATTCGCCGCAAGACACAGTGGGCTGTGTCACGACCCAGAAGCCGTGTATACAACCCGCGGCTGCGCAGGTCAACTGACGTCCGGAGTCGGCGACGTCACCCGCTTCCCGCGAGCTCGCGAGCCACCTGGACCATGCGCGGGACGAGGGCAGCCACGACCCGCTCGCCGGTCTCGCGCCGCGCTTTCGTCGCGTCGCCGACGACGCCCGAGGCGGTGATGTCGCGCAGCATGTCCATCGGCACGACGACGCCGGGACCTTTGTGCGTCATGCCGTACTTGCCAAAAGACGTCCACGGCAGGCCCGCTGCCCGCACCGTCTCGCCGCGGTCGAAGGCGCCTCGGCTCGCCTCGGACTCGATCACGCGCTGGCCGAGCGCGAGCGCGATCGAGGTCTCCGCCTCCTCGGCATGGATCATCGGCCCCTCGATCTCGGCGAGGATGTCGGCTGCGAGGTCCCACCACTGGACGAGAAAGACGCGGCGGCCGGTCGTCTCCATCGTGTAGTTCACGGCGACGGTGAGCGCGGCGATGTTGCCGCCGTGTCCGTTGACCGCAATCAGGCGCTCGAAGCCGTGGTGGGCGAGCGAGTCGCACACCTCTCGGAAGACCGTGAGGAAGGTCGTCGTCGACAGCTTCAGACTGCCTGGGAACTGCATGTGGTACCAGGAGAGCGTCACGTTCATCGTCGGCGCGACCAGCAGCCGGACGCCCTCCTCTCCGCCCGCCTCGGCGGCGAGCCGGCAGAGCTCGCGCGCGATCAGGCAGTCGGTGTCGAGCGGCATGTGGCGGCCGTGCTGCTCGGTCGAGCCGATCGGGATCAGCACGGCGTCGATGCCGCTCGCCTGCGCCGCTTCCACCTCCGGCCAGGTCATCCGCTCGAGGAAGTGCTCGGTCATGCGTCCTCCTCGCAGGCGACGTTGACGTAGCCCGACCGGAATGGGCGCTCCTCGCCCGAGTCGGGGTCGAACGCATGGCGCCAGACACAGCCCGTGTCGTTCGTCAGCAGGTGGATCGAGACGGACGTCTCCGCCGACGTTGTGCTGACACGGTGGATGTCGTCGGTGGGCGGTATCAGGGCGTAGAAGTCGCCAGGCTCGAGCGCGCGGCGCCCGACCAGCTCGAGACCGCCGTTCCGCCGCGCATAGATCTCCTCGTTCTGCGTGCCGCGGTAGAGGCCGACGAGACCCCAGGCGAGGTGGTCGTGCACGGGCGTCTCGGCGCCCGGGGGAATGACGAGCGAGAAGAGCGAAAGCGACCCGTCGCCGGCCCGGTAGAGGAGCCACTGCCCGATGCCGCCGCCCATCCCGCTCCCCGGCGCGTCGGCGCGGTACTCCTCGGGGAGCCAGACCGGGTCGGCGAGGAGCTCGGCGAAGCGAGGCCGGATCGCGTCGCAGGCCGCCTCGGGGGACGACGCCTCACGTATTGCCGCGCGGGCGTTCTCGACGAACGCGCGCAGCTCGTGCGTGTCGAGGACGAACTCCTCTTCGGTTATTCCGCCCACCGGACGCTCCTCTCTGGCTCGGGTCGCCCCTGCGCGACGACCGCCCTTTGCACGTATTCGAACACGAGGTACGCGAGCGCGCCGATGCCGACGCCCCAGGCCACCTTGACCCAGGAGTGGGGAAGCGCGTAGTAGACGCCCACCGCGGCCGCCGTCGCGGCGACAGCTGCGACGTTGACGCCGTGCAGGAAGCGGTACCTGCCGTGCGGCTCGTACAGCGCCGCCACGTCCACCTGCTTTCGCCGGACGAGCAGGTAATCGGCGACGATCACGCCCGTCAGCGGCGCTGCCACGTTGCCGAGGTGCACGATCCACTTCTGCGCGTGGTCGACGAAGTCCGGGAAGGCGGAGAGCGCGATCGCGGCGCCCGCGGCGAGGACGCTCGAGCGGAACCGGCCCAGCTTCGGCACGGAGTTCACGAGCGAGAGCCCAGCCGTATAGACGTTCGCCACGTTCGCGGCCAGGGACTGCACGACGATCGCGACGAGGACGAGGGCGAGCACGGCATCGACCCTCGTCAGGCCCGCGGCCGCCACGAAGGGATTCTTCTCGCCGGTGGCCGCGGCCGCGTATCCGCCGACGAACGTGGTGACGACTGCGCTCGTCACGGCCGATCCGAACAACGCGATCCGCATGTCGCGGCGCGACCTCGTGTACCGGCAGACATCGGCGATGTTGGCGACGAGCGTGAGCGACGCGCCGCACATCACGGTCACGTAGGTCGCGAAGCCGACCCAGGTGAAGTGCTGGCCGGACGAGCGGAAGACTCGGTGGACGGCGAAGCGGGGATCGTCCGAGGCGAGGTAGAGCGCGAGCAGCACGCCGGTGAGGGCGAGCGACAGCGGCAGCACGACACGCAAGACGTAGCGCATCACGTCGAAGCCGAGCACCGCCAAAGCCGCGTGCACGACGGCGAGGCCGATCGCGACGGGTACGAGCGGCAGCCGGTGCCCCGTCATCGTCTGGACGATCGCCTGGAACCCGTAGGCGCTCGTCAGAGCCTGAGCCGCGAACCAGTAGGTCGCCGCCAGGACACGGTACGGCGAGCTGAGGAGACGCGCGCCCCAGAAGCCGAGCGTCGCGCGCAGAGCCACCTGGCCCGGGAGGCCGTGGTCGACGCCGACCTCGGCGACCGGGATGAGCAGCGAGAACGCGAGCGCCTGACCGAGCACCATCGCCGCGACCGCCCACCAGAGCGGCAGGCCCCCGGCAGCGACGGCGAGCGCGCCGAGCACGTACATCACCGGGTTGAGAAAGAAGGTGAAGTTGATCGCGAAGAGGTCGCGCCACCCGACCGTGCGGAGCCCCGCCGGAATCGGCTCGACGCCGAACTCCTCGACCGCGGGCACTACGTTTGCGCTTCCGCCGCTCCGCCGCCGACGGCCGCCGCGCGCGCGGCGAGGCCGTGCCGGGTGAAGAAGTCGATCACGGCGCGGTTGTGCTCGGCCGTGTTGTCGAAGATCGTCGAGTGGTTGGAGCCTCGGATCACGTGAGCCTCGGCGCCGGGGATCCCGTTCGCGATCGCCTGCTGGCCGGCGCCGCCCGGGCCCTGGTCCCACGGCGTCATCAGGTCCTCGTCGCCGCCGAGGACGAGGGCGGGCGACGTGATCTTCGGCAGCCACGCGCGGAGGTCCATGTCGCACATCGCCTCGCATGCCGCATTGAAGACCTCGAGCCGGTTCGAGTCGCGGAGGATCTGCTGGATCGTGTCGATCGCGGCGACGCCGTCGGGCGTCTCGAGGAACGCCTTGGAGAGCGCCTGCCAGGAGATCAGCTCGGCGAGGATCCGGCTGCCCGGCCCGTCCGGGTCCAGGGTTGCGATGTCGATCCAGTTCTTGAAGACGAGCCGGCCGGCGGCGCCGAGCTTCGCGGCGGCGCAGTTGATCACGACGGACGCCGTGCGCTCCGGATACTTGCCGGCGAAGACGATCGCGATCATCCCGCCCATCGACGTGCCATGGATGTGCGCCTCGCTGACGTCGAGCGCGTCGAGCAGCCCCGCGACGTCGTCTGCCCAGACCTCCATGTCGTAGTGCTGGACCGGGCGGTCGGACTTGCCGTAGCCGCGCATGTCGAAGTCGACGACCTTGAAATGCTGCGCGAGCTCCGGTGTCGCGGGTGCGAAGTTGAAGTGTCCGAACCCCGCGCCGTGTATCTGCACGACGGGCTCGCCCTCACCCGAGATCTCGTACCAGAGCTCGACGCCGTTGACACGCGCTGTGCCCTCCACCCGCTCCTCCGAGTCGCTTGCGCCCGAGTATCGCAGGATGTCTGACACCCGGTTGAAGAGCCGGAGCGGCGCCGTCAGACTCGCTCGCACGACGCCCTCAGCCGAAAGGAGCACCGATGCCCCGCCGCGTGATCGACCTCTCCCAGCCGCTCTCGCGCGAATCGCAGCTCCACCCGTTCTTCCCGCCGACACAGATCCTCCGTCATATCCAGCACACCGACGCAGCGCTCGGCGACCCGTCCTTCAGCGCCGAGATCATCATCACCTCGAACCACGCCGCGACGCACGTCGACGCCTTCGGCCACTACCAGCCGGGCGGCGCATCGCTCCAGGAGATGCCGCTCGACACCTTCTGCGGCGAGGCGATCTGCGTCGACATCCGCGAGTACCCGGGCGGTCACGACGTCACGGCCGACGAGGTCGCGGAGGCCGTGGACACGAGCGGCCAGCAGGTGCGTGCCGGCGACACCGTCCTCTTCTGTAGCGACCACTACAACCGCACGGCCGGGACGTCGGCCTTCCTCGACGGCTTCAACGGCATCTCGGCCGAGGCAGTTCACTGGCTGGCGGACCGGGGCGTGAAGATCTTCGGCGTCGAGACGATCAGCCCCGACCTCGTCTACCTGACCGACCGGTATCCGACGCACCGCGCCTGCGCGGAGCGCGGGATCACCCACTACGAGAACCTGAACAACCTGGTCGAGGTCGTCGGCCGGCGCTTCGAGTTCTACGGGTTTCCGCTCAAGCTCGAAACGGCATACGGCTCGCCCGTGCGCGCCGTTGCGATCCTCGAGGACTGAGAGAAGAGCGTCAGGCGGCGAGCTCGATCTCGACGAGCGCTGGCTCGATGTCGAAAAAGTCCCGCCGGAACTCGGCCTGCGTCCAGGGCCGCGCGGGGACGAGCCGGCGGAGCAGCGTGAAGCTCGCGGAGGTGCCCGCGAACGGATAAGGGTCGACCTTGGCGCGCCACGGCCCAAGCGGAGAAAAGGTGAACGTGCCGAGCTCGAACTCGGTCTCGTCGGGGCGATCCCAGTCGCGCAGGCAGAACACGAGCGAGAAGCGGTCGAACCACTGGAGCCGGTGATAGTCGGCCCAGCGGAGCTTCTCGTCGACGCCGACCGCCGCTGAGCGCTCCGGGTAGGCCGACTCCTGCTCCCCCACGAAGGCGTCGACGAGCGGCTGCACTTCGGCCGCACGTGACAGCGAGAGTCCGGTGTCCGCACCGTAGCGCTGCCGGTAGATGCCGGCGCCGTGCATCGAGACGAGGAGGCCGGCGTACGGATCTTCGTCCGTGATCGCCGCGATGCCCGCGCGATAGAACGCCAGGTGCGCGGGAACGTGGACGTCGAGGAACCCGACGGGCGCGCCGTCGGCGCCGACGAGCGGCGAGCGTTCCCAGACGGCCCAGCCGTCGTCGTGGCGCCGGGCCGCGACGACCACCGAGTCGTGGCGCGGACCGCGGTCGGTCCACGCCTCGGCGACCGCGCCCGAGAGGTCGGCGTGGTCGGTCTGGAGTACGACCTGCCAGGCGTCGTCCTGGTGGCGGACGATCATCGCGCGTCCCGACGGGAGCTGATCGCGGCGCTCACGAGCGCGATCGTAGCGCCGGCGCCGTCGTCGACAAAACCGCTTGCTCACGTGCGGCGAACCTTGGAGCAAGCGGCGGAACCCGCACGCGAGCCTCGCCGCCCAGGTTCCGCCGCTTCAGACGGACTGTGCGGAGAGCAACGCCAGGTACCGCTGGAGCGCCGCCTGCGCGAGCCGCGACGACTCGAGCACTTCCCGGAGCCGCGCGACCTCAGCCTCGACGTCGTCGGTAGCCGCCGCATCCAGATCGGCATCGTCGTCCTCGAAGTCGAGCGAGAGCCCGAAGTCGTCGTCCGGCTCCACATCCTCCTCCGCCTCCTGCGAGGTCACGCCGTTCACGGCTTCGCCGAGCGCAGCCTGCACGAGCCGCGCCTCGTCCGGGCTCATCTGCGCGAAGAGGCCGACGTCGAGACGCGCGCCCTCGGCTTCCGCCAGGACGTCCTCGAGCTGTTCGACGAGCATCGCCTCGCGCTCCTGCTCGAACACGAGTGCATCGAGCGCCTGGCGGCGGCGCGCGGCGCGCACGTGAGCGTCCCGATCCACGGCATCCGGTTCTACAGCGTCCCGATCCATTTGGGCCACGATAATCCACCGCCCCCCGGCAGTCGCGACGGCGCGGGAGGCTTGGGACGCCGATTTGCATATTGTATGGTCGCGTTCGTGCCGGGGATCCTCGAGGGACGCGGACAGCTCGTCCAGAACGCGAGTGTCGCGGCGACCGAGTTGATCCGCCAGGCGATCCTCGACGGGCGGCTCGAGCCCGGGTCGCGCCTCAAGGAGGAGGAGCTCGCGCGCGAGCTCGGGATCAGCCGGACACCCGTCCGCGAGGCGCTGCTGGTGCTCCAGGCCGAGGGTCTGATCGAGACGACGCCCAACCGCGGTGCCGTCGTCGTCACGCACGACGCCGACGATCTGATCGACCTCTACCAGCTGCGTGCGCTCCTCGAGGGCTACGCGGCGCGACAGGCGGCGGCGAGGGTCTCCGACGAGGAGATCGGGCTCCTGCGCAAGAGCTGCGACCGCTTCGACAGGATCGCCGGCGACGACGTCCGCGAGCTCGTCAAGGAGAACCTCCTGTTCCACCGTGCGATCCACGCAGCGGCTGGCAGCGCCCGCCTCTCCGGGATGCTGCGCCGGGTGATCGAGCTGCCGCTCGTCTACAAGTCGTACGTCTGGTACTCGCCGGACCAGAAGCGGATCTCGGCTCACTACCACCGGCAGATCACGAACGCGTTGAGCGTCCGCGACGCCGAACGTGCGGAGCTCGTGATGCGCGAGCACGTCTTCGAGGCGCGCGACCTGCTCGTCGCCGCGAGCCGCGACCAGGTCGACGCGCCGTGACCGAGCAGGCGGTGGGGCGGACGGCAGCCGTCGAGGAGGCGCGCAGGATCGGACCGCTCGCGGGCGTGCGGGTGATCGAGCTCGGGACGCTGCTCGCGGGGCCGTTCACCGGACGGCTGCTCGGCGATCTCGGCGCCGAGATCGTCAAGGTCGAGGATCCGGGCCGGCCCGACCCCATCCGCGAATGGGGCAAGGCGCGCTATCAGGGACGTTCGCTCTGGTGGCCGGTCCAGTCCCGCAACAAGAAGTGCGTGACCCTGAACCTGCGATCGGAGCGCGGCCAGGAACTCCTGCTCGAGCTCGTCCGCCGGGCGGACGTCGTCACGGAGAACTTCCGGCCCGGCACGCTCGAGCGCTGGAACGTCGGCTTCGAGCGTATGCAGGACGTGAACCCGGGGATCATCCTCGCGCGCATCTCCGGGTACGGCCAGACCGGCCCGTATGCCGAGCGGGCGGGGTTCGCGTCCGTCGCCGAGGCGATGGGCGGGCTCCGCCACATCAACGGCTTTCCCGGTGAGCCGCCGCCGCGCCTCCACATCTCGCTCGGCGACTCCCTCGCAGGGATGTTCGCCGCCCAGGGGATCCTCGCGGCGCTCTACTGGCGCGACGCCGCCGGCGGCGGCAGAGGGCAGGTCATCGACGTGTCGCTGCTCGAGGCGTCCTTCGCGCTGCTCGAGAGCACCGTGCCGGAGTACGACCGACTCGGGATCGTGCGCGGGCCGGGCGGCACCGGGCTGAAGGGCGTCGCGCCGTCGAACATCTTCAAGTCGAGCGACGACAAATGGGTGGTGATCGCGGCCAACGCGGACAACGTCTACCGCCGGCTCTGCGCGGCGATGGGGCAGCCGGAGCTGGCCGACGACGAGCGGTTCGCGACGCACCTCGCCCGCGGCGACCACCAGGAGGAGCTCGAGGGCATCGTCGCCGAGTGGGCGGGCAGGCATGACGCCGCCGAGATCGACCGCGTGCTCAACGAGGCGGGCGTCATCTGCGGGCCGATCTACACGATCGCCGACATCTTCGAGGACCCCCAGTTCCGCGCCCGCGACATGCTGCTCGAGCACGTCGATCCGGAGTTCGGCCCCTACATCGGGCCGGGGATCGTCCCCAAGCTGTCCGAGACGCCCGGGGCGGTGCGCTGGTCGGCCACGTGGGAGGAGGGCAGCCACAACCGCGAGGTCTATGGCGAGCTGCTCGGCCTCTCCGACGACGAGCTCGACGCGCTGAAAGAGGAGGGAGTCGTATGAGCCGCGTCACCGTGTGCGACGTGGCGCCGCGCGACGGGCTCCAGAACGACGAGGTCGTGCTCGAGCCGGGCGTCAGGGCGGAGCTCGTCGACCTGCTCGCCGCCGCCGGGTTGCCGCGAATCGAGGCGGTGAGCTTCGTCAACCCCACCCGTGTCCCGCAGATGGCGGGGGCCGAGGAGGTGGTCGCGGCGGTACAGCGCCGGCCGGGCGTCGTCTACGCCGGCCTCGTCCTCAACGAGCGCGGCTACGACCGCCTGGCCGCGACCGGGCTCGAGGAGGCGCACTTCGCCTTCGCAGCGACGGAGACGATGAACCAGCGAAACCAGGGTGCCGCGGTCGCAGCGTCGGTCGAGGCCGCCGCGCGCATCGTCGCACGGGCGCACGAGGACGGGATCCGCGCCAGCGTGACGATCGGTGTCGCGTTCGGCTGCCCCTTCGAGGGGGCGGTTGAGCCGGAGCACGTCGTGCACCTCGCCGAGCAGATCGCCGCCTCCCGCCCGGACGAGATCGTCCTCGCGGACACGGTCGGCGTCGGAACGCCGGGCAGGGTCGGCCGGCTCGTCGAGTCCGTCGCCGGACTCGGGCTCCCGGTCGGCGTCCACCTGCACAACACCCGCAACACCGGCCTCGCGAACGCCTATGCCGCAGTCGAGGCGGGCGCGGCCATGCTCGACGCGTCGGTCGGAGGCATCGGCGGCTGTCCGTTCGCGCCGCGGGCGACCGGCAACATCGCGACCGAGGACCTCGTCTACATGCTGCACGGCGAGGGGATCGAGACGGGCATCGACCTCGGCGCGCTGATCGGCGTCGCGGAATGGCTCGAGGGCGTGCTCGGCCGGCAACTCGAAGGTCAGGTCTACCGAGCCGGCACGTTCGCGCCGGTCGCGGCCTAGCGAACCACGAAGGAGGAGACGAATGGCGTACAGGCTGGGGGTGGACGTCGGGGGAACCTTCACCGACCTCTTCCTCGTCGGCGATGAGAGCGGCAGCGCGCAGTTCCGGGTGAAGACCCCGTCGACGCCGAGCGACCCGTCCGAGGGCGTCATCAACGGGGTGGCGCGGATCTGCGAGGAGGCCGGGATCCAAGTGTCGGAGCTGCGCAACATCCTGCACGGCACCACCGTCGCGACGAACGCTGTGCTCGAGTCGAAAGGGGCCCGCGTCGGCCTGATCACGACCACGGGCTTCAAGCAGATCCTCCACCTCGCGCGGTCGCAGACGCCCGGGCCGCTCGCCGGCTGGATCATCATGATCAAGCCCGACCCGCCGGCCTCGCTCGCCGACACGCGCGAGGCGGTCGAGCGGATGGACGCCCGCGGCGAGACCATCGTCCCGGTCGACGAGGCACAGGTCGAGTCGATTGTCCGCGACCTCCTCGAGTCGGGAGTCGAGTCGCTGACCGTCGCGCTGATCAACTCTTACGTCAACGGCGCGCACGAGCAGCAGATCGGCGCGGTCGTCGAGCGGCTCTATCCGGGCTTCCCGGTGACGCTCTCCTCGGACGTCCTCCCGGAGTTCCGCGAGTACGAGCGTGCGCTGACGGCGTGCATGAATTCCTACGTCCGCCCGAAGGTGGCGACCTACGTCGAGCAGCTCCAGAGCTCGCTCGGCGAGATCGGCGCCACCGCCGAGGTGACACTCCTGCGCTCGGACGCCGGTCTGATGACGACGCGGGAGGCCACGCGCAACCCGATCTACGGCGTGCTCTCGGGCCCCTCCGGCGGCGTCGCCGGCGCTCTCTTCGTCGCGCGCCGAGCCGGCTTCGACGACATCCTCACCTTCGACATGGGCGGCACCTCGACGGACGTCGCCCTCTGCCAGAACGGCCAGCCGACGATCGGTCGCGAGACGTCGATCGGCCAGTTCCGGATCAAAGTGCCGTCGGTCAACGTGCACACGGTCGGCGCCGGCGGCGGCTCGATCGGGCACGTACCGCAACTGACGAAGGCGCTGCGCGTCGGCCCACAGTCGGCCGGGGCGGAGCCGGGGCCCGCCGCGTACGGCAAGGGCGGTGAAGAGCCGACCGTCACTGACGCGAACGTGGTGCTCGGGCACCTGCCGCCGAGCCTGCTCGGGGGCGAGATGACGCTCGACGTCGGCGCCGCGCGCGCCGCAATGCAGAAGATCGCCGACGCGATGGGGCTCGCGAGCGTGGAGGAGGCCGCCGAGGGCATCGTCGCCATCGTCAACGAGAACATGGCGGGCGCGCTCCGCCTCGTCTCCGTGCAACGCGGCCACGACCCGCGCGACTTCGCGCTCGTCGCCTACGGCGGCGCAGGGCCTCTGCACGCCAACGCGGTCGCCAGGCTGATGGGCTCCTTCCCGGTGATCGTCCCTCCGGCGCCGGGTCTCCTTTGCGCGATCGGCGACCTCGTGGCCGACTTCCGCGACGAGTTCGCGCAGACCCACATCCGGCTCATCGCCAAGGCGAGCGGGGACGAGGTGGCGGGCATCCTCGACGACCTCGGCGCGCGTGCGCATGAGTGGCTCGAGGGTGAGGGGATCGACGAGAGCGCGCGCCGTATCTCCTACGTCACCGACATGCGCTACCACCGGCAGGGGTACGAGATCCCGGTCGCGATCGACCCCGACGAGGTGCGCAGCGGCGGTCTCGCAGACCTCGAGGAACGCTTCAACGCGCTGCACGAGCGGCTGTACGGGTTCCGGATGCCGGGAACCGCGTCGGAGATCGTCAACCTCCGCGCAGTCGGCTTCGGCGCAGTGCCGCTGCCGGAGCTCCGCTCCGGGACGATGTCCGGCCCGGATGCGTCCGGCGCCGTCGTCGACGAGCACGATGTCATCTTCGACGGCGAGCGCGTTCCTACGAAGATCTACGACCGGGCGAAGCTCGAGCCGGG
>Ga0209577_10006058_pt1 | contig 11207 bp, 7 predicted proteins | sample GraSoiAngelo_109_FD_185874 | JGI IMG/M metagenome (GOLD analysis project Ga0209577, IMG submission 185874) | Grasslands soil microbial communities from the Angelo Coastal Reserve, California, USA - 14_0903_12_20cm (SPAdes) (version 2) | ecosystem: Environmental > Terrestrial > Soil > Grasslands ... | reverse complement strand
CTGCTACTACCTGCGCGAGTTGAAAGAGTCGGGCGCAACGGACGTGGTCGTCGCGCCCGTCGGCTTCATCTCCGACCACATGGAAGTGCTCTACGACCTCGACACGGAGGCGCGCACGTTTGCCGAAGAGATCGGCATCAACATGATCCGCGCGGCGACCGTCGGCGCGCATCCGCAGTTCGTCCGCATGATCCGCGAGCTAATAGACGAAAGGATCAACGGCGCAACGCCGCGCCGCGCGCTCGGCAGTTTCCCAACGTCACACGACGTTTGCCCAGCCGATTGCTGTCTCTCCGGCATGATGCGATCCCCCGCTCGCCCTGCGACGGATTAACAAGAGTGTGGATGCAAGGGTCTTCTTCAAAGAGACGGCGCGTCGTCATCGTCGGCGGCGGCATCAGCGGCCTCGCCGCGGCGCATCGTCTTTTCGAGCTGCAATCTCAAGACTCTTCGGTCGCGGCAGGAGCGCGGCCCGAAGTCCTCCTGCTCGAAGCGTCGGAACGCCTGGGCGGGACTGTCCGCACTTACCGGCGCGAAGGCTTCCTGCTCGAAGGCGGCCCCGACTCCTTCATCTCCGAGAAGCCCGCCGCGCTCGAACTCGCCCGCCGCCTCGGCCTCGCCGAACGAATCATCGGGACGAACGAACAGCACCGCCGCAGCTTCGTCGTCCGCGGCGGTCGCCTGCGCCCCACGCCCGAAGGCTTTCAACTCCTCGCGCCCTCGCGCATGCTCCCCTTCCTGACCACCGACATCTTCACCTGGCGCGGCAAGGCACGCATGGCCCTCGACCTACTGCTCCCGCGACGCAAAGACGCGAACGGCCAACGAGACGAAAGCGACGAAAGCCTCGCCGCATTCGTCCGACGCCGCTTCGGGCAGGAGGCACTTGAGCGCATGGCGCAGCCGATGGTCGGCGGCATCTACACGGCAGACCCCGAATCGCTCTCCCTGCGCGCGACGATGCCGCGCTTCCTCGAAATGGAGCGCCGCCACCGCAGCCTCATCCTCGCCATGTGGAAGGCCGGGCGCAAATCGGAATCGGGCGCGCGCCACGGTCACGACGCGAGCGGCGCGCGCTACAGCCTCTTCCTCTCCTTCGACGAAGGCACGCAGGTTCTCACCGACGCGCTCGCCGCGCGCCTGCCCCAAACCTCCGTGCGTCTGAACACGAAAGTCGAGTCGCTGAAACTCGAATCGCCGAGGCTTGAGGACAATCAGCAATCGCCGGGACTTGAGGACGAGCCGCGCCGCTGGCTCTTGACGACGGACGGCGGCGAGACGTTCAGCGCCGACGCCATTTGCCTCGCGCTTCCCGCTTACGCCGCCGCGCGTCTGCTCGTCGAAGTTGACCGCGAACTCGCGGACGAACTCGACCGCATCCCTTACGCCTCGACCGCGACCGTCAACCTCGCCTATCGCCGCGCTAGTATCCCGCACCCGCTCGACGGCTTCGGCTTCGTCGTCCCCTTCGTCGAGCGTCGCGCCACGCTCGCCTGCACCTTCAGCAGCGTCAAGTTCGCAGGCCGCGCCCCCGCGGGCCACGCGCTCCTGCGCGCCTTCGTCGGCGGCGCACTTCAACCTGAGATGTTCGAGCTTGACGCGGCGCGTATGGTCGAGGCCGTGCGCCGCGACCTACGCGACCTGCTCGGCGTCGAGGCCCCGCCCCTCTTCGCGCACGTCGAGAAGTGGCCGCGCTCGATGGCGCAATACCACCTCGGCCACCTCGAACGCCTCGCACTCATCCGCGCACGCCTCCAAAACCTCCCGACGCTCGCCCTCTGCGGCAACGCCTACACGGGCGCGGGCCTCCCCGATTGCGTCAGCGGCGGTGAATCGGCAGCCGGACGGATTCTCGCAGAGATAAAAACTGTCCGCTGACCAGAGGCCCCAAGCACGTCGGCGAAAGTATTGCCACACGGCGGCAGCCTCCTTGTTTCCCTCTTCACCGGCTGCGGGTGTTTCGCAGCCACCTAACAAGAGGATGAACCGGACTCGCAATAAGCCAGCCTGTCATCCTCAATCATCATTGCTCGCCGGTTACCCCGGCGTTATGCCCTTACCGCTTGCCCACATTGACAAATCAGTATGACGATTAGTAATACTTACTTATGAGTGTCGCAAAGGTTACAATTTCTATTGAATCCAGTCTTCTCAGGAGAGTTGACCATCTCGTTAAGGCGCGTGTTTTCTCTAACCGGAGTCAAGCCATCCAAGCTGCCGTTCAGGAGAAAGTAGCTCGTCTGGATAGTAATCGTTTAGCGCAGGAGTGTGCCAAACTCGACAAGGCGCAGGAGCAAGCGTTAGCTGATGAAGGATTAGCCTCTGAGGCGGTTGAATGGCTCGAATACTGAGAGGTGATATTCTCTGGGCGAATCTTGATCCCACACTGGGGCACGAACAGTCTGGCTTGCGCCCCGTTTTAGTCTTAAGCCAAAATGTTTTTAATGACCGCTCAGGAACGGTGATCGCCGTTGCCCTGACTAGTCAGCAGCCAAGCGCTGGTTTTCCATTGACGCTCGAACTTTCCGACCCAAGCTTGCCGAAAAAGTCATGGGTGAAAATCAGTCAAATCCGCACCTTATCTGTTCAACGCTTGGGGAAGAAGCTGGGCAAAGCTACAACAGGAGAATTAGAAGACATCATTGAAGGGCTGAACGAAATCATCGGGGCATAACAAGCTATCTGAGGCTGACGTGTCATTCAACCCGACGCCTCGACAGCATTCCTTTCATGCTCATCTTTACAAATGCGGCTTGGATGCTTCATGCTCGGCGCGGGTTAATTCGAGAGTTAGGCGGCTTCACTTAATAGTTATACTGAGATGCACGAATTCAACAGGCGGAAATTTCGTATTTTATCCTCAATAGGGGAAGAAAGGATGAGCAAGCAATGAAAGACGAAGAGGTTGATGACGTATTTCACGACATGAGTGTAAATCTGGCGAGACATAACCTTGAGGTGACACTCAGGCGTACCAAAGAACAGTGTTTTCGGGCAGCAAAGGAGTGCGCCTTAGAGAGCCTGGAAGGATTTAAGAAAATGGACGCCTTCGTGCGCAGCCAGTACGCGGACGAGCCGAAGAAGATGGCCGAATGGGACGAAATCGCGCAGAAGTATGAGTTCCTAGACGATGAGGTTGAAGAATAGCAGAGACTATTGAAAGCATCACCGAGTACATTTCTATAGCAACCATTTTTCAGATGGCTGCGCAGCCTAACTCTTTCAACCCGACCCCGCGATAGCATTTCTTTCAACATCATCTCGTCCCACAATGCTGCGTTCGAGCGACCGCAAGCGCGCGCCGCGTAAGGGAGGCTCAAAACCGCCCTCACAAAATTAACGACAACTTTACCCGCCTTTACGCGGCTTCGGGCGAGAGCGGGAGTTCGATGGTGAAGCGCGTGCCCTGGCCGGGCGTCGAGTCGGCGCGGATGGTGCCGCCGTGCTGCTCGACGATCTGCCGGGCGATGGCGAGGCCGAGGCCCGTCCCCTTCTTCTTGGTGGTGAAGAACGGCTCGAAGAGGCGCGCGCGGGTCTGCTCGTCCATCCCTTCGCCGCGGTCTTCTATCTGGACGCGCGCGCCCGCCACCGCACGGCCGCGCTCGCCGTTGCGGCGGTCGCCGACCGTGACCGTCGCGCGCTCGGTCGTGACCGAGACGGGACTCTCGGCGGGGCTGGCATCCACGGCGTTGGCGAGGAGGTTGACGAAGACCTGCCGAAGTTGGTCTGCGTCCCAGTGGCCGCGTAAGGGTTCAGCGGCGAAACGGCGCTCGACGGGCGTGCGCTTCTCCTGGAGCTTGTCGGCGACGAGTTCGAGGCTCTCTTCGAGCAGTTCCGGGAGGTCAACGTCGGCGAGCGCCAGCTTGCTGCGGCGCGAGAACTGGGTCACGTCGAGCGTGAGCTTCGAGAGGTGTTCGATGCCGCGCTCGACGAGGTCAATAGTGTTGATGGCCTCCTTGTCTTTCGTCATGTCGCGGAGCATGGCGACGCCGAGGCGTATGCTGCCCAGAGGATTTTTTATCTCGTGTGAGACCGTCGCCGCCGCGCGCCCCACCGCGGCCAGTGCCTCCTGCCTTCTCAAATCCTGCTCGGCCTCGGAAGCCTCGGTCGCGTCAACGAGCGTCAGGAGCTGCCCCGGCTCGCCCTCGATTTCGAGGGGCGAGGAGTAAACGTCGTAGGCGCGCTCGCGCGCTTCCGCATCGCCCGCCATGCGGAAGCGCCCGCGGTAGGCCGTGCGCTTGACCTGCGTCGAGGTCGCGGCGGCGAGCAGCTTCAGGCCGTCGGGCGTGGTGAACTTGTCGTGGATGTAGATGCCGACCGAGGCGTCGGGGAAGACCTGGAAGAAGGCCGCGTTGGTCGAGCGGATGCGATCCTGTCGGTCTATCGCCGCGACGGCGCTCGGCATGCCTTCGAGCATCTGCGCGCTGAACTGTCGCTCGCGCCGGAGCGCCGCGAAGCTGCGGCGCATCTGCCGGAAGCGACGCCAGACTTCAACGAACGTGGCGGCGGCGACGACGAGCGCCGTCAAAGCCGCCAGCCACTTCAGAAAGCTCAACTCATCTTGCGCGCGCCGGAACGCCTCGTCGCGCCGCTCTTCGAGCCTGTAGCGCTCGTCGTCAACCCCGGACATGAGCGTGCGCAACTGCTCGTCGAGGTCGCGAGAGTCTGCGAACCCGTTAAGCGAATAATTTTCCAGGTCATTCGTATCGGCGATGTACTTGTCCAGTAGCTGACGCGCCCTCTGCTTGCCGTCAGCGTCCTTGAGCGGCAGCGCGTCGAACTCAGGCAGGAGCTTGGCGACCGCGTCGCGCTCGTTGCGCAGGCGCAGGTCTGTGGGCGGCAGCATGACGCCCTGCGTGCCTGCCTCGATGCGCCCGCGTATGCGCGCCTCCGTGTCGAGGCGGCTGAGTTCGAGTCGCAGGTTGAGCAGGGAGTTCTGCGTCGTCGCGAGCATGCGCTCCTCGGTCTGCGTCGAGAAGCGCGCCTCCTCTAACTTGCTCGCGCTCTGGTAGCCGAGGCCGAAGACGAGGCCGACCAGCAGCGCGAACCCGATGAACAGGGGCAGCAGCGCCCTCCAAAGAGAGTCGTCGGCGAGGGCCGCGGCGAACTCGGCCACCTTCGACTCGCGCGCGCGCGCACTCCCGCCCTCGCCCGCCCCGTCCAGGCGGCTGTAAACGACACGCCCCTTATCCCTCTCCTCGTTCATAAAGAGCCGTAAACCGTGAACCGTAAACCGTGACAAGACAAAGACAGGTTTTGTCTTGTCACGGTTTACGGTTCACGGTTTACGTCATTTCTTCACGTCCATCCAGTTGTCGCCCGTCCCGACCTCGACTTCGAGCGGCGCGTCCAGCTCGACCGCCGACTCCATCTCGCGCTTGAGGATGTCGGCCACCTGCTTCGCTTCCCTTTTCGGGGCCTCGACGAGCAGCTCGTCGTGCACCTGCATGACCGTCTGGGCCTTGAGGCCCGCCGAGCGCAGCGCCTCCTCAACCTTGAGCATGGCGATCTTGACGATGTCGCTCGCCGTCCCTTGAATCGGCATGTTGATGGCCTCGCGCTCGGCGCGCGCGCGGACGTTGCCGTTGCGGTCGCTGATGGCCGGGATGGGGCGTATGCGGCCGTAGATGGAGCGCACGACACCGGTCTCGCGCGTCTGCTCCGGCACCTCCTCCATGAACCGGCGCACCCCGGCATAAGTTCGGTAGTAGTCCTCGATGACCTGCTTGGCCTCCTTGCGCGAGATGCCGACGCGCTGCGAGAGTCCGAAAGGCTCGACGGCGTAGGCGATGGCGAAGTTGACGATCTTGGCGAAGCGCCGCTTCTCCTTCAGCTCCGCCTTCGTGCGCGCGCCGAAGACGAGGCGGGCCGTGCGCTCGTGTATGTCCTCGCCCTTCTGGAAGGCGTCGAGCATCTGAGCGTCCTGCGTGATGTGCGCGAGCAGGCGAAGCTCCAACTGCGAGTAGTCAGCCGCGACGAAGACGTTCCCCGCGTCGGGGATGAACGCGCGGCGTATGCGCCGACCGAGTTCCGTGCGGATGGGGATGTTCTGCAAGTTCGGCTCGCTCGAAGAGAGTCTGCCCGTCGCCGTCACGGTCTGATTAAGTTGACTGTGGATGCGCCCGTCCGACGCGACGAGCGCGGGCAGCGCGTCGGTGTAGGTCGCCTTGAGCTTGTCCAGCTCGCGGAACTCGATGAGGAGGCGCGGCAGCTCGAACCCTTGCGCAGCCAGCTCGTCGAGCACGGCGCGGCTCGTCGAGACCTGGCCCGTGGCGGTCTTGCGGCCCGTGCTGATGTTCAGCTCTTCCAAAACTTCGCCGACCTGCTTCGGCGAATTGATCTTGAACTCGCGCCCGGCCACCTTGTAAATCTGCTCGGTCAGTTTCTCAAGCTCCGCGCCGAAGAGGGCCGACAGCTCGCCGAGCACGGACGTGTCAACGCGCAGGCCCGCGCGCTCGATGCGGTAGAGCAGGGGCGCGATGGGGATTTCTATCTCGTTGTAGATTGCTTCGAGGCCCTGTTCGAGGACGCGGCTGTGGAGCACGTCGGCGACCTGTGCGGTGAGGTCTGCGGCCTCCGCCGCGCGCCAGTGCTCCGGCGTCCATCCCTCGCCCGGCGGCTCAGTCCAGCCTTCTTCAATGTTCAAAGCCTCGCGCGCGAGGTCGCCGAGGTCGTAGCGGCTGCGCACGGGGTCGAGCAGGTACGCGGCGAGCAGCGTGTCGTCCTCCACGCCCTCGACTTCGACGCCGACTGCCGTGAGCAAAGCGATGGCGCGCTTCAGGTCGTGGACTGACTTCGAGAGCAGGCCGTTCGAGAGCACGTCGCGCAAGCCGGAGACGGCTGCCCCTGGCCCGCCCTCGAACTCCTCGAAGTTGACGAAGTGCGAGGTGTGCGGCGCGTAAGAAATTGCAAGTCCCGTCGGCGGCTTCTCCTCGCGCACGCTGGTTTGCTGGCCCGCGCCCGCGGGCGTCGAATCGGCCAGAGAGAAGGCCCAGTGCTCCACGTCCCAGAGCTTGCGCGTCAACGCTTCGAGTTCGGAGACCGTTTTGATCTGCCTGTAATTCTTGACCGCCGCGCCGGTGTCCACTTCGGAAGCGGCGTCGGCGAACTCGCGCATCAGGTTCTGAAATTCCAGTTCGCGGAAGAGCTTGTATGCGGCGGCGCGGTCGGGAGCTTTGCAGCGAAGCCTGTCGAGGTCGAGCGTGATGTTCACGTCCGTCTTGATCGTCGCCAGCTCTTTCGACTGGAGTATGAGTGCGCGGTTGTCGCGCAGGGACTCGCGGTAGGTCTTGTGCTTGACCTCCTCCCAGCGTTCGAGCGCGCTCTCTATCGAGCCGAACTGCTTGACTATCTGCACGGCCCCCTTCGCGCCGATGCCCGGTGCGCCGGGGATGTTGTCAACCGAATCGCCCATCAGTCCCAGAAGGTCAACGATCTGGCGCGGCGGCACGCCGAACTTGTTCTCGACCCAACTCTCATCACACCACTCGACCGGCGGCACAGGCTCCTTGCGCTTCACGTTCTGCGAGTTGTTGCGCATGCAGACGACGAGCGGGTCGCTGACGAGCTGCGTCATGTCCTTGTCGTTCGAGACGATGACGGCCTGTAGGCCCCGTTCGGCGGCCTGCAAGGCGAGCGTGCCGATCACGTCGTCGGCCTCGAAGCCTGGGGCGTTGAGGATGGGCACGTTGTAAGCCTCGCACACGCGGATGATGTAGGGAATCTGCGAATGAAGCTCCTCCGGCATCTCCGCGCGGTTCGACTTGTAGGTCGCGCTCAGCTCGTGGCGGAAGGTGGGCACTCCGGACTCGAAGACCGCCGTGATGTAGTGCGGACGTTCGTCGGCGAGGAGTTTGCGGAGCATGTTCGTGAAGACGAAGACGGCCTGCGTGACCTGCCCGCGGCTGTTCGTCAGAGGCTCGGTGCGCGCGCCCATCGGCGCGAAGAAGGCGCGGAAGATGTGCGAGAACGAGTCTATGAGAAAGACGCGCTCCGTCGGCTCTTTCGGCTTCGGGGACTTTTTCGACGGCATCTGCCCCGATGATAAGTAAAGCCGCGGCGGGTGACAAGCTTGAGAGGCCGCTGACAGGTCTATTCATTCTTTGGTGTGGCGCTACTCTGCCTCGTGTTAAAGTGACCTCCCCGAACCCAAAAGAAACTTTAGAGATTGTCCTTGCGTATCTACGGCCTCGACGGGCTTTTGCAGCATCGGCGAAAGACTTTTCGGAGGGGAAGCCATGTGGCCGGAAATGGTAAGAGTCTTTAGGCGGGATGTCGCCCCGTACATGATCACGGGAACTGCGCTCGGCCTGGTCGCGGGTTTAATCTTCGGCAGCGTGGCGAACGGGCTGATGACCGGCAGTACAATCGGGGCCGTGCTGCCTGCCGTGTATGAGAGAGGTTATAGACTCCCGTTCGCCCTCGCCATCGGCATCGCTTACGGGATGATGTTCCACAACGTCGGTATGGGGATGTCGCTCGGAATTGCAATCCCCGTGGCGCTGGAACTCATATCGCTGAGACGACGAAGACCGTAAGACTCAAACCCTCATCTCCTACTTCAACGCGCCGCCTGACTACACACCCGGCCCGACGCCTCCGTTTGAGCCGCGCGAAGATTCGACTTGACAATTGCCCGCCGGAGATTAGAGTCTGTCTCCGTTCTGACACAATCCGAAACTTTCTGTCACGGGCGAGCGCCCCGGCGGCGGCGCGCCAGAAGCAAGCCATGCAAAGTTACGACATGTTCGTCATCGGCTCCGGCCCGGCGGGCCAGCGCGCGGCCATCCAGGGCGCGAAGCTCGGCAAGCGCGTCGCCCTGGCCGAGAAGCGCGAGGTCATCGGCGGCGCGTGCATCAACACCGGCACCATCCCCTCGAAGTCAATGCGCGAGGCCGTGATGCACCTCTCTGGCTACCAGTACCACGACATCTACGGCATCAACTACCGCGTCAAGGAGAACATCACCATCGCCGACCTCTCCTTCCGCGTGCAGCACGTCGTCAAGACCGAGGTTGACGTGACGCAGGCGCAACTGTCGCGCAACGGCGTTGACGTGGTCTTCGGCGCGGCCAGCTTCACAGACCCGCACCGCGTACAGGTCAACAGCGCGCGCGGCCAGTCGGACGAATACCAGGCCGAGGTCATCGTCATCGCCACGGGCACGCGCCCCGCCGAGTCGCCGAACGTCCCGATCAACAACCGCACCATCATCAACAGCGACCAGATTTTCTCGCTCGCGCAACTGCCGCGCACACTCATCGTCGTCGGCGGCGGCGTCATCGGCGTCGAGTACGCCTCGATGTTCGCCACCCTGGGCGTGCGCATCGTGCTCATCGAGAAGATGCCGAAGCTTCTGGGCTTCGCCGACCAGGAGATCATCGAGGCGCTCTGCTACCACCTGAGAGACAACCGCGTGACGCTCCGTCTGAACGAGGAGGTCGCCTCGGTCGAGGAGATGCCGGACGGGAGCGTCGTGGCGAACCTGAAGAGCAACAAGAAGGTTTCGGGGGACGCCTTGCTCTACGCCGTCGGGCGGCAAGGGAACGTGGACGACTTGAACCTCGCCGCCGCCGGGTTAGAGGCCGACGCGCGCGGGCGCATCACGGTGGATGCGGACTACCGCACGAAGCAGCCGCACATCTTCGCCGTCGGCGACGTGATCGGCTTCCCCTCGCTCGCCTCGGTCTCGATGGAGCAGGGGCGCATCGCCGCGGGCCTGGCCTTCGGCAGCAAGCTTCACTCCAACCCGGCCAACTACCCTTACGGCATCTACACCATCCCGGAAATCTCCTTCGTCGGCAAAACCGAGGAGCAGTTGACCGACGAGGACGTGCCCTACGAGGTCGGCGTCGCCTTCTACCGCGAGATCGCGCGCGGGCAGATTCGCGGCGACACCACGGGTCGGCTGAAGATCGTCTTCCACCGCGAGACGCGCGAAATTCTGGGCGTCCACATCATCGGCGAGGGCGCGTCCGAGATTCTGCACATCGGCCAGGCCGTGATGATCCTCAAGGGCACGATTGACTACTTCATCAACACGGTCTTCAACTACCCGACCTTGGCCGAGTGCTACAAGGCCGCGGCCTTCAACGGCGTCAACCGTCTGCGCGGCTCGGAGATCGGCTGATTAATAAAAACATTTCGTAAGGCGAGGTCGGGCCGGAGTTAATCGGAAGGTGAAACCATGACGAGAACAATCGGGGTTATGGCGATGGAGCACATCGCGGTCGGGCTTGTGGAAGACAACCGGCTCGTCGGCGCGAAGCGCGTCTTTCCAGACACGCAGAGCGAGTACGACTCGCTCGCCGAGATGCCCGCCGAGCAGATCGCGCAGGGCATCGCCGCGCAGGTGCAGGCCGCGGCAGACGGCGGCGAGGTCGCGGCCATCGGCATCGGATTCCCAGGCATCATCAGCGCCAACGTCGTCGAGGACTCGCCGAACCTTCAGCAGATGAAGGGCCAGCGCCTCGGCGAGCAACTGATGTCTCTGCTCGGCGAGAAAGGCATCAGTGCGCCCGTCTTCCTCGTCAACGACGCGGACGCCATCGCCGCCGGGATCGCCGCGACGCGCGGCCACCTCGGCAGCTTCATACGCGTGTGGGCCTTGGGCAGCGGCGTCGGCTTCGGGCGCTACCCGCAGGCCGAGGGCGTCTGGGAGAACGGGCACAGCGTCGTCTCGCTCGACCCGAAGGAGACCTTCTGCCGCTGCGGCGGCGTGGGCCACCTCGAAGGCATCATGGGGCGGCGCGCGATGCGCCTGCGTTTTTTAGACCTCGAACCCGAAGAGGTCTTCGCGCACGCGCGCGAGGGCGATGAGCGTTGCGCCTCGTTCGTCAAGATGTGGCACCGCGCGCTCGCCGCCGCCACCGCCAACAGCGTCCACGCGGGCGGCCCCGGCAAGTTCTTCGTCTCCGGCCCGTACTCGAAGTTCGTCCAGACCGGCCTGCTCGACATCTACCTCCACGAAATGGTGAAGATGAGTCCGCTGCAAGGCAGCTCGTTCGAGATCGTCCCGACGAGCGACGAGACGGCGATCATCGGCGCGGCTGTGAGCGCCGCACACTCCGCCGCGGAAAAGTAAACGGCGGCGAAGGAGAGGAACAGTCTCGTAACGGGCCGAGGGCAGCGACATACTGCTCTCGGCCCGTCGCCACTCCGGTCTCTTGTTTTCGGCACTTCCGCCGGGTTGTGACGTGTCTAGTAGC
>Ga0209577_10006057_pt1 | contig 11207 bp, 9 predicted proteins | sample GraSoiAngelo_109_FD_185874 | JGI IMG/M metagenome (GOLD analysis project Ga0209577, IMG submission 185874) | Grasslands soil microbial communities from the Angelo Coastal Reserve, California, USA - 14_0903_12_20cm (SPAdes) (version 2) | ecosystem: Environmental > Terrestrial > Soil > Grasslands ... | reverse complement strand
CGAAGCACCTCGTTCCAGGACCTGAACCCTCGTAGCGCATACAGCGTGGTACTGCCGACAACGAGCAAGATCACGTTCAATGCAACGAGACCACCGATCGAATGTGCGCTCATCGCAGCTGCCCGACCGAGATCCCGATGTCGTCCCTCCAGCGAACGACGTACACGCCGCCGAGCGCCGACGTATCGCACCCGTAACAGATGATCCACCGCGCATCCAATCGCGGCCGGCGCGGCATGAGGAAATAGCGAAACCAGCCGTCGACGTATTTCTCGGTGAGCTCGGTGCGTCTGCGAAGCTGCGGCCCGACCACAAGGCGATACGCCGCCGCAACCGGAATCAGGCTACGCGCCTCGTATGCAGCCGCCTGGTCGACGATGACGCTGTTTCCTCCAGCGATCTCACGGTCGTCGAACGTAAGCAAGGCGTTGCCGGAGGCGGTATCGCCAAGCTGTGCCAGCGCCTTGTAGTAATAGACAGCCCCGACGCCAAGCGCCAGCGCGATGCAGACCACAACGACGCTCGAGGCGGCGTCGCTGCGAAACCCCCGCAGTGCCGACGTGATCATGGATTTGGGCGCGGCGTGAACGCGAGCGGTAGCGCGAGCACGAGCACCGCGAACGCGTAGAAGTAATAGAACTGCATCGTCAGGTAGAACAGGTTGGCGGCCATCGTCCCAGCCAGCGCGGCCGTCATGCCCCACGCCAGCGGCCGGATGCGCGCTGCGGCCGCGATCCCTTCCGTCGCAAGTCTCCGCCCGAGCGCTCGCGCCGCGTGCAGCCGCGCGAAGAGGTAGCGCAGGAAGACGAAGAACACGAACGTGCCGACGAGCCCGGTCTCGACGATCAGCGCGACGTAGAACGAGTGTGGCCCCCAGTTCGACTTCCCGGTGACGAACTCGTAGTAGACGGAGAAGGTGTTGAGGCCGAGCCCGAACAGCGGATGCGAGTGCAGGATCTGCGGGATGAAGTCGTAGACCTGGAAGTGTGCGCTCTCGGAACGACCGCCGGTCTGGAGGCGCGAGCGCACGAGCACGTCGAAGTAGTGGCGCCGCTGCCACACGATCGCGAACAGCAAAACCGCGACGCCGCCGAGCGGGATCAGCAGCACGCGGGAGGTCAGCCGCGAGCGGTACGGGACGGCCAGGATGAGCAGGCCGACGGCGAGGCCGAGCAGGCCGCTGCGCGACAGTGTCGACAGCTGGACGAGGAACAGGAACGCGAGCACGACCGCGAGCGGCACGCGCAACCGGTGGCCGCGCTGGAGCCGGAGATAGAGCGGCAGCAGCATCAGCAACGGCACGCACAGCATCACGGCGAGATGATTCGGGTCACCCGTCAATGCGTTCGGCCGGTAGACGGTCGTGCCGCCGATCGCCCCGTAGACGTTGATCGAGCTCGCCCCGCCGGTGAGCGGCGCCAGCACCTGGTAGTCGAGGTTCACGCCTGCGCGTGCGGCGAGCAGCTGCAGCACGCCGTAGATGCCGTTCGCGATCAGCCCGAGCGTCAGCGCAGCGATGGAGCGCCAGTAGAACGCCGTCGAACGCCGTGCGAGATAGGCGACACCGGCGCCGAGGAAGAGAAAGTGGATGACGAACTTCACCATCCCCTTGCCCCACTGGTCGAGCGACTGCTTCGTCTCGATGTTGAAGAACCCGATCAGGTAGACCACGAGCAGCGCGGCGAAGATCGCGAGCACGGTCACGGTCGTGCGCGGAAAGCGCGTGCTGCCCCACTCGAACGCGAACGCGACGAGGAAGAGGATCGTGAGGACGTCCGCAATGCCTACCGCCCCGGCGACGTTCCACTGCACCTTCTCCCAGGTGACGCAGAACAGCGTCGCGAGAAAGAGCGCGCCGGTGATCTTCATGCTTCGAGCCCCCGCAGCACTTCGGCGAGCTCCTCGACACGCGCGCCACGGCCGAGCCGCTCACGGTCCTCCGCCGACAGGACGGTGCCGTCGAGCGTGCCTGCTGCCCAGCGCTCGTGCAGCTCCGTCAACGCCCGCGTCAGCGCCGGGACGTCGTCCGGCGCGGCCACGACACCGGCCCCGGTGTTGCGGATCAGCTCGGCCGCGGCGCCCTCGGGCGGGACGGCAGCGAGGATCGGACGCTCGGCGGCGAGGTACTCGAAGACCTTGCCCGACAGGACTCCCTGTCCGCGCCCCCCCGCCTCCGGGATCAGGAGCAGGAGAGCGTCCGAGTCACGCTGCAGCGCAAGCGCCTCGCGGCGCGGAACGTACGGGTGGAGCTCGAGGCGAGGGCCGAGGCCCAGATCTTCAGCCCATTCGCGGTCGGCGACGCGGAAATCGCCGACGAAACGCGCGACGACGTCGTCGAGGCCCGACGCCGCGACTGCCGACAGGAACGGCCGCGGGTCGCGCTTGCCAAGGAAGCTGCCGGTGTGCGTGATGCGGAAGCGATCGCCCCGGCGGTAGTCGAAACCGGCGAAGTCGTCGAAGTCGGCGCCGTTGAGGATCGTCGTCACGATGCCGGCGGGGGCCAGTGTCGATGCCTCTTCCGCGATCGCGTCCGACGCCGCCACGATCACGTCCGCCTGGCGCGCCACGAGTCGCGCCACCGACGCGCTCACCTTTTCCTTCGCCCGCACGGCGGCACGCTCGACGCGGCGATGCGGATGCGTCGTGATCGAGTCGCGCAGATCCGCCACCCAGCGCACGCCCGTCGTCCGCTTGGCCGCAGCCCCGATCAGGTGCACAGAGTTCGGCGGCGAGGTCGTGAGCACGACGTCGATGCCCTCCGAGCGCACGATGCGCACGGCCGCCGGGATCGCGGTCAGGTTCCACGCGACGTTCTCGTCCGGGACGAGCACGCGCCGCGAGAGCGACCGCGCCTGCCGCGACAGGCGGTCGAGCCCGCGCCTGCCGTGCAACTCGTCGCCGAGCCTGCGCGCACGCGGGCCGAGGTAGCGCGCGCGATGGATCCACGCCTGCGACGGCGGCGCGAGATCGGGGTCCGCGTACAGCCACTTCGGATCGTGCGGTGCGAGCACGTGCGTCTCGATCCCGTGCGCCGGCAGGTGCGTGGCGAACTTCAGCGGCCGTTGCACTCCTCCGCCGCCGGCCGGCGGAAAGTACATCGTCACGAGCAGGACCTTCACGCGGGTCGATGGTAAAGCGCGTAGCGCGAATCCTGGTACGTGAGCGGCCAGGGCGGCTCGACGTGGAAGCGATGCTTGTCGACCACGAGCCAGTCCGCGTCATAGCGATCGAGGATCGCGACGTTTCCGGTGCCGAAGAAGCGGTTGACCGACAGGCGACGGCGGTACGGAGCGTTCGCCCTCGTGTCGGCGACGTGGGCGGGCGGCGCGGCGGCGACGTAGACCGGCGCGAAGCCCTCGATGCGGTAGCTCGTCTCCAGGTCGGAGAAGACGACGGCTCGCTTCGGAACGTCGCGGCGGAGGGCGTCCAGGAGCCCCGGGGTGAGCGCGTAGCGGTCGGAGGGCGCGGGGCTCCAGCGGCGCAGGCCGTGAACGGCAACCGGAATGCAGAACAGGACGACCGCGACGGCGACGATCCAGTTGCGGGCGTCGAAGCGGCGGCCCAGCAGCAGTCCGGCGAGGAGCGCGACGAGCCCGCCGATCGCCGCGATCCAGGTGGCGAAGGCCGGGCCGCCTTTGGTCAGTCCGGGCCCGAAATCGCCGGGGAACTCGAGTTGCAAGGCGATCCCGGCACCGACCGCGACCGGCAGCACGAGCGGGCCGAGCAACGCCGTCAGGACGCTCGCTCCACCGGCGAGCGCGAACGCGAACGGGACAAAGCCGGCGGCCCGGCGCGCCTGCGAGACGGACACGGCGTCGGCGAAGTGCGGAAAAACCCAGACGAGCAGCTCGATCCCGAGGATCGCCAGGGTCCCGCCGAGCACGAGTGCGGCCCAGCGCTGGCGGGCCGCGAGGGCCGCCAGCGGCACCGCTGACAGCGCGGCGACGGCCACTGCGCCCCCACGCGAGACGACCTCCGGCCGCAATGCGTAGCGATGGATCGAGTCGACGTGCAGCTCCTGCGCGTACCTGACGAGCGAGGTCCGCAGCACTTCCCGCGAGGGAGAGTGCGAGGCGGTCTCGCGGACGAGCGGGTAGAGCCACGCGAGCGCGGCGCCGGCCGGCACGAACAGAGCTGCCAGGCCCGCGATCGACCTCCGCAGCTCCGTCCGTGCGAGCAGCACGCGTGCGACGGCGAAGCCGGCGAGGACGATCCCGAGGAACACCGCGGTGCTCGAGTGCACCAGCAGCACCTCCGTCCCGGCGGCGGCGAGCGACAGCCCGAGCACCGGCCCTGGATGACGGAGAAAGAGGAAGAAGAGCGTCAGCGCCGCTGGCACGAGCACCTGACGGTCGAGCGTGCCGGGCTGGGCCAGCAGTGCATAGGCACCGCCGTGGCCGGGCGCGAACGCGGCGAATGCGACCGACCCCGCGAGCACCGCGATGCCGAGCCACGCCGACCGGAACAGCGCGACACCGGCCTCGTAGACGACCGCGAACGCGACCGGGGCGACCGCGCTGGGCTCGTGCAGGACGACCTGCGTCGGATCCGCGCCGCCAAGCTTCGCTACGAGCGCGAGGAACGCGTGCCAGAGCGGAAAGGCGTAGCCCGGGTGCAGTCCGCCGTCGCGGAACTCGTCGACCGAGCGGATGTGCAAGTCCCCGAAGTCGACGAGCTTGCGGACGCGGCCGAGATGGAAGAGCGCGTCACCGTTGACGACGCCGGCGAGATGCCAGAGCAAGACGCCGAGCACGACGCCGGCGAACGCGACCGCGAGCGTGTCCCAGGAGGGCGGGCCGGAGACGATGCGCAGCGCAAACGGGAGCGCGACGACGGCGACGACCGCCGGCACGACGAGCGCGAGCCAGATCGAGCTGTGCACCAGGAAGACGAGGAGCAGCGCGGGGCCGAGCGCGGCGAGGGCGAAGACCACGGTTGCCGACGCGCCACGCAGCCGTAGCGCCCGCGCCACGAGCGATCCGGGCAGGAGCAGCACGAGCGAGGCGGCGACGAGGCGCAGCCACAGGCCCGCACCGTGCGCCGGGAGGAGGCGCGCCACCCCAAGCAGGGGCAGCGACAGCAGGAGGATTGGAGCGCCCTTAACGCGGCGCCGCAGCGCCGCTCGCGGCGCTGCCATCAGCACACGCGGGCTTCGCCCGCGTGTGCGTCTGAAACGAGCGACCGACAGGCTCGACTAAACACGGACGCCTGGACCACCCACACGCCCGTTCCATTCGTCCGCGAGCTCGCGCAGGCCGGGTCCGCTGACGCGCCACGAGTCGCGAGCGTGCAGGAGCATCCGCCGCGGATTCTGCTGGGCAAGCGGCGCACCGACGGCGCGCACCGCGTACTGCGCCCCGGTGGCGAGCGCGGCGACCCGCGCGCCCACGCCGCCGTGGTGCTTGCGCCAGTAGCGGTGACGGCTGCGCCACATCTCGTTGATCCGCCGCTCCGGGATCTCGGCGCTGAACTGCGACTCGTGGTGCACGACCGTCGCGCCCGGGAAGTAGTGCACCTCCCAGCCCGCCCGCCGGAGGCGGAACTGTAGATCGACCTCCTCCGAGTAGAGGAAGAAGCCCTCATCGAAGAGACCGACCTGGTCGAGCGCCTCTCGCCGGAGAACGAGCGCGGCGCCCATCACCCAGTCGACCGCGCGCGGCTCGCTACCGCCTGACTGCTTGATACCGACCTTCCCGGCGGTAAGCAGGCCGAGCGTGCTGACGAACGGCGTCGGAAAGCGCCAGGCGGAGTCCTGCAGGCGGCCGCTCGGGTAGACGAGGCGCGGGCCGAGCACCGCGACCCGGGGGTGTGCGTCGAGGTAGGCGACGATGCGGTCGAACGCCCAGTCGTCTGCCGTGGTGTCCTCGTTGAGGACGTAGACGTAGCGCCCGCTGGTCGCGCGGATGATGGTGTTGTGGTTGGCGCCGAACCCAGTGCGAAAACCCTGCACGATCACCTGCACCCCTGGAAAGCGCTCGCGCACCGCTTCGACGGAGCCGTCCTCGGAGGCGTTGTCGAGCACGACGACCTCGGCCTTCGCCCCGCGCAGTGTCTCCAGACACGCGAGCAACAGCTCGCGGCTATTCGTGTTGACGATGGAGACGCTGAGCTGCGTCAACGCGCGAGGCCGCGGGCGGCCAATGCCTCACGCGCCGCGTCCACGGAGTCCTCGGCTTCCTGCCCCTCGAGCCACGCGAGCAGGTCGCGCATACCGGCCTCGAAGGGGATCTCGGCTCGGAAGCCGAGCAGCTGCTCGGCCAGGCGCGTGTCCGCGTAGCAGTGCCGGATGTCGCCGGCACGGTACTTGCCGACGAGCTCCGGCTCGATGTCCCTGTCGAGCCCGCCGGCGATCGTGCGCGCGACCTCGACGACCGACGTGGGAACGCCCGTCCCGACGTTGAGCGTCCGGCCGTCGGCCGCGTCCTGCATGAGCGCCAGCGCACAACAGCGCGCGATGTCGCGCACGTCGATGAAGTCACGCGTCTGGCGGCCGTCCTCGAAGACGAGCGGGGCGCGGTCGTTCAGCAGACGCGACGAGAAGATCGCCGCGACGCCCGTGTAGGGGTTCGACAGCGCCTGCCGCTCGCCGTAGACGTTGAAGAAGCGCAGCGCCACGGCGGCGATCCCGTACGCGGCGCCGATCGCGAGGAACATCTCCTCGTGGTCGCGCTTGTTGATCGCGTAGATCGAAGTGGGGCGTAGCGGCTTCGTCTCGGCCGTCGGCTCCGGCTCCAGCGGCGTCCCGTCGTCGGCGAGCACCTCCCACTCGCGCGCCGCGAGCTGTGCCTCCGGACGCAGCCACGGCGCGAGACCCGACTCGCCGGTGCCCGGATTTCGATACTGGCCCTCGCCGTAGATCGACATCGACGACGCGACCAGCAGCTTCCGAATCACGTTGCGCCGCTCGATCGCTTCCTCGAGGACCACCGCCGCGCCGATCGCGTTCACGGACGTGTAGCGCTCGACCTCGTACATCGACTGCCCCACCCCGACGGCGGCGGCAAAGTGCACGACCGCCTCGACGCCGTCGAGCGCCCGACGGACCGCGTCGCGGTCGCGCACGTCACCGGTGTGCAGCTCGACGTCGGCGTCCAGATAGGCGGGACGCTCGCCGTCGCCGTGCACCTGACGGTCGAGGTTGTCGAGCGCGCGCACCTCGTGGCCGTCGGCGAGCAGCCGGTCGGCGAGATGCGATCCGATGAAGCCGGCGCCGCCGGTAATCAGAACCTTCATGGCCGCGCGTGAGGCTATCTGAGCTCCGAAGGGCGAGCTGCGCGCATCCCGCGCAGATTCTCGACGGCGAGAATGGCCGCACCGGGGATGGCGAGCCCGACGGTGACGACGAAGAAGAGGAAGCCGGTCGCGAGCGCCGCCTCCTTCTCGACGCCGAGCTGCGTGAGGAAGCTGACGAAGAACGCCTCTCGCACGGCAATGCCGTTCACGGTGAACGGCACGAGGAGGACGAGAAACAGGAGCGGGCCCATCACGTAGTACGGCCGCGGCGAGAGGTCGACGCCGACCGCTTTCCCGCCCATCCAGATCGCCAGCACGCGCACGGCCTGTACCACCAGCGTGAGCAAGAAGATCCACACCAGCAGCCGCAGGTGGCGCCGGAACTCGTGCACGCCGACGTAGAAGGCGCGCAGCGGACGCTCGAGCCGGACGCGCTGCAGCAGCGGAACGAAGCGCCGCAGGACGCCGCGCATACGGCGGGAGAAGAACAGCACCGCGAGCACGATCGCCCCGAGGACGAACACGCCTTCGATCCAGAGGTATGGCCCGACGTCGTAGCGGCCGATGGCCAGGGCGAAGCCGATTGCCGCGAGCGTCAGTGTCACCACGCCGCCGAGCGCACGCTCGAGGATGACGATCGCCGACATGTCGGCGAGCCGGCCCGGGTGCCGGCGCGCCGTCTCGAAGATGCGGGAAGCATCACCCCCAACGGCGCTCGGGAGAACCTGGCCGGCGGTGTACGACACGAAGTACGCGCGGTTGAGCCATGCGTAGCTCTCGTGCACGCCGCGTGCTGCGAGCAGCTTCTGCCACCGAAACGCCATAGGCGGCACGCCGCCGATCATGATCGCGACCGCGCCGAGGAACCAGCCGAGCTGCGAGTGCACGACGATGTGGACGGTCTTGCGGACGTCCAGCTGCCAGAGGATGTAGGCGAGGCAGCCGCCGGTGACCAGGAGCGTCAGGCCGAGCCTGACGACGGTACGTCTCTTCACGAAGTGAAACGATCGTGCACGCGCCGGAGGGCGGCGATCACGTCGCCGATGTCCTCGTCCGAATGCGCGGGCGAGAGTGGCAGCGACATGATCTGGCCGCCCGCGCGCTCCGCGACCGGCAGCGGCGGCTGGTCGCGCAGACGCTCGCGGTACCAGGTCAGCCGGTGCACGGGCAAGAAGTGGATCGACGTGGAGATGTTCTCGTCCCGCAGCGCCTGCTGGTACTCGTCCCGTGTCGCGCCGGCACGCTCCGCGTCGACCTTGACGATGTAGAGGTGCAGCGCGTGCACGTCACGGTCGTCGCGCACGAGCGGCGTGAGGCCGGCGAGCTCGGGGACGGCTTCGTCGTAGAGCGCGAACTGCCGCAGGCGAATCTCGCGGTGCCGTTCCACCTTGTCGAGCTGGCGCAGCGCGATCGCCGCGAGCACGTCCGACAGGTTCGCCTTGTAGCCGGGGACGGGGATGTCGTAGACCGACCCGTCACCCCGGCGCATCTGGCGGAGATCCTGCACCGCCTCGGCGACGTCGGCGCGGTTCGTCGAGATCAGCCCGCCCTCACCGGCGGCGATGTTCTTCGTCGCGTACATCGAGAAGCACGTCGCGTCGGCAATCGAGCCGACCTTGCGGCCGCGGTAGTAGCTCTCGGCCGCGTGCGCCGCGTCCTCGATCACCGGCAGACCGAGGGCGAGCAGAGGATCGAGGTCGGCGGGCTGCCCGGCGAGATCGACCGGAAGGATGACCTTTGTCCGCTCGGTGACGGCTGCCGCGGCGAGCTCGGGATCGATGTTGAGGTCGTCCTCACGGACGTCGACGAACACCGGCGTCGCGCCCGAGTGCACGATCACGTTCGCGGTCGCGGGCCAGGTGATCGGCGACGTGACCACCTCGTCGCCGGGCCCAACGCCGAGCGCGACGAGCGACAGGTGCAACGCCGCCGTGCCCGAGGCAAGGGCGAGCACGTGCTCGGCCTCGAGGAACTCGGACATCCGCCGCTCGAGCTCGGCAGCGCGAGGTCCGCTCGTGAGCCAGCCGGAGCGCAGCGTCTCGGTGACCTCGGCGATCTCCTCCTCGCCGATCGCGGGCGGCTGGAACCCGAGCATGGTCTCGCGCTTGGACTCAGACGAGAGCTTCGACATCGACCGCGAACCGAATCATCGCCTCCGCGCGGTTGGCGTGTTTCAACGCCTCCTCGCGGCTGTCGCCGACGGCGAGGATCGCGCCGGCGCGGTCGCTCCCCCGCCGGAGCTCGCCGAAGTGGTGGCCGGGTCGCCGGTAGATGCGGATGCCGCGGATGCCCTCCAGCGCGAAGGCCTCCTCCAGGCCGGTGACCTCGCGCAATTCGCCCGGCGGCGCCACCAGGAAGCGCACGCAGGCACCGCCGACCCGCGCGACCGGGGCGAGGCTCCCCGCGGGAACGTCCTCGCCGAGAGCGGCGGAAAGGGCGGCGCCGTTCAAGTCCACCCCCAGCGCGACACGGCAGAGCTCGGCGTCGTGGCCGCCGCCCAGCCGTGCCGCCAGCTCGCCGACGCGGGGCCCGTCCGGGCCGACCAGCACCTGCGTGTAGCTCGGCCCGTTCTCGATCCCGACAGCATGGGCGGCGACGGACGCGGCCTCGACGACCGCGCCGATCTCGGCGGGCTCGAGCTCGCTCGGCCACGCGTGCGTGAGTGCAACGCCGAACGCGGGCAGCGGCGCCGTCAGGCGGTCGGTCACCGTGAGCGGGTGGTAGTGGCCCCCTGACGAGAAGGCATTGACCGTCACCTCGCGGCCCGGGACGTGCTGCTCGACGAGCAGCGTCGCGCTGCGAGACGCCGCGAGCGCGGTCTTGGCCGCCTCCGCGATCTCGTCCGCCGACCGGACCAGGGTGAGCCCGCGTTGGCCCTGGCGGTCCGGCGCCTTGACGACGCAGGGAAACCCGATGCGTCCGGCCGCCTCGGTCGCCTCGCCCGCCCCGGAGCAGACCTCGAACGCGGGCTGTGGGACGCCGGCCTGCGCAAAGCGCTCCCGCTGGCGGAGCTTCGAAGTCGAGAGCATCGCGGTCTCGGGCGAGAGCGGATGCGGCAGGCCGAGACGCTCCGCCACCCGCGCCGCGATCGCCACCGGCCAGTCGATCCCGGGCGCGATCAGGCCGTTGATCCGCTCGGCGCTCGCGAGCCGCTCAATGCCGGGCTCGTCCTCCGTGGACACGATCGCGCGCCTGTCGGCATAACGGAACCCCGGTGCGGACGGATCCCGGTCGACGGCCATCACGTGCAGTTCCCGTGCGCGCGCGGCGGCCAGCAGGCCGAGCTGCGCCGGTCCGGCGCCTAGGACGAGGAGACGCTTGCCTTGCTCTCGCTCTGGAGGATCCCCCGCCACCACGCCTCATTCTCGCGATACCACGCAATCGTGCGTGCGAGGCCCTCCTCGAACGACGTGCGCGCCCGCCAACCGGTAAGGCGCTCGATCTTCTCCGTCGAGCCGATGTGCCGGTCGACCTGACCCGGCCGCTCGGCCACGAACGACTTCAGCGACGACGGCTTGTCGAGCGCCTCGAGCACCGCGTCTGCGATCTCAGTGACGGGGATGTCGACGCCCGTCGCGACGTTGAGCACCTCACCCGCGACGTTCTCGAGCGGCGCCGAGATCACCGCCTCGATCGCCTCTGCGTCGTCGTCCACGTACAGCCAGTCGCGGCTCGCGTGCCCGTCACCGTGGATCGTCAGCTCGCGGTCCTGCAGTGCCTGCGTGATGAACCGTGGAATCACCTTCTCGGGGTGCTGACGCGGCCCGTAGTTGTTGAACGGGCGCACGATCACGACCGGCAGCCCGTACGTGACGTAGTACGCGTACGCAAGCCGGTCGGCGCCCGCCTTCGTCGCGGCGTAGGGGCTGCGCGGCTTCAGCGGATGATCCTCGTCCATCGGGCCGTGTTCGGCGGTGCCGTAGACCTCGCTGGACGAGAAGAGGATGAAACGTTCGACCGGCGCCTCGCGCACG
>Ga0209577_10006056_pt1 | contig 11207 bp, 9 predicted proteins | sample GraSoiAngelo_109_FD_185874 | JGI IMG/M metagenome (GOLD analysis project Ga0209577, IMG submission 185874) | Grasslands soil microbial communities from the Angelo Coastal Reserve, California, USA - 14_0903_12_20cm (SPAdes) (version 2) | ecosystem: Environmental > Terrestrial > Soil > Grasslands ... | reverse complement strand
AGCGAGGAGCGCAGCTTGTGCGCCCCCATCGTGTGGACGGCCATCGCCGCCGACTCGCCTAGGCTGAAGAGACTCATAAAAAACGTCCGCCGTTCCGTGTTCAGTAGAGCGCGCCGCGTCACTCAGCGCCGAGGGCGGTGACGGGGTCGAGCCGCGCCGCCTGCCACGCCGGCCAGATGCCGCTCATGAGCCCGGCCGCCGAAGAGATGCAGACGCCGAGCACGACCGACCACTGGCTGATGATGAAGGGGAAGCCGAGCGCCTGCGAGATGAGGTAGGCCAGCAGGAAGCCGCTGGCGATGCCGAGCAGGCCGCCCAGAATGGTCATGATGACCGCCTCGGTGAGGAACTGCGTGAGGATGTCCGTGCGACGCGCACCGACCGCCTTGCGCAGTCCGATCTCGCGCGTCCGCTCCACCACCGAGACCAGCATGATGTTCATTACTACCACGCCGCCGACGAAGAGCGAGATGGAGGCGACGCAGATCGTCACCATGAAGATGTTCGACGTGGACTTCCGGTACAGTTCGAGGAAGACATCCTGCGACTCCATGCTGAAGCCGTCGTCCTCGTCGCGGCTCAGCTTACTGCGGCGGTTGCGCACGATGGTGCGCACCTGCTCCTGCGTCTCTTCGAGCTGCTGCACGTTGGGCACGCGCGCGTAAATGACGACCGACTGGTTGGCACCGAAGAGCTTCTGGTAGGTCTGGATGGGGACTAGGACGAAGTTGTCGCGCGAAAAGCCGAACAGCTCGCCCAGCGGCTCGGTGACGCCGATGATGCGGAACGGGTGGCCCGCGATGCGGATGCCCTTGCCGATGACTGTCTCGGGCGGGGCGTCCTCGAAGAGGTTCGACACCACGTCGGGGCCGACGACACAGACGGGATAGCCGGCGCTACTCTCACTCTCCATCCAGCTACGGCCGGCGCTGAGGCTGATGTTCTCAATCTCGAAGAGCGAGAGCGAGACGCCGCGCGCGTAGACGTTCTCCGCCGACTGCTCCTCATACTTGACGAGCCGCAGCGAGCCGACGGCCAGCCCCGTCCGCCAGCACGACGTGCAGAGGCGCGCCACCGCGTCCGCGTCCTCGGGCGTGATGTCCTTGCGCTTCCTGAGCCTCACAAGGTCCTGGCGCGAGGTGGAGACCAGCGGCCACTTGGAGACGGTGAAGACGGTAGAGCCCTGCGAAGAGAAAGTGGCCGCCACAGTGTAGTCAAGCCCGCGGATGACCGTAACGACGGCGATGACGACGGCGATCCCTGCCACGATGCCCAAGATGGTCGAGGCCGTGCGCAGGATGTTTGCGCGCAGGGCCGAAACGGCCAGCTTGAGATTCTCCAGTGCCAGAGCGATTCGCATATCATTGTAGGGCCGACGGCCTCGTCCCCAAAACCCCTCTCTTAGGCGAGCGTGAGTAAGGCTGACCCGTGCGCGATCCGCGCGAGCCGTGCGAGCCGTGCGACATCGTTCAGTGCCGGCAGCCGGAACCCTTCGGGCGTGACCCACGGCTCGAAGTCTATAACGAAGCCGTCGGCCCCGGCCGCGGCGGCGGCGCGCGCCAGCGCCGACGACTGCGCGGGCGGCGCGTCGTCTACCTGCGAAACGTCTACGATGACGGGCAGGTGCGAGAACTCCTTGACAAGCACGACCGCGGCGAGATCGAGCATGTATGCGGGCGTAGTGGCGAACGTGCGTATACCGCACTCGCACAGCACCACGTCTGGGTTGCCGCCCGCCAGCAGGTATTCTGCGGCGAGCAGCCACTCTTCGACGGTCGCACCGTGTCCGCGCTTCAGGATAACCGGGTGCCGCGCGAACCCGAGCCGGCGCAGCAGCGAATAGTTCTGCATGCTGGCCGGGCCGACCTGTAGCATGTCCGCGTACTGCGCAGCAGTCTCGACTTCGGCGGTGCCCGCGACCTCCAGCACGACGGCCAGACCCGCCACACGCCCCGCCTCCCTCAGCGCGTAGAGGCATTCGGCGCTCAGCGGGCGCGGGGCGTGGCCGTAGAGCATGTGCGCGCCCGCCTCTTTAATCTTCAGTGCCGCTGGCAGAACCTCGTGCGCCTCGGCGGGGCAGAGCCTAACTATCACGGCCGGCTCCGCGCCGCCGACGCTCGCGCCCCCGGCGGCGACGACCGTCCGTTCCGGGTGCCACTCCCTGCTCCCCAGCACGAAGGGGCGAGGCCAATCGACGGCAGACTCGACGCCCGCACAGCCTGCCAGCCCCTCCAGAGTACGCGCGGCACCGTCGCAGTCGGCCACGACGACCAGCGTCCGCCCGCCCTGCCGCACTACGTGTGCCTGGCAGCCTTCGGCTTCGGCGCGCAGGAGTACCGTCCCAACCTCCTCCTGCGTCGCGTGGGCTGACATGCAGACTATCACGGCCCCTCACTCCTCCCCCTCCGCGTGCGCGGAGGCTTTTAGAGAAGACGGGTGCTCGGAGTGTTTTGACTCGTTCACCAAGGGGCACCTTCCGTTACCTCAAAGTGTTGTCAAGCGTGAAGAGTTTAGGGCGTGACTAACATACCGATTTAATAAGATGGCGGGCGCTGGAATTCGCCGGTCACTTCGGTCAGCAACTCGGCGGTGTCCAGCAACTCCATGTCCTTCCAACGGCCGCCGACCAACTGCACCCCCATCGGCAAACCGTTCACGGGGCGCTCGACGGGCAGCACGACCGCGGGACAGCCGGTCAGGTTAAAGACTGTCACATAGCTGCCGAGCGCCACCGAGTATGAGAGGCGCTCTTCGCCGACACTCAGCCGGCGACCCTTCCAGCGGTGTGTGAAGGCCGGGACCGAGGCAACCGGGCACAGCCACCCGTCCCAGCCGGACAGGAACTCCTCCATCTGTGTGATGAAGGCGTCGCGCCGCGTCAGGGCCGCGGCGTAGCGGCGCAGACTCAACTTCTGCCCCCGGACGACGCCGCGCGTCCAAGGGCTCCCCCCGAAGAGCAGCCTGAAGCTGAGGCGGGAGAGGAAGAGCAGCAGCGCGGAGGTCTGCACGCCGCCCTCGGCACCCATGATCTCCCCGAAAGTCTCCATGGCGGAGTCATAGTCGAACCCCGCGGGCGCAGCACGCTCGACGTGACAGCCGTTAGCCTTCAGCCTCTCGGCCAGCGCATTAAGCGCTGCGCGCGTCTCGACCGTTACGGGCACGCCCCCGAAATCGTCAGTCCACGCGAAGCGGCATTCGCGCAGGCTCCGGGGCGGTGCGCGCCGGAGTTCGACCGGCGGCACCTCCTGCTGCACGTTGTCGGGGCCGGCGACGATTGACATGACGAGTCGCAGGTCCTGCACCGTGCGGGCCAGCGGGCCGTAACTGGCGACGTGCCTCGACCCGCGCGGGTAGCCGGGGGAGATTTCCATGTGGCCCGCGCCTGAGACGCGCTGCAACGTCGGCTTAAAGCCGAAGACGCCGCAGAAGTGTGCAGGGATGCGGATAGAGCCTACCGCGTCCGACCCGATGTCGAGCGGAGACATGCCGGCCGCGATGGCCGCCGCTGCCCCGCCGCTGCTCCCGCCCGGTGTGTAGCTCAAGTTCCAGGGGTTATTGGTTCTGCCAAAGATCGGGCTGTTCGTCTGCCAGTCGAAAGAGACCTCGGGGACGTTGGTCTTACCGAAGAGGACGGCGCCGGCCCCGAGCAGGCGCGAGACGACGGTGGCGTCGCGCCGTGGGACGTGGCGCGACATCAGCCGGTGGCCGAAGGTCGTGCGCAAGCCTTCGGTGGCAAAAGCGTCTTTGATGGTGAGAGGTACGCCGTGCAGCGGCCCCCAGACTTCGCCCCGGCGTAGGGCGGCGTCCGCCTTCCGGGCCTTGGCCCTCGCGCGCTCGATGTCAAGACTGACTATCGCGTTCAGAGCCGGGTTGAACTTCGACACCTGGCTCAGATGCTCTTCCAAGACCTCGGCCGATGAAATATCTCGTCGGTGGATGGCATCTGCCACGGCGTGAGCGGGCCAGAAGACGACCTTGTCCATAGGATCAGGCGGTGCGCCGCTCAGACCTTACTTCCGTTGCGGCGCGGGCGGCACTCACGTCGGCGCTGAGAACGCTAGCAGGAAGGTGTTCGGTTGTCGTCCCACGTCGGGGCGAGCGCAGAAAGGTACAGTAGCGCACTATCGCGGGGCCGAAAATAATGTTGTAGGAATATTGTCCTGAATGATGCTATGATTTGAAAGATCAATCAGAATGGGGCTCGTCCATGCGAGGCCGAGCATAACAGCTAACGCCGAAAAGTCAATATATGATTTTAGAGATGTACGGCTGAAGTCCAGGCACCAACATCTCAAACACGTTAGCATCGCCCCATCCTCATTCGTCGTCGACCGCGTAAGCTGACGGCATTCAACGCAACACCGCGCTAATCACACTGGCGCGCCGACCGGTAGTTTTCCGCGTTTAATTGAACTACTCCCAGCGTAGAAGGGCCTAAACCCGTCAGCAATTTCAGCCCATAGGCGGCGCTGATGAGTGGCCCAGGGCAATCTCATCAGGAGCCTAGTGCTTCAAGACCGGGCCGGGAACATGAAAACGCTCATAATCGACAATTATGACTCCTTCACCTTCAACCTGTTCCATCTCATCGCGGAGGTCTGCGGGGAGACGCCTCTCGTCTTCAAGAACGACGAGCTGGACCCCGAGCGGCTGGAACGACTCGCCTTCGACAACGTGGTGATCTCGCCGGGGCCGGGCCGCCCCGACAACGAGAGGGACTTCGGCGTCTGCCGGCAACTGCTGCTCGACGCGAAGGTGCCGCTGCTCGGCGTCTGCCTCGGGCATCAGGGGCTCGGCTTCGTCTACGGGGGGAGCGTGAAGCACGCACCGGAGCCGATGCACGGTCGCCTGAGCGAGATTTACCACGACGGCTCGGGCCTCTTCCGCAACATCCCCCGCCCCTTCTCGGCCGTGCGCTACCACTCGCTGATAGTCGAAGAGCTGCCCGCCTGTTTGCAGAAGACCGCTTGGACGGAGGACGGGCTCCTGATGGGGCTGCGCCACCGCGAGCGGCCCTTCTGGGGCGTGCAGTTCCACCCCGAATCGATCTGCACCGAGTACGGCCGCCAACTCTTGCAGAACTTCGCGGAGATCACCCACGCCTTCCTGAAAAAGCGGAGGGACGGATGCGAGGTAGAGAGCGCCCGGAAGAGCAACTTCTACCCGGCAGCCTGCGCGCAGGCGACGGCCGAGGCAGCGGAGTACGAAGTCAGCGTCCGCCGGTTCGCGGCGGCACCCGACGCAGAGAGCGCCTTCGTTCATCTCTTCGGCGACGAGCCGGCCGCGTTCTGGCTCGACAGCAGCCTCGTTGCGCAGACACTCTCGCGATTCTCCTTCATGGGCGGGGGCATCGGGCCGAACGGACAGCTCGTGCGCTACCGCACAGGCGAGACGGAGCTGACCGTCGAGGACGCCGCCTGCACGCGCGTCTGTCGGCAGAGCATCTTCGAGTACCTGAACGGCGAGATCACCCGCAGGGCCACGCGCACCGCCGGCCTCCCCTTCGACTTCAACTGCGGCTTCGTCGGCTACTTCGGTTACGAGCTAAAGGCCGAGTGCGGCGCGACCGAGGCGCACCGCTCGTGCGTGCCCGACGCAGCCTTCCTGCTGGCCGACCGCGTCATCGCCTTCGACCACCTTGAGCAGATGGCCTACCTGCTCTGCCTGACGAGGAAGGGCGAAGAGGCGCAGGCTGAAGAGTGGTTCGACCGGACGGAGGAGAGGCTGGCCGCGCTGCCGCCGCTGGTGCCGCACGCCGCGGCCGATGGGGCGGCCGGCGTCCAGTTCCGGCTGAGCCGGCCATTCCAGACCTACCTCGAAGACGTGGAGGAGTGTCTGCGGGAGATACGCAACGGCGAGAGTTACGAGGTTTGTCTGACGAACAAGGTCTGGGCCGAGACGGATGTTGAGCCTCTCCCGTTCTACCGCATGCTGCGCTCGATGAACCCGGCCCCCTACTCCGCCTTCCTCAAGTTCGGCAACCTCGCCGTCGCCTGCTCCTCGCCCGAGCGTTTCCTGCGTGTGGGCCAGGACGGGGCGGTCGAGTCGAAGCCGATTAAAGGCACCCTCCGCCGCGGTGCCAGCGACGAGGAAGACCTGCGCCTGCGTGAGCAGTTGCGCAACAGCGTCAAGGACCGCGCGGAGAACCTGATGATCGTAGACCTGATGCGTAACGACCTCGGCCGCGTGTGCGAGGTCGGCAGCGTCCACGTCCCGAAGCTGATGGACGTGGAGTCCTACGCCACCGTGCACCAGTTGGTGAGCACCGTTCGGGGGAGCCTGCGCCCGGAGCTGACGGCGGTCGATTGCATCCGCGCGGCCTTCCCCGGCGGCTCGATGACGGGTGCCCCGAAGCTACGGACGATGGAGATCATAGACCGAATCGAGAAGGAGCCGCGCGGCGTCTACTCCGGCGCGCTAGGCTATCTGGCGCTGAACGGCTCGGCTGACCTCAACATCGTCATCCGGACGGCGCTCTTCGACGACGGCGAAGTCTCCATCGGCGTGGGCGGTGCCGTCGTGAGCCTGTCCGACCCGCGCGGCGAGTTCGACGAGATGCTGCTCAAAGCCCATGCGTTGATGAAAGCCATTCAGCACGCGTCTCTCGGCCACTCCGTAGCCGACGAAATCCCCGTCGTCGGCTGGGACGGAAGTTGACGAGAGCCTTAAACTCTGCCTGCCACAGAGGAGTAGACTATGCCCGACACGCTTGAAATCTTAAGAGACGACATAGACCGACTCGATGCCCAACTCATCGAGCTTCTGGGCCAGCGCTTCGAGGTGTGCCGCAAGATCGCGCTCTACAAGAGGATCACCGGCACGCCGATGATGCAGACCGGCCGCGTCCAGTACGTCAAGGACAGGGCCGCCTTGCACGGCGCGTCGCACAACATGGACGTGGTCTTCATCTCTGAGCTCTATGACCTTCTCATCGCTGAAGCCTGCCGGCTGGAAGACCTCATCATTGAGAGCCCCGAAGGTCTGATGGGCCTCGTGGCCGAGCCGGCGGTAACATTCTGAAGAGGGCAGGGGCGGGCCGCGGCGTGCGTGAGCGGGGCGAAGTGTGTTCGGACTCACGCGCGCCGCGGCCCGCCCGACCGCCGAAAGGGCCGAGGCTGACCGCAACATGAGCTTCTCAAGCACCCTCATCCTCGGCGTCAACGGCGGGTTCGGCCGCCTGTTCTACGAACACCTGTCGCGGCCCGGCGTGCGCGTCGGCGGCGTTGACCTGGGTCCCGCCCCGGCGGCGTGCGTGAGCCCTTCGCGTTACATCCGCGCGGACGCGACGGTGCCGAGCGCCGAGGCTTCGGCGGCGCTGAAAGAGGCGGACTGCGTCATCGTCTGCCTGCCGGAGGCGGCGGCGCTCGCGGCCGTCGCGCCGCTGCTCGAACGTCTGTCGTCCGGTGCCCTGCTCGTCGATACGCTCTCCGTCAAGACCGAGTACCTCGGCAGGCTGAGGGGCGCGCGACGCGACTTCGAGTGCCTGAGCATCAACCCGATGTTCGCGCCGGACATCGGGTTCCGCGGGCAGAACGTCGCCGCCATCGAGGCGCGCGGCGGCCCCGCGTGCGGCCGCTTCGTCTCGATGATGCGTGGGTGGGGCGCAGCGGTCACGACCATGAAGGCCGAAGAACATGACCGCTTGACGGCCTTCACGCAGGTCGCCACGCACGCCGCGCTCATAGCGTTCGGCTCGGCCCTCTACAGTGGAGGTTACGACACGTCAGCGGCGTTGAAGATCGCGACGCCGCCGCACCGGCTCCTCCTCTCACTGCTCGCGCGCATACTGCTCGCCGACCCGGAAGTCTACTGGGAGATACAGCACCGCAACCCTCTGGCGGGCGAAGTGAGGGAGGGACTCAGGCGTGGCCTCTCCGAACTGGAAGAGGCCGGTGCCTCGCAGACCTCGGCCGAGTTCGCGCGCATGCTCAAGGGCATCCGCGGCGCGCTCGGGCCGGAGGCTGAGGCACTGGCCGAGCACGCGTCGAAGGTCCTGCGGTGCGGCGACGACAAGAGGCGAGGAGACTCAGATGATTGAGGTCAGGACGTGCGAAAGCGAGACGTCCGAGGTCGCTGCCTTCACCACGAGGGTCTGGCGCGAGACGTTCCGGGGGCGGCGGCTCGCCATCAACTGGGACACCGCCTACTTCGACTGGCAGCTCTTCAACGGCGTGTGCGGACGCGACTACCTGCTCGCCGCCTACGACGGCACGCGGCTCGTCGGCACGCTCTTCGCGGAGCCGTTCAGGCTGAGCGTGCGCGGGGTCGAGCGCGACGCCACGATGAGTAGCTGGCTGACGGTCGAGCCGGAGTATCGCCGCAACGACGTGGCCTCGATGCTCGTCGCAGAGATGCGGCGGCGACACCGCGAGCGCAACGCGGCCTTCCAGATCGGATTCGGCGTGCTCGGCACGATGGGGCCGCAGTTCTGGAGGACGATGCCGGACGCCTTCATCCTGCGAAAGCTCGGCTTCTGGTGCCTGATGTCCGACGTGAACGCCCTGCGCGAAAGCCTCTACCTCCCCGCGCTAGGCCGCTCGGCCATGCGCCTGCTGCGCGTCGTCGAGCGGGCGTCCCCGCGCGCGCCGAAGGGCGAGGGCATCCGCACTTACGCTCCGACCGACCTCCCGCGCTGCCTCGAACTCGCCAACGCGCTCGGCGAAGGGATGGACATGGCCTACCGCTGGGAGGGCGCGCGCCTCGGGCTGCAACTCCAGCACAAGGGCCAGCCGCGCACGCTCGTCTACAAAGAGGGCGGGCGCGTCGAGGGCTTCATCAACTATTACGTGGTTGAGTGCGTGGGCCGCAGCACGGTCAGGACGGCGATCATAGACATCTTTGCCTGCGGCGCGGCGATGAGTTCGCGCGAGCGGACGAGACTGCTACAGGCGGGGGTGGCGGGCATGGCCGAGGAGGGGTGCGTGATGGCGCTGCTGCTGCGCATCCCCTGCTACCCGGCGGCGACGCTTTTGAAGAGCGGCTTCATCCCTCTGCCGCAGGAGTTCAGCGTCATCTGCGGGTGGCCCGAGCCCGGCCTCCCGCTCGAAGGCGTCAAGCGCCTCTACCTGCACCTGCGCTGACGCGGCGGCGCGGGAACGCTAGTTATTACTGTCGCCCGTCTTGCCCAGCGCGCGCGTGATGATGAGCGAAGGAATCAGCAGCGGGTAGACAACCATCGCCTTGGCCCAAGCCTTCTTCTGCCCGAGCGGCGACTCCACGCCGACGTGCACGTTGCGTTCGGCGTCCGGGGTGATGACTACGGGGAGCGGCGGCCTCGCCCCATTCCCGTTCGCCTTCGCGTGGGCGGCGGGCGTCTCCGCCTCTTTGCCCGCCTTGGCCCGCTCGATCATCTGCCTTCGCATCGAGAGGTATTTGGCGACGCCCTCGTCGCACGGCACGAGCTTGTAGATTCCGACATCCGTGTACCAAGGTGTCTGCGACTGCCAGACGGGGAAGTCCTGCCGGTAGAGCGGGACGGTGTAGAGGAAGTGTATGCAGTAGAAGTCGATCATCTGCCGCACGGGGAACGTCCGCGAGAAGTTCTGGTAGCTGCGGATGTGCATCCACGACGTGTTGTCGTCAATGGGGGTGGCGATGGCGAGGCTGCGGAAGCGCGGCGAGACCTCGATCATGGAGAGGTTGGGGAAGCGCATCGAGATGCGCCACGGCCAGATGTTCTTGTCGTCTTTGCGCTTGCTCCCGCAGCGCAGGTTGCCCCACGTGTGAATCGCCTCGCCCTCGACCTTGCAGTGAAACGACTCGAAGAAGTCGCCGACGCCGAACATGATGTTGCCGTGCAGGAAGGCCCAGTGCTGTACGTCGAACTGGTTCTCCGTAATGCGCGCGTAGTTGAAGGGCCAGACGGCGCTCTTCGAGATGCACTCGGCCGGGTCTTTAGGGATGTCGTCGAGCCAAGGAATCTCCGGCAGTTCGGCGCGCTCCTCGCCCCACCAAAGCCAGATGAGCCCGTGCTCCTCACGCACAGTGAAGGACTTGACCTTCAGCGACTTCGGGATGCGGTAGCCTTCGCCGTAGGCCGGGACGCGGACGCACTGGCCGCTGCAATCGTAGCGCAGGCCGTGGTAGCGGCAGGCGAGATTCCCGTCCACGACTTTGCCGATGCTGAGGGCCGTCCCGCGGTGCGGGCAGCGGTCGGGCATGCAGACGACCCGCCCCTCCCCGTTGCGCCAGAGCACGATGCGCTCGCCCATGCGGGTGAGGCCGACCGGCTTCTTCTTCAGGCTCTTCGAGTCGAGTATCGCGTACCACTGATTGGGAACCATAGGAGGCAAACCCCACTTTCGGAACGGGCCAATGGAAGATTCAAAGCGCCAGGTTGAAATGAGGCCAAAGCGCGCTAGTCAGGGCGCGAAGATAGTACATCACATTTGCCATACGTCCAGAAAAATTTTTAAGGCGGGCCGCGCGCCCTGACCGGAGTGTTCCGTCGGGGAGCGGGCGGCGCGTTAAGCCTCGCGCGGGAGCGTCAACTCGTAGAGGATGAAGGTGATGGGCTGGCGCTCGAAGTCCGGGCCGCGCGTGACCTCCCGAAGCGTGTAGCCGACCTCCCCGCACAGGCCGAGGAACGCGCGCTCGTCGCCGAAGTCGGCGAAGCCGATCAGCACGCGCCCGCCTTCGTTGAGGCGGCCGGGCGCGTCGCGCAGGAAGCTCTTCGTCGCCTCGTAGCCGGGGTCGAAGATGGCCCTTTCGAGTTCGGAGCGGTAGACGAACCCAGGCTCGACGTAGATGAAGGGCATGTTCCAGTAGATTGTGTCGAAGCGCTCGACGGGCCGGAGGGCGGAGAAGATGTCGCTCACCCTCGCGTCTACGACGTGGGCCACGCCGTGGCGCTCGGCGTTGGCGCGGGTATTTTCGACGGCCTCGGGGCTGAGGTCTACGGCCACGACGCGGCCAGCGCCGCGTAGCGCGGCCGTGATGGCCGTGATGCCCGTGCCGCACCCGACCTCAAGAAAGCTCTCGCCGGGTCGGTAGGAGACGTTCTCTGTGAAGACACGCGTCGAGCCGAGGTACTTAGGCGAGAAGACGCCGGGGAAGACGATGAACTCCTGACCGAGCAGTTGTACGAGGTAGGGCTCCGTCTCCCGCTGGCTCTTCTCAAGTATCCTCCGGCTCAGCGTGACCTGCTCGTCGTTGTCCACAGGCTTCCCTCGGGGTGGCGGCTATATTCGTTCACGCGGCTCGGCGGG
>Ga0209577_10006055_pt1 | contig 11208 bp, 8 predicted proteins | sample GraSoiAngelo_109_FD_185874 | JGI IMG/M metagenome (GOLD analysis project Ga0209577, IMG submission 185874) | Grasslands soil microbial communities from the Angelo Coastal Reserve, California, USA - 14_0903_12_20cm (SPAdes) (version 2) | ecosystem: Environmental > Terrestrial > Soil > Grasslands ... | reverse complement strand
GGTCGCGGAAGCCCTCTCGTGGGTCGGGACGCCCTACGTCCACAGGCAGATGGTCAAGGGCGCGGGCGTGGACTGCGCGACGCTACTCATCGGCGTGTACAGCGCGGTGGGGCTCATGGACACGTTCGACCCGGGGTACTACTCCGTCGAGTGGTACCTGCACCAGCGCGAGGAGAAGTACCTCGAGCACCTCGAGCGCTACGCGGACTACGTCGAGGTGCCGGAGCTCGGGGACATCCTGGTGTTCAAGTTCGGCAGGTCCCACGCGCACTCGGGGATCGTCGTGGGCGGCGACCGCTTCGTCCATGCCTGGATGCGCGACGGGCGGGTGAGCGTCCAGGTCCGCAACGTCTTCTGGGACCAGCACCAGAGTCGGGTCATGCGGGCGAAGGGGCTGTAGTATGGGCGCGGGGGCGATGGCAGCGATCCGCGTGGCCTTCGTGGCCTACAGCCTCATCTCTGCGCTGTTCTTCAGGAAGCCGCAGCAGCCTCAGGGCATCCAGAACCTGCAGTTCCAGACTACGAGTCGCGGGGCGCCGCTGCCGATCCTGTACGGGACGCGGGTCACGGCCGGGAACATCATCTGGGCGAGCCCGTTCAGCATCCACAACCCCGGCGGCAAGGGCGGAGGGAAGGGTTCGGCGGGCGGGAAGGGCGGCAACCAGACGACGTACAGCGCGTCGTTCGCCATCGCGCTGTGCGAGGGCCCGGTGGACGGGATCCTCAACGTCTGGGAGGACAAGACCAAGCTCGACCTCTCGAAGCACCCGGAGATCGTCATCTACAAGGGGACGAAGGGGCAGCCCGTCGACCCGACTATCAGCTCGTACAAGGGCGGAGGGGTCTTCAGTCCTGGGCAGCTCAACAGGAATGAGTCGTTCGCGGGGTCCATCAGCGCGCTGACGACGTACCAGCTGCAGTACGCGCCGATCAGGACGGGATCCATGTCGGTGTACTACCTGAAGCCGCAGGGCTCCGGCGCGATGCAGTACGTGGTGATGACCGAGGTCTCGGGGTCGCCGGGGCCGAACCAGTACACGATGGGGTCCTCGCACGAGGTGTTCGACGCCAACGGCGTGGACCTGCTGTACCAGGACTACAGCGGGTCGGTCATCACGATAGGCCACACGGACATCGACGGGGCCATCGTCTACGTGAACTACATCCAGGACGTGCAGGGAGGGAACACGACGGCGGTCTACTCAAATGCCCCGTCCTACCCGTACACGTGCTACGTGGTCTTCACGAACGAGGATTTGGGGACGCAGCCGCGCATCAAGAACTACCGGTTTGAGGTCGTCAGGTCGGTGGTAGCCAACGCCGTCTCGCCGGCTGCCATGGCCAACACCCAGGGCCTCGGCACGATCGGGGACGTCTACACGATGAACGATGGGCAGACGTGGACGTTCTCGACGGCCGATCCGCACCCGGGGTTTCCGCTGACCTGCAGGACGGACAAGATCTTCTACCAGTGCTACACGTCGCAACCCGGCGGCGGAGGAACACAGTTCTTCGTTCAACTCTATGAGTCGACGGACGGCGGTCAGACGTGGCATACCTACGGGAATCAGCTCGCGCTTCCGTACACCGACGCGAACAACTACGAGACGCCCATTGGTGGAGCGGCACCCGTGTCCAACGGGTTCCTGCTGCTGTCGGACGGCTCGTTCGTGTTCGCGGCGCAGAGGCACGGGAACAACGGGTCGGGGACGTACAACACCCGGGATAACTTCTGGTATCGGTCGACGGACGGCGGGACGACGTGGACGAAGGGGATGGGGACTGGGGCGTATCCGCCAGACACGAGCCAGGGGTTCGACTGGCAGTGGGCCGCGACGTGCAAGGAGGACCAGACGCGCCCGGGGTACATCTACGGGTTCGGGATGGGTGGCTTCTACGACTACTATTTCCTGAAGTCCACGGACTATGGGAGGACGTGGAGTGTGTCCACGCACCTCGGAGGGAACGGCGTCCCGGGAGCGTGGACGGCGTACGGCTACTTCGGATATGGGACGAATGTGACTCTCGTCGTGACTGGGAAGGGGACGATCCTGTGTAGTCGCCACGAGTGGGGGTACGTCCCTGTGAACCAGGGTCGCTTCACCGAGATCATTAGGAGCACGGACGCCGGTGCCACGTGGACGGCTGTTTACGTTCTCGACGAGGGCGGTACGGGGACGAGTGGGTGGAATACTTGGCAGAACAACCTCTACAGTAACTTCTCGCTCTTCGGGATCGACGTGCTGTCCACGCGGATCATCTACTACGCGGCCCTGTACAGCGATGACGACGGACAGTCGTGGCACGTCCTGTCTGGGACGCCGTACCTCGTGCCGAGTGGAGATACGGTGGCCTATATGTGGCAGACCATCGACGCGGTCTTCTACTCCGCAGTCAGCGGTCTCTATCGCTCGACGGACAAGGGTGTGACGTGGACAAGCACGTTTAGCTACGGCTTCGGTGGCTATGGAACGATGATGGCCACGAAGCCGCTGTACGCGCCGTCCGTCGCGGCCCACGACGAGAACCCGGCGGACGTCGTCTACGACATGCTCACGCACACGCGCTACGGGGCGGGCATAGATGCCCTGGAGGTCGACCTGTTCGTGGACGCGAAGAAGTACTACGGCGCGAACGGGATACTGGTGAGCCCGATCTTTCAGGACAAGAAGACGGTGCTCATGCACATAGAGGAGGTCCTCGTCCTCGTTGACTCCTTCCTCATCTGGTCGCAGGGGAAGATCAAGCTCGTGGCCAGGGGAGCGACCGCGACGCCGTACGCCATCACGAGTGCATCCTACACGCGGATGGGGTCGGCGGCAGTCGGGAAGGCGACGGGCTCTGGAGGGCCGTCGGTGTCGAGCGCGGCGGCGACATCGCGCGGCAGGGGCGGGGTCATCAGGCACCAGACCGTCCGCAAGGGCGTGAACGAGATCCTGAATCGCGTCGAGGTCAGGTACACGCGGCGCAACGACGAGTACACGTCCGACGTGGAGGAGTGGAAGGACGACTGGATGGTGGAGAAGTCGGAGGGCAACGAGCTCGCCCTGCAGGGGGACATGATCTGCGACCCGGTCCTGGCCAGGAAGGTCGCGCAGCGGGTGCTGTGGACCAGGAGCTACAACAGGCTCACGGCGACGATCCCCGTCGGCCCGCAGGACCAGGTGCTCGAGCCGGGCGACATCGTCTCGTGGACGGAGAGCTTCTACGGGTTCACCAACAAGCTGTTCCGCATCATGTCCATAACGGAGGACAAGGACGAGCGGGTGCAGCTCGATGTGATCGAGGAGAACGCCCAGATCCTCGGGTGGCCGTCGACCGTCGCCGGGGACAGCTCGGTGTCGGGCGTGTCGGCGATACAGCCCGTCGCGGTGCTGACCCACACGCTCCTCGCGGTGACCGAGACGACGCCGCCGAACGTGAACGGCAACCCGTCGGTCCTGGTCTTCGTGAGCGGGGTGGACGCCAACTGGGCAGGGTGCAGGCTGTACGTGTCCAACGACGGCCTCACCTACGCGAGGCTCGCCCAGGTCAACAAGGGGTGCGTCATGGCGCAGTGTACGACGGCGCTGCCGGACGCGCCGATGATCGAGGACAGCGACGAGCCATACCAGGTCGACCTGACGAGCAAGGTGCGCGTGAAGGTAATATCCTACGGGAAGACCCTCCAGAGCGTCACGGAGGCACAGTGGCGCCTCGGGGTGAACCGGATCCTGGTCGACAACGAGATCGTCTACTTCCAGAACGCGACGCTCGTGAGCGCGGGCGTGTACGACCTGAGCAACCTGATCCGCGGCGCGGAGGGGACGGCCCACGCGGCCCACACGACGAGCAGCACGGCGCTGTTCATAGACCAGAACGTCATCGTGGCGACGCCCGTGCCGGGCGGGCAGCCGCTCGTCGGGATGCAGCAGCTCGAGGTCGTGAGTATCCCGTGGAGCTACGTCGGGCGGACCATGTACTTCAAGGCGACGACGCTGGACATCGTGGGCAACGAGCAGGACATCTCGACGGTGGAGCCGGTGTCGATCCTGTACGGGGCGCTCGGTGGTCTGCCGATGGCGCCGTCGGACCTCGAGGTGCCTGGCTACTCGGAGAACGACACCTCGGTGAGCGTGGCGGCACACCCGAATGCGACGCTCAATCTTCAGTGGACGTACCAGAGCCCGGCGGTCCAGGAGGACAGCGAGCTCGTCGGGACGGTCGCGCCGGGGAAGGACGTCAAGTTCGACCATTATCGCCTCCAGGTGTGGCACGGCGGGTCGATGGTGCGTCAGGTGGATACCATTACGACGGAGAGCTATGCCTACACAGAGGCGTTCAACGTGGCGGACAACGGCTCGTGGCAGGCGACGCTGACGATCAAGCTCTACACGGTCAACAAGGACGGCGGCGTGAGCCCGCTGGAGACCAACACGTTCACGATGTACCCGTCATAGGAGGCGCAAGATGCCGTGGTATAGGGAAGTGTTCTTTGCGTACAATGGTCCTGGACCGTATCGTTGCTACTTTTGTCGTAAGTCCGTGACGATGGTTGATGTAGAGGTTCATCACAAGGACGAGGATCACAAGAACGATACGCGTATGTGCAAGCCCAAGAGTCCTCGTCATAGGCAGTGTATAGCTGAAGCGAATCGCAAGCGGGCTCAACGACCTGGCTGGGGAAGCTGGCTCAACAAAGGACCAGGCTCACGACCGAATCAGAAAGCACCGTCGACTGCTGGGCAAGGATGGACTCGCGAATCGGTTTTGAAGGGATGGGCAACTCGAAGGGCGAAGGAGGCTGCCCGTGTCTACGACCACTCGTAATTATCGTCTCGTCCAGCCGCTCCAGACGGAGGAGGGCAAGGTCCAGACCTACAACGACAACTTCGGGAAGATCGAGGCGGGGCGGACGCTGCAGAGAGTCGCGGGCGTCACGGTGGCGCAGTACCAGGCCGTCTACCTGGACGGCCTTGGCAAGATGCAGCTGGCGACGGACAGCAGCGCCTCGCCGCGCTTCATCGTGGCCGTGGGGGCCAACGCCAGCGCCATCGGGTACTGCCAGGTCGAGGGCGTCGTGACGAACGGCGCGTGGACGTGGACGGTCGGCGGGCTGGTGTACTGCCATGCCAGCACGGGCGGGGCGCTGACGCAGACCGCGCCGGGGCCTACGAGCATCCCGATCGGCGTCGCGGTGTCGGCCACGGAGCTGTTCCTGCTGCCGTTCTGGATCACCGGGGCCTACGTGCCGCTTGCTTCGCTCACCTCGAGCGTGTCGGGCTACAAGGTCGGCGCGCTCTACTCCGGGGCGGGCGCGCCGTCGGTGACGACGCTCGTGGCTGGTTCCTACGCGGCGGAGGACCTGTACTGGGACGCGACTAACAAGTTGCTGTACGTCTGCAACACAGCGGGGAACGCGACGACGTCCGTCTGGCAGGTGATCGGCGGCATCCCCACGACGGCGCTGACCTCGGCGGTGGCCGGCTACAAGGTCGAGGCGTGGTACACGGGCGCGGGCGTTCCGGCGGCCGGGACGTTGGCGGCGGGGACCTACAACGTCGGCGACCGGTACTGGGACAGCACGGCTAAGCAGTCGTACATCTGTAATGCGACAGGGAGTGCGACGACGTCCGTGTGGCAGATGGACGGCGGAGGCGGTGGAGGCGGTTCGTCCATCACGGTCTGGGCGAAGATCGCCGAGCACGATACCGTCGGAGCGGCGGAGGCCTCGTTTACATGGTCTGGGCTTGACGGCGACGCGGACGTGGAGTATATGATCCTTGGGCGCATGGTGTCTGATGGCACGAGCGATCTCGTGTATGTGCAGCCGAACGCGGATGCCACGGCGGGTCACTACACGACCGCTGAGGATTATTCTGTAGGTGGTACGCCTGCGGGCGGCGCTGTAGTGTCTGACGTGGGGATGGAGCTGTGCTCCTCGTCGACGGACTCGGGGACGGCAGGTACGTTCAAGATGCTTCTCTCGGCGAAGAGCGGGTACAAGCGGTCTTCGTCTACGCAGTGGTCGCGTGGCGCGACGGCAACTGGGCGTCTGTTCGTGATGAATAGCTCGGGAGAATGGACGGATACGGCTGCCAACATCACGAGTCTGAAGGTCATCACGAGTGCAGGCGGTGCCCACATAGGGATCGGCTCCCACTTCGAGCTGTGGGCTCTTCGGCCTATGACTGTTGGACAGCCGGCGATTACTGTCAAGGTAGGCTCCGGCAATGGAACTGACTACACGAACGCCACGACGTCCTACGCTGACATGGACGGGACGAACTTGGCCTATACCGTGACTGTCCCGCTGGGGGCGAAGGCGACGATCACTGTGGACGGCGAGTTCTACCAGAGCACGGGCGTCGCGGACACGTGGGTCGCTATCTGCGACGGCACCACGGTCCTTCGCGAGAAGGAGCTCCAGGGCGGCGTGGGGCTCGCGGCGGCCGAGGGCTACATGCTTCGCTACGTGTTCACGGGCGACGGGGCCTCGCACACGTTCAAGCCGCGTTTCAAGACGTCCAACGTGGCAGACGCGGCCAACATCGTCAACGCGAGCGCGACGCGGCTCACGCAGATGGAGGTGCGCGTGGAGGCGTCGTCGTAGGGTACACGGGACGACGCGGGCGGCTCTCGTCCAGGGGCAACCTAGCGTCAGCCAGCGACGTGCTAGGGCGTGCGCGGCAAGGGTCGGGGTGCCTTGACGCACGGTGTATGATGACGACACATGGGCACTGGAGGTGGAGAGGATGCTGGCTGAGCTTGTACTCGCGAGCGCGCTGGTCTGGAGCAAGCCTGCGGTGGCCATGGTGCCTGGTATGTCGAGGGAGTGCGAGTACGCCGTCAGGAACAGGGCGGCTGGCGGGAAGCTTGACACCAGGCGATTCTGTGCCTCGGTGCTGGATGTGAGGGGCCACGAGGGCGTGGAGGCAGCAGGGCGAGAGCCTGCCGCGAGGTCAGAGCCGCCAGGGGGCGGTGGAGGGAGCGTTGGCGGTGGTTGCGGCGACGACAGTGAGCGCGGCAGGGAGCGCGAGGGCCACGAGCACGAGGAAGGGCACGAGCGCGGCCACGGCCACGGCGGTGACTAGTGGGCGACCTGAGCGAGCACTTCGACTCCAGTGAGTTCGCGGACCCTACCACGGGCGAGGCCGTGGTGGATCAGAGGCTCGTGGACAAGCTCGAGGTGCTGAGGGGCCTCGTGGGGAAGCCGATCAGGGTGACGTCCGGCTACAGGTCGACGGCGCACAACGCGGCGGTGGGAGGAGCCAGTGCGACGCCGATCAAGCGAGGCGGCGAGATACTGCGGTGGGACCCGGACCAGCACACCGTGGGGAAGGCCTCGGACGTGACCTGGGACGGGATCGAGATGGAGGACGCGAGGGCCAAGGCCAGGCAGGCGGGGTTCACTGGGATAGGGACCTACTCGGACGGCCACATCCACGTGGACGTGCGAGACGGCGACCTGGAGGAGTGGGACGACCGTGCGTAGACTAATGGATGCGTGGCGGGTGCTAGACTCGCACGTGGCGGTGGCGCTGATCATCGGCCTGGGGCTGCTGTCGTGGTTCGGGTGGCACAGGGACGTGCTGAACCAGACGAACCCGATGGTGACGGAGAACAAGCCAGGGCAGACCAGCGTCGTGGTCGTGAAGGTCCCCGGGTCTGGTCAGACGTCCAGGCAGATCGTGACATCGCCGACGACAGAGACTAGGAAGATCGTCTCGGAGCAGCCGCTGAGGGTCGACGACAAGGCGAAGGTCGTCGAGAGGGCCCCGGAGGCCGTGACGATCACGCTCAGGAAGGTCTGCGGGACGCCGGACGTGGCGGGACTGCCCGACCCGACGTGCGTGAGGCCGCTGTACCCGGAGATCACGGCCGTGAGGAGCAGCGCGGGCTACGTCGTCGTGCAGACCCCGGACGAGGCCATGCATACCGTCGTCGGGCCGACGGAGTACAAGCTCACGATGCCGGGCGGCGAGTGGTCGAGGTGGACCGTCAGGGCAGGCGTGGGGGCTGATGCCTTCGGCGGGTACTACGGAGGCCAGGTGGAGTACAGCCTGGGCGGGCCGCTGTTCGTCCAGGGTCAGGTCGGGTTCCCGATCGGCGGAGGTCCAGTGAGGGGAGGTGTGCTGACCGGCGTCCAGTTCCACTTCTAGGTGACCTTGACAGGTGTGATATGATGTTCGACGCGAGGACGGTGGTCGAGGTGCTCACCGTGAGGAAGGCTCGACAGCTGCTCCGCAAGCATACCCCGATACACCTAGAGAGAACGAGCGCGTTTCAGGAGGAGGCCGGCAACGGGCGTGTTGGACCTACCACGGCTTCCATCAACCTCGAGGATGGACTCATCCGCGTGGCGACGAGGCAGTGCTGCGTCCATGCCGTCGTGGAGGACGTCGGCGAGGAGCTACTGCACGCGGACGGGTGGCTCGAGAAGGACATGACGTGGGACTTGCTCAAGGCCAACGTGAGGCGCAGCACGCCGGCGAGGGAGATCGCCTATGCCCTGCTGAGCGCGCAGTGGAAGATACCGCTATACTGCGAGGAACACGACCCTCAGAAGGCGGTGCAGAGTGGACGCGGGTAATGAGTGGAAGGAAGGTACTCTGAAGTACTGGAACCCCGAGAAGGACCTAGGCTATGTCATCGTGCTCGGCTACGACAAGGACGTCCTCACCCACAAGGACGTCATCAAGGACTACGAGAAGCTGAAGGACAGGCTCGTGCCGGGAGTCAGGATCAAGGTCCTGGTCGAGACGAGGTACAGGGCGAGCGAGGCAGAGATCATCCTACAGTAGGGGCGGTGCGGCGGTGAAGAAGGGTGACAGGGACAGGATCCTCGAGGCGGGGTTCAAGTACATCGTGGAGCGCGACAGAAAGAATCAGGCCGAGGCTTCCAGGCTGGCTGCGGGCAAGGTGCTGGTAGAGTTGTGCCGCGAGGCTGGGAAGAAGCGCGTCGCGGGGAGTGTGCCGGGCAAGGGCGGCTACCGCATCAATGTCGGCTACGATAAGAGCCCTCTGACCAGGATAGACGAGGCGCGCCTGATGGGCGTCCTGAGTAACCACAAGCTCGTCGAGCTCGCGACGAGGACGGTCGTCGACCAGGACAAGTTGGTTATGCTCCTCGAGCAGCCGGACCTCGACGACGCGGCGCGTCGCGAGATCATGGCCTGCATCGAGCGGAAGGTCATCCGCAAGCCGTTCGCTCGAGAACTCAAGTCATGAGGCCCGTGCATCAGAGTCTGGCATTCCTCTCGCACTACGACTTCAGCGGCGAGCCTCACAGTGAGCGGGAGGTCACGGTCGTCTGTCCGTTTCACGACGACACGCACCCGTCGCTCAGCGTCCTACTGAATGAGGCGAGGCTGCACTGCTGGGCCTGTGGGTGGCACGGCCCAGTCGTAAGGGCTGTCGCGCAGATAGAGAAGGTGACTGAGCTCAGGGCGTTGATCCTGCTTTCGCGGTGGTCGAAGCAGGCAGACGTGGAGGACGTGGGTAGGAAGCTGCAGGCGGTGGACAGAGGGGAGCGGCTTCGAGTGGACCAGATGCAGTGTCACTGGCGTAACTTTCCTCCGCTCGTGGACAGCGAGAGCAGGGCCGAGTACTACATGATCGAGAGGGGGTTCGACCAGGAGACGCTCAGGAAGTGGCGGTTCCGCTACGACGAGACGAGTGAGTGGCCCGTCGTGTTTCCGATCCTGCAGTTCAAGCACATGAATTTCAACGGCGACGGGGCGACGCACGGTGAGGCGGTCTGCTGGCAGAGGCGTCGCATCGACGACGTGGACACGAGGGAGCGGCCGAAGTATAAGTGGAGTGAGGGGTCGCGGTTCTCGAGGACCGTGGCGGGGTGGCTCATGGCGCCCGTGCTCGTGATCTGCGAGGGCTACCTGGACATGGTCATGGCGTGGCAGCACCTGCAGGGCTCGCAGGAGTACGTGGACGGCGTGCGGGTCTGCAGTCCGCTCACGTGGAAGATGAGGACGTGCCAGGCGGGGATGCTCGGCTGCGACCTGGCCGTGGTGGCGCTCGACAACGACGAGCGAGGGAAGGAGGGTGCCGATGAGATCTTGGGGTTGCTCCCCAGGGCGGTGAACTTCGAGTATGACATCGTTGAAAAGGATATAGGGGAAATGTCTAGGCCTGTCTTCATGCGGCAGCTGCTGAGGGCTATGAAGCGTGCCAAGAAGCTTCTATAGTCGATCACTAAAGTACAGGAGAAAGGTGAGCAGAACTATAAAGAAGAGTTGGAGGAGACCTGGTTTTCGAAGGTGGTTTCCAAAGTTAGGTTCGAAGTGGAAGGATGAGGAATATCGAAAGTGGTGGCTGAGGCTTGAGAAACTTACGAGTAGGAATGGAGGGAAGACTTACGGGAAGTGTGCGCTCTGTAATGAGAAGAGAAAGCTTGCCAAGGATCACGACCACGAGACGGGGATCACTCGAGGTTATCTCTGTATGCCTTGCAATACGGCTTTGGGAAAGATGGAGAACGTAGGGATCAAAAAGGTGCTGCGTTATCTAAAGAAAGGGAGGCGGCGGTCGTGAGCGAGGACGGTAAGAAGGCCAAGAAGAAGAAGAACATGCTCGCCAGGATCAAGGACAACATCAACAAGGGCGGCGGCAGCGAGAGACTCAAGGACATACTCTTCGTGCGGGCGGGCAACGAGGCGAGGCGAGTGCGGTTCCTCACAGAGTTCGACGAGGCCATGGAGATCAAGATGCACAGCAACTGGGACACGCTGTGGCCGACGCCGTGCCTCTCGTACTTCGGGAAGGACTGCCCGTACTGCGACGACAAGGAGTACAAGACCATCCCGCAGTTCGCGTGGACGCTACGAGACCTCAAGGAGAAGAAGAACTACGTCATGTGCTCTGGCGCGGGCGGGAGGTCGCCCGTGCCGCTCATGCTGAAGCGGTTCGAGCGGTACGAGACGATCCTCGACCGGGCGTACCTGATCTCGGTGACGGGGAAGCAGCAGAGCAAGACGTGGGACGTGGTCCCGGACGGTGGCAAGGTCGACTGGCCGAAGAACTTCGAGCCGTTCTCCGAGGAGGAGGTCCTGAAGATCCTCATGAAGGCCGGCGGCCCGAAGAACGGCAGCAGCGAGGAGGAGGGCGGCGAGGAGGAGCCTTCCGAGAAGAGGGCCAGCAAGAGAGCCAGCGACGAGGACGAGGACGAGAAGCCGGCGAGGAAGAAGAAGGCCCGCGACGAGGACGAGGATG
>Ga0209577_10006053_pt1 | contig 11212 bp, 16 predicted proteins | sample GraSoiAngelo_109_FD_185874 | JGI IMG/M metagenome (GOLD analysis project Ga0209577, IMG submission 185874) | Grasslands soil microbial communities from the Angelo Coastal Reserve, California, USA - 14_0903_12_20cm (SPAdes) (version 2) | ecosystem: Environmental > Terrestrial > Soil > Grasslands... | reverse complement strand
TGGGCTCGCAAAACTGTGTCTTAAAGGGCTCCAAAACTACAAGCCCAGACCAAGCCCAGGTATCGCTTCGCAAGAATTAAATTTCTACACGCTACATCCACCCAAGCCAACACATCAATGCTCGTGGCGACATCGTCGGCAATTACAATGACGCCAATGATGTCGGTCACGGTTTCTTGCTGCACAGGCTTGAGTATCGCGCTTTCGACCAACATGCCTCTCAGAAATGTCTCTCAAGATGTTCACCCTCAGAATAAACACTTGCGATTTTCCTTCCGCCGAACTCAGCAGATACCCCCTTTCCCATCATTGTTTGCTGCGCTAAGTACGCTTTCGGACCAGCCATACCAATACCGAAACCCCTAACCATACCAATGTGCTACCTGCAAGCACGGACAGTGCATTGTGGCGTGGTATGAATCGCCAGCTCAATACGGCAAACACGAGAAGTCCGATGCTCCCCATGGAGGAACCTGCGGCATCCACGCTGGCAGCATAACGGGCCCGCTTTGTACCTTGCAGGCCCTGTTCTGCTTTCCTTTGTTTCTCGTGCTTCTCTATGAGTGTCGCACCCGCTGGAAAAATCGCTGGAAATGCCAAGAATAGCCCGCCAATCCCGGGACCAAACTTCTTAGCGATGAATCCGGCGACAGCCGTGATCGAGCCGCCCAGGATGAATCTAATCGCGTACTCATGCCACTTGGTCTTCCCCAAAGCGGAGGAGTCAAATTTGATTTGCATATTTATCTTAACCATAAGCTCCAGGTCGCGAATGCTACGCCTAGCCAAAGTGGAAGCGCGAATATGGTCGCCCAGAGAGCTTGAATCTCATAACGCATCATGAGCCAGCTGACGGCAGAGGCATACACAAAGAAGGCAATCGCCCCGGCCATCATTGACCGAGCTTCAGTCGCAGCATAGGAAGCCCCTTCAGTTGCAACGGTCAGTCCTAAAGTGGCAAGCGCCACCGATGGCGCGGCACCGAACAGTCCTGCAAAACTTTTCGGCTTCAGTAAATCCGCTATGATCGCGAAGGCAGAAACGACAATCCCGCCCAGGAGAAATCGCACCACAATCTGGATCATTGCATTGCCTGACTTGACCAACTTTCGTGCCTGGTCCTGCCCTTTCAAGCCGAGTACACGATATTCTTTCCCCGAGCACTACGCGGCTCGCTTGCTCCGGGATGACTTGGGGCTCGCTGCTGCCTTCTGCTCCTGCTCCTCGCTCATCATCTCGTTCCGTTTTACCTTCTCGCTGAAAGCTTCCATTTTCTTGAGCGTCGCTTTTTCTTCCTTCAGATTCTGGCTGAGGAGTTGTGCCACTTTCGTGTGCTTCATCTCACGTGCCATGTCGACTAGAGATTCGTATTCGCAGATCTCGTAACTTTCAGCCTTGATCGCGGCGCCAACATTGAAGACATCGATCAGATCCCGAGATGGATCTTCTTCCCCAAACGCTTTCTTTTCGGCAACTAAACCGCGAATCCCATGGCACTCGGTTTCTTCCGACTCTTCTCCTAGAAGTTCAAAACACTCTCCGAGCCGTTGAATCTGTCCTTCTGTCTCTCTACGATGTTGTTTGTGGGGCCCCCGGTCGTCAATATTGTGGAAATATTGGGACGGCGGTTAGCCCTTCTAGTCGCCTTTTTGGTCGCAGGCCTGTCTCGCTCACACTCACGGTTGTCAAACTGGTCTTGGAGATGCTTTTGGGCATTAATTGTCCTCGACAAGGCCGACATAAAAACCCTGAACTCGCGTTTACAATGGGCGCAGACTGCTGCCGTTGGGGTGTTGCTGAGCCATTTCGTCATTCGAAGAGCAGGCTTGTGAAGAAAGATTGGCAGGAAAATGGTAGTCTGCAGGCTGGATCACAATGAAGGTATGTTGCGGCAGTTCCAGTGCGTCCTGGAGCACATCAAAAAGCCGATTTTGAAGCTACTGTTGCGAAGTGGCCCGAGAAGCCAGAGCACAAATTCACACGTGACAGGACGACGTATTGGAGATTCATTCCCGGGGCGGATCTCTTCTATATCCCAGAGAAAGAATCTCTAACGTGAATGTGCGACATCTCACTCCAACTGCAGACATACCCAAGGCGACAGAAGAGCGACTTTGATCGCAAAATCACAGGATATGCGATTGTCGAACAGCCACCCCACACGCCTAGTGGCGCTGGCGAAACAGTGGCCCCCGATTCCCTCTAATCGATCGAAGTAAGTGCGTAGAGGAGAATGGAGACAGAACGTGTTTGGTTGGAAATGCACGCAACGGTAATAGTGGTCCGGTTTAGAACCAAGGCATGACTCAATTCGTCATTCCGCGACTTTGGCTGATTCTAGATACCGCGAGGCCTCAGCATTGTTATGCTGCTGTCCTTCGTTCAGGCGCATGCGAGCCGCGTGAATCCGCTCCGCGAGACCCTCCGTAACCTCGACCTCAACCCGTTCCTTCACTTTCCCATAGGCGCGCTCAGCCAACACAACGAAAACCCTCGGGTCGCCCTTCTTCAGCGCACGCAGCATGGCTTCATAGATCGTGTTGGGGTTGAGAGCTTACTCGTGGGCTGTTTCCAGAACCTATCCATGATGAACACTGGCAAGGGAGGAATAAGTGCATGCCGGACATTCCATGCCTCCTTTGCAGCAACGCCACCGTCGATCCGTTTGAACCGCCCTTGCCGGCAAAAATCAGCGCCGAGCAAGCGCTGAAATTCGCTGAGTCGCTGGCTCGTGGTGAACCGAATCGCAAGAAGATCGCCCTCACCGCAATTTCAGATAAGGTCAGAGAAATGGTCTGAATGCCCCGCGCTACCCAGTAATAGGTGTTTAGCGAAGCGCTGGTACGCGAGAAGCCAGCGGCGACGTTTCATAATTCGCCAGCAGGTCCGCCGGATCGCGATAAATAGCAATACACCCTGCCGCACGGAGAGAACTTTCACGTAACCCACCGCACAGCAAGCCAATTGTTTGTATACCAGCTTTCCGCGCACCTTCCGCATCGTACGGCGTATCCCCGACGGCGATGGCTTCGTCGGGCTCAGGTTGCCGCAAGCACTTCAAGGCCGCATGAAAAACATCTGGATCGGGCTTGGATGAATCAATGTCGTCCGCCGAAGTTTCGCAATCAACCACATCTTCGACCTGTGCGATCTTTTTCAGAATCGTGAGCTGCTTCTTATCCGACGAAGACGCCAGCGCAATCTTCTTTCGATCGGCCCTGATTCTTTCGAATAACTCTCGCACCCGAGGAAAGCTCCGAACTTTGGGCATGTATTTACGCATGAACAGTTCACTTCTGTATTTTTCGATCTGTTCGCCCTTTTCTTCTAAGTCCTGTTTCGAGAGCAAAAAAGGCATGAGCTTGTCGCCGCCTTTTCCGATTTGGGTCCGGATCGCGGCCGTCGGTATCTCAAATCCAAAGTGATGAAAAGCTTCGTGCCAGGCTTCGGCGTGTAAACCAACTGAGTCTACGAGTGTCCCGTCGACATCGAAAATCACCGCGTTTTTCATTGGTTATAAATACATGTCTAGAAATACATGTCCTTTCAAAACATGGAAGCGCAGATTGGATCAATCGCCGGCACCCCCAGGGTTCTGAATGCCGCAGTGCACACTACAAAGGAAAAGCTCCCGCGGGGCGGGAGCCGGTCCTCTCACTTTTGTTAGCCAAACCTGACCTTGCCTCAAACACGTCCCATCAGCACCAGGATGATCACGATAATCAGGACCAATCCCAGCCCGCCGCTGGGGTAGTACCCCCAGGCGCTGCTGTAAGGCCACGTGGGCAGCGCCCCAATCAGCAGAAGGATCAGAATGATAATCAGAATTGTGAACACTGGTTAGCTCCCTCCCGTCCAGCCGATCGTCCTGTGTTGCGTGAATCGACGGATGATTTTTGAACCGAACAACTGACTAATCTCCGTCCGTGCCAGTGGCTGGCAGTGGCCGGTCACTTTTCGCAAAGTCCCCAGCCGCCTCACCCGTAGAGGAAATATCTTCTGCCCCGGTGAGTTGCAAAATTTCCTTGGCCCGCTTCGTCCATTTGGAATCGTCACAATGGACCGACAGCAGAATGCCGCCTTTGCGAATGCGCCCGTCGTAGCGCTTCGCTTCGTATTCCGGAATCCCCATGCCGATCAGGGCACCGGTAAATCCACCGACGGCTCCGCCCACTCCCACTCCGGCTAAGGCGGCAACAATCGGACCCGCTGCGAGCAGCGGCCCCACGCCCGGTATGGCTAGTGTGCCTATCCCGACCAGCCACCCCAGCACCCCTCCGATCACCGCTCCCGAGCTCGCACCCGCGGTAACTCCTTCGGGAGCTTTGGTGGCCTTTTCGGTGGCGATCTCCTTCGTGCCAAGATTCTCCGGCACTAACACCGAAATATCTTCGTGCCGGAATCCGGCTTCCTTGAGCTGGTAGAGACCCTTCTCAAAATCCTCTTGCCGCGCATAGATTCCAAATACTGCGGTGTTTTTTCCTGCCATCGGCTAACTCCTTCAACTAATTACCTGGGTCCAAGCCCCGCTCATTGCACCCTACCCCTCGCCTTTCGCAAATCGAGTCTTCGCTGTACATGTACTTCGGAGTTCCTGTAGCGTCTGTCGGCCGCAGATCAGCGCCCTCCGGCTGCGGTTCAATTGTCCCCGGCACTCCGCTTGGTCTCCGCGCTACAGAGATTCCACCGCGCAACTACAGTCTGCTCCTGATTGATCCGGGCCGACTGGCTTTAGAGAATTCTTGATATATGCCCAACCGCAAAGCAGGTCAGATATCTCGGCTGAAGTCTTACACCCCCAGATCCCGTGAGCAACGATCTCAGAATTCGGGGAAAAAAGTTCGCTACGCGGTCGTGGGTCTCGGCTACATCGCGCAAATAGCGGTGCTGCCTGCCTTCAAGCACGCCAGAAACTCCGAATTGCGCGCTCTGGTTTCTTCGGATCCCAAAAAGCTTAAGGAACTCGGCAGGAAGTATGGCGTCTCAAACACCTACTCTTACGAGGATTACGCCTCCTGCCTGGAGAGCGGAGAGGTAGACGCCGTGTACATCGCCCTCCCCAACGTTATGCACCGCGAATACGCTGAGCGCGCCGCGCGTGCCGGCATTCACGTGCTCTGCGAAAAGCCCATGGCCATCACCGAGCAAGAGTGCGAATCCATGATTGAGGCCGCCCAGAGGAACAGGGTCAAACTGATGATCGCGTACCGCCTTCACTTTGAAGAAGCCAACTTGCGCGCCGTGGACATCGTGAACTCTGGAAAACTGGGTCAGCCCAGGATCTTCAACTCGGTTTTTTCCCAGCAGGTGAAGGAAGGTGACATCCGGCTGCAGAAGAAACTGGGAGGCGGGACACTTTACGACATGGGAACCTACTGCATCAATGCTTCGCGTTACCTTTTTCGTGAAGAACCCGTGGAAGTCTCCGCCTTCACCGGCAAAAGCGGAGACAAACGTTTCCGTGAAGTAGACGAAGCCTGTTCTGCAGTCATGCGCTTTCCTCAGGACAAATTGGCTACCTTTACTTCCAGTTTCGGTGCTGCGAGTATTTCGTCGTACGAAGTCCTGGGAACCAGGGGAACGTTGCGGCTGGATCCCGCTTACGAGTTTGCCGAACCGCTGCGCTACGAATTGACCGTCAATGAAAAGAAACAGACAAAGAAATTTCCCAAGCGCGATCAATTCGCTCCCGAGCTTATCTATTTTTCGAACTGTGTATTGAAAGACAAAGATCCCGAACCGTCAGGGTTGGAGGGTCTGGCCGACGTGCGTATTATCCGTGCGCTCTATCGTTCGGCGGAGTCCGGCAGTCCGGTTAAGCTCGAAAGTTTACCGCTGCGCAAACGGCCTGCGCCGGCGCAGGAAATTACCAGTCCACCTATTCAGAAGCCAAAACTTGTTAATGCTCAAAGCCCTTCCGGCTCGTGAGGCGGTTTCTTTAACACCGGCCTTCCACACCACCAGTCGGGACGCTCGCAATTCGCGATATGCAGACGGTGAACATCGGGACCTCGGGCTGGCACTACGCGCACTGGCGAGGTCCTTTCTATCCCCATACCTTGGCTCCCGCCGAAATGCTGCGTTGCTATGCTGAGCATTTCGACACCGTAGAAATCAACAATAGTTTCTATAGACTCCCCACCGATGATGCTCTCGCCAAGTGGCATGCTGAAACTCCTGCGGACTTCTGCTTCGCCGTCAAGGCCAGCCGTTACATAACTCATCGTAAGCGGCTGCGCGATCCCGAAAACACCGTCGCCAACTTCCTGCCACAAGTTAAAAAGCTCAAAAAAAAGACGGGGCCGATTCTGTTTCAGCTACCCCCTCGTTGGGGAGTTAATCTAGCGCGCCTCGACGAACTGCTTCGCATCTTGCCTGCGGCACATCGCTATGCCTTCGAGTTCCGCGATCCCAGTTGGAACACCCCGGCTGTCTATCGCCTGCTACGCCATCACAATGCTGCGTTGTGCATTTTCGAAATTGCCGGCTTCCAATCTCCACTCGAAATTACCGCCGACTTTAGTTATGTGCGTCTGCACGGCCCCGGCGAGAAAGCCTATCAAGGTGACTACACCAAACCTCGCCTGCGTAATTGGGCGAAAAAGATTGAAGCCTGGCACGCAGATCTGAAGAGCATCTATTTCTACTTCGATAACGATCAGGCCGGTTACGCCGCCAAGAATGCGCGCGAGCTCAAGCGCTTGGTTCTTGGACAATGACTTCGAAAAGGATCCGGACGGCAAGTAAATTCCTCGCGCCTTCGTTACAGGTAGTGGATTCCCATTTCAGCATTGGCTTCTGGGGGCTGATATTCCGAGCAGAATCGCTTCCGGTTCACGCAACCAACTCCCTACCGTCGTAATAAAAAACCATATTTGTGCCGATCACATAATAGTGACTATTGATGACACTTCGAAAGCCGTGCATCTTGCACCCTCGATTCCCTGGAGCCGGGCAAATGCTCTGCAGCGCATGGATGGGGATGAAAAATTGCTGCTTGAGATCCTGCAAATCTTTCTGCAGGAATACCCCAAGCAAATCGCTCAGATGGATCGCGGACTGGCCGAGCTGAAGCCAGATTTGCTGGAACAGGCCGCCCACAGTCTCAAGGGCGAGCTGGGATTTTTGGGGGTGCCTGAAATCGAGCACCTTGCGCGCCAACTTGAAGAAATTGGTCGGCGGCGGCAATTAACTGCCGCCGTCGACGTGCTTGCTTCGCTGAAAGAACAACTCTCCGGATTTGTCGAAATAATTCGAAACGATGTAGGAGCAGAACCATGAAAATACTAATTGCTGAGGATGATGCCCTTTTCCGCCGTACCTTGGAAGAGTTGCTTCTCCCGGCTTACGAGTTGCAAGTAGCCGCGCATGGCGACGAAGCTTGGGCCCTGTTACAGTGTCCCGACCCGCCCAAACTGGCTATTCTCGATGGGGTGATGCCCGGTTTTAGCGGTCCCCAACTCTGCCGCAAAATACGCAGCTCTGCCGAGACTTCTGCTACTTACATTATTCTGCTGACCTCCAGGAATACCGTGGCTGACATCGTTTCCGGTCTGCACTCGGGAGCGGACGATTACGTCATCAAGCCTTTCGATCCTGAAGAACTCCGCGCCCGCGTGCGAGTAGGAGAGCGTGTCTTGAATCTGCAATCCTCCCTTAGCACTGAACTTGTCGCGCTCGAGAATGCTCTCGTGAACGAACACGTACTGCAACACCTTTTGCCGGTCTGCCCTTCCTGTAAGGGACATAGAGACAACGTGGAGTACTGGCACGAGGTGCAAGATTACCTCAGCACCCATCGCGAGGCCGGCGATTACCAGCAAATTTGTCTTCACTGCCAAAACGGGAATTCTTCCAAACATACAGCGCCCGCCGAAGTCCTGATGGAGCTGCATCGTTGAGCCCCGTTCCTGGAGTGACCGAAGAATCCTCCGAGCAGCAGATCGCGGCCCGCCGGATCAATTCGGTTCTGGTGGCCGACGATGACCCTCTCTTCTGCCGGCTTCTCGAAAGCTGGCTGCGCAAGTGGAATTACCGCGTGACCACCCCCGAGGATGGACTCAAGGCTTGGAACGTCCTTCAGCATAATGACGATGCCCCCCAACTTTTGGTCCTGGATTGGCTCATGCCCGCGATCAACGGCCGGGAGCTCTGCCAACGCATCCGCAGCCGCAAGCAACTTCGCTATCCCTACATCGTTTTGCTGACCGCAAAAGATGACAAACAGGACCTGGTGACTGCCCTGGAGTCGGGAGCCGACGATTATCTGACCAAGCCGTTTGACATGAGAGAAGTACAAGCTCGTCTCCGCGTTGGCAAACGCATCCTCACCTTGCAGGAGGAGCTGATCAAGGCCAGAGAAGAACTGCGCTTCGAGGCCATGCACGATCGCCTCACCGAACTCTGGAACCACGGAGCCATCCTCGACTTCCTGCATCGCGAACTCGAGCGCACCAGGCGAACCCGCGAACCTCTCGGCATCCTCATGCTTGACATCGATCATTTCAAGGCCGTCAACGACACTCACGGTCATCTCGTCGGGGATGAAGTGCTCAAGCAAGTCGCCGGCAGATTATTTCGCTCAGCTCGCGTCTATGACTGGGTTGGACGATACGGTGGCGAGGAATTCCTAAGCATCGTTTCCGCGTGTTCGACAGAGAATCTAAGGAAGCACGCGGAACGTATTCGCGCTGGCATAGCCGAAGAGCCAATTAGCACTTCCGCGGGAGAGGTGAAGGTCACGGTCAGCATTGGGGCTACGGGCGCACTGTTCGACCCGGATTGCGACCAGCAGACACTACTGCAGTACGCGGATTCGGCCCTCTATCGCGCCAAGAAACGTGGCCGCAACTGCGTTGAACTGGTCTGACGTTGAACTCATCTGATAGCGAATTGCTTTCCTCCTTTACGACACCCCTCGGTAATCCCCGCCATAGTTACCAATGTGTTTCATCGCGCGGACATTGACCCAAATCAATGACGTCTGCATGCCCTCCGTAACTTGTTACCCGAATTCCACCCGGCTAATCTCAATCGGATGGCCTTGCGGCTGCTGCTGTTCTCATCCGACGAAAACACCGCTCTTGTGCTTCGCCAGGTTCTCGAAGAGCTCGAGTTCCAGGTGGACCACTGCTCCGAATCTTTGGACGCGGTCGAGAAAGTCACCACCAAGAACTTCGACGTCATCATCGTGGACTGGGCCGACGATCCCGAAGCCGGCTTCCTGCTGAAGACTGCCCGAGAGTTGAAGTCCACCAAGGAGTCCGTGGCCTTGGCCGTCCTTCCCATTGGGACCACCGCCGCAGCAGCTTTAAAAATGGGCGCCCATGAAACGCTGAAGAAGCCAATTATTCCCAGCCAGGTGATGGATACCTTGCGCACCGTACGGGACGTCCTAATAGCCAGCCACGGCGCGTCGTCCGAAACGTCGCGCCGAAATTTAAGCCAGAAGAATTCGCAGCATCAGGATCTGGATCAGGAGTTCATTGGCCTAGCCAGCAAGATCGCGGCGGACCTGCCGCGCGAGAATACTGAGCTTGCAGTTCCGCAGCCACAAGACGAAGAGGAAGAGTTTGTCTCTGCTCCATCCGCGCCAGTCGTGGTCCGTCCTGACGCTTCCGCCCCAGCCGAGCACCGGCCTTCGCAGTCACCACGCTATGCTGGATCACTTTTTGCTTCGTTGCCTTACGCTACAGACTCGTCCCCGGACCCCTCCTCCACCAAATCATTACCTACAGACCGCGGACGGAGATTTCATTCCAAAGTCGCAGTCCTGAGCGCCATCGTAGCCATCGCAGCGCTTCTATACGCGTGGGCGCCCGGAACATCTCTCTCCGATCGGATAAGCGTCATCAAGCTGAACTCGATAAACTTCCGCTCAATGATGACCAGGTTGAGCTCTCTGGGAAGGCCTGAGCCGAACGCAAAAGCTGCGCAGACGAAACCCGACCCCACGACCCCGAACAGTTCTAAGAGTTCAGCCCGTGCTGCGAGCGGCACTCAGGCGTGGCCATCGCCGTCGGCGCAGCTTGATCCTTTTCAGGTTGGGCCTGGTCAGATAGATCATGCTCAGGCAGATCATGCTCCGGTAGATCACGGTGCGGCGTCCTCAGACGCTGCCGCGGCGGGCGCAGCCCAGACCGTTTCCGTGGACGAGTCCTTGGACAATATTCAAGTCATCCCAATAATGGACACGCCGGCAACGATTACCGACACACCGGCGACCACGTCCGCCGGCTCTCCATCGGACCCGTTTGTCCCCGCACAATCTTCTTCCGGACAATCTTCGTCGGGCTTGCCAACCCAGTCGCTACAAACTGCTGCGTCGTCTTTGCCGGGCTCTGCTGCGTTGAGTTCTGCTCCGACAACGTCAGCTTCGACGATGCCAACTCAGTCGCCCGCTCCTAGAGTCGTCCCCGACAGTCTGAAGACTCCCAGCATCACCAATCGAGCCAGTGCTGCCGCTAAGCTTCCCGCGCCGGGTGGCGCGAGCTCATTGCATGTCCTCACAGTTTCTGAACATGCTACTTCTGAACATGCCTCGTCTGAACATGCCTCGAAACTTTCCGCAGGACCCCCGACAGAATCGGTGCTGAGCAAGGCGCAGCCGACTGCGTCCTTGGGTTCGGCGAGGACGGGCACCGCGAGGTCAACGTCGAACTTCACCGGTGCTTTAAATCCGGTCGTGCTATCGGAAGAAACTTCCAGAGAATTGCTGGTGAGCAAAGTTCAGCCAGTCTATCCGCCGCAGGCTGCGCGGACCGGCTTGCAAGGCGCCGTGGTCCTGCAGGCGCTTGTCGGCAAGGACGGCAGCATTCGCGACCTCAAACTCATCCGCGGCTACCTGGTCTTCGGACGCGCTGCCTTCGACGCGGTCAAGCAATGGCGCTACAAGCCTTACGTCCTCAACGGCCAGGCCGTGGAGGCCCAGACCCAGATCACGGTCAACTTCAAGCCGCCTTCATAAACGTCAGCCATTTGATTCAACCCACCCAATCGTCTTAGTGTTCCACGTGGAACATTGTACTGGTTTATTTGTAGGTATCGCTTTGTACGTAAATAGTTCCCAACCGATACCAGGGACGAGGGGTTAAGAGGCCCTCGCGGCACTGGGGAGCAGCGGCTTTAGCAGGCTGCCCCGCCCACTTCATTGCCCCTTGCTCTCGCTGGGGGATGGCCGGTAGCCCCAACGTTCGGCGAAGCGTTCGCGGAA
>Ga0209577_10006051_pt1 | contig 11216 bp, 10 predicted proteins | sample GraSoiAngelo_109_FD_185874 | JGI IMG/M metagenome (GOLD analysis project Ga0209577, IMG submission 185874) | Grasslands soil microbial communities from the Angelo Coastal Reserve, California, USA - 14_0903_12_20cm (SPAdes) (version 2) | ecosystem: Environmental > Terrestrial > Soil > Grasslands... | reverse complement strand
GGTGTCGAAGCCCATATGCTCCCACACCTCTTGCGCCATGAAGCGCGCGTACATCAGCCGCGACGCTTCGCACACGAACTCTTCGCGCTCGTCGCGCTCGGCTTGCGTCATCTGCGGATAGATGTCGCGCAACGCGAGCCGTCCGAACGCGACATGACGCGCCTCGTCCTGCATGACGTAGGTGTTGAGCGCTTTCGACAGCGGTTCTTCGGAATAGTCGCGGATCATGGCGAACGCGGCGAGCGCCAGCCCCTCGATCATGATCTGCATCCCGAGATAGGTGAAATCCCACCGCGAGTCCGAAAGGACTTGATCGAGCAGCGTCTTCAGGTACTGATTGATCGGGTACGCCATCTCGATCTTCTCGCGCAGATACCGGTCGTACACCTCGACGTGGCGCGCCTCGTCCATCACCTGCGTCGCGGCGTAGAACTTCGAGTCGATGTCCGGCACGCTCATCACGATCTTGGCCGTGCACACGAGCGCGCCTTGCTCACCGTGCAGGAACTGCGAGTTCAGCCACGCGCCCATGTTGTGGCGAACGTCTGCCTGCTCTTCTTCGTTGAGCTTCTCCCACGTCGGCGATCCGTAGATCGGGACGTAGAAATCGGGGAAATACTTGCCGCCCGGGTCGACCTCGATCGACCAGTCGAGCTTCGTCGCACCGTCCCACTGCTTCTGCTTGCCCTTGCTGTACAACGTGAGCAACTGTCCGCGGACGTCGTCGTAGTCCCACTGGAACGTCGTGTCGAACGCACCCGGGATCGACCAGGTCTTCTCACCGACCGGAAGCGCGTAGTGGTCCGTGCTCATGACTTCCTCCCATCGGACAACCCGTTGCACACCAGTTCCGCAAGGCTTGCTGCAACGACTTCGTTCGCTTCGTCGGGCGGCGAGATCGCGTAGGAGATGAACACCCGCGCGCAGATCTCTGCGGCGCGGTGACGGAGACTCTCCGAAACGTGCGACGCGCGCGTCGCGAGCACTTGCTCGGTCAGGCGCATCCCCATGCTCATGACCGGGTTCGCTTCGACGGTCAGGAAGGGGAGCAGCTCCTGGGGCTCGGTGGCCATGACCTTGTCGAGCAGCGGGTGCTCGCGGAACGTCTTCAAGCTCATCGTGAATGCGGCTTCGAGCGCCGGGCGCAATCCCGCGTGTGGCTCGATCGCTTTCCGCACCTGGTCGACGAGACGCTCCTCTTCGCGGAGAACGAGCGCAGCGAGGAGGTCGTGGCGCGTCGCGAAGTATCGGTAGACGGTTTGGCGCGAGAGCCGCGCCTCTTTGGCGACGTCGGCGATCGTCGTCCGCCCGAGTCCGAAGCGCTCGGCGCATGCGAACACCGCGTCCAGGATGCGCGCGCGCGTCGCGTCTTCCGGCGCGGGCTCCTCGACCTGGTAGAGGGGAGGGTCCTCCATGGAGGTGTGACACTAGGACGAGAAGTGTCACATTGTCAAGAACACCCGCGCGCCTGCTCAGAGCAGGGATTCGATCTCGTCCAGGTCCTCTTCGCTTAGGGCCACGCTCCCTCCGCCGGCGTTCTCAGCCGTGTGGGCCGACGACCTCGATCCCGCGATCGCGGCTGTCACTCCCGGCTGATGGAAGACCCACGCGAGCGAGAGCTGCCCGACCGTGATCCCGCGATCGGAGGCAAGTCGCTTCAGGCTCTCCATCAGCTCGAGGTTCTTTTTGCGCGCCTCCGGCGCGAAGAGCGACTCGTAGTTGCCCATCCCCATCTTCCCGCTGCGCCAGTCGTCGTCGGAGAACTTCGTCTCCATGGTGATCGCCCCGGTGAGCAACCCGAACCCGAGCGGGCCGTACGCGATCGACCCGGTCCCCTTCTTCACGCACCACGGCAGCAGGTCGTCCTGCGGACCCCGGTGCACCAACGAGAAATGAGGCTGCAACGAGTCCACGTGGCGGATGTTCTCGCAGCGCTGCAACAGGTCGGTGTTGAAGTTCGACACGCCGATCCATCGCACCAGGCCGTCATCGACGAGCTGCGCCATCGCCTGCCACGTCTCTTCGATGGGCGTGTTCCCGTCGGGCCAGTGCAGCTGATACAGGTCGATCGCATCGCGTCCGAGGCGCTTCAGACTCTTCTCGGCCCCCGCGCGGACGGATGCCGCGTCGAACCCGGTCCCGTTCGGCCGCGGCGCGAGCTTCGTGAACACCAACACATCCGGATAGTCGCGAACGGCTTCGGCGACCAGCTCTTCCGAGCGGCCCCGCCCGTAAACCTCTGCGGTATCGATCCACGACATGCCGGCGTCGAACCCGTCTCGCATGGCTTTGATGACGTGCTCGTCTTCGGGACCCGGGCCCCAGAACTGACCGCCCGCTTCCCACGCACCGAAGCCGATCGCGGAGATCTCGGGACCGTTTTTGCCGAGCTTCTGCTTCTTCATCGCGGCCTCCCCTGTCTCCGGCCCGAACCCTGCCGGCCACCCAATCATTCCCCGAAACGACCGCGCGCAGCCACCTCGGTAAACTCACCCCGTGGGCAAACGGGCGGCGTTCTTCGACTGCGACAAGACCTTGATCCCCGGGTCGAGCCTGTACCTGCTCGCGCGCGGGATGTACGAGCGCGACTTCATCCGCGTCCGTCAGATCGCCGGTTTCGCGTGGGGCCAGGTCCGCTATCAGCTCTTCGGCAAGGAGCTGATGGACAAGGTCGGCGACATCCAAGCGTCGGCGCTGCAGTTCGTGAAAGGCCGGCACCAAGACGAGCTGCGCTCCCTCGGACGCGAGATCGCGGAGGAGCACATCCTCCCGCGCGTCTACGAGGACATCGCTCGCATCATCGAGCAGCACACCGCCGAAGGTACCGACACCTGGTTGCTGACCGCAGCGCCGCAAGAGCTTGCCGACGTGATCGCGCAGGGCCTCGGGATGACCGGAGCGATGGGAACGGTCTCTGAATTGGACGACGCGGGCGTGTACACGGGGCAGCTCGCCGGTCCGTTGCTTCACGGTCCGGAAAAAGCCAAAGCCGTCGAGCGCCTTGCCCTCGAACGCGACTACGACCTATCGATCAGCCATGCGTACTCCGATTCAAAGAACGACCTGCCGCTGCTCGAGTCGGTTGGGCAGCCGCACGCCGTGAACCCCGATCCGGAGCTGAAGCGGATCGCGCGCGCCCGCGGGTGGCCCATCCAAGATCTGCGCACGCGGCGGCGCGCGCTGTTGATCGGTGTTCCGTCGACGCTCGGCGCGGTCACGATCTTCGGCGCGGGCGTTGCGGTCGGCTCATATCTCACGCGACGAAAAGAATCCTGATGAGCTCGCTACACACGCCGATCACGATCGGCAGCTCAGTCATCCGTAACCGTTTGTATCGCGCGCCCGTGCTCGAAGGCGCCGGCGGCCGGCCCGACGGCCCCGACATCTACCGGCACGCGTTCGAGGAGAATGCGCGCGCCGGCGTTGGCCTGATCATCCAAGGCAACTCGTGCATCACCGACGAGGGCCGCTCATCGCCCGGCATGTCGCAGGTCGATACACGCGCGCGCACGCTGGCGCTCGCAGACGTGACGCGCGCCGTCCACGCGCACGGCGGCCGCATCTTCTTGCAGATCGGCCACGCAGGCATCTATGCGATGGAGGGATGGCACGCGACGTACGCCGCCACGCGGAAGGGCCCGATCATCGCGGTGTCGAAACCGCCCGTTCACGTGCGCCCTGCATTGCGCGGCGTCCCGATCCACGTCCTGACGACCCCGGAGATCTACGAGCTCGCCGAAGCGTTCGGCCGAACTGCCGCATGGGCGCGCGAAGCCGGCTACGACGGCATCCAGATCGCCTCGTCCAACGCGAAGCTCATCCATCAATTCCTCTCGCCGTACTACAACCGGCGCACCGATGAGTTCGGCGGCTCGTTGCAGAACCGCGCGCGCATCCTCGAGCTGCTCGCGAACACGATCCGGAGCCACGTCGGCAACGACTATCCGCTCACAGTGAAGATCCCGATCGGCGAAGACGCGCCGCCGTTCGCACCTCGCACGACGTTCGACGAGGGCATCGAGCTGTGCCGGCTCGCCGAATCGTTCGGCTATCACGCGATCACACCGGTCGGGCTGTCGGTGTTCCCGCACGGCTCGCTGTGCCGCGGGGGATACCCGTCGTCGATCGACGACACCGAGTCGATCAAACGCCGCTACGAGGAGGCGCTCGGCGGGTCGAAGCTGAAGCTGCGGGTGCTGCGTTGGGGCTACAAGCGCGCCGCGAAGCAGTACCCGTTCGCACCGGTGTGGAACCGGCCGTTCTTCTCCGCGGCGAAGAAGGCCGTGTCGATCCCCGTGTTCGCCGTCGGCGGCATCCGCACGCACGACGAAGCAGTGCAGATCCTCGATCACGGCGAGGCCGACATGATCGGGGTCGGCCGGCCCTTCTACGCCGAGTCCGACCTTCCGATGAGGATCCTCGGCGGCGACACCGAGCAGCCGCTTTGCGAGTCGTCGAACCGCTGTCTTCCGCCCCAGATGCTCGGCATGAAAGCCGCGTGCTACAACCCGAACGTCGCGCGCAAACGCGCAGCGATGCGCGCGGCCGACTAGCGAGCGGTTACGCCTCCAGCCCCCGGCGTTCGGCTTCGTCCAGTGTGTCGAAAAGCTGCTCGAGCCGAACGACATCCGACGGGTGGAACATGCCGACGATCTTCCCATCGCGCAGCACGGCCGCTCGTTCCACGTCCGCATCCCGCATGCACGCCAGAGCGCTGCGCAGGCTTTCGTCGAGCGCGAGCGCGGGGACGTCCGTGCGCATGACGTCTGCGACCGGGACCTCGCTCCATCGCTCGGGAGGGACGTCGGCGAGCGACGACATCGTGACCATCCCTAGGAATGAGCCGTCATCGACCACCGGCACGGTCCGGGCTTTCGCTTCGACCGCATACGTGTTCGTGAAGTCTCGGAGGGAGACCGAAGAGGGGACCTCGACCCAGTCGCGGCTCATCACGTCTGATACCGAACCATCGAGTCGCGTGTCCAGATCCACGACTCTCCGGTACCGCTGTCGATGCGAGAGAGACCCACGGCCGCTCGCGATGTAGCCGACCGCTGCTCCGATCAGTCCCGGGATGATGTACCCGGGAGCACCCGTTGCTTCGGCGACGAATGCGACGCCGGCCAGAGGGACCTTGTAGCTTCCGCCGAGGAACGCGGCGATCCCAACGACCGCGAACAGAGACGCCGGTCCGGGGAGCGCGTGACCGACGGCGCCTCCCACTGCGGCTCCCATCAAGACCGACGGGAAGAACAATCCACCGACACCGTTGCCGGAAGCGGTGGCCGTCGTTCCGACGATCTTCATCGCGAGGAGGGCGAGCAACAGCCACGGGCCGATCTGCCCTCGCGCGGCGCGCCCGATCGCTTCGTAACCCGGTCCAAGCGCGAACGGCTTGTGGAACGCGGCCAGCGACGCCGCCCCGATCCCGATGAGAACAACACCTCCGACGACGGGACGGACCGCATACGGCAACCGGCGCGCGGCTCGCAACGCCGTCCGGTAGACCCGGATGAAGAGGCGCGCCCCGAGGCCGCACGCCAAACCGACCAGAAGGGCGCCGGCGAGGTCGACCAGGCGCAGGGGTGCTGCGGTGATCGCGAACAGCGCGTGCGTCCCCGCGATGGAGACGAAGACGACGTAGCTCGACGCGGCGGCAAAGATCGCGGGGATCAGCGCGCGCCGTGCGAGGTCGTCGCGGTACGGGACTTCCAGCGCGAAGACGATTCCGGTGACGGGCGCTTTGAAGATCGCGGCGATACCGGCGGCTGCTCCCACGACGAGGAGCACCTTGCGGTCTTCGGCTAAGACCCAGCCGCGCGCGCGTCGCTCGACCGCGTCGCCGATCGCCGCTCCGAGATAGATGCTCGGCCCTTCCAGTCCCATTGAACCGCCGGCTGCGATCGTGCTTATCGACGCCGCAAGCCGGAAAGGGACGGAACGCAGGCGGATCCTCCCCTGAGGATCGTGGAAGACGCGGATATAGCCCTCCGTGGTCTCCGCGGAACGCTCCTTCGTCCGGTGAAGGAGCAACGACGACGCGATCAAGCCTGCGGTGGGAAGGAAGATGATCCACCAGCTGCTCGACGTGGCGACCGTGCCCCACGTGTCGTCGTTGATGAGCTTCTCGATGCCGGCCACGACGGCCCCCGTCGCCCCGCCGACAAGGACGGCGAGCACGATCGTGATCTGGAAGCGTTTCCGGAGGTCGCCCGCGAGTGGTCTGATCGAACGGTGGCGCCTCCGCGGCCCTCTCAAGCCGATCCCGCTACATCGTTTCGCTTGCGGGCGGGGCGCCAGCCGCGCTGACGCTGCTCGAGCTCCAGCTGCCGCGTGCGCGCCCTTAGGACGTCGGTTCGAGTACAGATGCCGACAAGCTGCTCGGCACCGTCGGCGACAGGCACATGATCCACTTCTTCTTGCAGCATGATGTTCAACGTGTCGAGCAGCGTGTCGTCCGGCAAGACGGTCACGACGTCCATGCTCGCGATCGACGTCACGGGGTCCGTCGGCTCGGCCCCTTCTCGGATCGCATCGCTGCGCGAAACGATTCCGATGACGCATCCGTCCTCCACGACCGGATACGCGCTGTGGCCTGGTCGGTCGAACAACGCGCGGGCGTCCGCCACCGTTGCATCGGCCGGCAGGGTCGCGACATCTCGTGTCATCACGTCGCGCACCTGGGTCGTGCGGAACACGTCTACCTCGTACTCGGCGTGGACCCTCAGGCCCCGGCGCGAGAGCTTTTCAGTCATAAGCGACTCCCGCATCAACGAGCTGGCGACGATGTCGGCGATGACGCTCGCGAGCATGAGCGGCAAGATGATCTGGTAGTCACGCGTCACTTCGAACACGAAAACCATCGCAGCGAAGGTTGCCCGCGCAGAAGCGCCGAAGACCGCCGCCATCGCGACGAGTGCGAACGCGCCCGGTGACACGTGGAGACCAGGCGCCGCGGTTGCGATCGCGGAGCCGACGAGGCTTCCGGCTCCGCCGCCGATCAGCAAGATCGGAGCGAGCGTTCCGCCCGATGTTCCAGACCCGAGAGCAACCCACCACGCGACCAGTTTCGCGACGACGAGCGCCGCCAACGCAGCGACGGCGATCCTGCCGGATAGAACGTCGCCGATCGCATCGTACCCGACCCCGAGCGCGCGCGGCACGAGGTATCCGACGGAGGCGAATCCGACCGCACCGATGATCGGATGCCAGAACTCTTTCACGGGAAGCCGTCGATAGACGCCTTCGATCAAGTGGAGTCCCTTGGTGACGAATACGGCGACGAGCCCGCAGACGAGACCGAGTAGCACGTACAGCGGGAGCTTCCCAAGTCCCGCATAGCTGTGGGTGGGAACGTGGAACAGCGGACCCGAGCCGAACAGCAAGACGTGCATGCCGGCGGCAAGGCTCGACGCCACGACGAGCGGCACGAAGGCACGCGCAGAGAACTCGAACAGCAATAGCTCGATCGCAAGGATCACCGCGGCGAGCGGCGTGCCGAACGTCGCCGCCATACCGGCCGCCGCCCCACATGCAAGCAGGATCTTCCGCTCGGCCGGCGAAACATGGACGACTTGCCCGAGCAGGGACCCGAGTGCGCCTCCGGTCACGATGATGGGTCCTTCGGCGCCGAATGGACCCCCGGTTCCGATCGCGATCGCCGCCGAGAGGGGCTTGGCGATCGCCGCGCGCGGCGAGATCCGGCTCTGCTTGGTCAGGACGGCCTCCATAGCCTCCGGGATCCCGTGGCCTCGGATCACCGGTGACCACTTTGCGAGGAACGAGACGACGAGACCGCCGCAAACCGCGGCGATGATCAAGCCGGGGCCGCGCGGCAGATGGCGGAAGGAAGGGACGGCCCAGCCGTAACGGTGAAACAGCGCGAAGTTGGTGATCAAGCCGATGAGGTGGAGCAAACACCAGGCGGCGCCTCCGCCGGCGATGCCCAAGAACGCGGCGGTCAGCGCGAGCAGGACCAGTCGTTGCGGAGGCGTCTCGGCAGGCATGCTGTCAAGTATATCGTGATACGATATATCTATGCCACGCAAGCCGCGCGAAGAGGATTACCGCAGGCTGCTCGAATTCCGGACCGGCTTGCGGCGCTTCCTGCGGTGGAGCGAGGAAGCAGCGGAAAAGGCAGGCGTGACGCCCTCTCAGCATCAGCTGATGCTCGCCATAAAGGGTCACGGTGACGCGCGCGGCCCGACGATCGGCGACGTGGCCGAGTACTTGGTCTCGAAGCATCACAGCGTCGTCGAGCTCGTCGATCGTGCGCAAGCAGCCGGCTTGGTACAGCGTCGCCACGATGCCGCCGACCACCGCGTCGTGCGTCTGGTTCTCACGCGCGCGGGGTCGGACATCCTCCAGCAGCTCGGCGCGCTGACCGTCGTGGAGCTGTCTCGCATCGCCCCGCGCATGCGCGAGATGTGGGCTGGTCTTGAGCTGGCCGGCCGAGAGGCTAGCGCGCGCGCCTGACAATGTAGGCAGTGACGGGGCCGTCGAACCTTTCAGCTCGACGGAGACCTGATCGGCGACGAGCCCCGCTGCTCGAGGATCGATAGCTCTTCCGCCCGCCCAACGAGCGCCGGACAAAATGCCCGCTCCACCATCACCATGTACGTCAGAGTCTTGCGCGTTTAGCCACGGTAATCCACGTTCGATATCTGCATCAGCTTCTCGAAACGGTGCTCGGAGCTGATGATTCGGATCGTGCCGGTGCGCGCGCGCATGACCATCGACTGGCTGGTCGCGCCTTTCGGCGTGTACCGGACACCCTGGAGCAAGACTCCGTCGGTCACGCCGGTCGCAGCAAAGAAGGCTTCTTCTCCGCCGCAAAGGTCCTCAGTCGTCAAGACTCGCGAGAGGTCATAGCCGGCGGCGATGGCAGCGGTCCGCTCCTCGTCGTTCCGCGGCCACAGCCGTCCTTGGATCTCGCCGCCGATGCACTTCAGGGCAGCGGCCGAGACGACGCCTTCGGGCGTACCGCCGATCCCATACAAGAGGTCGACGCCGGTTCCTTCCTTCGCGGCGGTGATCGCGCCGGCGACGTCGCCGTCGGTGATCAGGCGCACGCGCGCGCCCATCTTCCGGACGCGCTCGATCGCTTCCTGGTGCCGATCTCGATCGAGGATCGTGACGGTGATGTCTTGCGACTGCAGCTTGCGCGCCTTGGCGACGTTGCGGATGTTGTCCTCGATGGAAGCGGTGATGTCGATGGCCTTGCCGCCCTCGGGTCCGGCCGCGATCTTCTCCATGTAGACGCACGGGCCGGGATCGAACATCGCGCCTCGCTCGGCAACGGCGACGACCGACAACGCATTGTCTTCGCCGCGCGCCGTCAGCCGTGTGCCGTCGATCGGGTCGACCGCGACGTCCACCGCCGGCGGCTCGCCGGTGCCGACGTGCTCGCCGTTGTAGAGCATCGGTGCTTCGTCCTTCTCCCCCTCGCCGATGACGACGATCCCGTCGACGGCAACGGTGTTGAACATCAAGCGCATTGCGTCGACGGCGGCTCCGTCCGCGGCGTTCTTGTCGCCGCGCCCCACCCAGCGCGCTGCCGCAAGGGCGGCCGCCTCCGTGCATCGAACGAGGTCGAGGGCAAGGTTCCGATCGGGGACGGGGCCTTCTCCTCTGGGCATCCAGACCTGCCTTTTCTCTCCGGGTGGCGCTATTCCACCATGCGCCGCCCCGCCCGGCTACTCGGGCCAAATTCAGAAGACAAGGGGCTGCATGGCTCAGTCGAATTCGGAGCCGAGTTGCAGAGGGTTTATCGCTCGTCAGGTGAAATCGTCGGGATCGGTTTCGGAAGGGAGCTGCCACCACGTCGCGCATCGAGCAGCAGCTTTTTCCATTGCTTTCGATCGACGCTCTCTTCCGACTGCGAAAACAACCGCATGCCAAGGCTCACCATCTTCTGGCGCAGCCATGATTCCTTGTTGCCCGCTCTCGCGAATACACGCGACACGAAGTTCAGCGACTCCGTAGTTAGTTGCCGGATGTCCGCCGAGAATAGCTGGGGGACCGCCGTGGTCGTTCAGGATGTGGCCAATCCCTACCGACATGCAACGGAGCTCGTAGCCCTTGTCGTTGGCGTCATTCAGGCGCAGATCCTGAAAGGCTTGTGAGTCCAGAATCGGAACCCCTTCACTATCTACCTCTTTGAGCCAGGCCCTACTTATTCGCCGATAGAGCAACTCCTCGTCGGGGATGAGTTCAAGGTGATCGGTGTATGGAGCAGGCCACCTCCACTCCGGCATGGGGTTAAAAGGTGGCGGCTTCCCAGAGTAGTTTTATTAGGGGTTTGGGTTCCTCGCCTAGTGTGCCCTCCCACGAGGTTCCCTCGGTCTGCTCATAATAGAGGGTAGGCGGGGACTCAGCGTCGACCTGAACGAGGATGTACGTTCCACCTCGGGTCCATTGCAACCGCACGCCGCCCTCGGTTGATGGAACTATCGTGGGTTGAGGCGCGAAGTAGGCTTCGGCGGCAATTCTCTTGATAAGAGCATTGGCTCGATCAATTGTGGTTGGTTCGACTGCGAGGGCGCCGTAGCTATCCCAGCCTGTTTCGAGCATCACAAGGTCGCGGAGCTCTCGGCGGGCGTCTTCGAGCCAGGTAGGCGGCTCTGATCTGCCCCCCTCTAGTTTGGGGACAACGATATCTGAGTCGGAGAGAGATTCCCCTCCGTAATAAGCCGCCATTTGCGGCCGCACTGTTTCCTTGTCGCTAATCAACGCCCTCATCCTCGTCAGTCATCAGCTTTGCGCCCCCAAGCTTTCTGTGCTGTTGCTGTCGTGATGTCCACAAAGCCTTTAACGATCCATTCCCGGCAAAGATCCATCCCCGCCAGAACTGCATCTGTGTCTTTCCCAGGCGGTTTGCATCTCGCCGTGAGATTCAGCAAGAGCAATGGCTCCTTGGTGGCTCGAGCGAAAGCCTGCTGCGCAGCAACATGAAGTCGGCCCAGAGGATTGCTGGATTCATCATGGATGAGATAGCTAGCGCGCAACTCAAAGCCTTCCGCCGGGGGCAAGAATTTCATGCGGCCGCTCCCTGCAATCGATAGGAGCTTGGCCAAGTCGCCAGGCTTAGACCAGACGCCCTTCGTACGGGGGATGTGGTTGATGTATGAGACCTCGCACTGGATCGGTTCAAGCGGCCCAGAACCGCTCGTGCTGAGGAAGTCCGTGAACCGTCGGAAGGTGCCTTCGAAGGCCAT
>Ga0209577_10006050_pt1 | contig 11216 bp, 13 predicted proteins | sample GraSoiAngelo_109_FD_185874 | JGI IMG/M metagenome (GOLD analysis project Ga0209577, IMG submission 185874) | Grasslands soil microbial communities from the Angelo Coastal Reserve, California, USA - 14_0903_12_20cm (SPAdes) (version 2) | ecosystem: Environmental > Terrestrial > Soil > Grasslands... | reverse complement strand
GTTGGAAGGAATTCTTTCAGCGCTTCCGGATGACGATCCGCGCCGGCCGGCACTCCAAGCCGCGGCGGATGCGCATCGTCACGCCGGACTGGCGGCGGTGACGGGCGAACATTACGAAGGTGGACACTGGCTCGGCAGTTTCGCCGTTTATCTGACCACCCAACGCGGAATTCAAACAACGGTGAAGCGCGACGAGTGATGAGCGAGCAGGACAGAGGCTGGCCGCAGCCGATGGTTGCAATTCTAGTGCGACAATCGGTTGGCGCGCCGAAGGACATAGAACACATATCCGTAGCTTTCTTCTGAACATCTAAATATTTCGATCTCCCTGAGAGTCTCGACGGCAAAATCCCGGACAGAAGAATCGGAATGATTGAGCAGCGACTTCGCGCGCGGCTCAAGGACATCATAGTAGTCTTTCACCCACGCCTCTTGAGGAAGCGTATGCGTGTGGAGTACGTTGTATCCCGCTCTTTCCGCTACAGCGATGTTCTCCGGAATGGATTTCATCTCGGGGTAGCCGGAGCGGAAGAATTCTTCGACCGCATTTGGAACTTGATCACGAAGCCAACACAATTCGCTGACAACGGCGAATCCGTCCAGCTTTATGGCTGTCGCCCAAATGCTGAGGGCGTTCGAAAAACCAATATTGTAGGCGGCGCCTTCCGCCCACAGCAGGTCGATGTGGGGAAAGACAGTGGATATGTCTTTCATGTCCATGCAATGCGTTCGGACAAGATGCTCAACTCCCATTTCCTTCGCGCGCTGCTTCAGATGATTTAAGAACGGTTCATAGGAATCAACTGCTTGAATCGGCGTGCCGAGATCTTTCGCCAGGACAATGGTCTGACGACCAGCGCCACAACCTGCGTCAACAGTGACGGAAAATCGCTTGATCGGAAGAAGACCTAAAACGTGCTGGGTATCCCTATTGCTCCCTGGGCCAAGCTTATCCATGCCTCCGAAGAGAGCGTCAACCGGATTAGTGGCACTCATGAACGCTCTGGTTTGGAAAAGAGTCTACTTAGCTTTCGCCTTTGCGGCCAGAATCTGCGGTAGAAGAATGTCCCGCGGGTAGTGCCAGTAAGGAACGATTTCCAACCCACGGCGCGCGTTACTCTCGGCCGCCTCTATATTTGGCGGATTCGCATTCAAGTAAGTATAAGCAAGGCTCATGAGCAGCTCTGGTTTTCCCCACGAAGGCTCAAGACTGTTCTTTTCCTGTTTGGCATTGGAGCAATGCTCCAAGCCCGTTTCGTAGTTTTCGATCAACTTTTCGGGACCACTTCCGGATTCGCGTGCCTGATACCAGAGAATCGGGCCGAGCACCCAGTGCAATCGCGGATTATCGGGCGCCATCGCCTTGGCTTCTTTTACAAGTGGCGACATTTGCCCTAATAATTCTTGCCGAGCCGCGATGTCCGTCCGCTTTATATAAGCGATGTACCCCAAACAGGATATCAATCCGATCTTTGCATCTACAAACGCGCGATCCTTCTCTATCGCTGCTTTGAACTCATCGATCGCCTGCTTGAGCTCTTGCTCTAACTCGTTCGGATCGACCGAATCGTTGAAACCGTTGATCGCACTTCTCCACCGGGCAAAGCCACGCCAATATCGAACACGGGAAGCGAGTTCATCGTTTGCCAGGAACGGTGTGAGCTCGTCGTAACATTTCTTCAGCGTCGCTCTGTCGCCTTCGTAGTCCGCCCGCTGGATTTGGGAAACAATCTGTCTCGATTGCTCGCGGGCGGTTTTGTCAGACACTCCACACGCGGTCAGCAATGTCGCGATGATTAATGCAATTTTCATTTTCGGTTCGTGGTTTTACTTTTTGTTCTGTGGGCAATCGACGTGTTGATCGACGAGGATGAGGTTCCCATCGGGATCGAGGAGAGTCAGACTGGCTGGGCCGGTGGTCGATTCATCAGCCTCGGAGGTAAGAAATAGCCTGTGCGCTTTAAGTCGCCGCTGAATTTCGCGTACGTCGTCGAATTCCTGGGGCGTCTCCGCCTGGCTCGACCAGCCTGGATTAAAGGTGAGCGTGTTGCATTCGACGATCCCTTGGAACAGGCCGATGGTCGCGTCGCCGTTACGGAGGATTAGCCAGTTCTGGGTTGGATCGCCGCCGACTTGTTCGAATCCCAGCTTTTCGTAGAAGGCCCGAGACGTAGCGAGATCCTTGACGTTGAGGCTGATTGAGAATGCTCCGAGGCTCATTTTCATGCGCGCGCATGAAAAAAATAAGACGGGCCGGTGATGTGACCGTCAAAAATGTCGTGAGACGTCGGCGCAACGGCGCGAACCCACGGAATCCAGGAGCAAGATTCTAAAGCGGTTTCCCGAGAAGCTCGAACAAGCTGTCCTTGTAATTTCGGGTGAGCGTCAATCTGGTGCCGTCGTGCAGGATGACTGCCTGCTCTCCGTTAAACAGCGGTTGCAGCTCCTTAATGCGTTCAATGTTTACGATGGCCGAGCGATGGATGCGTAAAAATTTTTGGGGATCGAGTTGCGTCTCCATGCCACTTAAAGTTTGTCGCACCATCCGTGCAGTCTTACCGGTGTGAAGATGGACGTACTTGTCGTCCGCTTCGATCCAGTCAATGTCTCGCGTGCTCAGGAACGTGATGCGACCATCTGCCTTGATGATAATGCGGTCTAAATACTGCGTTTGACTTTTGAGGTTCTCAAGGAGAGCGCCGATCTGCAACCGCCCATCTTCATGTTGGCGCTGATGTAATCGCTCCTTGGCGTGCTTCATCGCATCCCTAAAGCGACTTTGATCAAACGGCTTGAGCAGATAATCCAGAGCGTGAAGCTCGAAAGCTCGGATCGCGTACTGTTCATACGCCGTCGTAAATACGATTGCCGGTAAACGCTCGAGACCGACTGTTTCGAGGACTGCGAAACCATCCATCTCCGGCATCTGCACGTCGAGGAAAACAATGTCAGGGTTTTCCTTCTTGATCATCGCGACAGCATCCCTGCCATTACCGCATTCGCCGACAATCTCGACCTCGCGATCGTCCTTCAACATTCGACGAATGAACTTGCGAGCCAGCGGTTCGTCGTCGGCGATTAATGCTTTAATCTTTGCGGTCTTCATCCAATTTTCTTCCGGCACTCGCCCAGCCAGACATTTCCCAAGGCATTTCAATGATCACGTGCAAGCCTCCCTCAGGAGCATTTGTCATCTCAAACGAAAACGCTTCGCCGTAAATCCGCTGGAGTCGCGCGTCCACGTTACTCAAGCCTAATCCCTGTCGTTTAAGAGAACCGTCGTGCGTCTCGATTCCCGGCCCGTTGTCCTTCACTTCAAGACGGAGCAACGTTCCTGAACGTTTAGCCACAATGTTGATCGAGCCGGGAGCGGAACGGGGTGCGACGGCATGCTGAATCGCATTTTCCACGACCGGTTGTAAAATCAGATGCGGCACATGCGCGGCGAGAGTTGTCGGCTCCATCTCGAAATCTACGCGAAGTCGATCCGCAAATCGGACCTGCTCGATCTCCAGATAACAGCGCAGAAATTCTATTTCCTCGTTAAGGGTGACCATCTGCTGGTCTGAATGTTCAAGCGTCAAGCGCAGGAAGTCGCCAAGCCTCGCAATCATGGCATTCGCTCGTGGCGGGTCCTCCAATACCAGCGAAGAGATCGAGTGAAGCGTGTTAAAAAGAAAATGAGGATGGAGTTGCATTTTCAGCGCGCGGAGTTGGGCTTCGGCAAGCTGCGTTTTGAGTGACGAGCGTTCTAACTCGCCGGCGCGGAAGCGTTGATAATAAAGAAGAGCGTGCGCCGCGATAACGATCAGCGAAGCGACGATCAAATCAATATAGAACCCGAAACCAAAATAGATCCTAAAGTACTCCGCAAATGAACCAGCGTGTCGCTTGAGAGGCGGAAGAATCGACCAATGTATTCCAAGGTGGGTCGCCTGATGGGCCGCAGCAAAAAACAATAATGCCGGAACGTGGAACAGTACGTTACGCAGCTTCAGTGGCCGGAATTCAACCGGGAAGCGGCGGCTGAACCAGAAAATAAAGAGTGAGAAGACACTCCAAAGATAAAAAGCGACAAGATTGAAACGAGCCGCATCGGAGAAGGAGAGCCGCCTGCCACTTTCATTAAATGCAGCGGCATAGGACACCGTTGTGAAGATCAATCCGACCAGCGTCCAAACTCCGACAAAGAGAATTGCCCAGCGCCACCTTGGAGTTGACTTGGATTCCTGCATAAACCAGCCAAGCTTATCATAAACGATCTTTCCTACGCAGCGGGCGCAAACCTAATCCCGGAGATTGCCAGCAGTTGGCGGCCGAACCGTTCAACATCAACAATCGCAAATCGTTTACGCTCGAAAGCCGGCGAAGATTGTGCTCCGTTTGCAATCGAAAGCCTGAAATCTACAATCTAAAATTCCTTTGCCAGGGTGGCGAAATTGGCAGACGCGCCAGACTTAGGAATCCGAAATCAGCGATTTCAAAACGTTACTTTACGTTTCAAAAAAGACTCATTTTACGAGAGGAAAACGCATGTTTTCCAAGAAATTGATTCGAACACGAATGACGACTAGACGAAGATTAACGGTTAACTCTTGGTTTACTGAACAACGCGCCTTTTTCATTCTGCCAATTGGTGAAGTGCAAGGCGCGTTTTGCGTCCGCCGTTTTTTGTGATGCATCACAAAATCCTCGATTCGCTTGGGGCGGATATCGAGTCGACTCGCAATCACATCCATGACCTGCCTGAGAAGCGTTCTATGAAGAAGAGCGGAGGCTTTTATGGCACGAGGAAGCAAGAAAAAATATTCATCAAAGCAAAAGCGCAGAGCGGCGAAGATTGAACGTGGTTATAAGAAGCGTGGTGTCCGCAGCAAAGAAGCAGCCCGAAGAGCATGGGCAACTGTCAACAAAGAGAGTCGCGGCGGAAAAAAAAGTGGTAGCGGGCGTGGCAAAAAGGAAAGAAGGAGCGCCTCGCGCAAAGGCGGGCGAAAGGGAGGGCGCAGGAAAAAAAGGTAGCGCTCTAGCTACGATGGCCGACACCAGAGTTTATCGTTGCGGTAAGCGAGTCGACTGTTCCTAAATTCGTCCAATCAATGCCAGGACCAGTACGATATGTTCAGTCTTGACCTGCTGTTAGGGAGTTCAATTCTGACGTAAAGTTAGCCGCACTAGATTTTCGTCTCACTAGTAGTCTAAACACTCACGGTGGCGGCTGGTTGCAGAATGATCAGTGCAGAAGGCTTCACTGTGATTTCGATTTTGCGGCTGCCTTTCGGCTCATGCTTTTTGCGTGGCCAAAGTTCATCGTCAAAGTGAAGCGTCGATCTTTCCCAAATGATGCGTAATTGACGGAACCTTCGGATGGGCAATGGAAATTTGTGCTTTTTTCCTGCCAACCGCGCATCAAGGTAATCCATGAGAAGGGAGCGATCGGTTTCGCGCACGCATACGAAATCGAGTTTTCCGTCTTTGGTCGCCGCCCGTGGTGCAAAATAAAGGGCGGGACCTACTGAACGAATGTTCATCGCTTCCCAAAGAATGTAGCGATCCGAAACGTCTTCACCGTCGATGTCAATCTTGCACTTCAGCGCCGAGTAGTCGTGTAATAAACGACGCAACAATGAAACGTGGCGCGTCATCTTTTGTTCTTTGGAACCATTTTTGGACTCCTTATCTTCCTTCCCTGCAGCTCGAATGTAATCCGCCAGAAGGCCAGCGCCTGTGCCTTCAAGAAAATATCGTCTGCCCCATGGTCCTCGCGCGACCCCAACATCAAAGACGCGTTTTTTTCCGCCTTTGAGACGTGCAATGATTTCTTCGGGCGAAGAATTGAAACCCAGCGTGCGGGCGAGATTATTGGCCGTGCCGAGCGGGAGAATAGCCATTGAAACTCCGCTATCCAGGAGTCGGCATGCGATCTTCGCGGCCGCTCCGTCGCCTCCTGCGACAAGCACGAGATCAGTCGATTTTTTTAGCAGCTTTTTGTAATCGCTTCTTGGTTGATTGATAAATCGCGTGATGTCCAGCTTTGGCCAGTGCCGCCATCAATTCTTGCTTCCGGTGCTTCCGGTTGCCCGCTTTCGGGTTATGCATCAGTGTGATTCGCATCTTTTCTTTGCAAAGTATTCGTCCAAACGCGCCCTAATACTCGTTTTAATAATAGAATGAAGACGCGAATTCTGATTTCGAACGACGATGGCATCTCGGAGTAGACAAAGTTACCTGTTTCGTCCACGCAAGTGCGCTACCCACGAGGTCAGTTGCTTAAACGACATGAAATTAACAATTCGTTCGGCAGGAATTCGCGCACGCAGTGCCGCGGCTAAACCTAGGTAAACGAATTCGAGCTGCCATGGATGATGCGCATCCGTGCCGATCGAGATACGGGTTCCAGCGGCCCGCGCTAGCTTGAGCAGACCGACGTTCAAATCTTGGCGATCTGGATAACAGTCAATTTCTAACGCCTTATCGAGCTTGGTCGCTTCCGCAAAAACTCGTCGCCAATCCGATTTCAAACCGACCCGGAAATTGTAAATGCGTCCACGAGGATGCCCAAGAATTTGGATATGCGGATTGCGCAGAGCCGCTAGATATCGGTGAGTCTGATCCTCAATTCTTCGCAAAGAGGAGTGAAACGATCCAAGTACAAGATCGAGCCTGGTCAACGATCTCGGCTCCATGTCTCCTTCGCCACGCGGATTCAAATTCAATTCGATTGACCGAAGAACGGTGACTTTTCCAGCTAGACGCGAAATCGCTCTGTTCGCTTTTTGAATCTCAGATTCTTGCTGGCGCAATGCGCGCTCGTCGATGCCACCCGCAATTCTCAATCCTTTTGAATGGTCCGTGATCGCAATGTATTCATAGCCTCGTTCGCTAGCTGCGTCCGCCATCTCGCGGGCGGTGCCAGATCCATCGCTCCAACAAGTGTGCATTTGCAAATCGCCCCGCAAAAGTCTCGGCCATTCGGGCTTGGATGCGAGCAAGAGCTTCGCGTCCGCGAGCGCGAAAAAATCGCGGCGAACCGGTGGAACCTTTCCCCTGATAGAGACAGTACCTTCTAGCCAAGGCCGAATGCGTTTCGCGATAAAGGGTCCAATCGCTGTCAGTTCCGTGAGCGGACGGTTCTGCTTAACGAGGGCTGCTGCGCTTTCTGGCCAAAACAGAGCACAGCGCGCAGCGCGCCTGAATGCTCGAACCAGAACACCAGACTCCTTCTCAGCTTGCCGCGCGAGCAATTCAGCAAGCTGGACATTCGTTAACATCCGCGAATTTCCGACAACTAAGCAGGAGACAGTGGCTCTTCGGCTGGGCCGGCGATCACTTCGCCGGCCGGTTTAAAGCGCGAGCCGTGACAGGGGCAGTCCCAAGTGGATTCGGCCGGGTTCCATCGTACCAGACATCCCATGTGGGTACACACCGCCGAAACTTTCAACACCTTCCCGGTTGTAGTGCGATAAGCTGCAACTTTTTTTCCGCGCGACTTTATAATCGTCCCGCCGCCCGCCTTGAGTTCGCGAACCGAATTGCCTCGTGACCGAGCGAATCGGCTTTTGATTAAGTAGTAAGGATAATCTTTGTTTTCCCGAATGTAATTCCAAGTGGCTCCCTTGATTTTTATTCGGTCGACAGCAAACAAGTCGCGCCACGGGTTCTTGCCTCCGGTCGCCCAATCGCGTGCCATGATCGCAGAAATGGTCCCAAAGGTGATCCCGTTGCCGCAAAATCCTGTCGAAATAAACTGGCGCTCAGCGTTCTCGCCGATGTAGGGCAAGCCGTCGGGAGTGGAAATGATTTGCCCAGACCATCGATAGTCGACGTGCGCTGCCGGAATGATTCTTTTCAACCTTGCCAGCAATCGGGCATAAGGTTTTTCCGTCCTTTTGATTTGGCCTGTCTTATGGTCTTCGCCCCCGAAGATCGCGTAATCGAAGTCTTTGCGTCGATCGATGCGGAGATAGTCATAAGGATCTCTTGTGTTCCAAAATATACATTCTGGAATGACCTTTAAAGGAACCCGCGCGCCGAAAACGTAACTTGTGTAAAGGGCGAGCTTCGTTTGAAAAAGAGTTGCTGAGGCCATGTTGGCCAATCCTACCAACGGATTATTTGTCGCTATGATCAGACGTCCAAAACTAACCCAATGATCATGGACTCTTGCGCGGCGTTTCTTTGCATCGAAGCGGCTCACCGCGCTCTTTTCAAAAACGTGGGAACCCGCACCGTTAATTTTGGCGATGAGCTGTCCCAGATATTTCCTTGGGTGAAACTTTGCCTGATTGGCAAAATGCACGCCGGGCAACTCGAAATAAGGCACTCTCTTGACATATCTCGCATCGAAGCCGAATTCGCTCGCTAGTTCGGCCTCTTCTTTGAGAGAAGAAATATCTTTCTTGGAAAATCCATCAACGGGAACATGCAGGTACGCGGGGACGCGCTGGAATTCGCAATCCAGCTGCTCCTCCGTGACGATGTTTTCTATTTGATCAATAGCCGCTGCGCCAGCATCCCACGCAGCCTCTGCATGATCTTTACCGAAATTAGTGGCTAATTCATGCAGCCCCACATCAGTCACGTAAGTGAGATGGGCAGTTGTGTGGCCGGTATCGATTGATGCCACTCGCTCGCGCTCAGTCAATATGACCTTCAATCCTGCTTGCTTCAAAAGATATGCCGTCATGATGCCGGTAATCCCCGCGCCGACCACTAGGGCGTCCGTGTTCAAGTTGCTTTGCAGTGTTGGGAATCGCTTGATCGGGGTACTATCGATCCAAAAAGAGCTTCGTTTCATCTCTGGCTCGTTCGCATCTCATAGGCGTTTCGGTCGTTGGCAACGGTTCTACCGTCGTCCCGTCGATTCCTTGTGACCCAAATAATTTCAAAAATTTGTGGGCCGCAACCGAAGTTCGCGATGCGATGTACGTTATATGGCACAACAAAAAGAAATTATTTCGACGATTAACGGTTTGATCGAGACACTTAAAGACGGTCAAGAAGGCTTCAAAGAAGCCGCCAATGCGGTGAAAGATCCGCAACTCAAGTCGCTTTTCAGCGATTATTCCCAGCAACGTTCGCGGTTCGCGACAGAGTTGCAAAATCAAGAGAAGAGCCTCGGTGAAGCGCAGCCGGAAGAAACCAGTAGCGCCACCGGCGCAATGCATCGCGCGTGGATTGATTTGAAAGCCGCTGCTACCAGCGGAGACGATCATGCCATTCTGACCGAATGCGAACGCGGTGAAGATTCAGCTGTGAATGAATACGAAAGCGCTATGAAGCATGGCCTTACACCACCATTACGCGAGGTCCTTTCGCGCCAGTACAGTGAGGTCAAAGCGGCGCACGATCGGATCAAGACTCTTCGAGACACTGCCAAGAAAAGCTGATTAGGTGGCGATTCTCGACGCGTCGCCGAATTTTGCGGCAATAGTATCACGCTAGAACCGTTTCTGGGACCGCCGCCCGCGTGGGCGACCTAAGAAAGGGTGTGGCGTAATCTATTTACTACTGACCGATAGACGAATCGGCGGCAGCACAACAGGTCGCGATGGCCGATGGGTTATCGTCAGCTGCGCCAGTAACTTATGTGCAGCCACGCAGCAGGAAGATCAACAGCAAGATCGGAATTGGAATTCCGAGAAGCCAAAGCAAGATATATCCGGTGGCACCACTCTGTTCGATTTGATACTTTAAACGCATTGCCGTCCTTTCTAAATAAATCGCATCGAAACTGAAGACTGCGCGTGATTAGAAGCGCGAATTCTATGCTCGGTATTTTGCCAGGGGAACCAAATGGGATACGTCGGCGCTTGACCGTCAGCAATGCCTAGTAGGCGAGAAGCTTGAGATCACCTGCGGCGCAGCGATTGACGGCTAACCAGGCGATGCAGCCAGTCGCTACCCCGCTTCCGATTCACTTTCGATGATCCTTGCCAAATCATCTTGCCTGGATTGCAGACGTGATCGCGTGCAATCTCTGGCTCATTCGTTGAGGCGCTATCGATCTCGCCATGAGTGAGGATGCCGAGAAGGAACAGAAACCCGCTGTTCGTACCGGACAGGGCTCAACCAAACTAACGAGAGCGGAATTCGAGCAGCGCTGGAACGCTCGTTTCTATGATCCGGCATTCGATGTGGCGCGCTCCGAGATCAAACGTCTAGTGAACATTGCGTGGGATGCATATGAGGATGCGCGCAAAAGTCCGCGCACGCGCAAGGCCGGTGCCGCTTTCGCCAATCCCGAACATGAGCTGTCGATTGAATGGCTCGAAGCACGTGCGAAAATTCAAGAAGCGCGAGATCGACAACAATCTTCGGACTCGCGTTCACGCATCTTGTTGATCTGTGCTTCGCCGCGCACGGATGAAACTTGTCCAGGTTAAATGTCGAAAACGTTCCGTATCACGCAGGTGGCTCGGGAGGCCATCGAGAAATCAAAGAAATTCGACGTGGATCTTCTCGACCTAAGCAATCTGACGGCGGAGTACGGCCGCGTGATCTATCCGTGCAAAGCTTGCGTCTCAACGGCGATGCCTCTCTGCCATTGGCCCTGTTCGTGTTATCCGAATCACGCCATGGGTCAGGTAAACGACTGGATGCACGAACTATACCCGCGCTGGGTGGAAGCGCACGGCGTGATGATTGTTGCACCTGTTCATTGGTATCAGGCCCCGAGCGTTTTGAAATTGATGATGGACCGGCTTGTTTGCGCCGATGGAGGGAATCCCGACCCAACGACGACCCACGGAAAAAATCCGGAAGAAGCGAAAGCGCTCGAGCTTAAAGGCTGGCATTATCCACGGCATCTCGCCGGTCGTCTTTTTTCAATTGTCGTCCACGGAGACGCGGAAGGCGCGGGCGGTTTGCGCCAATCACTTCATGATTGGCTTTCAGACATGCGGCTGATTCCGGCGGATGGAGCGGCGATGCTCGACAGCTATGTTGGATACTACGAACCGTACGCCACAAGCCACGATTTTCTCGATCGCGATCCGGCCTTTTTAGAAGAAACGCGGAATGCGGCGCAAATTTTGATGAAAGCGATCGACGAGGTCCGCGCTGGCCGCCGTTGCATCGACTTCGGAGTGACGGAATCGCGGCCGAAGTAGAATTTAAACGCCGAGGCCGACGCGCTCGCGACTTTCTTACGCAGACGGATTTAGTTTGCCGTGCTCCTGATCGCTATTTCTGATTTCTGTATCGAGTAGTCGACTCGA
>Ga0209577_10006048_pt1 | contig 11217 bp, 10 predicted proteins | sample GraSoiAngelo_109_FD_185874 | JGI IMG/M metagenome (GOLD analysis project Ga0209577, IMG submission 185874) | Grasslands soil microbial communities from the Angelo Coastal Reserve, California, USA - 14_0903_12_20cm (SPAdes) (version 2) | ecosystem: Environmental > Terrestrial > Soil > Grasslands... | reverse complement strand
CGTACAAAAAACTAATGCAGAGCCGTGCGGAAATGGACAATTTGCAACAGCAAGTAAATGAGCAACAAAACCTGCTCGCACATCAGACCCGCGAGGTCAATCTGCTCAAGAGGGACACAGCCTATTTGGAAACGGTCGCGCGCGATCGTCTCGATCTGATGAAAGAGGGCGAAACAATTTTCCGTCTCGAGCCTGCGCGCGAAGCGAAGCCGAAGTCTGGCAATTCTACTCGAAGGTAGGGTAGAGGCGCTCGCCGCGGCGAGCGCCTGTTTATCTGCCTTGCGGCAAGCGTTTGGTTCGGTGCTTGACACAAGCACCGCTACAACATTTTGCGCAAAGCGCCGCTTCGCGTATTTTTCTTAATGGCAACTGAAGTCTCCATCCCCGATGCCGAGGATTTGAAATCGCGCGTCCGCGAGCTGCGGAGGTTTCTTTGACGTCGAAAAGCTCCAAAAAGATCTAGCGACAATTGAAGGACGTATGGCCGCGCCCGATTTCTGGTCGAATCGCGAGCGCGCCCAGGCGGATGTCGAGGAAGTTTCGCGGCTGCGCTCACTGATTAATCCGTTCCAAGAGCTGGAACGCGAGATCGAGGACTTCGGCGCGTTACACGAGCTGGCTGCCGAAGAAAGCGATCCCACGGCTCGCGCAAATGCAGAAAAAGAGGTCGCCACGGAACACGATCGCCTGGCCCACAAGCTGGATGAATTCGAGCTGCGCCAGTTTCTTTCAGGTGAAAACGATCGCGCGAACGCGTTTCTCACGATTCACTCGGGCGCGGGCGGCACCGAGTCATGCGATTGGGCCGACATGTTGCTGCGGATGTACCAGCGCTGGATCGAGCGGGGCGGTTTCAAATCTCAGACCGTGGACATTCAACAAGGCGAAGAAGTCGGCATCAAATCCGTCACTCTGCTGGTGACTGGCGAATACGCCTATGGACATTTGCAGACCGAGCGCGGCGTGCATCGGCTCGTGCGTATCTCACCATTCGACGCAAACAAGCGGCGACACACTTCGTTCGCAAGCGTGGATATTGTTCCTGAAATTGCTGATACCGCTCCGATAGAAATCAATCCGGCCGACCTCGAGATCGATACATTTCGCAGCGGTGGCAAAGGCGGGCAGAACGTTAACAAGGTGGAAACTGCCGTGCGGATTTTGCATAAGCCAAGCGGAATCGTGGTCGCGTGCCAGGCCGAGCGCAGTCAGGGACGCAATCGCGAGCTGGCGATGAAAATGTTGAAGGCCAAGCTTTATGAAATCGAACAGGACAAGAAGCGTGCGGAAATCGATCGGCAATACGGAGAAAAAGGCGACATCGCCTGGGGTAGCCAAATTCGTTCCTACGTTTTTCAGCCGTATCAAATGGTGAAAGATCACCGCACTGGGTCGGAAACGAGCAACGTGCAAGCCGTGATGGATGGCGACATCGACATGTTTATCCAGGCGAAATTGCGCGGGGAAAAAGCGGCGAAGGGCGACAAGAGCGCCGACGAAGTTTAATTCACGAAGAATGTTTGGTGCCTCTTGCGCGTTGTCGTCTAATCCTCGCTAGATGTCATGTTTCCTCGTGCGGCGCTCTGAGAGAGCTTCAGCTGCGTCGCGACGACTTGGATATCGGCGGCGATTCTCATGTGTTTACCTGAAGCCGCATGACGTTGCGTAACTAGTAGGAACGCCGCGATGACAGCCAGCAAGGCGAAAAGGGATCAGCGACGGTGAATGGTTCATTTCCATCGACACAGCAGGGATTGCAGTCGCTCGCTCGTCGAAGAACCGAAAGAGTTGCCCCGTCCGAAGCACTGGCGTCAGCTTCTGGGATATGTCCCTAAGGATCCGTGGAACAGCGAGTACGTATATCGCTGTCCTGGGACGACACGGCCCAATGGCTATGATTTATTCTCTTCGGGTCCCGACCGTAAACCATACACTGCAGACGACGACTGGGGCGAATAAGAAAGTTGTCGAAGCCCACGGCCCCATTCATGTCATTCCGAGCGGAGTCGAGGAATCTCTAGATACTTCTGATCACTCTGCAGCATGGAGATCAGCCAGAGATCTCTCGACTTCGCTCGAGATGACAAGTCAACCGGTGTTGCGGAGCCGTAACGTAAATCGCGAATCGAAACCGCCGCCGTTGTGTTTGCGGCAGCAGGCGAGACACGCGACCGCGCGGCGCATACGCCGCACTCGGGGAAACTTCTGACGACAATTTGGACAGCGATAGATGAACCTGGCGGTGTAAGTTCGCCCGGGAAACGGCAGATTGTGACAGCGTTTCTCGTCGGCGATTCCCAAATCGACACACGCTTGGCGCCACTCGTCTCCATGTGGTGGAATCCTCCGTCGGCCAGCACGAAACTGGGCGAGAATGTGCGCTAGCTCGTGCCGCAAAGTCCGATCGATTTCGGCTGGATGCTCGATCAGCCGTGGATTTAGCGAAATGAGTTTCTCGCGATAATCAGCTCGGCCAGCAGCCGTTTTGAGACGTGGATTCCATTCGACGCGGAGATCGCCAGCGGTGCGCGCTGCGCCGAGTGACCGTAACAACTCGCGCGCTGTTGTTTCGAGCTCGCCAGCCCGCTGCCGGGACTGTATGGCAACCGCTCCGGTTGCCGTCTCGGGTTTCGGCAGCCGGAGCACCTGCCCTACAACAACATCCTGTGCTACGCAGACACGGGTAGCGAATTGTTCAAACGCCAATTCGAGCTGCCTAAGCAACGGCATACGCGCTCTTTCGCGTGTTCAGGCGATCAACAATTTTCCCCACCGCATCTCCAGCCGCTTTGATTTCGTCGGTCGTTGTCCATTTACCGAGTGAGAATCGAACTGCGGAACGCGCGTGCTCCATCGGCAACCCCATCGCGAGCAAAACATGGGACGCAACGACCGATCCCACCATGCAGGCCGATCCGCTGGACGCGCAGACACCTTCCAAATCGAGCGCGATCAGCAGCATTTCGGAATCGATTCCCAGCAGACTCACGTTCAGCGTGTTTCCCAGGCGTGGCGCGTTCGGGCCGTTTTGTTTCGCATCCTCTACGTTCTGCGCAATTCGCGCCCACAATTCGTCACGTAATTGTGCTTCCCGCTGCTGTTCTGTCTCACGATCCCGCAATGTATATTCTGCAGCCGCTGCCATTCCCGCGATCGCGGCGACATTTTCCGTTCCGGGTCGTCGTTCGTTTTCGTGAACGCCACCGAACATGATCGGCTGGATCGAGAGACCGCTGCGCAGGAAAAGAAACCCAGCGCCCTTTGGTCCGTAGAATTTGTGCGCGGCGAAACTCGCTGTATCGACCAGCGAGAGATCAGTATCGATCTTGCCAAAGGATTGCACCATATCGCTGTGCAGAAGGACCCCGCGCTCGCGACATATGCTCGAAATCTCGCGCATCGGCTGAATTACACCGGTCTCGTTATTAGCAGTCATAATTGAGACAAGTCTGGTTTCAGCCTTGATCGCATCGGCGAGTTGATCGAGGTCGATGATTCCATCGCGCGAAACATTCAGCCACGTCACTTCAAAGCCTTCGCGCTTTTCCAAATGTTCGACCGCATTCAGGACGGCGTGATGCTCGGCTTTGTTCGAGATGATGTGGCCACCGTGCTCCATGCGACAGCGCGCCAGACCGAACACGGCGAGATTGCATGACTCCGTTCCGCCCGCTGTGAAAATTAGTTCGTGCGGTTTTACACGTAGCAACGCGGCCAGCTTGTCGCGCGCATTATCGATGGCCGCGCGCGTTTCGCGACCCGCTGCGTGTATGCTCGATGGATTTCCAAAGTGCCGGTCGAGATACGGCAGCATCGCCTCGCGCGCCGCGTCGCAAAGGGGTGTTGTCGCGTTGTAATCGAGGTAAATCATCCAATCTTCCGCTTCCTCTTAATCTTGATCTTACTCATGCCAGTTGTAGCCGCGTCTCACTGAACCGCGTGGCGCTCGCTTTCGAAACACGCGAGTGTTGCGCTTCGCAGAGCAAAGCGGCTACAGGATTGGCGCGTATTCATTCGCGAAATTCATCGCGCGTTGTCGCGGATTTGTGTTTTCGCTTTGGCACGATTCGTAATTGTTTCTCTTCGTAGTACACCAGTGAATCGGGCGGCACACTTTGAGTCAGGAAAGCGTTTCCACCGATCGTCGATCGGGCGCCAATAACGGTTTCGCCGCCTAGAATCGTTGAACCTGGGTAAATGGTCACGTCATCTTCCACAGTGGGATGGCGTTTTCCGCCTTTTTTGATTTTGCCGTGTTCGTCCTTCTGAAAGCTACGGGCACCGAGCGTGACTGCATGATAAAGCTTAACCCGCGCGCCAATCTTTGTCGTTTCACCGATGACCACGCCGGTGCCGTGGTCGATAAAAAAATGCGAACCGATTTCTGCACCGGGATGAATATCGATCCCAGTCCGGCTGTGTGCCCACTCGGTCATGATGCGCGGAATCAAGGGCACCTTATTATAAAGCAGATGCGCCATTCGATGAATGGCGATAGCTTCCAGTGAGGGATAAGCAAGGATAATTTCCTCGTAGCTCATCGCAGCCGGGTCTCCTTCGTATGCGGCATCGATGTCTGTCCAAAGAACGCGACGCACCAAAGGGAGTTCTTTCAAAAATGTACTCAAGACCTCTTCTGCTTTTGCTTCTGTTGTTTCGTCCGGCGGAATTTTGCCGAGGCTTCTGCAAATTTCTGTTTTCAATCGTGCGTGTAAATTTCTTATGCGAGTGCGGGTCGTGTCGGCGAGATCTTCCGAGCTCACCAGCGCTTCACTGCGAAAACCTGGAAACATCAGGCTCATCAATTCGGCGCATGCTGCCTCAATGGCGAGGCGCGAGGGAAGCGTGGCGGCGGCGTCGAGATAATTGATCCCGCCGGTTTCGCCGTAGGTCTGAAGCAGTTCGTTGACCGCGTCGCGGTTCGCTGAGTCCATTGTAGTAAATATGCGCCTCCGCGAAAAAAAAGCGAAAGTGCGGAGAGAAGTCATCCTCAGGGGAGCACTCTGATGCAGTGGGGCCGAAGAATCGCGCCTCTCCATTGTGGAAAGGATGGAGCGCTACAGTAACGTCAAAGTCCGATGAGCGCGCGGCTGAGCGATTATGATTATGATTTGCCCCGGGAACTGATCGCACAGCGGCCAGCAGGACATCGCGACGATTCCCGAATGATGGTGCTGAATCGGGTCGCGCAGACGATTGAGCATCGGCAGTTCCGCGAACTTAAAACATTTTTGCAGCAGGGTGACCTTTTGGTCTTGAATGACACCCGCGTACTGCCCGCGCGACGGTTCTCCGATAACGGGGCGATTGAGTTTTTGTTTCTCGAGCGGCTTGGTCCCAGGCGATGGAGGTGCTTCGTCACACCCGGACGCAAAATGCGTGTGGGCGCCACCGCGACAATCGATGGTGCGATGTTGTGCGTCGAAGCAATCACGCCTGATGGCGAGCGCATCGTTGTGTTCAATGCAGACATCGATCTTTATTCCGGCGGATTGATCCCGCTGCCTCCTTACATCCGACGGGAAAGCAATGCCGAGGATTCAAGCCGATATCAGACTGTTTTTGCACACGCACCCGGGGCGCTCGCCGCACCAACGGCAGGTCTTCACTTCACGCCAGAGATCTTACGCAAGATCCCGCACACGTTTGTGACGTTGCACGTTGGGACCGGTACATTTCTGCCCGTGCGCTCGGAGAACATCACCGAGCATCGCATGCATAGTGAGCGTTTTTCCATCTCAGCTTTGGCCGCAGGCAGAATCAACAGCGCCGGCAGGATAGTGGCAGTGGGGACGACCGTGGTCCGCGTATTGGAGTCGGCCGAGCGCGCCGATGGAAATCTGGTCGCTCAGGAAGGCTCTACCGATATTTTCATTTATCCGCCATATCAGTTTCGTGCCGTCGACGTTCTTCTAACGAATTTTCATTTGCCGCGTTCGACTTTGCTCATGCTGGTGAGCGCGTTTGCTGGCCGCGAGTTTTTGCTCCGCGCTTATCAGGAGGCGATCCGCGAACGTTACCGTTTTTACAGCTACGGCGATTGCATGCTCATCGTGTAAGGAAACAGTGGCGGCAGGCGTGTCGCCTGCAAAGCTGTGCCGTCGCGGCTGCCTCCACAGAAGATTGTGCTATTATCCGCTCCAAATGCCCGAGCAACCGAGAGGCGAATTGGTTATCCAAACGATTGCCATGCCTATCGACACCAATCCCAATGGCGACATTTTCGGTGGATGGGTTACCTCACAAATGGATTTGGGCAGCGGAATTCTTGCAGCGAAAACCGCGAAAGCGCGCGTTGTGACCGTTGCGATGGAAGGGATGTCGTTTCTTCAGCCAGTAAGGGTAGGAGATACCGTTCGATGTTATGCGCGGATAGAAAGGATCGGTCGAACTTCGATGACGATTCCGGTAGAGGTATGGGTAACGCGTTACATGACTGGCGAAGAGCTTCGCGTTACACACGGTGTCTTTACGTTCGTAGCTGTCGATGAATCTGGGAAACCAATTCCGGTAAAACGCGGGCAACTGTAGCGGCGCTCTACGAGCGCCGGAAATGTGGCGCAAGTTTATGACTTGCGATGTTCAATGCGCAACTTGCAAAGTTGCGCCACTTTGATTTCGGCAGTCGCAGACCGCCGCTACAGTAAATCGCACCTATGACATCCTTCGCTTACCTTTTCGAACGCTTTCCCTCTTTCGGACAAACGTTTTGCTATCGCGAGGTTGCCGAGCTTGATCGACAAGGCGTTGCGGCCCCGATTTTCTCAATCCGAAATCCGAAAGATGAACCACCACAGGATTGGGACACGCGCATCGTCGAGCGTGTGCATTACTTGCCTGAGGAAAAAGAACTTCTGGATGCTGTCCAGAGGGCTTCGAAAAAGGAAAGACTAACTCCAGAGATTATCGCTGCTCTCGATGAGTGGGGCCGACGAACCGATTTTCTTCGCCTTTATCAAGCCGTGTACGTTGGGCTACGGCTAAAAGAAAAAGGGATCCGCCATGTTCATGCACATTTTGCCGGCATGGCTGCGCGCACGGCTTTTTGGATCGCCAGATTTTTTCCAATCACTTTCAGCTTCACCGCGCACGCCAACGACATTTTTGCGCCGAAGAATTTCGAGATCGGCCTGGATAAACTTGTCGGCTCGGCATGCGTAATTATCACCGAAACCGATTTCTCGGAGAAATTTCTTCGGGAACGTTTCCCGGAACGCGGCGATCGAATCCATCGCATCTACAATGGACTGGATCTTGCCGAATTCAGGCGCGCGACCTTTTCCTCTGATCCACCGTTGATCATCGCGATTGGTCGTTTGATCGCCAAAAAAGGCTTTGCCGATTTAATTCGCGCCTGCGCATTGCTTGTTGAACGTGGAAGATCGTTTCGATGCGAGATTTTCGGCGAGGGTCCCCTGGAGAATCAGTTACGCGCGCAGATCGAGGAGTTAGGATTGCAGGAGCGTATTCAGCTTCCCGGCGCCAAGCCGCAGCATGAACTGAGGGCACGTCTTGGTGCCGCGAGCGTTTTTGTGCTGCCGAGCGCGCCCGAAATCGATGGTGGCATGGACAATTTACCCACGGTGATCATGGAAGCGATGGCGACCGGATTGCCGGTTGTGTCAACGACGATTGGCGGGATTCCAGAAATGGTCGTTGAAAATGAAACGGGTTTTCTTGTGCAACCGGGTGATGAGGTGGCGCTCGCTGGAGCGATTGAAAAAGTAACTAACGATCGCTTGTTAGGGCAAAGGCTTGGTCAGGCGGGCTATGAGCGTGCGCAAAACCTATTTTCGATTGAGAAGAACGTGCGCGATTTTTGCGTGCTACTTAATATTGACACGCGCAATTAGCTCACAGCCTGTTGTCATGTCGAGCGAAGTCGAGACATCTCTTACTATTTCAGAGGTAATAAGAGATTGAACTTGTTCGTCTCCCGACTCTCTCGCCGCTACCTTCGCTGCATTTCCGTCCATGTCGCTCGTCCCACTCGCTCCATTCCTCCAGCTCGGTCGGAATGACAAAAGTGTACGGAAAGAATTGCCTTTCTTACAGCAGGTCGCGAACACGTTCCACCGCATGCAGGTAAACATGATGCGGCCCGCCGCGCATTAACTCCTCGCTCATCAGACTCACCGGGTCGTTCTTTCCTGCAGGCATCAATTGGGGAGTGCGTTTTTCGCCCTGTTTTCCGCGTGAAACTTCCAAGAGGTCTCCGCATTCAGCGTGAGTGACCAGAAATTCCATGTGGGACGTTTGCATGGCGACTTCGCCAATTGGCTGCCCGAGCCGTTCGCGGAGTTCGACTTCGATCTTTCCGCCAGAGGAACTGGCGAATGAAAACTTATTAGGCACATTCGTTTTTTCACTTTGCCAGTTTAATTGTGCCGCAAGCCAGCCGGCAAAAAGCACAGCGGTCGATCGGAAGTCGGGCGCGAAATCAATTCTCAATTTGTTGATTTTGGCAAAATTGTGATGTGACGCGGGATGATCGAAGAATTGCGCCAGCGCGAAGCGGAAACTATCCAGGCGCGTCCAATTTAAGTCGCAAAGCACGATTCGCTGATTGGCTTCTTGTTCAGCGGACTCCAACAGACTCATTTGTGCGCGAAAATCTGCCCAGCCCTGGCTGTCATAGATCACTCGATCGACCCAAGCCCAGAGTTGAGAATCCATCGGTTCACGGAACTCCCGTTGCCACCACAGGTAGAATGGCAGGTCGGAATCCAGGTGCGAAAAAACGATGCTTGGCAGCAAGTCCGTACAACCGCCTTTGACCAGAAATGAAATTTGTTCCGAGCAAACTTGCTTACTCCCGACTCCGCTAACGTGGCAGTGCGCACTAATCCAGGCTTCCACATGATTTTCTCTTGCGTTGCAATCGGCTTCGATCACGATGGCCCGACAGGCGTGGTCCTCAGTAATCTTTGCCATCAACTGCGTATTCTTGCTCAACGAACCTGCATCCTCGCTGTAAACCGCAAGATTGACGAGTGAAGCGCGTGTCGCTGCGCCTTCGCTTTCCTGCCAGACTTTTTTCAGCTCCTCGTCGATCTTACTGACCTCGACCCGAACGCCTAACGAGTATGTCTCGGCAATAGGAGGCATGGTTAGAGTCGTCTCCAGGCCCGGCCGTCACGAGCGAGTAAATCGTCCGCAGCCTCCGGGCCCCATGAACCGGCAGGATAAAAAAACAACTCGGGTGCATTCTTCTTTGCGTGCCACGCTTCTTCAATGGGATCGATGAAAGACCATGCTTCTTCGACTTCATCCCGGCGCGCAAACAGCGTAGCGTCGCCGCTCATCGCATCGAGCAGCAAACGTTCGTACGCTTCAGGACTCGCTTTTCCGAATGAGGTTCCGTAATGAAAATCCATCTTTACCGGCTCGATGCGAAAGCTCGTGCCCGGCACCTTAGCGTGGATTCGCAGCGAAATTCCCTCGTCCGGTTGAATCCGAATCACAAGCACATTCAGGTCGTGCAAGTCTTTGTTAAACAGGACGGCCGGCGCTTTTTTAAAATGGATCGATATGTCCGTTGCTGATTTCGGGAGCCGTTTCCCGACGCGCATGTAAATAGGAACCTCCGCCCAGCGCCAGGTATCGATATAAAGCCGCAACGCGACGAACGTTTCCGTTTGTGAGTCCGGATTCACGTTTTTCTCCTGGCGATAACCTACGACTGGTTCACCGTTGATGGCACCTTTGGCGTATTGACCGCGCACAACATCGGCAGCGATCTCGTTGCGTGGCCACCGACGCAGCGATCGCACTACCTTGACTTTTTCGTCACGAATACTGTCCGCGCTCAGGTCTGTTGGCGGTTCCATTGCTGTCAGGCATAGAAGCTGGAGTAAATGATTTTGCACCATGTCGCGCAGAGCGCCTGCGGTTTCGTAGTAACCGGCACGACCTTCCACACCGAGCGTTTCTGCCGCCGTGATTTGCACATGGTCGATGTAGTGCGTGTTCCAGAGCGGCGCGAAGATCGCGTTGGCAAAGCGAAGGACAAGGATGTTCTGCGCGGTTTCCTTCCCCAGAAAATGATCGATTCGGTACGTTTGCTCTTCGGTAAAAGAATTGCGCACGGCGCTATTGAGCTCGCGAGCTGAAGCCAGATCGGAACCGAAGGGTTTTTCGATGATGACTCGCGCCCAACTCCCCTTACAGGTCTGGTTTAAGCCGGCGGCTTTCAGATTCTTGAGAATCGGCTCGAACTGATCGGGAGCGGCCGCAAAATAAAAAAGCCGGTTGCCGCGGGTGCCATGATTCTTGTCGATCTCGTCGAGACGTTTAACCAGGGCTTTGTAACCAGATTCGTCTTCGAACTCGCTTTGGTGATAAAAGATCGATTGCGCAAAGTTCTTCCAGATTTCATCGCGTACGCTTTGTCGCGAAAACTTGCGCGTAGCTTCTTCGAGATCGCTTCGGAATTCGTCGTCTGTTTTTGGCCGGCGAGCGAAACCGACGATCTCCACGGCTGGGGGGAGTTCGCCGTCGGCGGCCAGGTTATACAATGCGGGGACGAGTTTGCGATGGGTGAGATCCCCTGTGGCGCCGAAGATCACAATGGTGCATGGCTGCGGAACGGCGCGCGCGGACAACCCTTCGCGCAGCGGGTTAGGTTCCGGTTGATCAGCAGCTCGGTTCACGGACAACGCAAGCTACGCAGTTTTTCGGAAACGAGATAGGAAGAAAATTAATCGACGCTGGCTATTGTGATCTGCTAAGCGAACGCAATCGTTGAACGCCGACTTTATCCTGTTCCCGCCCGGTGCTTTTGCTGCTAATCAGAGTTTGTAGATCGACATATGGAACTTCCACCCCTTCGATCGTCGCTTTGAGTGATGTCCGAATCGCATCAGCATAAGTTACCTTCGAGGCGCGAGTGCTTACATCGACCTCCACTTCGTCGGCGATCTTAACGACAATATTTTCGACCAGATCGTGTGGCGTCAATTCTGCGGCGGCATGATCCTCGAGCTCCGAAAGCCCCGCGATGACACGCGCATGATTTTCAAGATCTTCTGGAATGAGGATATCCACGTCCATGGTGGCCCGAACATAACCGTGCAACCAGCCCCGAACGCTTTCGGGGTTCGCTCATTAATGGCGTTGGCGATGCTCTTTAACCAGTCGCTGCGACTCCCACTCCGCCAGGTCATCCCAAGTCTGCGCCTTGAAAATGAAACCGCGTTTGCGATGAAATGGCCTCAC
>Ga0209577_10006046_pt1 | contig 11218 bp, 9 predicted proteins | sample GraSoiAngelo_109_FD_185874 | JGI IMG/M metagenome (GOLD analysis project Ga0209577, IMG submission 185874) | Grasslands soil microbial communities from the Angelo Coastal Reserve, California, USA - 14_0903_12_20cm (SPAdes) (version 2) | ecosystem: Environmental > Terrestrial > Soil > Grasslands ... | reverse complement strand
GCTGGGTCTGGCCGATCGTGATCACGTCGCCGGGCTGGAGCCGGTGGCTGCCCGTCAGCCGTTCGCCGTTCACGAAGGTGCCGTTGGTCGAGTGCAGGTCCTCCACCATGTCCGCGTCGGCGCCGCGGTGGAATCGCGCGTGCCGGGCGGAAGCGTACCCGTCCGCGGGCACGGCGACGTCCGCAGACGCGTCGCGCCCGGCGATCAGGTCACGGGAGATTTCGAGCCGCATGCCCACGGGCAGCTCCGGGCTGTCCGTCACGACCAGGCCGCCGGGCTGCCGGCGCACGGGCTCGGCCGGCCGCACGGGGGTGAGGATCATGCTCTCCTGGCCCACCGACAGGTCGCGTGACGCCACGCGCACCACGCGCCAGATGAAGAGGTACAGGAGCACCACGAACGCGACCTGGAGAACGAGCAGGAGCTGCTCAACCAAGGCGCCGCTCGAACGTGATCCGGGTGGTTCCCACCGAGATCACGTCGCCGTTCATGAGCGCAGTCTCCTGGATGCGCTGTCCGTTCACCTCGGTGCCGTTGGTCGAGCCCAGGTCGACCAACGAGTAGCCGTCGCCGATGCGCCGCACCTCGGCATGCCGCCGCGACACGTTCGCGTCGTCGACGCGAACGTCGCAGTCGCTCGATCGGCCGATCACGGTCACGCGGCCCTCGATCGTGAATATCCCTCCCGACCACTCCAGCGTCGCAGTCTCTTCCCGCTGCTCGGGCTCCGGGGCCGGCGGCAGCTCCTCCTCGGCCGGGGCATAGATCATGGTGGCCGCGGGCGGTACCGCGGCTGCCACCGGCGGAGCGGCCGGCGGCGCGGGCAGCGGCTCCACGGCGGGCAGGTCGGCTCCGTCGGCGGCGTCGGAGCCCGGGCTCTGGCTGGAGACGGCGATGCCGAAGGTGCCGACCGTCAGGTCGGGCTCGGTCTCGAGCAGCACCAGCGGCCGGGCCGCCAGCGAGTAGCCCTCGCGGCGAGCGTGCTCGACGAGGTACTCGGCCAGCTCGCTGCGCATCTGCGTCTCGTAGGCCGCGAACTGCTCCCGGTCGGCCGGGTTCAGGAAGATCGTGTACTCGTCGGGTACGTAGACCCGGTGGATGGAGATGGTCTTGTGGTCGTCCATCTCCTTGGCCAGCTTGCGCGCCAGCTCCACAGGCTGCACCGTCGAGCGAAAGGTTCGCGAGAACACGCCCTCGAAGAGGCCGCCGATGGTGCGTTCTATGCTGCGAAGGACGCTCAGCCGTGGGTACCGGTTGCGGACGGAACGGTGCCGCCGGCCGGTTACCGGCCCAGCCGGATTCGGGGCGCAGCAACCGCCGAGGCGGCAGGCAGTATAGCCACCAGGGCCGCCGCTCCCGCCGCAGGGGCGAGCGCCTCGGGATGGCCCGCGAGGGCCGTGGGCAGGCCGACCGTGACCAGGGCGAACCCCACGCCCCAGAGCGAAAGCGCCTGCACCCGGCGGGGGCCCTCATGGCGCCATGCGACCGGCAGCAGCACGCTGAATGCGACGATCGAGAGCAGCACCAGCACGGTCGCCGGAGCGGCTGCGAGAGCGGCCAGATAGCCGAGCGGATTGTTCGAGTTGGGCAGGTGCCGGGTCGCCTCGTGGGTGATCAGCGGTCCTGTGACCACGGCCACCAGCCCGCCGGCCGCCGCCTCCGCGGCGCGGCGCCTCGGGGTGCGCGCGGTGGCCGCGACCAGCACGACCGCCGGCCCGATGCCGAGCAGGGTCAGCGGTATCGCCGTGAGCGGCAGCAGCGCCCGTCGCCCCGCGGGCCGCTGGGTCGCGATCCATGTCGTCGCCAGGGCCGCGTAGACGAGGCCGCCGGCCTGTGAGTAGTTCCAGAATGCCGGCAGCATCAGCGCGGCGCCCAGCGTCAGGGCCGCAATCGGGCGCCGCCAGGCGATCAGCGCCGTGAGCCCGGCCAGCGGCAGCGTCCATGAGGGCGGGTAGACGGGGTAGAGGGTCAGCATGACGGCCAGCGAGGCGCCGACCAGCGCGGACGATCCGGGCTGCTCGAAGCGGTCCGGCCGGGGCAGCTCGCGCGGCTCCCGGTGGTGCACCGCGCTGACCACGTCCTCGTCCTCCGGCTCGGGCCGCAGCGCGGCGAGCAGCTGGTCGCGAAGCTCGATCGCGGTCGGGCGCCGGCGGGGATCGCGCTGGAGCGCCCGCTGCAGCGTCCGCGAGAGCGCCCGCGGCAGGTCCGGCCGCTCGTGGGCCAGCGGCTTCACCCCCTTCGAGAGCCGCTCGAGCAGGTCGTTCAGCGACTTCGTCCGGTAGGGGTTGTGCCCGGTCAGCGCCTCATACAGGGTGAGGGCGGCCGCCCAGACGTCGGTCGCGCCGGTCGCCTGCTCTCCCGCCGCCTGCTCCGGCGCCATGTAGGAAAGCGTCCCGAGCACACGCTCATCCATCGTCTGGTCGCGCGCGTCCTCGTCGCGGGCGATCCCGAAATCGGTGAGCACGATCGCTCCGTCGTCGCCGACCAGGATGTTCGACGGCTTGACATCGCGGTGCACGACGCCGCGCCCATGCGCGTGTGCGAGCGCATCGGCCACCGCGGCGATCGCCCGCACCGCCTCCTCGTCCGTCAGGTCGGAGCGGTCGAGCCGCTTCCCGACGACCAGGCGCGAGATCAGATAGGCGTTGTCCTCGTCCTCCTCGACGCCGAGGCAGGAGTGGATGTTCGGGTGGTCGAGCTTGGTGGCGGTGCGCGCCTCGCGAGCGGCGCGGGGCGCGAAGCCCTCGAGCCGGCTGAACACCTTGACCGCGACCTCGCCGCCTCCGCGCAGATCGCGCCCGGCGTAGACCGTGCCGAACCCGCCGCGGCCGAGCAGCCCGGTCAGCACATACCTGCCCGCAACCGTTCGTCCGGTCAGCTCGCGGGTCGGTGCTGCTGGTGCTGGCTGCGCCACGTCACCGTGATTTGCCGGTGGCCCCGAGACTCCTTCTCGAACGCAGCGCAGTGTGAGCGAGACGACGTCCGTACCCTCGATTTTGCATCCGCGTCCGGTGATAGGGTCCGCCCGTGCCGCCAGACGACTTCTTCGATGGCGAGTGGGAGGAGCCGAGCCGCACGCAGGAAACAGCTCCCACGCGGCCGGTCGGCGACCAGGAGGACCCGGGCGACCGTCCGCCTCGCCCCGGCCGCAGCCGGTCGCGGCAGCGACGGCCCAGCTCGCCGCGGCCTTCGATCCCGCGCCCGGCCGGGATGCCGGCCTCGCTCGAGGGCCTGGAATGGGGTCGGCTGGGCATGCTGGCGGCCGGTGTGCTCGTCGTCGTCCTCGTCCTGCTCCTGCTCACGCGCGCGTGCAGCGGGAGCAGCGCGGAGAGCAAGAACAAGGCGTTCTTCACGCAGGTGTCCGCCGTCCTCAAGAAGTCGGACTCGGCCGGCCAGCAGCTGCATGACCTCTTCCACTCGCCCCAGCCGGTGAAGCGCAAGCAGGCCCTGGCGAAGCTGGCCTCGATCAAGGCCGTGTCGGAGAGCGCGCTGCAGGAGGCCAAGGCGCTGAAGCCGACGAAGGAAGTGCAGTCGCTCCAGCCCTACCTGCTGCAGACCCTGGCCTACCGTAACGACGGGCTGGACTGCCTCATCCGCGGCCTGCCCCAGGCGCTCAAGTCGAAGCCGGCGTCGCAGGGCGGCGCGCTGCTCGTGCCCTGCACGAAGCTGCTGCTTGCCTCGGACATCATCTACACCAACTCCTACTACGCGCCGGCCGGGAAGGCGCTGCAGGACCACGGCATCGAGCTGCAGGTGCCGACGTCGACGTTCCTGCCCGGTGGCGACGTCTCGATGATCAGCCCTGCCGGCATGGCCGCCATCCTGCAGCGGTGGAAGCCGGGCGCGGCCACCCACGGGCTGCACGGGCTGAAGCTCGACACCGTCGTTGCCAAGGACAGCAGCGGCAAGCTGACGACCCTGCAGGTCGGCACCGTGAACAAGGTCAAGACCGCCGGGCTCACGTTCCTGGTGACGGCCAGCAACGGCGGGAACTACACGGAGTTCAACATCCCGGTGAAGATCACGATCGGAACCGGCAGCACCAAGGTGGAGAAGACGGCCACGATCCCGCAGATCGCCCGCGGCGCGACGGCGACGGTGTCGATCAGCGGCTTCGACACCGGGCCGCAGCTGCCGTACGGTCCGGCCGTGAAGATGCACGTGCTGGTCACGCCCGTGCCCGGTGAGCACACGGCCAGCAACAACTCCGCGACGTACGAGATCTCCTTCAGCCTGTGAGCCACGCCGATCTCGCCCTGGTGGTCGGCGCAGTCGGCTGTGCGCTGGCGGTGCTGCTGGCGATCATCACCCTGGCGCTGTGGGTGCGAGTGCGCAGGATGCGTCAGGGCCAGAAGCTGCTGCTCGGGGCCGACCAGCACGACCTGGTCGAGTATGCCGTCGGCCTGCTCGCCCGTGTCGAGAGCGTCGAGGCCCGCTTCGGCCAGGTGGAGGGGCGCGTCGGGCAGGTGGCGGACCGCCTGGATGGCTGCATGCAGCGGTGGTCGCTGCTGCGTTACGATGCGCTCGAAGGCGCCGGCGGGCGCCAATCCGTGTCGATGGCGATGCTCGACTCGGCGTCGAACGGGGTGGTGCTGACGGCGATCCAGGATCGTGAGTATGCGCGCATCTACGTCAAGCAGATCACCGCTGGTGCCAGCGACCTCGAGCTCTCGCCCGAGGAGCGCCGGGCGCTCGAGCAGGCGCAGTCGACCGGCCGCTGAGGAGCGCGGCTGATGGCTGCCGTTACCGTCCGCGACGGGCGGCCGGAGGAGGTGCACCACCTGGCGGTGGTCGCCCAGGCCGCGGTGCCCGGGGACGTCGTCGCCGCAGGAGGGTCGCTCGACACGGGGCGACTCGAGGGCGAGCTGGGCTCGGACAGGCTGTTCGTGGCCGAATGCGAGGGCCGGGTGGCCGGCTACGCGGCGGTCGGGGAGGACGGCGAGGGGCTCGTCCTCGACCAGCTGGTGGTGGCGGCGAGCGACCAGGGACGCGGCGTCGGCAACGCGCTGCTCGACTGGGTGGAGGGCTACGGGGTGAGTCGGGGACTGCGCCGGGTGCGCGTCCCGGCCGCAGGCGCCGACGCACGTGCGCGCGAGTTCTACCAGCGCCGCGGCTACGTGCTGGCGGGCTCGGTGATCGAGCGTGAGCTCGTCCACGGCTGAAGCGCCGGCGCGAACCCCATCTCAGAGCATGCCGTCGGCTCGCGTGGTCGTCAGCCGTTGCGGCGGATCTGCAGCAGCGCGCGCTCCGCGCCCTGGCGCTCGACCTGCAGCGTCGAGTGCTCGACACCGAAATGGTTTCGCAGCATCTCGGCCGTCCGCCGGCGGACGAGCGACGGCTCCGCGTCCGGCGCCACGGTCATGTGCGCCGCGACGGCGGCAAAGCCGGACGTCACCGTCCACACGTGCAGGTCGTGCACCTCGACCACCCCGTCGACGTGCGCCATCGCGTGGCCCATGCGCTCGACGTCGATTCCGGCCGGGGCGGCCTCGAGCAGCACGTCCACCGCCTCGCGCACGATCGCCCAGGCCGAGATCAGGATCAGCACCGCGATCACGATGCTCGCGATCGGGTCGGCGGCCTGCCATCCGAACGCAAGGATCAGGAGTGCGGCCACGATCACGCCCACCGACGAGGCGGCGTCCGCGAGCACGTGGCGTGAGGCCGCTCGCACGTTCAGGCCGCTCCCCGAGCGCAGGAGCACCGCGCCCGACAGCAGGTTGAACGTGAGGCCGACCGCCGCCACCGCGAGCGTGATGCCGCCGGCGACCTGCGGCGGGTCGGCCAGGCGCCTGCCCGCCTCGACCATCGTCGCCGCAGCGATCAGGACGAGCACGACGCCGTTGGCGAGTGCGGCGAGGATCTCGGCCCGCTGCCAGCCGAATGTGCGGCGGCCGCGCGCGGGGCGAGCGGCCATCCAGCCTGCGAGCAGCGCCAGGCCGAGGGCGGCGACGTCGGTCAGCATGTGCCCGGCGTCTGCGAGCAGCGCCAGGCTCCCACCGGCGAGCCCGCCGGCCACCTCGACCAGGAAGATCGCGGCCGTCAGGCCGAGCGCGACGAGGAGGCCGCGCTGCCCGCGCTCCCGGTCATGGGCATGACCGTGATGGTGCCCGTGGCTGTGGGCGTGCGCGTGTGCCATGCTCAGCCCGAGGTTACTGCGTGTCGGTCGAAACCGAAACGGGCGGCAGCGGCGTCAGGTTGCCCCACGGCCGCGGCGCCGTCTCGATCGCATACAGCCAGGGCCACCAGTCGCACCAGATCGAACCGGGCAGGGTGGCGTTGCCGGCGCCGCTGGCGGAATCGATCGGGGTGGCGGTGATGCGCTCGTTCACGGGCGGCCGTTCCAGTATCGGGCTCGGCTCGGACGGCACTCACGGTGAGCTGCGTCGCGCGCACGCGGGTACCTTCGGTACCCCGAACCGGGGATTGCACACCTTCGACGCGGCCCCTAGGGTTCCCTCCGTGCCGCACCGCTCCAGGCTCAGCAGCGCGATCACCGAGGCGGCCGCACCGGCCGCGCGCGGCGGATTGGCCGACTCCCTCGTCGAGCTGAGCAGGCTTCGCGATCCCGACGCGCTCCACGCCGGCATCTGCCGCGCCGCCGGCCACGTGCTCGCGCTCGACGCCGTCGCGCTCGTCCGGCTCTCCCCCGAGGGGATTGCCTGCGACGGACGGTGGGCGCGCCTGGGAGCCCGGCCCAATCGCGTCGGCGAGGCGCGCATGGCGATGGCCGTCGAGATCTGCGGCGACGCCGGCGGCGTCGCCGCCCAGCGCGTGTTCGGCCGGCTGCAGCTGGTTGCCATCCCGGTGCACATGGATGGCGTGATCTCCCATGTGCTCGCCGCCACGGCGCGGCCGGACCGCGTGCTGACGGAGGCCGAGCTGGCCGATGCCGCTGTCATCGGCGCCCACGCCGGTGCCTGCATGGAGATGGTGGCCGCCATCACCGCGGCTCGGGAGTACATGCTGCTCGAGCAGCAGATCGCGCCGCCGGCCGCCGCTCGCGGGCATCGCGCGCTGGAGCAGATGCAGCTCGTGCAGTCGCTGTCCACCGCGTTCATGGGATCGCGCTCGTACTCCGAGGTGGGACAGGTCGTCGTGAACCAGCTGCGGACGCTGATCGACTACCACTCCTGCCGGTTCTACGTCGTGTCGCCCGACGGCGACACGCTGCAGCCGGTCGCGCTGCTCGGCATCGGGACGGCGTACGAGGGCGAGAACCTGGCAGACCTCGAGTGCGCCCCCGGCGAGGGCATCACCGGCCGGGCGTTCCTGGACGGCGTGCCGATCCGCATCGACGACGCAGCCGCCGTCCCGGATTCGGTGCAGATCCCGAACACCGAGGAGATCGACGAGTCGATCCTGGTCGCGCCGATGGTGGCCGACCACGGCCCGCTCGGCGTGATCACGCTCAGCAAGCGCGGGCTGGCCGGATTCGACGACGACGACCTGCGGCTGCTCGAGGTGATCGCCGCACAGGCAGCCATCGCCTGCGAGAACATCCGGCTGATCGCCGAGCAGCGCGAGGCGGCCGAGGTGTCGGAGGCGCTGCTCGAGCTCGGCGCCGCTCTGGCGATGCAGGACAGCATCGACGGCATCGCGACCATGCTCGCGATCGCGATCGACCGGCTGGTGGAGTCGGCCGCGATCTCGGTGTGGCGACGCGAAGGAGATCGCCTGGCGCCGGCAACGGCTGTGGGGTACACCCCACGCGAGCAGAACCGCCTGATGCGGCTGACGCTGGACGCCGCCGCTGAGCCGGTTGCCACGGCGCTTGCGACGCGCCGCATCTCGGCGCTCCCCGTCGAGCAGCTTCCAGCCCTGACGGGCTGCCTGGACGCGGCGCCCTCGGGGACGACGTTCGCCGTCGTCGCGATCGGCGAGCGGGCCGCCAACCGCGGTGCCGTGATCGTGCAGCGGGGGCCGCGGCGAGGCCGGATCTCGGCGCGCGACGAGCAGATGCTGCTTGGCATCGCCGACCAGGCGCTGCTGGCGATCACCAACCGAGCGCTGGTGGACGAGCAGCAGGAGACCTTCCTCGCCACCGTCCAGGCCCTCGGCAACGCGCTCGACCTGAAGGATGCCTACACGCACGACCATGCCCAGGCGCTGGTCGGCCTGTGCACCGAGGTGGCCGAGCGGCTGGGCATGCCGGCGACGGAGGTGCGCGACGTCAGCTTCGCCGCCGCCCTCCACGACATCGGCAAGATCGGGATCCCCACGGCGATCCTCAACAAGCCCGGGCCGCTGACGGCGGAGGAGCGTGAGCTGATCGAGACGCACCCCGCCCTGGGCGCCCAGATCATCGAGCCGGTGGAGGCCCTCTCGGGCGCCGCGGCGCTCGTCCTCGCATGCCACGAGCACTGGGACGGCAGCGGATATCCCCTGCGCCTGCGCGGGGAGGAGATCCCGCTGGGCGCACGGGTGATCCTCGCGTGCGACGCGTACGACGCGATGACGAGCGACCGCGTCTACCGGAAGGGCATGAGCCCGGCGGAGGCGATCGTCGAGCTGCGGCGCTGCTCGGGGACGGACTTCGATCCGCAGGTGGTCGACGTGCTGGTCGCGGTGGTCTCCGCCGCGATCGACGCGCCGGCCTGACCGCCGCCGGCGTCCGCTCGCTGCGGTAGGGTATCGGCAGCACCTCGGACGGCGACGACGCCGGACGGGAGAGGCGACGACGCCTCCAGGCGACTCCTGCGGGAGTGGCCTGGGGGCGTTTTTTTATGCCCGGAAACGAGCGAAGGGAGCACGATGGAAACGACCGAGACGAGAGCGGCGGCTGCGGCCGAGGCCCGTCAGAACGTGCTGCGCGAGGTGGCGCAGGCGGACATCAAGTTCATCCGGCTGTGGTTCACCGACGTCGTCGGCCGGCTGAAGAGCTTCGCGATCACACGTGACGAGCTGGAGGCGGCGCTCGATCACGGCATGGGCTTCGACGGATCGTCGGTGACGGGCTTCAACGCGATCGAGGAATCCGACATGATCGCGATGCCCGACCCGACAACATTCCGGATCATGCCTCCGGAGTCCGGCGAGGAGTCGGTGGCGAGGATGTTCTGCGATATCCGCACGCCGCACGGCGAGCCCTACGAGGCCGACAGCCGGCACGTGCTGCGAACTGCGCTCGACCGGATGCAGAGCCTGGGCTTCGACAGCTTCAAGATCGGGCCGGAGCTCGAGTTCTTCCTCTTCCGGCTGGACGAGGCGGGACGGCCGCACACGCTGGATGCGGGCGGCTACTTCGAGGACACGACGATGGACGCCGCCGTGGCCATGCGCAAGGACATGGTGCTCGCGCTCGAGGAGATGGGCATCCCCGTGGAGTACCTCCATCACGAGGTGGGGCCGAGCCAGCACGAGATCGACATCCGCTATGCCGACGCGCTGACGATGGCCGACCACTGCATGACCTACCGGTCGGTGGTCAAGGAGGTCGCGCAGCGCCACGGCCTGCACGCCACGTTCATGCCGAAGCCGCTGTTCGGCGAGAACGGGTCGGGCATGCACACGCACCAGTCGCTGTTCGTGGGCGACTCGAACGCCTTCTTCGACGCGGACGACCCCTGGTACCTGTCGGACGTGGCGAAGAGCTTCATCGCCGGCCAGCTGCGCCATGCGCGCGAGATCTCGATGCTGTTCGCGCAGTGGGTGAACAGCTACAAGCGCCTCGTCCCGGGCTATGAGGCCCCGGTGTACGTGGCATGGTCACGCCGCAACCGCTCCGCGCTGATCCGCGTGCCGCTGTACCACCCGGGCAAGGAGAAGGCGACCCGTGCGGAGATCCGCTGCCCGGACCCAGCGTGCAACCCGTATCTGGCGTTCGCCGGGCTGCTCCACGCCGGCCTCGAGGGCATCGAACGGGGATACGAGCTGCCCGACCCGATGGAGACGAACCTCTACGAGCTGACCTCGCCGGAGCGGCGGTCGCTCGGCATCGAGTCGCTGCCCGAGTCGCTGGGTGAGGCGATCGCCGCTGCCGAGGAGTCCGAGGTGGTCGAGAGGGCGCTCGGCGTCGAGCTGAAGGACCGCCTGATCGCGCTCAAGCGCAGGGAGTGGGACGAGTACCGCGTGCAGCTCTCGGCCTGGGAGCTGGAGCGCTACCTGCCCGTTCTCTGAGTGAATCCGCGCCGCCCGGTGGGTCATCCGCCCACCGGGCGGCTCTTTGACGTCAGCCGGCCGCGGGCATTGCCTCGCCGAACCGCTCGCCGTCCCAGACCCGCGGCTCCACGACGACCGGGCCGGCGCCCAGCCGGATCACGTTGTAGGCGTTCGGCTGGCCGCGCCGCCGCCGCGAGATGGCCGTGCCCGCCTGCACGGACACCAGCCCCGGCCCGCCCTCGACCATGCCGGCGTAGCCGAGGTGCAGGTGCCCCGCCAGCAGCACCTCGACGCGCGCCGTGCGGATCGCCGGGAGCGCCGCGGCCTGGCCGTGCACCACGATCATGCGCGGGAACGGCGGCGGCGGGATGAACGGGTGATGTGTGAACAGCACCCGGTGTGCGTCCGGCGCCGCACGGCCGAACACGTCGCCGATCAGGGCCACCTGCCGGGCCGAGATGGAGCCCTCCTTCCAGCGCTTCGGCCGCGTCGTGTTCAGCCCCAGCACGGCGAGATCGTCCTCGAGGTGGAACGGGTCGAGCTGCTCGCTGATCATGCTGCGGTAGCGGCCCAGCGGCGAGAGCATTCTCCGGCCGATGTCATAGAGCGGGATGTCGTGGTTGCCGGGCACGACCATGTGCGCCGGGAGCCGGTCCAGGTAGGCACGGGCCGCCCGGAACTGCGCGCGCCGTGCCCTCTGCGTCAGGTCGCCGCTGACGATCACCAGCCGCGGCGCAAGGGCGTGCAGCTCCTCGACCAGCCGGTCGGCCATTTCCGGGTCCTCGGTGCCGAAGTGCAGGTCGGAGATGTGGGCGAGCGTGATCACGGGCGCGGCAGCCGCTGCCGCACCTTGAGCACAGGCTCGAACAGGTCGCCGTGCCGGTCGACGCGCTCGAGCGCCGCCTGCCAGTCGAAGACGAGCAGGTCGGGATCCCCTTCCCTCGCCGCCCGCTCCACCTCGCGCCACGTGACCGGCGTGGACACGGTCGGCCGCTCCCGCGCGCGCAGCGAGTAGACGTTCACCGTCGTGCGCATGAGCGCGTTCTGGCTCCAGTCGATCAGCACCCGGCCGTCGCGCACCTCGCGCTTGACCGTGGTCACGATCAGCTCGGGCTGC
>Ga0209577_10006044_pt1 | contig 11220 bp, 14 predicted proteins | sample GraSoiAngelo_109_FD_185874 | JGI IMG/M metagenome (GOLD analysis project Ga0209577, IMG submission 185874) | Grasslands soil microbial communities from the Angelo Coastal Reserve, California, USA - 14_0903_12_20cm (SPAdes) (version 2) | ecosystem: Environmental > Terrestrial > Soil > Grasslands... | reverse complement strand
TCGGCCCGACCCTTCGCCCTTTCTCTCTATAATCGCCATATTCCCTGAATATCCAGAGCCTTCCAGAAATGCCGACGCGCCATGCCCGACTCCTCATCCTCGGTTCGGGGCCGGCCGGCTATAGCGCCGCGGTTTACGCAGCGCGGGCGAATCTGCGGCCGGTGCTCATTACCGGCATCGCGCAGGGCGGCCAGCTGATGACGACGACCGACGTCGACAACTGGCCGGCGGACGCCGACGGCGTGCAGGGCCCGGAGCTGATGACCCGCTTCGAGAAGCACGCCAAGCGCTTCGAGACGGAACTGATCTTCGATCATGTGCAGCGCGCGGATCTGAATCGCCGGCCGTTTTCGCTCGACGGCGACGCAGCGACGTATACCAGCGACGCACTGGTCATTGCCACCGGCGCGTCTGCCAAGTACCTGGGGCTGCCCTCGGAGCAGAAGTACATGGGTCGCGGCGTATCGGCCTGCGCGACCTGCGACGGCTTTTTCTACAAGGGCGAGAACGTCGTGGTGGTGGGCGGTGGCAATACCGCGGTCGAAGAGGCGCTCTACCTGGCGCATCTGTGCAGCCATGTCGTGCTGGTCCACCGTCGCGAAAAGTTTCGCGCCGAGAAAATCATGGTGGACAAGCTGATGCAGCGCGTCGCGCAGGGCAAGATCTCGCTGCTGCTCGACAGTCTCGTCGAGGAGGTGCTCGGCGACCAGAGCGGCGTGACCGGCGTGAAGGCAAGAAATCTCAAGAGCCGCGCGGTGCGCGAGATTGCCGCGAAAGGGCTGTTCGTCGCCATCGGGCATACGCCGAATACCGAGCTCTTCGCCGGGCAGCTCGAGATGGAAAACGGCTACATCGTCACCCGCGGCGGGCGGGAAGGTTTTGCCACCGCGACCAGCGTTCCGGGAGTGTTCGCTGCCGGAGATGTGCAGGATCACGTTTATCGCCAGGCCGTGACCAGCGCGGGGAGCGGTTGCATGGCCGCTCTCGACGCGGAGAAATTTCTCGATGGGCTCGCCGCCTGACGACGAAGAGTTCCGCAGGGCGGTTGCCGGCGTATCGCCGCTCGCCGAATCGCGCCGCGTCGTGCTGCGGCCGGACCCGCCGCCGCCGCTGCCACGCCAAAGCGAGCGCGACGAGCGTGCGGCCCTCGCCGAGTCCCTCGCCGGCCCGCTCTCGCTGGACGACGCGATCGATTCTGGGGAGGAGCTGTCCTTCCTGCGCGAGGGCTTGTCGCGCCAAGTGCTGCGCAAGCTGCGCCGCGGCCATTGGGTGGTCGAAGACAGCCTGGATCTTCACGGCATGAATCGCATCGAGGCGGCGCTCAGCGTCACGGGCTTTCTGCGCCGCTGCGTGGCGCGGCGCATCCGCTGCGTGCGGATCGTTCACGGCAAGGGACTCGGCTCGCACAACCGCGAGCCGGTCCTCAAGGGCAAACTGCGCAAATGGCTGTCGCTGCGCGACGAGGTGCTCGCCTTCTGCCAGGCGCCGGCGGCGCAGGGCGGCGCCGGCGCGGTGCTGGTCCTGCTCAAGAACGCGCGCTAGACCGCCGCTTCGTTGGTCTCGCCGGTGCGGATGCGCACCACGTGCTCGACCGACGTGACGAAGATCTTGCCGTCGCCGATCTTGCCGGTGCGCGCCGATTTAACGATCGCGTCGATCGCGCCCTCGAGCTGGCCGTTGGGCACCACCACCTCGATTTTCACCTTGGGCAGGAAATCGACCACGTACTCGGCGCCGCGATAGAGCTCGGTGTGACCTTTCTGCCGGCCGAATCCCTTCACTTCGGTGACCGTCAGGCCGGTGACCCCCACCTCCGAGAGAGCTTCGCGCACCTCGTCCAGCTTGAACGGTTTCACGATGGCCTCGATCTTCTTCATTCTGTCCTCCGCGGCAAGCGAGCATTGTATCGCGCCGGGGCGCGCCCGTAGAATTACCTGTGGAAAGTGTCCGGATCGTCGACTCGCTCGCCGCTATCGACCCGGCGGAATGGAACGCCCTCGCCGGAGAGCAGCCGTTCATCCGCCATGAATTCCTGTCGGCGCTCATCGAGACGGGGTGCGCGAGCAGCCGCACCGGGTGGCTGCCGCAAATCCTGGTGTTGCGCCGCGCCGGGGCGATGGTGGGCGCCATGCCCCTTTTCGTGAAGTCCCATTCGTACGGCGAGTATGTCTTCGACTGGTCCTGGGCCGACGCGCACGAGCGCAACGGGATCGACTATTACCCCAAGCTGCTGTGCGCGGTCCCGTTCACGCCGGTGCGCGGTTCGCGGCTGCTCGCCAAATCCGATGCAGAGCGGCGCGTCCTCATCGGCGCGGCTCTGGAGATCGCCAAGGACACCTCGTCCTTGCACGTCCTTTTTCCTCGCGTCGAAGAGGCCCGGCTGCTCGAGCAGCACGGCATGCTGCTGCGTCGCACCGTGCAGTTCCACTGGCGCAACGACGCCTACGCGGATTTCGAAGGTTTTCTCGCGCGCTTGTCGCACGCCCGGCGCAAGAACATCCGCCAGGAGCGGCGCAAGCTGCGCGAAGCCGGCGTGAGCTTTCGCTGGCTCGAAGGACGTGCGATCGAGCGGCGTCACTGGGAATTCTTCAACCGCTGCTACCGCAACACCTATGCGGCGCACCGCTCCACGCCCTATCTGAGCCTCGATTTTTTCCTGCGGCTGGGCGCAACACTGTCCCCCCACGCGGCGATGGTAATCGCCGAGCGCGCCGGGCGCCCGATCGCCTCGGCACTGTTTCTCGCCGACCGCACGACTCTTTACGGCAGGTACTGGGGCGCGACGGAGCATCTGCCGCTGCTTCATTTCGAATGCTGCTATTACCAGGCGATCGAATACGCGATCGCGCGCGGCCTGCAGTTATTCGAGGGCGGCGCGCAGGGCGAGCACAAGCTGTTCCGGGGCCTGCTGCCCGTCGAGGCGCTTTCGGCGCACTGGCTCGCCCATCCCAAATTCGCGCGCGCCGTGGAGAGCTTCCTCGAGCGTGAAGCAGCGGGGATCACGCGCTATGTGAACGAGCTGTGCGACCATAGCCCGTTCAAGGACACGCCGGGGGGCTAGATGCGGCTCAAGGACAAGATGGCCATCGTCACCGGAGGCGGCTCCGGCTTCGGCGAGGGAATCGCCACACGCTTTGCGCGGGAAGGGGCGAAGGTGCTGATCGCCGACATCAATGCGCAGGCAGGCGCGCGCGTGGCCAAGGAGATCGGCGCGCAATTCGTCGCCGCAGACGTCACGAAAAGCGCCGACTGGGCGAAGCTCGTTCAGGCGGCCGGTCCGAGCCTCGACATCGTGATCAATAACGCCGGATGGACCCACCGCAACAAGCCTTACCTGGAAGTCACGGAAGGCGAATTCGACCAGGTTTACGCGGTGAACGTGAAAAGCGTGTACCTGTCGGCACTGCACGCGGTGCCGGTGTTTCGCAAGCGCGGCGGCGGCGGCTTCGTGAACATCGCCTCGACGGCAGGCATTCGCCCACGGCCCGGACTGACGGTCTACAACAGCTCGAAGGGAGCGGTGATCCTGATGTCGAAATCGATGGCTGCCGAGTTCGGCCCGGACGGCATCCGCGTGAATTGCGTCAATCCGGTGTTCAGCCCCGAGACCTCGCTCTCGGCCGAGTTCGCGGGCGGCGCACTCACTGCGGAGTCGAAGAAGCGCTTCTTGTCGAGCATTCCGCTCGGGCGCTTTGCTACGCCGCTGGACGTAGCCAATGCCTGCCTTTACCTCGCGTCCGACGATGCCGCCTTTGTGAGCGGTGTTTGCATCGAGGTTGACGGCGCCCGATGCGTATAGAGCTTTAAGCGCGCTTGGGTCCGCCCAGAAGCGCCGCGACCTGGGGCTGTTTGCGTTTGCCTTGCGTCGGCTCGGGCTTGCGCGCCGGAGCCGGCGATGGTGGCGATAAGCCCGGCTCGTAGGGTTTGGAGAAAATCGGGTCGACCGCGCGCGTGTTCGCGTCGCGCCGAGGCGGCCGCGACGGTTCTCCGCCCATCAGCGCAGCGACCGTGCCGGGATTCGGCTGGAATCCTGGAATCAGCACCCGTTCGATCCGCTTCTTGATCAGCCTCTCGATGGCGGCGAGCGACTCGAGATCCTCGGGCGCGACCAGTGAGATGGCCTCGCCGGTCAGCCCGGCGCGGCCGGTGCGGCCGATGCGGTGTATGTAGTCCTCGGGATAATGTGGCACGTCGAAGTTGATGACCTGCGGCAAGCCTTCGATGTCCAGTCCCCGCGAAGCGACGTCGGTCGCGACCAGCACATGGACCTTGCCCGACTTGAAATCCTCCAGCGCGACGAGCCGCTCGGCCTGCGACTTGTCGCCGTGGATGGCGTCGGCATGGATATGGTCGCGCCGCAACTGGTGGGCCAGGCGATTCGCACCGATGCGGGTCGCCGTGAATACCAGGACCTGGCGCAGCTCGCGAGTCTGGACAAGATACGCGAGCAGCTCGCGCTTTTTCTCCCGCGCGACAGGATGCAGCACGTGAGTCACGAGATCGGCCATCGCGTTGCGGGCTGCGACCTGGACCTCGGCCGGATTGCGCAACAGAGTCTTCGCGAGGGTGCGGATCTCGTCGGGAAAGGTAGCCGAGAAAAGCAGGTTCTGCCGCTGCGCCGGCAGCAGGGCAATGATGCGCTTGATGTCGGGCAGGAATCCCATGTCCAGCATGCGATCGGCCTCGTCGAGCACCAGCACCGATACCTGGTTGAACATCACCGTCTTGTTCTGCACGTGATCGAGCAGCCGTCCCGGGGTCGCCACGAGCACCTCCACGCCTTTGCGCAAGCGCTCGATCTGGGCGTTCATGTCGACGCCGCCGTAGACCACCGTGCTGCGCAGCGGGAGATTCTTGCCGTATTCGGCAAAGCTTTCGGCGACCTGGATGGCAAGCTCGCGCGTCGGCGCGAGGACCAGCGCCCGCACCGGATGGCGCGCCGGCGATGCCGAGCTGCTGGCCTGAGGCGCAAGGCGCTGCAGGATCGGCAGCGCAAACGCCGCGGTCTTTCCGGTACCCGTCTGCGCGCCTGCCATGAGATCGCGTCCGGCAAGCACCAGGGGAATGGCCTGCTCCTGCACCGGCGTCGGCTTCTCATAGCCGAGCCCGCGCACCGCCGCGGTGAGCGGCGCGATCAGGCCGAGTTGGTCGAAGGCCGAACTGATGACGAGATGCCTTGCACTGCGGCGCTAGGAAATGCGTGAATCATAAATCAATTGAGGGTGCGCGCCGGGTGCTCGGCGCTATCCTGTGGCTCGGTGCCCGGAAGCTTCAGCTCCATGTCCCAATCGCTTTTCCGTACTGCGGCCTGGAGCAGCCGGCATACCGAGTGCAGCAGCACCGAATCGAAGGTCAGCGTCACGCCCTGGCCCTCCGAGGGATGCAGGGCGACGACCGGCTGACCGTTGCGGTCGTGGCCGGTTTGAATGCGCGCGAGCAGCAGCGGCGCTTCGCCGAGCGGGGTCGCGCTCGGCACCGCGTCGTAAGGCTTCGAAAAGTCCGCCTTCGACACCGCGTGCTCGTGCTCCAATCCGAGCAGCGCCTTGCGCGCTTCAGGATTGGCCTGCGTGCGAATGCGGGGGCTCGCTTCCTCAGCCAGCTTGACCAGCAGCGGCCACAAGAGCTTGACGAAGCGGCGCGTCAGCGCAAGCCGCAGCTCCACGCCCTCGCTGGTCGCCACCAGCATCAGCAGCCGGTCCTGCTCGGCGTCGTAGTCCACTTTAAGTTGATGGAGGCGCATGAAAGAATAGTATATGGCCAATATCGTCCACGCGAGGCAACCGTCGGAGATCGCCGCCGTGGGTGCGTTGTTCGCCGAATACGCGCGCGCCGTGGATGCGCCGTGCTGCTTCGCGGAGCTCGAGCGCGAGTTGGCCACCCTGCCCGGGGAATATGCGCCGCCCGCCGGGCGCCTGTTGCTCGCGCTTCAAGCCTTGAGCGGTGCGGGCTGCGTGGCTCTGCGGCCGCTCGATGCCGACACGGCCGAGATGAAGCGTCTCTACGTTCGTCCAGCTTACCGCGGACAAGGCGTCGGCCGCGCGCTCGTCGAAGCCGCGATCGCCGCAGCGCGCCAGACCGGCCGCCGCCGAGTGGTGCTCGACACGCTGCCGAGCATGGGCGAGGCGATCGCCCTGTACCGCTCGCTCGATTTCAAGGAATTCGCGCCGTATCTCGCCGTGCCGACCCCCGGCGCGGTGTGCTACCAGCTCAAGCTTTAGCACCGCGGATGCGCTCCAACAGCGCCGTCGTCGAGCGCTCGTGCTCGAACGGGATCGACACTACGCGTCCGCCGCGCGCAAGAACGTCCTTCGCGCCGACGATGCGCTCGGCTGGCCAGTCGCCGCCCTTGGCGAGCACCTCCGGCCGGCATGCGGCGATCAGCTGCGCGGGCGTATCGTCCTCGAACCACGTCACCGCGTCGACCATAGACAATGCGGCGATGAGCGCAAGCCGATCTTCCAGCGCATTGATCGGCCGCTCTGCCGGCTTGCCCAGACGCCTGGCAGAGGCATCGCTGTTCAGCGCGACGAGCAACGCCGCACCCAGCGCGCGGGCGCGAGAGAGATAGGCGATATGCCCGCGATGCAAGATATCGAACACGCCATTGGTGAAGACCAGCGGCCGCGGCAGCTGCGCGCTCCAGCGGTCGAGCTCGCGTGGTGCGCGGATCTTGGATTCATAGGCCGGCGGCGAAGCCTGCACGCGATCAAGCCGCGGGTTTCGGTTTCTCGTCCGGCGGGCTGGGAGGACGTGGCCGACAGACTTCGTCAGTCGCCTTGCAGTATTCGAAGATCTTTACCACCTTGCGTACGCCACTCGTTGTACGCGCGATGTCGACCGCGTCGTCAGCCTCGCGCTCGGTCAGCACGCCCATCAGGTACACCACGCCCGCTTCCGTCACCACCTTGACGTGCACAGGGTTGAATGCATTCGCCCTGAGGTAGCGCGCCTTGACCTGGGTAGTGAGGAGCGAGTCGCTGGTGCGCTCGCCAAGCGACGTGACCGGCGCGAGCTGCACCTCGTTGGTCACGCCGCGGACGTTTGGCACTCCTTGCACGATCTTTTCCACTTCGGCGCGCACCGCCTCATCCGGAACCTCGCCCGTGATAAGCGCGGCACGGTTGAACGCGGCAACGTTGACGTGGACCTTGTCGGGGAAGCGAGCTCCGATACGGCTGGCGGCGCGCAGCTCGATCGCGTCGTCATCCAGCTGCGTGCCCGAGGAGCGGCGGTCCTCGATCGTCGAGTAAGCGGCACCGGCTCCGGCGCCGATCAGTGCCAGTTCACAGCCCTGCAGCAGCGCCGTGCTCGCCACGACGGCAAGCGCCAGCCACGTCCGGGCCTTCATCGTTTTGCGCCGAACAGCTGGAAATCGATGCCGTCGCACAGGCAGTGCAGCACCAGTAAATGGACTTCCTGGATCCGGGCGGTGTTTCGATGCGGCACACAGATGTGCACGTCGTCGGCCTTGATCAGCGAGACCACTTTGCCGCCGCCGTTCCCGGTCAACGCGATGACGCGCACCCCCAGCTCGTGCGCGGCCCCGATCGCCTCGAGCACGTTGCCGGAGTTGCCGCTGGTCGAGATGGCGAGCAGCACGTCACCCCTTCGGCCGATCGCCCGCAGCTGCTTGGAGAAGACCTGCTGGTAGGCATAGTCGTTCGCGATGGACGTAAGGGTCGAGCTGTCCGTCGTCAAAGCCACCGCCGCGAGCGGCGGGCGCTCGGTCTCGAATCGATTGATGAGCTCGGCCGCGAAGTGCTGCGCATCGGCCGCCGAGCCGCCGTTGCCGCAGGCGAGCGCCTTGCCGCCGCTCCGCAGGCACTCGGCGAGCAGCGCGCCGGCGCGCGCCACGGGCCCCGCCAACGACTGCGATGCGGCCAATTTGAGGTTCGCGCTCTCGGCAAAGTGCGCGGTCACGCGCGCCGAGAGGGCTGCGTTCTGCTCCGCGTGTCCCATGTCTTCGATTCTACACGCTCGGCACGCGTTCGTCGGCGCGCACCGGGCCTGCGGCGAGCAGCGAGCAACGCTACTCGCCAAACGCGTTGCGGATCCACTGCACGTGCCGTGCGACGCCGTCGATGAGAAACACGTCGAAGCGGCGCTTTGCGTCCCGACGTCCGGCCAGATAGAGGCGCGCCGCGGCAAGCAGGCGGGCGCGCTTCGCCGCAGTCACGCTTTCGACAGCGCCGCCGTAGTTGCCGCTCTGGCGCATGCGGACTTCGGCAAACACCAGCGTGCCGCTCTCCTCGGCGATGAGATCGATCTCTCCCAGCCGGCAGCGCCAGTTTCGCTCGACCAGCCGCAAGCCTGCTGCCCTCAGCAGGCTTGCACAAAGGTCCTCGGCTCGCGCCCCAGCCCAGTTCATGGCAGGCTTAACGAACCTACGCGAGCTCCCGTTGACCGGATGATCCCAGGCAGCCTCTATGTCATCGCCACGCCGATCGGCAACCTGCGCGACGCCAGCGCGCGCGCGATCGAAGCGCTGCGCGCGGCGGATCTGATCGCCTGCGAGGACACGCGAACCAGCCGAACTCTGCTCGCGCGGCACGCCATCTCGGGGCACACGATTGCGCTGCACGAGCACAATGAGCGCGCCACGGCCGCCAAGCTTCTGCAGGCCATGCACGCAGGCAAGAATGTGGCGTTGATCAGCGATGCCGGCACGCCCGCGTTGTCCGATCCCGGCGCGCTGCTCGTCGAGCAGGCGCATCGTGCAGGCATCCGCGTTATTCCCATACCCGGGCCGAACGCGGCGGTGGCGGCTTTCTCGGCGTCGGGGTTCCCGGCAGAGCGCTTTCTTTTTGCTGGATTTCTGCCTGCTGGCCGCGCGGCGCGCCGCAAGGCACTAAAGGGCCTCGACCTGCCCTGGCCGGTGATCCTGTATGAGGCGCCGCACCGCGTGCTCGAGACGCTCGAGGACCTGGCGGAGCGCTTCGGCGTGGCGCGGGAAGTGGTGATCGCCCGCGAGCTGACGAAGAAATTCGAGGACGTGGCGCGACTGCCGCTCGGCGAAGCGCGAGACTGGCTGCTCGCCGATCCGCATCGCCAGCGAGGCGAGTTCGTGCTGGTGCTCGCTCCGGGCGAGTCCAGGCCCGCACAGACTCTGGAGGCCGAACGGGTGCTCGAAGCGCTGCTGGAGGCTTTGGCGCCAAGCGAGGCGGCGCGGCTCGCTGCTCGCATTACCGGAATTCCCAAGAGCGTTCTGTACCGCAAGGCGCTCGAGCGCGCCAAGTAGAATTCGGACGATGGACCGGCTCACGCTTAAGCGCCCCGACGACTGGCATCTGCATTTGCGCGACGGACCCGCCATGGCTTCGGTGCTCGCCGATAGCGCCCGGCGCTTCGCCCGTGCCATCGTCATGCCGAACCTGAAGCCCCCCGTGCGCACGACGCAGCAGGCGCTCGCTTACCGCAAGCGCATCGTGCGCGCGCTGCCGCCGCGCGCGGCCTTCGAGCCGCTGATGACGCTGTACCTCACTGACGACACGCCGCCCGAGGAAATCACCCGCGCCAAGCTTTCCGGGCAGGTATTCGGCGTGAAGCTCTATCCGGCCGGCGCAACCACTCATTCGGACCAAGGCGTCACGCGCCTGTCACGCTGCTTCCACACCCTCGAAAAAATGGCGGAAGTCGGCTTGCCGCTGTTGATCCATGGCGAATCGACCGACCCCGCGATCGACGTGTTCGACCGCGAAAAGGCCTTTATCGAGGAAGTCCTCGGCCCCACCGTCGATCGCTTTCCCGAGCTCAAGGTCGTGCTCGAGCACATCACCACTCGGGACGCAGTGCAATACATCGAGGTCACCGGTCCGAACATCGCTGCGACGATCACCGCGCACCACCTGCTCATGAACCGCAACGCGCTTTTCATGGGCGGCATCCGCCCGCACCATTACTGCCTGCCGGTTTTGAAGCGCGAGGATCACCGCGACGCGCTGGTCGAGGCCGCGGCGTCGGGCAGCCCCAAGTTCTTCCTCGGCACTGACAGCGCGCCGCACGCGCGGCGCGCCAAGGAAACGGCCTGCGGTTGCGCAGGCATTTACACCGCACACGCCGCCATCGAGTTCTACGCCGTCGCCTTCGAGGAGGCCGGAGCGCTCGACAAGCTCGAAGGCTTCGCCTCCGTGTTCGGGCCCCAGTTCTACGGGCTTCCCGTCAACCGGGATAGCATCACCCTCGTGCGCGAAGCATGGAAAGCGCCCGCGCGCCTCAAGTTCGGCCGCGACGAGCTGGTGCCGCTTCGCGCCGGGGAAACGATCCCCTGGAAGCTTCTCTAAGACAGCCGGTCTTCGACGCGCTCAGGCCGTGGCACGTGCGATTGCAGGCCGCGGGCGGCGCGACTCTCGGCCATCTGAACGCGCTTGCCGACGCCGCGCAGCTGCGCACCGAAAGCGGCCGGCCGGTGCGCTTCGTGGCGCCCGGCGCTGCTCACGCCCACTATGAAGCGCGCGTGTTCGAGTCGGGTTGCGTCGAGACGCGGCCCGAAAGCCTGCACGACCTGTTCAACGCGCTCGCCTGGCTCGCCTTCCCGCGGACCAAAGCGCGCATGAACGCCATGCACGCCGCGCGCATCCCGCACGAGCACGGCCGTCGCGGCCGCCTGCGCGACCTGCTGACGCTGTTCGACGAGGGCGGAGCCATCGTCGCCTGTGCGGACAGCGAGTTACTCGACATGCTGCGCGGCTTTCGCTGGAAGGAGCTGTTCTGGGAGCATCGCAGGCGCGTTCTGCATTCGATGCGCATCTCGGTCCTCGGCCACGCGGTCCTCGAGAAGGCGCTCGATCCGTGGCCCGGCATCACGTGCAAGGCCATTTTCGTTGCGCCGGACGCCGACCTCGACGCGCAGGCGGCCGCATGGCTTGCGCAGCGCTCGACACAAGCGACGCCGCGCGAGTTGGCGCCCGTCCCCATCTTCGGCTACCCGGGATGGTTCCCGGGAAACGACAGACCGGAATTTTACGACGACACGCGCTATTTCCGGCCGTTCCGGCGCGATTCTGCGCGCGCCTACGGAAACGCCGGATAGCGCGAGGCCTGTCCCCCGGCCACCGCCTCCGGGTGGCGCGACAACACCACCTGCCGGATCTGCGCCACGCGGCCGTAGGGCACGTCGACCATCAGCAGCATCTTGCCTTGCTCGATCTCCTTCTGGAAAGCCTTGAGCCGCGAATTGGGCACCGCGGCTGCCGCCATGCTTGCCATCCATGCGCCCAGGAT
>Ga0209577_10006043_pt1 | contig 11220 bp, 12 predicted proteins | sample GraSoiAngelo_109_FD_185874 | JGI IMG/M metagenome (GOLD analysis project Ga0209577, IMG submission 185874) | Grasslands soil microbial communities from the Angelo Coastal Reserve, California, USA - 14_0903_12_20cm (SPAdes) (version 2) | ecosystem: Environmental > Terrestrial > Soil > Grasslands... | reverse complement strand
TCTCGACTGTCGGCACTCATAATGCCGGGGTCGAGGGTTCGAGTCCCTCCCTTTCCACCAATCAGATCAGAGTGATAGCGATGGGCGCCGAGATTGCCTGACCGCCGTAAGCGCATGGTAAGCGCAGAAAGTCGACCCCCTGCCGATTTTGATCGGGAAATCCAGGCGTTTTCGACTGCGCTTGTAAGCGTAAGTCAAAATGCACCCGAGGTCTTGAGGCCATCTTCTTAATAGTCGAGTAGCCAGCGGCCGAAACGCCTTCCCACTTCAAGCGCATGCTGAGTGCAAGAACCGGCTTTTCGTTAAGTTTTGCGACGGCTTCGCGTCGCTGATCGGGCGCAAGGTGTGCATAGCGCAGGGACATGCCGACGGAGCTGTGACCCAGAAGGTCGCGCACCGTGTTCAGAGGAACTCCGCGCTGCACCAGGCGTGACGCAAAGTGATGGCGCAGGTCGTGCCAGCGGAAGTTGGTGGTCCGGGCTCGCTTGAGGACCTTTTCCCACGCTCGCTCGCCCGGCGTGCGTCTCATGACCGTGTGTCCCGCGGCACGACCTTTACCGTCGCAGCGCGCGCACGTGCGCTGATCATCGGCCTTAGGTACGAGCTGCTCTGGTACTTGGCGCGATAGGCGTCATCGATTCTGTCGTTGATCGGTCCATCGACGGGCTCGAAGCTGACGTCCTTCGTCATGCCAGCGGCAATGATCCGCCCGGACTTTTGCCGGACAGCCGCCTGATACCAGCGAGACTTCTGCCCGTTGTAGCCGCGCACGTAAAGAGCGTCGTCAACTGCCACGGACCAAATCCATGTCGGCGTGCCGTAGGTCACGCCATCGTCTCGGAACGGCGATATGTGCAAGTCATCAGCCTCGGCGATTTTGCTCAATTCGTCCTTTGACCAGGTGGGCACGGTGCCACTCCTCCGACCGTTAAGTACGACCGCCGTAGCCATAAGATCCTCCGTGGCCTTAGGGACGCAACAACGCTTTGATCGCTCTTCGGGAATCCATCGCGCGGTAACCCTCCGCGACCTGGTCGAGTGGCAATGTGAGGTCGAAGACCTTGCCGGGGTTGATCTTGCCGGTGTAGACGAGGTCGATCAGTTTGGGCAGGAAGCGGCGAACGGGGGCGGGACCGCCATGGAGGTGGACGTGGGCAAAAAACAGCTCCTCGCCCTTGAGCTCAACTCCATGCGGAACGCCAACATAACTCACGTAGCCGCCTTTGCGCGCGGAATGAATCGCTTGCATCATCGACTCCTCGGTGCCGACGCACTCCATGACCGAGTCAGCGCCGATGCCACGCGTCAGCTCCATGATGCCCGCGACACCCGCCTCACCGCGCTCGGTCACGATGTCGGTCGCACCGAATTCGCGCGCGAGTTTCTGCCGCGGCTCGTGCCGGCTCATTGCAATGATCCGCTCCGCGCCCATTTGCTTGGCCGATAGCACGGCCAGAAGACCCACCGCGCCATCACCGACGACGGCTACCGTGGACCCGGCCTTCACATTCGCTGCATCGGCGGCGAACCATCCTGTGCCCATCACGTCAGAGACCGCCAGCAAGCTCGGAATCATGTCTGGCGCGGGCGCGTCGGAAGTGGCCACCAGGGTGCCGTCGGCGAGCGGGACGCGCAGTACGGGCGCCTGCGCGCCGCCAACGAATTCCCGATGCTGGCACGAAGACTGGTAACCGGCCTGGCAGTTGGGACACACGTTGTCGGAGGCGAAGAACGACCCGATGACGAACTGGCCCGTCTTGATGTTGGTGACGCCACGGCCGACTTCCTCGACGATGCCGCAGTACTCGTGCCCCATCGGAGTCGGCTCCGGAACGGCCTGTATACCGCGGTAGGGCCAAAGATCCGACCCGCAAACGCACGTGGCGGAAAGCCTAATGACGGCATCCGTCGGCTGGGTGATCCGCGGAGTGTCGCGCTCCTCGAAGCGCACATCACGTGGACCATAGAGAACTGCTACTCGCATAGTTGATCTCCTCTCGCTTGTCGTGAGTGGCGTCCCAACTCATTCCGGATCATCAGTGCGCCGTGAAGCCGCCATCGACCGCAAGTGCGTGGCCGATGACAAAGCCGGCTCCCGGGCTACAAAGCCAAAGGACGGCGGACGCTATCTCCTCCGGGCGACCAAGTCGTCCGATCGGCTGATCTCTCATGATCTCCTTCATGGCGTCGGCCTCCTTGGCCAACATCGCCGAGACCATCGGTGTGTCGACGGTTCCCGGGCACACCGCGTTGATGCGGATGCCTCGGGAGGCATACTCGAGCGCCGCGCTCTTGGTGAGTCCGAGCACTCCGTGCTTAGCTGCGTGGTATACGGCTCGACCGGGCAGGCCGATCAACCCACCGATCGAAGAGCAGTTCACAATGGCGCCGCTACCTTGCTGGCGCATCTGCTTCAGCTCGTATTTCATGCAGTTCCAGACGCCGCGGAGGTTGACCGCGATCACGCGATCGAATTCCGCGGCGCTGGCATCCGCCGTTTCGACCGCGGGACTCTGTATGCCGGCGTTATTGAAGGCGGCATCCAGCCGTCCAAAGATCTCCACCGTTTGATCGACCATCGCCGCCACCTCGGCCTCGTCGGCGACGTTGCAGCGCACGGCGATCGCCCGGTGGCCGGCTGCGATCAAATCATCAACTGCAGTGCGAGCGGCCCTTTCATCGATGTCCGCGAGCGCTACAGCAGCACCCGCCTCCGCAAAGGAACGCGCAGTTACCAAGCCCATGCCGGAGGCCGCACCGGTAACGACGGCTACCTTACCTTCAAACGACCGGTCCATCAGGGGACTCATAATTCTTACCTCACTCAATGATCTTGAAACTGTCAGAGAAGCTCGGAGAGGTCGTATCCCGGCTTCTTGTAGAGCTTGTCGGGGTTGCCGAGGATGTCTGGCTTGTAGACTTTCTCCGCCCAATCCTTTGAGCTGACCTCTTCGAAGGCCACCGACACGGACTCCTCCCCATAACCTAAGAGGTGCGTGACGTCCTTGACGATGGCGTCGGCGAGTCGAGCCTTCTGGCGCTCGGATTTTCCGGGCCAAAGCTTTACGATGACATGAGGCATGGTTTCTCCTTTACTCGCTGCTGGGCACGGCGCGGTACTGCTCATCACTCACTCGCTCCAGCCAGTCGACGACCTTCCCGTTGAGCTCTTCCTGAATCGCGATATGCGTCATCGCCGTGCTCGGGGAGGCGCCGTGCCAATGCTTCTCGCCTGGTGGGCACCAGACGACATCACCGGGGCGAATGACGCGGATCGGGCCGCCCCAGCTCTGCACGAAACCGCAGCCAGCGGTGACGATCAGCGTTTGACCCAGTGGGTGTGTGTGCCAGTTGCTGCGCGAGCAGGGCTCGAACGTCACGTAGGCGCCGCTCGTGCGTGCCGGTTCCGGCGCCTTGAAGAGCGGATCAACACGCACCGTGCCGGTGAAGTACTCGGCCGGACCCTGGGCGGAGGGCTGTGAGCCGTTTCGTTTCAGTTCCATGTTCAGCGTCTCCTCTCGGGACGGGGGTGATCAGTCGTACCTAGCGGTGGTCACTTCGCCTTAGCGGCGAGTGAAATCGGAACCATGTCGACAAGCTTCCGCGACTTGACCATCAGTGACGCTTGGCAAAAACGTCCTTCACGACGGGCAGTGCCGAGAACACATTCGGCCAGCCCGCGTAAAAGGCGAGTTGCGTCAGCGCCTCTGAGGCTTCCGCCTGCGTGAGTCCGTTGTCCATCGCCCGGTTTAGGTGGTAACCGATCTGCGCCACCTGACCGGACGCAACCAGGGCGCTCACGGTCACGAGGCTGCGATCCCGCGGCGCCAGCCCTGGACGCAGCCATAAGTCGCGGAACAGAGCGACGGTCGTGTAGTGCACGACTCCGGGCGCGACGGCACCGAACTGCTGATCAACGGTCTCGGCGCGCTGTCTCTCGGCTGACTCATTCAGGGGGAGTAGCTTCGGCGAGGCGGCTGCCGCCGGATCGGCCTTGATTCCTCGCCGTGCAAATACCTCGGTCGCGGTGGCGGCGGCCGAGATCGCGTTTCCCCATCCGGAGTAGAACGCGAGATGCGTGATGATCTCCGAGATCTCGCTCGGCTTGACACCACTATCGAGTGCTCGGTTCATGTAGAAGGGCAGTTCGATGCTCTGGTTGCGCGTGATCAAAACGGCCAGGGTGACGATGCTGCGATCGCGCCCGGAGAGACCAGGTCGTTTCCAAACCTCACCGAGAAGGCGCTCCTGCGTATACCGGTCAAGGGCTGGAGCAACTGTGCGGAGTTGTTCTGATGGCAACATTGAGTTACCTCCGAGACTGCTTTGGGCGTGACCCGTCGACGCTGCGATCAGCAACAGCGAGGCGAGGGTTGAGGAAAGGGTTCTCATATCGACGACTTCCATAGCAAACGAGCAAATCCGAAGTTCACGCGTTGCGACCCCCTATTTGCCGTACTGTTCATTGGTGACGGGTTCCATCCACTCGACGTTCTTGCCGTCAAGACCCTCCTGGATGGCGATGTGCGTCATCGCCGTGGTTGGCGAGGCTCCGTGCCAGTGTTTCTGGCCGGGCGGAATCCACACTACATCCCCGACGTGGATCACTTGCACGGCATCGCCCCATCGTTGTACCCGGCCCATGCCAGCAGTGACGATGAGCGTCTGGCCAAACGGGTGGGTGTGCCACGCCGTACGCGCACCCGGCTCGAACGTCACATAGGAGGCGGACACGTGGAAGGGTCCCTCCGGACGAGACAGGGGATCGATGCGCACAGAACCGGTGAAGTTCTGCGCAGCACCTCGCATCGACGGCTCCGTGCCGCTTCGCGTGATGACGATACGTTGCTGGTCTTCAGCGCTGACTTCCGATTCCGATGCCGTCAGTCCGTGTGCGGACGGCAGCGACAGTAGGATTAGCAATGCCGACGAGGCGATGATTCGATCTTCTTTCATACTTTCCCCGCGTGTACGCACAGATCCGCAAATCTCGCGCCTGACCGTGACGGCAAAAGCTGCATCGCGACGAAGGCTGAAGCCAGGACGACGACTGCGCTGGTGAGGAATACGGACCCGATCCCGGCGATGCCACCGATAAAGCCGAGCAAGGGGGTTGCGAGTCCGAGCGTCAGGTCGAGAAAAGCTGTGTATGCGCCTACAGCAAGTCCCTGGTTGTGAGGCGGTGCGCGTCGAATCGCCTCCACGCCAAACCCTGGGAACACCAGCGAATAGCCAAATCCGGTTAAGACCGCCCCGAGCAACGCGGGCGCGAACCCAGGTGCCATCCACAGCAACGTCTGACCCAACGCCTCAATCAGCACGAAGATCAAGGCAACTCGGGCGCCACCAATCTTGTCCGGGAGCTGGCCCAAGAACACGCGTGCCGAGATGAAGGCGACTGCAAACGAGGTGAACGCCGGCCACACCGTCCAGCTGCGCGCTGCGAAGAGAAGCGACACAAATGCCGTCATCGCACCGAATCCGAAGCTACTCATCGCCAGGCCCAACCCCGGAAGCCATACCGCCCCCACCACTTTCGCGAGGGAAGGTCGGACCCGAGCTGTCGGTGCGACGCGCGGTACCGGCGCAACCAGCAACAGGGTTGCGAGCGGAAGCAGCGTCGTTGCGAGCGCAATCGCCTCAAAACCGTACGCGCCGTACAGGGTCGTGCCAATCGGCGCACCGACCGCGAAGGCGGCGAACATCGCCGTCCCCATCCAAGCGAGGACGCGGCCCGTGCTTTGGGGGCTGGCGAGCGCAAGGCCCCAGGTCTGCGCTCCCGTGATGATGAAACTCTCTCCGGCCCCAAGGAGCGCGCGCCCCAGCAGCAAGATCGTCGCGGAGTCTCCTGGGTGTTCGAGGAGGCGCAGGGACAGCAGGTAGAGCAAACCGGCCCCCGCGGACATGAGTAGGCCCACGATGACGGCCTGCTTCGCTCCGCGCGTGTCAGCCTGATCGCCCGCCCACACGCGCGAAAGGAGTGCCGCGGCGAACTGGCTGCCTGCGACCAGCCCCACGATGAAGGTGCCCAGACCGAGTCCCTGGTAAACATGCAGCGGAAGCACTGGCATGGCCATGCCAATGATCAAAAAGGCGATGAACACGACTCCCGTGATCGGGATTAGTGCGGCCACAGAGCCTTGTGATGTTTCCCTGTTCATGGGGGCACAAGGTAATGGCTAGGCTGCACGCCGATAAGATGGGACAATGTGAATAGACTGGTGAGGGGTCTTCACCAATGCCGCGAGAGAATCTGAATGATTTGCTGGCTTTTTTGGCCGTCGCCCGAGACCGAAGCTTCACCAAAGCCGCCGCAAAGCTCGGCGTATCGCGCTCGGCGTTGAGTCACACCTTACGGGGGCTAGAGGCAAGGCTGGGGCTTCGGCTCCTGACGCGCACGACAAGGAGCGTGTCTCTAACCACTGCAGGTGAGCGGCTTCAAAACGCCGTCGGTCATCGGATCGAGGAGATTGGGGCGGAACTCGAGGCGCTCAGCGAGCTTCGCGAGAAACCCGCGGGGACGATCCGCATTACCGCTCATGAACATCCACTCAACTCAGTCTTGCTGCCTTGCCTGAGCAAGTTCCTGCCTCAGTACCCTGATATCAACGTGGAGGTCACAATCGACTACGGTCTAACGGACATCGTCGCCCAACGCTTTGATGCCGGCGTGCGATCAGGCGGTCAGGTGGCGAAGGACATGATCGCAGTCCGCATCGGACCGGATCTGCGGATGGCCGTGGTGGGCGCTCCGTCGTACTTCGACAAGCGCTCTGTTCCGAAGAGACCGCAGGATCTTACAGCGCACAGTTGCATCAACTTGCGGCTCCCCACGCACGGCGGGCTGTATGCCTGGGAATTCGAGAAGGGCCGCCGCGAATTGAGAGTCCGCGTCGAAGGGCAATTCATCCTCAATGGCACGACGCCGATGCTGAATGCAGCGATAGCAGGATTGGGCCTGGCCTACGTACCTGAAGACTTGGCGCAGCCCTACGTAAACACGGGCGCGCTTAAGCGTGTGCTGGAAGACTGGTGCGAACCGTACAGCGGGTACCATCTCTACTATCCGAGCCGACGACAATCGTCGCCGGCCTTTGCGCTGATGGTCGATGCGCTACGCTACCGAAATTGACGCGGACGACGGTCAGAACGGACAGTCAACCTAGGAGGTCGGCGATCACCCTGAGGTTCAATGGCGAGCTGACTCTCCGTGGCGATGATCCGAGATGAGCGTCCAACCCTGGCCGTTCACCGCAGGCACGGCTGAACAGCGTCGCGTGCCAATTCGACAGGTCAGCATCGCGCACCCAGCGCTACCCGACGATCGGTCAGTTGCGGAGGTCGCGCGTTTGAGAAGAGTCGAAGGGGTCTTTGAACAACTGCCCAAGAAGACTTCCCCGGGGCTGCACAAACGCGCAAGCGCGCGTGAATTTCGCGTGATTCTCCTGTGCCCAACCGTGCTCTTTGGTGCTCAAATGGCTGCTACGCCGTCCCGTCCAGCAGATCTCATAATGCCGGGGTCGAGGGTTCGAGTCCCTCCCTTTCCACCAATTCAATCAGCGTGTTAGCGATGGGCCCGTGAACTGCCCGCTCGCCGTAAGCGCAGGGTAAGCGCAAGAATCGACCCTTTTTTGCTTTTAACCTAGAAATCTAGGCATTTTTGCTTGCGCTTATAAGCGCAACTCCAAGACGGACGGATTCCCAAAAAGCGGAATTTGGCTGGCTAGTTCCTGTTCTTACCTGTTCTTCCCTAACCACGATCGAATCAACGCGGTAGCCGCTTGCTACCGGAAGGCCTTCCCACTGAAGGCGCATAGTGAGAGTAAGAAGCGGCTTTTCATTGAGTTTCGCTACGGCTTCGCGCCGCTGATCGGGCGCAAGGTGCGCATAGCGCAGCGACATGCCGACGGAGCCGTGGCCTAGTAGATCACGCACTGTATTCAGCGGAACGCCCTGCTGGACGAGGCGCGAGGCGAAGTGATGCCTCAGATCGTGCCAGCGGAATTTGCTGATCCTGGCTCGCCTAAGCACCTTTTCCCATGCCGTCTGAAATCCGATCGTGACACCAAAGACGCGCATTCCAGTTCCGGACTGTTCACGCCAGCTCCGCAGCACGCTCAGGGCTTCCTCGTTGAGCGGCACATGTCGAGTCTGGCGATTTTTGGTGTTCCGGCCCTCGACGGTGAGAAGCGGACGGTTGAAGTCCACGGAACTCCAACGCAGCTTGACGGCCTCGCCGCGCCGCAGTCCCGTGTTCATAGATAGCAGCACGGCGGGCGTCAGGTGATCGCCAAAGTGAGTCAGCGGAGGGCGTGTCCACTCGTGCCGTGTTTCCCGACGGTTGTTGGCGAATGTGCGCCGATTGCGCATTTCCTCATCGCGCGCCTTCAGTGCCTGCCGCAGTCGCGTTTCCTCGGCCTGATCCAGAAAGCGCACCTTGCCTCTGCGATCAACGCGCGGCTTGTCGACGCGCCGCACAGGATTTTCCCTCAGTTCACCGGCTTTCACTGCGCGTCTGAGCACGCTGGAGAGCGTGTAGAGATCGCGCACGACAGTCACGGGGTTGCGGCCTTCATTCAGGCGCCGCACCTTCCACGCCTCAACGCGTTCAACCGTAATGGCAGTGAGCGGTTCTGGGTACCACGTTCTGAAGTGCCGATGCAGTTTCTCGAGCGTGTCAGCGGCTGTGCGCGGACGGCTGGCGTGGACCCACGTCGTGTATGTGTCGGCGATGAACATTCCAAGCGTGATGCCGTCTGTTCCGCCGAGACCGTGCAACGGATGGCGGCCATGCGCCATATTACCGAGGACGACCTGACACCTCTCCCGCGCCTCATCCGGTTCGATCGACCCCGCATGGCCTAATGCAACGCGCCGATTTCGACCGAACCGTGCGTAATAGGATCGGACGCCGCTGGGCTGCACCCTCAACGTGAAGCCGGGGAGGCGGCAATCGTAGATCTCAAACGGTTTGCTTTGAGGCCGGGTTTCTTTGCTCGAGAGCAGCGGCGCACCGATGAAGGCTTGCATGATGAGACTCCTCGAATGGGCAGCGGAAAGCCCCGCCGTGACGACCTGCGCTTATAAGCGCGTGACGGGACGAACGGTGGAACTGGGTCTCGCCCAAGTAAAGGCAGGCTGCAAGACTCCGGTGCGCAAGAAGGGGGGTTCGACATGAGCCATACGATCAGGAATAAGGCGAGCTTACTTGCCCGTGTGCGGCGTATCCGCGGCCTCTCCTGTATCTACCCCGCCGGTTTGCCGAGAATCCAGTCCCGAAATTGAACCGCTGGAGAACTCCCCTCCAGTCCACGAGCGAGCGTCACGTACACATTGTCGCTGGCACTGATGCGCACGTTGAAGAGCGGCTTCACGCGCCCGGCGCGCAACAGGTCCTCGGCGTAGCTGCTGCGTGCAAGCGCCACGCCGTGACCGAGCGCTGCCATCTCCAAGGCCAGCCGCATCGAGTCGAATTCGAGACGCGTGGCCGAGGGCTCAGGGTCGATGCCTGCCGCGGCGAACCAGTGGCGCCAGCCCTCGGCAAAACCGATTGTCGTGAGGAGGGAGCGGTGTCGGAGGTCCGAGGGGCGTCGTAGACGGGGAGGGCCCTTTGCAAGTCCGGGACTGCAGACGGGGAACACGGCATCGTGCGTCAGTTGATGCGATTGCATTCCAGGGATCGGGCCCGCGGTGAGCCGGATATCCACATCCACGCTCGAGTCCAGCGGCTCCCCGGCCCACACAGTAGTCACCAGGCGAATCGGAATTTCGGGATGCTTCCGGGCAAAGCCGGCCAGCCTCTCCAGCAACCATTGTCGTGCAAACCCGAGCGACACTCGGATCACGAGCTGCTGCTTCCCACGATCTCCGAAAAGCTCGGCCAACGCAGTGTCGAGCCGCTCGAACGACTCGCGGCAAACCGGGACGAGGGCTTCGCCGGCAAGTGTCAGTCGCAGGCCCCGCGCATGCCGCACGAACAGCTTCTCGCCCAGCCGAAGCTCCAGCAGCCGCACCTGCTGGCTGACTGCCGCTGGCGTGACATTCAGCTCTGATGCAGCGGCCGAGAGGCTCAGGTGTCGCGCCGCGACCTCGAAGGTGCGCAGCCAGTTGACCGGGGTCTTTCCACTCTTCATTCAACGTAGGTTATAGAAAAACTAAAGGCGCGTCCCCAAAACGTGTTGCTTGTCGTGCACGCGGCCGGTCAACTAGCCTTGGTCCAGACTCGTTGCGCGGACGTACCGTGCTTGCCGTCGACAAAAAGCATCCCGCGTCTCGCGAATCGCCCATGGCGGACCTCGCGCTCATGCAGACCGCTCGCACGATCATCGCACTGGAACACGATGCGCAGGGCGTAGCACTGCGGTGGGACGATGGGCTCCGCAGCCGGTTTCACGTGCTCTGGCTGCGGGACAACTGTCCGTGCCCTCAGTGTCGTCATCCGCAGGCACTGGAGCGCACCTTCATGTTCATCGATCACACCGCTCCGTCCATCCGCTCGGCCACTCTGCGTGCGGACGAGGTTCTCGAGATCGAATTCCGAGCCGGCGACGAGTCGCACCTGTCCAGATACACCAAGGGGTGGCTGCGCGCCCATGGTTATTCCGAGAATGAACCGCGTGACCGGCCGTGCACACCGCAGCTTTGGGATGCCGATATCGCTTACAGGCTCCCCTGCATCGACTACACAGACTACATGCAGACGAACGCTGGTTTGCGTGCATGGATCGAGGGGGTGAAGACCCAAGGCATCGTGCTGCTCCGGGGTGTACCGCAGCAGCCCGGCCAGCTGCTGGAGGTCGCCCGCCGGATCGGACCGGTGCGCGCGAGCAACTTTGGCGAACACTATGATGTCGTCTCGATGCCCAATCCGAATGCATCGGCATATACTTCGATGGGGCTGGAATTGCATACCGATCTTGCCAACTGGCGTGCACCGCCCGACGTTCAGCTACTGTTTTGCCTGAAGAGCAGCGTGATGGGCGGCGAATCTGTTTTCGCGGACGGGTTCAGGGTTGCCGAGGATCTCCGTGCCGCGGACCAGGAAGCCTTCAACCTGCTCAGCACCCGCGACATCGAGTACCGCTTTCACGACGATACCTGCGATATCCGCACGAGCGCGCCGGTGATCGAAGTGGACCGCGAAGGGCGGCTGACACGGATCCGGTTCAACAACTGGTTGCGGGGTGTCATGGTTGGGCCAGAGAAGCTGATCGAGCCGAT
>Ga0209577_10006042_pt1 | contig 11221 bp, 6 predicted proteins | sample GraSoiAngelo_109_FD_185874 | JGI IMG/M metagenome (GOLD analysis project Ga0209577, IMG submission 185874) | Grasslands soil microbial communities from the Angelo Coastal Reserve, California, USA - 14_0903_12_20cm (SPAdes) (version 2) | ecosystem: Environmental > Terrestrial > Soil > Grasslands ... | reverse complement strand
TTTGATTGCCGTTGATGCCTGATGTTCCGCCGGCGCCAGTGCTTCTTCCAGTCGTGCTGTATGCGTGCGCGAAAGTATACGCCGCCAGGAATTGCAATCGTTTGCTCAGTCGTTTCGTAAGGCTGGCGTCAAGGCCGTGGTACCAGGAGGAAGCGGACGAATCAACATCATTGAGTCCTGGAGCGGTGAAACCCTGAATCGGAACGCGCAGCGGGATGTTCGCGACAGTGTTCGTGGTTTGCCCTCGAATCGGATTTGAAGAGCTGGCCAGTAGCGCCTGGTTAAGCGATCGATTCTGGATCTGATGCGTGCCGCGCGTGCCGACATAGCCCATCTCGAGTAAAAAGTTGTGTCCAAGATTCGCCTGAATGTCTAGGCCAAACTCCTGCGCGATCGGCGGACGATACTCCTGGTCGATAAAGGTGATCGTACGCGTAGTCGTCGGCGAGTAGGCGGGAAATTGCGGGAAGGCCAGATCCGGCCCAAACGGATTAGCGAACGTGGCCGCGGCATTCGGCACGCCGGCTACTGAACGCAATAATGCGAACGGGGGGGATGTCGCCAGTTGAATAAACGGCTGACCGGTGGCGCGAGTGAAGTACATGCCATAGCCTCCGCGCAAAACCATCCGATGCGAGAAGGGCAGGAAGCTCTTCGGCAGCTGCCAGGCAAAGCCGAAGCGTGGCCCGAAATTATTCTGATGTTTACCGAGAACGCCATAGGTGTTGTCCAATTGCTTGACGCCTGCCGGAACTGAGAGAGGAAGATTCTTCGAGACCACGTAACCTTGAATGGTGCCTGCGGCCGGTGGATTAGGATTGGCCAAACTAACGTCGAAGCCGCTGTTGCGCCCAAGCTTGTCACCCAGGTTCTCGAGCCGCTCGTAGCGAAGGCCTAGATTCAAAGTGAAAGACGGACTCAGCTTTATATCGTCTTGAATGAATGCGTTCCCATCGGTAAGCCGCCACGCGCGGTCGAGCAAGCCCGGCAGATCGACCGACTGAAACACATTGCTGACCGCCGTGCCATTACCTCCCGACGCTACTGGAGCGCCCGGCAATCCCAGCAGAAAATCCGCCCAGCTCAAGAAGACCAAACCACTGAGAAAGTGAAAGTTCGAGAGGTCGACGTGGCTGCGTGTAATGCCCCCGCCAAAACGGAACGTATGGCGCCCGTGGATGTAAGTTAACGAATCCTGAAACGTCAAGTGTCTTTGAACGATATTGAGTCCCTGTCCATTGCCGCCGAGCGTCATCGAACCTGAAACGGCGAACTCGGGAAACTCGTTGGCCACCGGCGCTTTGACTCCCACATCCGACCATTTGAAGAGTTCTTGTTGGATCGTAGGCGCTTCAGTGCGATGAAATCCTAATTCCGCTTGATTGAGCAGCGTGGAGCTGAGCGTATAAGTATGAGCGAGCGAAAAGTTCCGCAACCGATTATCAGTTAGCCAAGGGAAACCAGGAGCCGGCGGACCGCCAAGATTGGTGGGTGGTAGCGGTTGGTTCTGTGTGCTGTTGGCGAGAAAGAAACGGCCCGCGAACTTGCTCTTGTTGGTATGCAAGTAGTCCAGATCGATAATGAATTGGTTTTCATTGAATTTAGCCGGGATGCTGAGTGAAGAGAATCCGCGCAACGCGAAAAGCAGAGTGGGGTCGACTGTCTGTGGAGTTGGAATCGCGTACTGGCCGTTCGGAAGTTTTAGATTCAGCAACGCGAGGGCTGGCGCACTAATGTTCGATCCGTCGGCTGCGACCGCCACGCCTCCTTGCGCTCCGGCTTGACCGGCAAATAATTTCCCCAATGCGGCCCGCGAGCGGTCGTCAGTGAAAGCCGGTGACGAGAAGGTGCTGGTCGCGCCACCGCCGACGCCATTGATTTGGCGCATGCCCTGATATGAGCCAAAGAACAAGAGCTTGTCTCTCTTGATTGGTCCGCCAAGCGTGAACCCGAATTGATTCTGCTTGAGTATGCCTCTCTTTTGGCCAGCTCGATTGCGCTCCCAAGTATTCGCGTTGAGAGCATCGTTGCGTAAAAACTCAAAGGCAGTGCCGTGAAATTTATTGCCGCCACTTCTCGTGACGACGTCGACATTGGCGCCGGCATTTCGCCCGTACGACGCATCGTATAGACCTGTTTGCACTTTGAATTCCTGAATGGCATCAGGATTGGGAACCGCGACGCCGCCACTCAAGAAACCGCTCGCCTGGAGATCGTTGATCTCGACGCCGTTCATCTGAAAGTTATTGTCGGCGCCGCTTGCTCCGTGGACGCGAAAACTGCCCTGGCTCTCGCCGCTGCTGCCTCGGCCCAAGGCTGCCGCATTAGTGACTCCCGCGGCTATGCCGGGCGAGAGCGTAACGATCTGCGTATAGTTGCGCGTCACAAGCGGCAGGTTAACGACCGCGTCGTGGTCCGTGACGCTGCCGAGGGCGGAGGATTCTGTTTGCAACAACTGCGACTCAGACACAACCACGACCTTCTCTTCTACCGAACCTACTTCAAGTTGGACATCAAGTCTCTTCGTCTCGGTGACGTTGATCTGAAGACCGGTTTTGACCGAGGACTTGAAGCCGCGCTTGGTGAATTCGAGACGATAAGAGCCGGGCAGTAAGAGCGGGGCCACATAGATGCCATTGTCCTGCGAGACGACGTCCCGCTTCTCTCCGGTCGCTTCGTTGGTTGCCGTCACTTGCACACCCCCGACTACTGCACCGTTGGGGTCAGTTATCTCTCCGGTCAACGCGCCGGTGCTGGCAGTCTGCGCCAGCGCAGGGAAACCTAAAAGTAAACTTAGCAGGCTTAGTCTAAGGATGATCCACGCGCTTCTCATTGCTCGCTTACCTCCAAGCATTAGTCACAATCACAAAGAGCAGGATGATTAGGGAATCACATAGCGTCACAGCTCGGCGCCTTTCCCCTTTCTGTTGTGGGCGTCAAGTGTTTACCGCAAGTGCTGCAAAATGTCAATAGTGCGACAGATGCTGCAAATGCCTTCTTGCCTCTCGAACCGCGATTTGCTATCTTGCCCGGCCATGCAAGCTCGCTCCGAAGTCGTAACTGTTCCGGCGCCGCCGGTTTCGGATCAGATCGCGATCGCGAAAATCGAGATGCGAACGGTGCGTCTGGCGTTGAACGAACCGTTCGAAACCAGCTTTGGCTCGATCGATTCGCGGCTCATCTTTCTGGTCAGTGTTGAAGGCCAGGGAATGACTGGATGGGGCGAAGTGGTTGCCGCCGAAGCGCCGCGCTACAGCTATGAAACTGTAGGCACGGCCCAGCATGTGATTCGAGATTACCTCGCGCCGGCGATGCTGTCTGGCCCAGTCACAGACCTGACAGATCTTGCGGACCGCTTCGCTGCTTTTCGCGGACACAATATGGCCAAGGCCGGCCTGGAGTTGGCCTACATGGAGCTGCTCGCGCGAATCAGCGGCCGATCATTGTCGCAATTGATCGGCGGGGTGCGTGAAAGCCTTGCGGTGGGCGTCAGTCTCGGCATTCAGCCAAGTCTCGATCAACTCCTGGAACGCGTGGATAAGTACCTATCCCTCGGTTATCAGCGAATCAAGCTGAAGATCAAACCCGGTTGGGATATTGACGTGGTGCGAGAAGTGCGGCGGCGACACAGAAACATTCTGCTTTCGGTCGATGCGAATTGTGCCTATACGATCGCTGACGAGGACCACCTGAGAGCGCTCGACGATTTCGGCTTGCTAATGATCGAGCAGCCGCTGAATCATGACGATCTGATCGATCACGCGAGGCTGCAAGCCGTAATGACCACGCCAATTTGCCTGGACGAAAGCATCACAGGTCCTGCGCGCGCAAGACAGGCTCTCGATATGGGAAGCTGCCGGATCGTCAATATTAAGATTGGACGTGTTGGCGGCTACTCACAGGCTTTGGCGATTCATGACTTGTGCTATTTGAGAGAGGTCCCGGTCTGGTGCGGCGGCATGTTGGAGTCGGGGATCGGTCGCGCACACAATATCGCGCTCGCTAGTCTTGCGGGATTTTCTCTTCCCGGCGATATCTCAGCCAGCTCTCGTTACTTCGCGCGGGACGTGATCATTCCGGAAGTAAGCGTTGCCGGCGATGGAACGGTGGAAGTGCCTCAAGGGCCGGGACTCGGATTTGAAGTCGATCTGGATTACATTACTGCTCACACAGTAAGCATTGAACAAATTGAAGACTCAAAGAAATGAAGGTGGTAAGGACATGGAATGTCTTCGTGTCAGAACCGCGAGCGGTAGCGACCGGATCATTTATCATTTGTCATTTTCCATTTATTATCTGTCATTAACACACGGAGTTTTTGGATCTGTTCCACTCATATTCACTAATGACAAATGAAAAGTGTCCAATGGAAAATGATAAATGATCCGGTCGCTACCGCTTGCGGTTCTGACACAAGGGCGACCATCTGCCCGTTTCTTGCGCACTAAGCTGAGACATGTACAACGCGCGTAATAAAAGCCACAATGCTTTTCAGAATTCTGATGGCGACGGAAAACCTACGCCCAGCGCTCTCGAAGCGCGCTTTGCTAAAGCCAGGCATCAGCTCAACCCGCGCCGACAGCGTTTGATTCGGGCCATACTTGATTCCGCCGACGAGACTTGTTTCCTCTCTTCTCGTGAGATAGCCAAGCGCTTTCACGTTGACGCGACCACCGTTCTCCGCACTACTCAGGTCCTGGGTTATGGGAGCTTTTCCGAATTCGCAGCCGACTTGCGCCAGCACTTTGTATCGCGAATCACTCCTTACACGGCGCTGAAAGCAGCCACCCAAGAGAAACGCAGCGTTGCCGATCACATCGATCACTCTTTAGATAAAGCAATCGACAATCTTAACGTTTTGAAATCGGATCTGGACAGGCAGCGCGTGATAGAACTGGCAAAACTAATCAAGCGTTCACGCCACGTGCTGGTAGTTGGGTTGGACTTCGCGTCTTCGCTTTCGTATTACCTGGCGTACGGGTTATTGGCGTTGGGGTTCGATGCCGAAGCGCCGATAGGCAGCAGCGGTAATCTGCAATACAAAGTGGAGGTGTTGACTTCGAAGGATGTGCTGGTGGCGATCAGTTTCGGTCAATGTCTAAGGGACACCGTCGAGTCAGTGCTGCGGGCGAGAAAGCAGGGCGTGCCAACTTTCGGAATTACTGACAGCAACACATCGCCCATCGCTCGTTACTGTGACGCTCATTTGATTACTCCGGTCGTCAGCCCATCGTTTCTCAATTCCTACGTTGCTCCGATGGCCGCGATCAGCGCTATTCACGTGGCCTGCGCCCACATCGACCCTAAACGCTCGCTCAACCGCCTGCGGCCAACCGACCGAGAATACGCTTCGGGCCATCGCTGGTATCGGGAGCCGAAAGGCTTCAACGGAGATTTGCCTTGAGCATTATCCTGTCCAGCGCCATCGAAGCACCGGCACTCGTTATCCGCGACATCGAGCGCGTCTCAGAAATGCAGGGCGTTGAAACGCTCCAGAAAGATGTGTGGGGGTGTGACGACCTCGACGTGGTTCCGCTAACTATGTTGGCCGCAAGCAAGGAAGTCGGCGCAGTTCTCATCGGCGCTTATGACGGCGCATTGCTTGCCGGCTTCGTCTATGGTTTTCCGGGTTATGAGAACGGGCAGGTAACGCATCACTCGCACATGCTGGCGGTCAGGCCTTCATATCGCAACCACAATCTTGGCTACCAACTAAAGTTGGCGCAACGCGATCGAGTTTTGGCGCAGAGCATCAAACGGATCACCTGGACCTTCGATCCGCTTCAGAGTCTGAACGCTTATTTCAATTTCAGAAAGCTCGGAGTTCTTGCGGACACTTACAAGATTAACTTTTACGGCGAAGCGACCTCGAGCTTCCTGCACCAGATTGGAACCGATCGACTTTGGGTCACCTGGCAGCTCGACAGCGAGCGCGTTCGCGAGCGATTGCAAACTGAAAAGCAGCAAACGCTGGTTGAGCCTGAGCGCATTCCATGTCTGGTACAGTTCGGCGCTAACCATGCTCCGCAAAGAAACGAACCATCAGAAGGGTTGGGCCACGAACATTTCTCGATAGAGATCCCAGCCGACATCAACGCACTACAAAGTGAGAAACCAGGATTGGCTGTCGAGTGGCGCGAAGCGACGCGCGGGGCTTTTACTGAAGCTATCACGTCCGGATATCTAGTCGAAGAGTTCTATCGTTCGAACAGAAAAGGTCAACCGGTCGGCAGCTACCTGCTCACTCATCGGAAGAAGGTTGAGGGCTTCCGTTAGCAGGATTAAGGGGAGCTTCTTTTCTCTAGCCCAGGCGTTCACGCCTGGGTTTGGATGGTGCGAATTATGTTAAGCCCCATTCATGGGGCTTCGATCCAGGCTTTAGCCAGTCGCCGAAGGGATTGGCAAAGCCCATGAATGGGCTCAGCAGATAATTAAGGCTCCTCTTAACCCAGGCGTGAACGCCTGGGCTAGAGAAAAATGGTTTCATCCGTCTGAACTCGCTCGCGATGATTGATTGATAGATGGGCCAACAAGATCCAAATCCAACAACTTTAGAACGCACACTCGGCCTCCGCGATCTGATCTTGCTGATCATCGGCACAGTGATCGGGTCGGGCATCTTCATTGTGCCGGGCGCCGTGCTGCGCCAGACGAATGGCAATATCACATTGGCTATGTTGGTCTGGCTTGCCGGTGGAATTCTTTCGCTGCTCGGCGCTCTAACATATGCTGAGTTGAGCGCGATGAATCCGAAGGCGGGTGGCTTGTACATCTTCATCCGCGATGGTTTCGGGAGTCTGCCCGCTTTCTTGTACGGCTGGACGCTCTTCTTCGTGATTAGCAGTGGCTCCGTCGCCACACTTGCGGTCGCCTTTAGCAGCTACCTCGGTGAAGTTGTCCCGCTCTCTCCATTGATCGCCAAGCTGGCTGCCGTCGCGATGATCCTCGTGGTGACGCTCGTCAATGTCCTTGGCACGAGAGAAAGCGCGAACCTGCAAGATTGGACGACGATCATCAAAGTCGCCGCGATTCTTGTAATGAGCGCGGTCCTGTTTTCACTTGGGCATGGACTCGCTGGAATCTCTACAGCATCGTCCCCGAATGTCGGCGCGAAATCGCTCGCATCGGGTGTAGGCTTCGCGATGATTGGAGTTCTGTGGGCGTACGAAGGATGGCAATACGTTACTTTCAGCGCCGGTGAAACTATCAACGCGCAGCGCAATTTTCCGCGCGCTCTGTTGATCGGCTCGTCGGCTCTGATCGGCATTTACCTGGTCGCGAACCTGGCGTATCTGGCGGCGCTTGGCCCGGTAAAAGCAGCACAGACTGACAGCATTGCTGCTGCCGCCGTAACGGCCGTGATCGGTCCGGCGGCGTCAAAGTTAGTAGCGCTCGCGATCTTGATCTCAATTTTTAGCGCCACGAACGGAATAACCTTGACCGCGCCGCGGGTCTATTATGCGATGGCGCGCGACGGCGTATTCTTTCATCAGTTGGCAAACGTACATCCCCGATTCAGGACGCCTGCCTTCGCAGTGCTGGCCGGATCCGCATGGGCCATCGTCCTCGCGGCGACGGGAACATTCGAACAACTTTTGACTTACGTAGTTTTCACCGGCTGGCTGTTCTACGCGCTCGGCGCCGCGAGTATCTTCGTCTATCGTCGGCAGAGATCGGATCGTGAGTTGCCGTACCGGGTTCCGGGCTACCCATGGACGCCGCTGCTGTTCATCACGGCGGCCGTTGCGCTAGTTCTAAACACCATGGCCACGCAGATCGGCCGGGCGGCAATCGGCCTCGGGATAGTTCTTCTCGGTGCGCCGGCTTACTTCATCTGGCGCGCGAGAAGTAAGTCTTAAGTGATGTAGGTCAGTGACTGAGCCGCAACATAACAACACCGTGTGGGGGAACGGTTACTGAGTACTCCGGTCCGGGCCATTCGATCTCCTGGTGCAGCCAGAGATCACGCACCTGCCATTTTCCGGGGATGCCGATGTCCATCCAGCGCACAGTGACCTTCGCTTCAGCAGTTGCGCGATTGAAGAGAGCCACTGCGAACGCGCCGCCGGCGAGTGGCCGAGACCAAATCTCCTGATCGCCGGACTTCCAAACCTGCTTGCCTTGCTTGCCGTCTTTGTCCTGATCCACGGCGATTACGTCGTGGTTCGTGAGAATTGCCAGAATCTCCGGACTCATGTTGCGTAGATCGTTCCCCGCTAGCAGCGGCGCCGCGAGCATTGACCAGAGGCTCATGTGCGTTTTGTATTCGGTCTCACTCATGCTGCCGTTGCCAATCTCCAGCATGTCGGGATCGTTCCAATGGCCTGGCTTGGCCCATTGCGCGAGTTCGTTTTGGCTAAATCCAATTCGCGACATCGAGTCCCAGGCGTCGCGAATGTCGCCCGTGGTCCGCCAAAGGTTTCCGCCGACATCCGCGCCCCATTTCCAAACATCCAGGCGGCCATACTGGCAAAGGCTGTAGACGATAGGACGTTTCGTCTTCAGCAGCGCGTCACCCATGATTTGATAGATCGCCGGCATTTCCTCATCGGTATAGAGCGTGCGCGCGCCGCACCAGTCATACTTCAGATAATCGATTCCCCACGCCGCGTAGGTGCGCGCGTCCTGTTCCTCGTGACCGTAGCTGCCTTCATAGCCGGCGCAGGTGTTGGGGCCAGGCGAAGAATAAATTCCCAGCCTGAGTCCTTTGCTGTGCACGTAATCCGCGAGCGCTTTCATGTCAGGGAATTTCTTATTGGTTTGGATGTTTCCCTTGGGGTCGCGTCCGGCTTCCCACGTGTCATCGATATTGATGTAGAGGTAGCCCGCCGCTTTCATGCCATTACTGGCCATTGCATCGGCAATACTTCGAACCGTGGCATCATCGATGCGGCTCGCGAACTTGTTCCAACTATTCCAACCCATGGGAGGCGTACGGGCGAGGCCGTTGTCCCGAACCTTGTGCAAGGCCGGCAGAGGATTGCGCGGCGGCAGTGCGCCTTCATCGGCGGGCGCTCGCACCGCTACCATTTCCGTCGGCTTGTCGGTCGGTCGACGGCGGGTTGAGACGTGCAACTCGCCGCCTGCCAACTTGCCTTCGTATTGAACTTTGCGCTCGCTCTTGCCGTCCATCATCGATCCGGTGATTGTGAAGCCTTCGGGACCGCCAGTGCTCTCGGTGATGTGATAATAAAACTGCGTGACGCGAATCGATCCGGTGATGCGCGTGCCTTCCTGTCTCAGATTGAGGTAGGTCGTGCGGAAGGTGCCGTCGTTGTTGAGGGTTCGCACCGCCCAGTTTCCGGTTAGCGGTTCCGTAGTAGATTGCTGCGCGGTCACCAGGGTGACGACGAGAGTCGCGAGCGACAATAAAACAATCGCTGCGCAGATGAAGAGTTGAAAGCGAAAACTATGTCGCGGATTAGCGGTCATTAGAAGATGCCTCCATTCGAAATACCTTTCCAATGCGAAAGTTCCCACAACACGGCGGAGTCAATTAACGTGAGGCTGTTCGAACATTCCGGTCGCATGGCTTGTTACGCGTTTTGTGCGTTTATATCCTTGTAGAAATGAGCAATCTGCCATGCCTTCTTAAGCGTAATACCATTTCGCTGATCTCCGGATAAGGGATGATCTGTCTCTTCAATCTCGATACTCGGACGTAAACCTTCGCCTCGAAAATGCGCCATCGTTTTGAGAAAAAGAGTGTCTTGCTTGTAATAAGGAATGCTGTTGCAAAGCCAGCCAAAGAATGGCCCTATTTCGCTGGAATCGAAATTTGCCCGATATATAGAGAAGTTCTCCCGCTTTTGCGATACCCAAATTCCGAAGCCGAAAATGTTCGGGTAATCATGAATGGGGATCTCGATAACACCGCGAATAAAGAAATCCTCATTATCAATGACGCAGGTATCAGACGTAAATTCGATTTTCTGCTCTCTTTCGTCTTCCGGCACGTCCCACCATATATCAGGTTTATCTATCACGATATGTGGCATGTCATCGTGTTTCGCACCGCAGACTGAACAAACGTAACTCATAATGAAGCTCCAGTCTTTAGCTCACGAATCGCTCGGCCAGCGGCGCGCAGGTTTGCGATTTTCATCTCCGAATATTTCCGCGATAGCAACACGCCGTGGGCGCCGCCCTGGAACGCGGCCTTCATTGCCTGATACACATCGTCGGGCTGTGTCTTCTATACGACGCCATTACTTCAGGGCAACACGAGACTATCAATCGGATCTGGACGGCTTGGATCAAACGCCGCAATGTCAGTGACCAGGAATTTTACCAAGCCGATTTTGCCGGCCCTGATTCCTTTGACGACGCACTTCGCCAGTTCATAACTTCCATAGTTGTCGTGGTGCGTGTTGTCGTTCGGTGCGAACGCGCGCTTTGAAGGCTCAGCGCCCCACGCTTCATAGAGCGTCTTGCTCATAACGTTCAAGTCAATCAAAGGAACATTTTCTTCGCGCGCTAGTTGGCGAACAGCCTCCGGATAATCGCCGTGCGAGTTTGTGACCTTGCCTTGCTGATCGAAAGTACGGCGCTGCACGGGCGTAACCAATACCGGAATACCGCCACGTTTGCGCGCTCCCGCGACAAACTTTTTCAAGTCAGCTTTGTAAGTCGTGAATGCGCCAACGCCCTCGCCCTTTTCTTTCTCGTCATTGTGACCATACTGAATAATCAGATAGTCGCCCGGCTTCATCGTGCTCAGAACTTTATCCAATCGGTGCGCGCCGAGCGAGCTGCGCAAAGATTCGCCCGACTCAGCGTTGTTCGCGATGGCAATTCCAGGTTTGAAAAAGCGCGTCAGCATCTGTCCCCAACTGTTGTAGGGCTCGGAAGGCTGATCGCAGACCGTCGAGTCGCCGAGCAGATAAATTGTCGGCGCCTCAACTCTGGCGATCTCGATCGCGCAAACGCTCGGATGCGAGTTGTTGAATTCAAGCGTCAGCTTCTCGTCCCACGCCCACCATTCATTAGTCTTCTCGCGATCTTTGAGCTTGACTTCACCATCGCCGGCGATTTGCGGCGTACGCACGTTGACCGTGAATCTGCGCGTCACGAACTTGCCGCGCGCGGTTTGCACTCGCTCTAACATCAGGCGACGCAATTCAGCCATGACTGTAGTGGTCGTCTCTTCCTGCGCATCGCCAAGCGTTACGGTCACGTCGTAGTTTCCTTCGGGCAACGTCACCGAGAAATAGAAAGGCTG
>Ga0209577_10006041_pt1 | contig 11221 bp, 10 predicted proteins | sample GraSoiAngelo_109_FD_185874 | JGI IMG/M metagenome (GOLD analysis project Ga0209577, IMG submission 185874) | Grasslands soil microbial communities from the Angelo Coastal Reserve, California, USA - 14_0903_12_20cm (SPAdes) (version 2) | ecosystem: Environmental > Terrestrial > Soil > Grasslands... | reverse complement strand
GAGCAGCGCGCGCCCCTTTTCAAGGGCCGCCTCGATGCCGGCCTTGGTGCGCAGCGCGGTGCTGGCCACGTCCTTTTTCACCTTCATCGCGTAGTGCTTGATCTCCTTGCGCGTCTCCTTGCCAGACTTCGGCGCGAACAAGAGCCCGGCCACACTGCCGAGCACTGCCCCGCCGATGAACAGAAGCGTGATTGCCTTGACTGACGACGTGCTATTCTCTTGCATGGGCACACCTCCTCCTTGCTTCTCTGTTTGGTTCCTCGAAAATTGCCCCTCACCGGAGCTCAAGTAGGGAATGAGCATCATGCGTGCCAGATCAAAGACCCATTGAGTTTCAAGCGGTTTGAGGAGACGGGGCTGAAAATCTTGACACGGCCCAACGTGTCATCGAAGCAACAGTGTGGGAAAAATCAGCGGCTGAGATCGACTGAGAATCCCCGCACAATCTTCTTAACAATTTCCTGGGCCGCCGGATGCTCCACCAGCCAACGGGCACCGTAGAAGCTCAAGAAGGTTCCCACACAGAGGATGGTCACAACCAGGTAATACTTGCGATCCCGCGTCCATTCCCTGCGCAGACCCTCGAGAAATGGCTTGACACTCCAAGACCAGTAATGCTTCCCGAGAAAGAGGCCAAGAAATCGGTGGGTGCAGTTTCCGCAGCGAAACGGATAGATTCCGACACTGCTCGCAAGGAATTCCCGCGCACCTTGGCGCTTAGACCGGCGAACCGTTAACGACTCGCACCGGGGGCATGGCGGCCCATTGAACGTATCCGCATGACGATCTTCCATTGCCACAATTATCCTGTGGCCCGCGCTGGCGATGCATCGAGCGAAGGCCGCGGAATGCTCATCGCAGGAATTGACGAACCAGTCTGCTTTGGCGGGCCAGCATGCCATTGTACTGAGGCTTGGGTAGGAGAAGGTACCGCTCTTTTTCAGAAAATGCCTTCACGCAGGCTCGGGTCACCTGGAGCGCACCCTTGAAATCTCCGGACCGTTCGAGGATTCTGGCCAAGCGCATGTAGGCAGCGGCCTGCTGCAGCGCAAGGCTCGCTTCAGGGGCCTGCGCTATGGTTTGGCGGTAGGTCTGGATCGCCGCTTCGGGATTCGTCTCTTCGGCCAGCATCGCACGCAGCACGGTCTGTGCGAGTCGATCATGATTGCTCAGGCTTTCACCTCCGTCAAGCAGGGCATGAAGATCCTGGTCCGACAACTGGTGCGCCCCGCTCTTACCTCTTTTAACCTGCCGCCTCAGCCGCTTTGCCACGGGCCACTGCCTGGAAATCGGGATGAGCGCGCAGCGGCAGCCGAGGCGATTCGAGCAGCGAATGCGGAGACCGACCTCCCGGGGCATACGTCCTGAGTATACACACAAATGGGCCATGCGACATCGCGTACACGTTTCCGGGTCGTTCTCCGAGAGGCAGATGTAGAGCCGTGACGTGAACGCTCGCCTGCGTCGAACCTCCATGGCATAGGCATGCAGTTTCCAGCACAAGAGCAGCCCAAGAACCGCCAGATAACTGCGAACTTCCTCAGGGATAATCAGCGTGGAGAGCAAGTCGCGCATGCCGCTCCAGTTTAATGCAAGAATCACGGTCCATTGCAAGGACTATACCGGTAACTTAGTCGTTAGCGTTTTCACACTGTCAGCACAATGGTCAGTTGATCAGCCGCAAGGGTGGCGCAGGACTGTTATCGGAAGCGCCAAAAAGTTCGGGAGTGCTCGCTGACTTGACAGGTTCCGCAGGGTGGCCTAGCCTTGCTACGTTCCTCTCGATCGAATGACATCGCACAGGCGGCGCCCTCTTTGAACCCAGTGTCTCTCAGGCCCCCTCCACGGAGGCGAGTATGGCAACGATCCTCGTCGTAGACGACGAGCGTGTCTTTTGCGATCTGCTGAAGACGGTGCTGGGAAGCCACGGCCATGAAGTCTTTACGGCGTACAACGGGCGCGAGGCGCTCGACTTGTTTTCTCAGCATCACCCGCAGTTCACCTTGCTGGACCTCCGCATGCCGGAGATGAACGGGATCGAAGTGCTGCGCAAGATTCGCACCATCGATGCCGATGCCGCCGTGATGATTCTGAGCGCATGGGGGTCGGATGCTCTAGAAAAGCAGGCCCGCCAGCTGGGCGTGACCGACTTTCTGAGCAAAACGCTCGCCCTCGACAACATCATTACTTCCATGCAGCGGTTTCTCCCACCGACAACTCAGGTGGTCACGCCACCTTCACCACCGCCAGTTCAAACGAAGTCTCCTCCACCATCAGTTCAAGAGAAATCTCCGGCACCACCTGTCGAGAAACCGAAGGAAAGGAGCGCCCCGTCAGAGCAGGCGACGTCTCCTTCACCATCCGTGGAGAAACCGAAGGAAAAGAACGCCCCGTCCAAGGTCCCAGAGACCGATTGTATTTTGCTCATAGAGAGCAACGCCGATGTCAGCAATTACCTCAAACAATTTTTGACCAAGCGAGGGCTTGACATAGAAGCGGCCCACGATGGCTCTGCAGCTCTGCAATTCGTGAACAAGGCAATGCCGCGGCTCATTGTCCTGAACATGGACCTTACGGGGATGGGGGGACTAGCAGTCATGCGGGAATTGCGGGCCAAGAAATACACTGGCGGAATCATCATGTTGTGCAGCGCTGAAGATGAAACTTCGTTGAATCTGGCAATCGACATGGGGTCTGTCGACATCTTGGGGAAGCCTGTTGATCCTGAACGCCTGGCGTTGGCGATCCAGGTCAGCTTGTTGCTGGCGAAGGGGTGAGGATGGAAGGCGTGGTGGATTTTCTGGTGAAACCTGTGCACCCGGACAATCTGCTGGCGGCGGTGGCCAAGGCGGTCCAGGGCCGCGGCCGCTCGCCTTCCAAGTAGCGTGCCCCCTTTTCCCTTCAATCCCCTTCGTCTCGCTTGTCTTCTGCTACTGATCGTTTACGGGTTGAGCGGCTGTGCGGGTCGTCCGCCGAAGCATGCCGCTTCCCCTGCCGGCTATCCTGTCGGGTACGTCGAGCGAGGATACGCCTCCTGGTACGGTCCAGGATTCCATGGGAATAAGACCGCCAGTGGCGAAGTGTACGACAGCCATCGCTTAACGGCCGCCCACCGGACTCTCCCACTGGGCACCGTGGTGCAGGTGCGATCACTCACCAATGGGCGTCAGGTTACGGTGCGCATCAACGACCGTGGCCCCTTTGTCAGGGGTCGAATCATCGATCTGTCGTTGGCAGCGGCGCAAGCCCTGGCGATGGCCGGGCCGGGAACCGATCAGGTCGAACTGCGGGTCGTTGAGTTCAGCGGGCGCCCAGGCGCATTGGGCTCTCTCAGGGTCCAAGTCGCCTCGTTTGTCGAGCAGGGCAATGCCCAGGCGCTGGCGCGGAAACTCAAAGGAACGTACCCTGACGTGCGCATCGTGACTGTTGAGCTTTCCTCGGGGAGGCGCTACAGGGTACAAGTCGGACAATTCGCCTCAGAACGACAGGCGGAGGAGCTGGCCAAGCTTCTGGCGGCCCAGTTCAATGTGGAACCGTTAGTGATCCGGGATGACTGAAAGAAAAATGGATTACTGCGGTTTGCTCACCGCGATCCCCTCCCCCACCAGCCATCCCAACGCGTACAGGATCGGCATCACCACAAGCGTCACCAGCGGAGGAAGCCCCAACGCGACCGCGATGCCGAGAGACCCGCTCGACGACGTGAAGTACTCGCTCCAGGCGGCGACCTGAACCCAGCACAACGCGACGAGCGACCCGCATCCGGCAACGATCACGCCAGTCCTCCGTGGAATGAAGATCGTTGCTTCTTCGCCGGACGACGCGTCGTAGATCTTCCGCACCAGCACCGCAAAGGCGACAAATGGCACGGCAGACCAGAGCGCCTGCGAGAGAAACAGGAACAGGTAGAGTCCCGGGGTGTCGGTATAGACGGCCAAGAAGCCCTGCAGCCGACCGGTCTCGAGGTAGCTATCCACGGCCACCACGAGCACCCACGGCCAGATGAAGCCCGTCGCAATGATCGCCCAGAAGACCGTCCGAGAGAAACGAGGCGTCAGGGCTGCGACCCGATCTGGTGGCTCATCCAAGCCTGGAACCACTGGTAGTCGCTCTGGTAGGCGAACTCGGTGGGTAAGACGGCGGCGTCCTTGGTCGCCAGCAAGGCGTAGGACCGCGGCCATTGCTTCGTCCACCAGGACTTGAGCTCGTCGGGCTGGTACGGATCGCCGTCCGCGTTGCGAACGCCCGCCGCCGTGATCACGTCGCGCACGATCGGCCAGGCCCGATCCTTTCCCAGCCCCACCGAGCGCAAGTGCTCCTTGAGCAGAAAGACCACCCACACCTCGGTGCTGTGCTTTTTGTTGTGGCGGAAGTGGACGACCTGGCGGAACGGCGTGGAGTTCAGGCTCTTGATCACGGACGTGTAGTCCGGCCCGCCGAGCCGCCCGGCAGCCCCGGCGATGCCCTCGAGCAGCGCCGAGAGGTCCAACTCCGGCGTCGAGGGACTGTCCTCCTGTGCCTGAGGGCTATGCGGCTGCGGGTTCGGGCCGGGATGGGGCTCCGTCAGCATCTGGAGGAATGGCCGCAGCTCACGCAGGCGCTTCACGGCCTGCTTGAGAAGCCGTTCGGATTCGATCCAGTAGTCGGGGTCGCTTTTCACCGTCCGCTCCTTGCCGGCGGGGGGCAGGATGGGCGGCACCCAATAGCGGATCAAGACGAAGAGGACGTAATCGAGGTCGCCCTTGGCGCCGTGCACCTTCATGAGGGCTTCCATACCACCGGACTCGGGCGCCAGAAAGCTGTCGCTCTGGGCATCTACGCCCAGCCGTTTGGCCGTGTGCTGCCACCAGGAGGTGAACTGGGTCCATTGCGTCGGCGTGAGCATCGCGACCCCTTGCCTGCCGCCCGGACGGCGGCGGGCAGCCCGCATCGGGTGCTTAAGGCATCGTACTCTACCATGTGCTCGATTTCAATTCATCCGGAACGGCAGCGTCGAAATTTTCTCCTCTCTCCGATACAACTTTTTGCCGTCTCCGGCCGTAAATGCTATGATGCGCCCGTAAGACCCCCTTGAGGAATGATTCACGGCGCATGGACGCGTTGAGCCCGAAAAACCCATCCACCGTCGATCACACGCTCCTGGCACGGGTCGCCAAGGGGGATCAGGAGGCGTTCGAGCGGCTCTACGAGCAGACCAGTTCGCTGCTCTACAGCCTCGTGTTGCGGATCGTGGGGAAGCCGGCCGACGCGGCGGACCTCTTGCAGGAGGTGTACCTGGAAGCCTGGCGCAAGGCCTCGAACTACGACACCGCTCGAGGCACTCCGATGGCCTGGCTGGTGACGCTGGCGAGAAGCCGCGCCATCGATTGGGTCCGCGCGCTGACCGCCCGCGGTAAGGACGTGACCGCCTCCCTCGACGACACGCCCGCCTCAGACCTCATCGCCCAGAACGCGGACGCCCTGGACATCCGCGCGGCCAACGAGCGCCAGGTCCTGGTCCGGGCTTCCCTCAAGTCCCTGCCGCCGGTGCAGCAGCAGGTGATCGAGCTCGCCTTCTACGAGGGATTGACGCATGCGGAGATCTCCGAACGCTTGCATGTGCCTTTGGGAACGATCAAGACGAGAATCCGTCTGGCGATGGAAAAACTCCGGGACGGCCTCCAGCCTCTCTGGGAGGAGGAGTTGGGGATTCCCAACTAGGCGATCAGGTGAACCACGAGCAACTGGAAGAGAACCTGAGCCTGTACGCCTTGGGCGCCCTTGACCCGGACTCGGTCCGTGAGATGGAACAGCACCTGGCAGCCGGATGTTCGGCGTGCAGCATCCTGCTCCAGCAATACAAGGCCGCTGTGACCATGCTCCCCTACGCACTGCCGCTCCAGACGCCCCCGCCCACACTCAAGTCCAGGATCATGACAGCACTCTCAGGACCCGCCGCCTCCACCACCAGCGCGAGAACGGATATACCCGCGTCCCCGGTGCCTATCCCAACCGCGCCGCCAGACCTGGTATCGCCGCGCTCCTTTTCCAGGATCCCGCAGGACCTGCCCGAGAGGCCGGCGCCGCAGCCCCTACCGAGCCGCAGTGAGTCTCTCACGCGGCAGGAGCAGTTGCGGGCGGCATCCCCTGCCTTGGCCAATGTGCTTGAACCCCTGCTGAAACGCCTGCTGCGCCGCAATGAGTTTCTCACGTGGCGGGAGCAGTTGAAGGCGGCGTCTCCAGCCTTAGCCACCGCGCTTGGAGCCCTGCTGCTTGGTGTGGGGGGCTACGCCGTTCACCAGTACAACACGTTTGAAGCGGAACGAACGGCGACAGCCCGGGACAGAGCAGAGGCAGCCAAATCGAAGCTGGAGATCGCCGATCTCAAAAGTCAGTTGGAGGACAAGCAGGCCGCGCTCACCAAAGCGACGGACGAGCTGAAACGCACCGTCGAAGCTCTGGGGACCACGCGCGAGCAACTCGCCCGGCACCAGGAACAGATCACAACGCTCCAGGCACAACTCAAAACGGGGCGCGGCTCCAAAGGCCGCAAGGGCGCCGAGGTTCTGCTGGCCGGAGGGGAGGATCTCCTGCGCATCCTGTCCTCTCCCACTGCCAAGATGGCGGATCTGCACGGGACCGACGCGGCCAAGGACGCGTATGCCCTTGTATTCGTGGAACCGGAGACGCGGCGCGGGTTCTTCTACGCCAACAATCTTCCGTCTCTGCCAGCTGGCAAGACCTACCAGCTCTGGGTCATCACTGACAAGCCGATCAGCGCCGGCATGTTCACGCTCGACCACGGGCACAAGGGCCGCCTGCTGATGCGCGACCTTCCCGTCGTGCGCCGCATCAAGAAATTCACGGTGAGCCTCGAACCGGAAGGCGGCCTCCCGCAGCCGACCGGCAGCATCTACCTAGCCGGCAAGCCGTAATAACGTAGGGGCAGGCCTCCGTGCCTGCCCTCCAGATTGGGCAACCACAGAGGGTTGCCCCTACATTCTGCCTTACGGAACGATCGGCACCGCCGTACCCAGACGGAGGAAGATGACCTTGAGTCCGGCGGGACGGTGAGCCAACGCGTGGCGGACGGCCTCGGTGTAGATCCGGGCTTGTTGCCGGTAAGCCTCGGCCCGTTCCGCCGCGTCAGCCTCGATAACGCGATCCGTCTTGTAGTCCGCCAGCCACACCGCGTCGTCCTTCTTATAAATGAGGTCGATGCGCCCTTCCATTAAAGCGGGAGGGGGCCCCACCAAAGGTGCCCCTCCCGCGCCCACTAGCACGCGAGGGGGCCCCGGCCAGGGCATCAAGAATGGAACTTCGCGGCCGAGAATCGTGGCTTCAGTCAATTCGGCATAGGCGTCGGAGCGCGCAAAGGCCTGCAACACCTCACGGGCCTCCGTGAGAATCTCGTCACGATTCCCTTGGAACTCGACCGGGAGCCAGTGTGCGATGTGCCGATCTAATTGTTCAAGCATCACTTGAACTGCATCGCGATAACTCCAGTTCTCCAGCGCCTTATGGACAAGGCTGCCGATGGCCGAAGCCAAATCCGTAGGGGAGGGCTTTATGCCCTCCCTCAGGGAATGGGAGGGGTATTGATTGGCCCGGCTTACAGCCGGGTGGCCCTCCCCTACAGGGAGCTGTGATGGTGTCCGGTAGAGGGATCGCTGACGGCACTGTGTCCACCGGTCCTCACGGGCGCGCCAGTGGGCCGCAAACCCTTTGAGATCGCGGCGCGGCGGGGCGTCCTTCTTCTTCCGTCCTCCCCCGGCTCGCTTGCCGACGTCAGCGGGAATGACTATTTTCGTGATGAAACCACCTATAACACCCTCCCCGCCTCCCTCCGTGAGCAAGGTCAGGAAATTGCCCGGACTCTGCCGTCGCGTCAGCGCACCCGAGAGCACGAGCCGTTCCTTCGCGCGCGTCATCCCCACGTACAGCAAGCGCCGCCGCTCGGCCTCGAGACGCGCATCCAGCTTCTCCGCCACGTACACCCCGCCCAGCGTGCAGCGGTCGCCAAGCCGCAGGCCCAAGATTCCCGTGGACCAATCCTGCTGGACTTGGACCGGCTCATAGGGAGGCTTGGTGCCGGCCTGCAATCCGACCAGAATGACGATCGGGAACTCCAGCCCTTTGGCCTTGTGGACGCTCATGATCCGCACTGCCTCCCGGGACGCCTCCTCCGCGAGTCCGCTCTCGGACTCGTCCGGAGGGTCAGCGAGACGCGCTTTCAGTAGCTCCACGAAGCCGGCCAGCGTCATGTCTGGCTGGTCTGCGAGATCGTCGGCCAGCGCCCGCACCTTCCAGAGGTTCGCGACCGCCTGCTCGCCGTGCGAGGACGCCGCTGCCAGCTCCAGCAGCGGCAGCCGCTCGAAGATCAAGTCCAGCGCGTCCGGCAGCGGATGCAACGGGCAGTCCCGATGCAGGGACGCGAGCGCCGCGTACAGCGACTTCAGATGAGCGGCCTTGGGATGCGAGTCCAGACCGGACGACCCGCTGCCGTAATAATCCAACGGCCCCAGCGCGACGAGGTCCATGATCTCCCGATCCGTCAGCGCGCCCACCGCCGAGCGCAGCAGTCCCAACAGCGCGACCTGGTCATACGGATTCTGGACGCAGCACACGAGGTTGACGAGGTCAATCACCTCCTGCCGCTGGTAGAAATGTCTCTCCCCCTCCGCCACGTACGGCAGGCCGTGCCGGCGCAAGGCACCCAGATACTCCCAGCTTTGTGTGAATGTCCGGAACAGCAGCGCCACATCCCCCGGCTCGACTGGACGGCGCCGCCCGTCCCGCTCGATCAGCACTTCCTGCCCGATGACCTCCTGCTTCAGCCACCGCGCGACTGCTTCCGCTTCGGCCTCAACGCCTTCCTCGGCGCTGAGCCAAGCCGGTTCCTCATCGCGTGACGCAGGCGCTACCAGTCGAAGCTCGACGCCTTGCGTACGGGCGCCGGTCTTGCGATCAGGGTCCGGTTCCAGCGGATCGTATCGCGGCTGCAGGCCCGGGCGCTCGCGGATCAATCGGTCGAAGACCCGGTTGACGGCCGTGAGGATCGTGCCATGGCTGCGGAAATTCCTGGTGAGGGTGAGCGGCAGGCCGTCCTGGTCCTCCACCATCTGGCGGACGCGCTGGAACGCCTCGATATCGGCGCGCCGGAACGCGAAAATCGATTGCTTGGGATCGCCGACGATGAACAGCTTGCCGGGATGCAGGAGTACGGATGGCCAGGCTTCGGCCAGTCTGTCTTCGTGCTCGGCCAGGAAGAGGAGGATCTCGTACTGAACCGGATCGGTGTCCTGGAACTCATCCACGAGGATGGCCTTGAACTGGCGCTTCAGCCGCGCGCGGACGTACGGATGGGTCTTCAGCAAGTCGCGGGCACGGGCCAGGAGGCCGTCGAACCGGACGTAGCCCGCATCGAGGAACCGCTGCCGGCACTGCGCGGCGAACGGCTCCAGCAGCTCGAGCAGGTCGCAGAAGAAAGCGTGATCGCTCGCCAGCACCGCCTTGGCGGTCCTGACCAGATTAGTGGCCTCGGCAAACTCTTCCTCGCTCCAGCCGGCCGGAGGCTTCGCGCCCCCATCCTTCTGCTCCAACAGCGTCCGCAGTTCCGCATCCAGTTCGCCAAGGCCGGCAGGCCCGCCAGTGAGCACGTGGACGAACAGACGGTCTGCGGCAGCCAGCAGCGCTTCGATTTGACGCGGCTTCTTCCCTCCCTCGCGGGAACCCGACAAGAGCTCCCCTGCCCGCTGCTGCTTCCGCTCAAGCCAGGAGCGGAGCGTCGGCGCGAGCCCGCCGCCGACCTGGTCTTTGAGCGCATCGAGCGGGATGAGGTCATTGACCAGGGCCTTGGCGAACAGCTCCAGCCCGGCCAGGTCCGTGCCGCGCAGCACCCATTTCCACCGCTCCTGCCGGGGACCGGCGCCGCCGAGCTCGCTGTCCAGCCACTCACGCCACTCGCGCGTGAAGAAGTCGTCGAAGACGAACTCCTCATCAGGCGTGAACCGGGGATCCACGCCCGCTTCCAGGGGATAGAGGCGCAGGAGGTGTGCGGCGAAACTGTGAATGGTCCCGATCTGGCTGTTCTCGAGCTCGCCGAGCGCCGCCTCGACCCGGCCCCGCAGCTCGTCGGTGGAGAGGCGATAGCGCGTGCGCAGGTCGGCGGCGGACAGGCGGTAGCGATCCCAGAGCTCGCGGGCCGTCGGGGAGTCGTCCGGCGCCAGGATGCTTTCCAAGCATTCCCGCAGACGGATCTTGATCTCGTTGGCGGCCTTGTTCATGAACGTGAGCGCGACGACCTGCGACAGCGGCACCGACTCAGGCGATTTGACGAGCAGGTGCACCAGGCGCGTGATCAGCAACGTCGTCTTGCCGGTACCCGCGCTGGCCGTCACCACCACGTTCCGATCGAAGGTCGTGGCGGCGAGGACCCGCGCCTGCTCGTCCCGTATCGCAGTCACGGCGTCACGTTCTTCGACCTGCCCGTTGCTGCCTCAGGTCTTCCAAGATTCGTTTCGCTGCGTTGTCCCGCTGCCGCCACTTGGTCGGATGATGGGTCCGGCGGCAGGCCGAGGAAAACTCACAATAGTCGCAGTACTCGCCGGGCAGGATGAAGAAGCGTCCGTGCCGCACCCCCTCGAGGATCACGCGCACGGTCCCCTCCCCGCAGACCGCCGTGAGCCCCGTCCGCACCACCGGCCCGTGTGGCCAGTACGGGGCAAGGAAATAGAACGCCGCCTCGTCCGCCACGGCTGGCTCCTCCTTTAAGACGCCGGTGGCAGCCAGCAAGTACAGTGGCGGCTGCAGGCGTTTCCCTCTGAGAGCCGCCGTGGCCAGATCGCGGTCTTCCAGTTTAGGCCCGCGCGACTCCGTGTACTTGTAGTCCACGATGCGGACATGGGCCTGCCTGTTGTCCCGACGCACATCCACCCGATCGAGGCGGCCGCGGATCGGCACATGGCTCACCGTGTCCGGCAGCGTCGCGCCGAACGAGCCGATCACGGCCACTTCGAACAAGAGCGGACGGTAGCCTGACGCCCGCAACTCCTGAAGGTCGTTCTCGATGAACGTCCGGACGAGGCGGGTGAGGTCTTCCTTGACCAGAGACCAGAGCAAGAGATAGCCGACGGGTTCGGTGGCTTCGAAATGGGCGAAGGCTTCTTCGGCAGCCGCAGCCAGCCAGGCGTCGATGTCGGAGGAGGTCACCTGGTCCACAGCAACCGTGCCTGCAGTGAGT
>Ga0209577_10006040_pt1 | contig 11222 bp, 14 predicted proteins | sample GraSoiAngelo_109_FD_185874 | JGI IMG/M metagenome (GOLD analysis project Ga0209577, IMG submission 185874) | Grasslands soil microbial communities from the Angelo Coastal Reserve, California, USA - 14_0903_12_20cm (SPAdes) (version 2) | ecosystem: Environmental > Terrestrial > Soil > Grasslands... | reverse complement strand
ATGGAGACGATATGGGGATCAATTTTTTAGCTACTGATTTCTCTGTGCTATACTACCTCCATGAACATACGCATACGCTACTTTGCCTCGTTCCGCGAGACCGTGGAAAAAAACGAGGAAACGCTCCCATTAAGCGATGGGGCCAGAGTCTCCGCATTGCGCGAACTCTTGCTCGAACGCTATCCACGTTTGCAAGGAGCCATGGAACGCTCTGTTTGCGCTGTCAATCACCGCTATGTAGGGGTAGAGACGGTATTGCATGAGGGAGATGAGGTGGTGTTTATTCCGCCTGTGGGTGGAGGGGCTTTCTTCACCCCTATCGTGTAGCTCTTGCCTTCGCCACGCGTTCGCCAACTGAAACAAAGAGGGTACGCAACCAGGGAAAGCGAGGGGAGAGAACCGAGAGATGGTAGACACAACCGCAATTTTGAAAACCGTTGCACACCGGCCATGGCCCCTACCTGATCGACCCTGGGTGATGACACAGACCTGGCATGAACTGCTCTTCGCTCATTGGCCGATCACGCCTGGCGCCTTGCGCCCGCTTGTTCCATCGATACTGCCCCTGGATACTTATGAGGGACAGTGCTGGGTAGGTATAGTGCCTTTCCATATGAGTAACGTCCGTCCTCGCTGGGTACCCCCGCTCCCGAAACTGTCGAGATTTGTAGAGCTAAACGTGCGCACTTACGTGACCTTGCACGGAATCTCTGGTGTCTACTTCTTCAGCCTGGACGCCAGCAATCCCATCGCCGTGGCGCTCGCGCGTACGCTCTTTCACCTGCCCTATTTCAACGCTTTGATGAGCACCGAGCGACTGGATGATACCATTTACTATTCCAGTCGTCGCACTCACCGGGGCGCGCCCCCCGCGGAATTCAAAGCGACCTATCGTCCCATAACACCGATTGCTTTCGCCCGGCAGGGTTCGCTTGAGTGGTGGCTCACGGAACGTTATTGCCTCTACTCCGTCGTAGACAATCAAAGAGTGTATCGCGCTGATATTCATCATGTACAATGGCAGCTCCAGCTTGCTGAACTGAATGCGACATGCAATACAATGGCAGCCTTTCATGGCATCCATTTGCCCGATACGCCTCCACTGCTGCATTACACGCAAAGGCAAGAAGTGCTCATCTGGTCCCCCCTGCGGGTAAAATAGGCAAGGCTCGTTGTCATCGGGATGTGCATACGTTATACTTTGTGTATCATGATAGAATTCGGAAAACCCGCTAGAAAGGCCATCTATGGAACCGCTGATTATAATTACTCACGAGCCGCTTGACCGGGACGCGCTGGTGGCGGCGGTCTCACATCCGAGCGTAGGAGGAATTGTAGTGTTTGAGGGGGTGGTGCGCGATTCGGCGCGAGGGAAGCAGGTACGGTACCTGGAGTATGACGTGTATCCTGAGATGGCCGTACAGCAAATACGCGCGATTGTGGCCGAGGCGGAGCAGCGCTGGGGAGTCGAGCGGGTTGCGGTTGCGCATAGGATTGGACGCCTGGAGATTGGTGAGGCCAGTGTGATTGTGGTTGTAGCAACGCCGCACCGCGCGGAAGCCTTCGATGCCTGCCGCTACATTATCGATACGCTGAAAACGACGGTGCCCATCTGGAAGAAAGAAGTCGCTACGGATGGAGAGGAATGGGTCGAGGGATAAGCTGTATCTGAGAACGACCTGAAAAACGTGACTATTTCCAGAATAGAAAATGCCCAAAGGGTTACGCCAGGGCTTTTCTATATGGTATAGTTGTAGAAAGTAGTCATTGTTTTTCCCGGAGAAACGCATTATCTAGCCCTAGGGATGATCATAGGCTTTCTCCCGGAGGTCTTGATGAACTTATTCGAAAAGCAATCTCGGCTCAACCAACTCTTCACGCAAAGTCCCGTTAATGCTGCCTACCTGGCTGGTTCTCTCTCGACACGCACCTCGTTTGGACACCTCACCGACGTTGATATTGCCATTCTGCTCATGGAGCAGATCAAGTCAGACCAGTTTCTTGACTACCAGCTCTACTTCTTCAGCGAGTTAGCGAAACGGCTGGAGTCGGACAATATCGATGTGATGATCTTAAATCAGGCGTCGCTGCTGCTCAAGTTGCAGGTGATTAAATATGGGCAAATCCTTTTCAGCCGCGATGAGAAGCTGCGCGTCTCATTTGAGACGAAGGCGGTGATGGATTACCTGGATTTCAAGAAGTTTGACGAAATCCAGAACCAGGCGCTCAGTCGCCGCCTGTATGGGCAGATATTGCCCGTTGATAAGGACTTGTTGCAGCGCCACCTGAAACAGTTACGTGAGGCCGTGGTGATCCTGCACGATCTGGGCAAGACTGCACGCGAGGAGTTTACGACGGACTACCGCGTTTACGGCCTGGCTGAGCGTTACCTGCAAATCGCGATCGAGGCGTGCCTGCACGTCTGCGGCATCCTGGTGGCCTCGCTTGGGCTGCGTCGGCCTGAAGGCTATCATGAACTGCTCAGTATCGTTGCGGCACAACATATTATTCCGCAAGCATTAGCCTACAGATTGGAGGTGCTAACCAATCTGCGTGACGCGCTGGTGCATGACACGGATACGCTGAACCGCGATCTCCTGTATGATCATATTCAGCAGCGCCTGGGAGATTTTGAGGCGTTTGTTACGACGGTCGAAGAGAGACAACAGAGTTAGCAGCAATAGGGCGCGAGTACCGCGCCCTACCACTTTTTATGCCTCGGCCACGCGCAGGGCGTTAGCTTGTTCCATTGCGGCAGCAGCATCTTCTGGGCGACCCATTTCCTCGTAGATCTGAGCAAGCGTCTCATAGGCGAGCACCATGGAGGGGTCCAAAGCGATAGCCTGGCGGGCCATTTCAAGCGCTTCCTCGTACCGCTTGACTTCGCGCAGAGTATCGGCAAAGTCGTTGTAGTAGTCCGCGTTCAGCGGATCGCTTTCGATAGCGTTTTCGTAGTTTGCGATGGCCTCGTCGTAACGGCCAAGCGCGTCATAGGCGGTGGCCAGCTGGTAGTAGCCTTCTGGATCGTTCTCGAACTGCTCCAGCAGCGTCTGGCATGTCGCTATGGCTTCATCGTAGCGTTCCATACTATTATAGGCATCTGCGAGTCCGGCGTAGGCAGCGGCGAGGTCATCGGGGTCCAGTTCGTTGCGCATACCGATAATTTCCTGGTAGGCGCGCACCGCTTCTTCATAACGTTCAGCTTCAAGGTAGGCTTCTGCAAGACTGAACCGAGCCGCGAAATGAGTGGGGTTCACCTGCACCGCCTGCTCGAATGCTGCAATGCCTTCATCAGTGTTACCCTGAGTCAGCCGCCAGGTACCCAGGTGTTCCCAGGCTTCCGCGTCATCTGGCGCGATGGTGACGATACGGGCGTAGATTTCAGCTGCCTGGTCAGGCTCACCAATAGCCTCGTAGACGGCGGCCATGCTGTCATAGCCAATGCGCTTTTCAGGATCAAGCCCGATCATTTGATTGGCGACCGATAGTGCTTCATCGTACTTCCGCATATCAATATAGAGGTTCACCAGTTCGGCATATCGAGAAGTATCCCCAGGATCTTCGTCTACATGCTTCTCCTGATCCATGATGCGGCGCAATTGCTGGTTGACACGCTCGCGTACGTCGGCCAGGTTATCGGCGGCGATGGTATTCTCAGGATTGAGAATGAGCGCCTGTCGATAGTTCTGAATGGCATCCTGGTAGAGAAATTGTGCTCTATAGGCATCGCCGACGCTGAGATAGAGCATATCATTGTCGGGGGCAAAATCGATGGCTTCCAGGAAGGTCTCCAGTGATTCTTCTTGCATACCCAGTTCACCATAGAGATTGCCCAGGTTGATATAGGCATCAATCAATCCGGGATCAATGTCGATTGCGCGCCGGTAGCTTACAATGGCTCTCTCAGATTCGCCAAGATATTGCAGGGCAAGGGCCAGATTGTAACGAGCGCGCCCATCGGAGGGATTGACCTCCACGGCATTTTCAAAGGCTTCTGCCGCGGCCTCGTAATCGCCCTGCTCGGCAGCAGCATTGCCCTTGTCAGTCCATTCCTGCGCTTCAAGCGCCGGGGTTTCACTTTGGTTAGCGGTACCATTTTCCTGCTTATTGTTTGCGTCATCCATACCTTGTACTTCTCTCCTCTATGTTCTCTCTGTCTTGTTTGCATATGGCCAATTGGTCAAGGGGTAGTATAGCATGTTCGGCCTGCTGCTACTAGCCCTATTATCTTGCAACGCGCAAGGTGAGTTGGAAGTCGAAGCGCCCACCGGGAAAGATGGTTTCAGTAAATGCGACTGGCGAACCGGTAGGGTCGAAGGTGGTCGAGGTGAGATGTATGACGGCCTCACCAACCTGCATCTGTAAGAGTTCTGCTTCACGGGTGGACGCCTGGCCTGCATTGATGTTCTGCTCGGCGATAGAGGGAACCAGGCCTTCGGTCGCCATCAGTTGGTAGAGCGAACCTTCCGCGACTTCTTTCGCGCGCTGGTAAACGCCGCTGGCGCGTGGGTAGGGCAGGTAATCCACTTCATAGGCGATGGGAAGACCATCGGCGCTGCGCAGTCGCTCCAGGCGTATCGCCTGTTCCTCGTCCGCCAGGCTTAATTGGCGACGCACGCTCTCAGAGCCGCGCACCAGTTCACTGAGGAGCAAGAGGCCACCCGGGCGCTTACCCCGCCTTGTAAGTTCAGCGCTGAGGCTGGTCAGTTCGCTCACGGTCTGCTGCACACGTGGCTCGCAGACAAATGTGCCCTTGCCATGCTGCCGGTATAATAGGCCCTCGTTGACGAGTTCCGTGAGAGCTTGGCGTACGGTTGCGCGGCTGACATGATAGCGCGCGACCAGTTCCGGTTCCGATGGAATGGCTGTGTGCGGGGCCAGATGACCGGCCTGTATCTGCTGGCGTAGCACTTCTTTCAGCTGGTAGTAAAGCGGTAACGGATTGGACCGTTCAAGTATTGGCATATACGGTTCCCCTTATGTCCAGACAACCACGTCAAAAAATTAGAGCACTTAAGGTTGCTGCGAAGAATATACCACAAAGGGAAGACGGCGTCGAGAGGGTTGGTATGAGGGTTTATGCATTTCGCGTGCCATATCACGAAGACATAACGAAATTAATTCCTTCGCGATATGGCGACGCAATAAAAAATGAGAAGGACGCGATCAATCGCGTCCTACACATTTGGATTTCTTCAATTAGACGGTGCTAGATTTGGCGACCGCGCGCTCGATGCTGCGCTTCAGACCGACAGGGTCCGCGCCAAGTACGCGATCAAACTCTTTGCCATCTTTGAAGATGATCATCGTTGGAATGGCCTGGATGCCATAGCTATTTGGAGTGCGCTCGTGCTGGTCAATGTCCATTTTGGCGAAAGCTATCTTGCCATTATACTCGTCGCTGAGCTTCTCATAGACGGGGGCAATCGCGCGACACGGAGGACACCAGGTAGCCCAGAAGTCAACTATGACCGGTTTGTCAGATTTGAGTACCTTTGCTTCGAAATCTGTATCTCCAACATGGAACAGGTTGGCATGATCTACCATATTACTGCTATCTCACTTTCATGTACTGTATGTATATACAGGTAACTGATCTTCTAACCAGTTAAACACGGCGGGCTCCATTTTTATTCCTGCCGCTCCCGTTGTTTATTATACTCAAAAGTACGATTCTCTGTCCATCCCTATCCATTAGCTGGTAATAAAATCGGGGCGCGTATGCCGCGCCCCGATAGTTTTCCGTATGTTATGCTTAATTACGGCGGTTACTACCCTGGAGTATGGTCAGGATTTCCAGGATGTAGATGAACAGGTTGAGCACGGTGATAAAGAGTGACACCGTCAAGCCGATGGCATTGGGCAGGGTATCAGCCATGTATTTGGCGCGCTGCACGTAGTACAGAATATACGCCGAGAAGATGCCGACGCCTGCGACACAGATCAAGAATACAAAAAACGTGCTGTGGAAAAAGATGCTGACCAGGCTTGCTACCAGGAGCAGAATTACGCCGAAGAAGAGCTTCCCACCCAGGCCGGAGAAATCGCGCTTGGTAGTCCAGGCATAAGCGGCCAGGCCAAGCGAGGTAACAGCCGTAATCAAGAAAGCCTCGGCCAGGATATAGCTGTAGCCAGCAGCCAGGTACAGCCCAATGAGCGGCGAGAGTGATAGACCTTCCAGGAAGGTGAAAAGGTAGAGCAGGAACAAATTGAGTCCCGGCTTATTAATAGCAAACATCAGGGCGAACAGCACGATAAAGCCGCCAATGGCGACGATCCAGTAAGTGTTATAGGTTAGATGAATGGCTAATCCGACTATACCGCCGATGAATGCAAACAGGAACGAAAAGGCCAGTAAGCCCATGACTTTACTCACCAGGCTGCCAGCCTGGGCATTTTCGGCTCCGTAGGGCATCGGCTGGTACTGATAGCGCGAGGCATGATAGCGCGAGGCAAAAGCTCCACGTCCACCACCAAATGGGCTATTATTTCTTGGATTAAACATAATGAACCTCGATAATGAATTTGAACACTTCTCATCAGGTGACCGAACTGACGGGAACGTCTACTACTTGTCTGTACTAGTATTACGAATGAGATGGGTTTCTGGTTATATAATAGCGATCAATTCCAACGAATTATTTCTTACGACGACTGCCTTTCGGCGGTTCAGATTCGACAGGAGGTTCTGAACTGACCTTTGCCTGGGCAGTTTCAGTGGTTTCAACGATGTTGGTGATATCACAACGCGGGTGATTATTGTCCGCGTGCCAGTAAAGTGTACTCCCGGCAGGTTTGAGCATGCGACCACCGCAGCGCGGGCAACGGCGAGGTTCGAGTTCCCCCTGACTCTGTGTCATGGTGATTCCCCCCTCAGAAACAGGTAGAGTTGTAACAATGACTACATGACGCTCCAGACGCCGCAAATCTCACAAAATGCGATACCTACTTCACCAAAGGTTTTACTCCGTGTATTCCAGCGATCATAGGCGATGGCGATGGAGCCACAATTCCAGCAGCGAGCGCGGCCACCAGCTTTCGTCTCATCAGCCAGGCGGCCCAGCAGCAGGTCGCGCGCCTCATCCGAGCCCGTATAGCCTGGATTATAGGCCAGGTGAAGCAGGTTGCCCAATGGCAAGGAGATTTCATGGGTTGGCGCCTGTACGGATGGCGACGGTGCAAAAGCAGCCGGAGGTGGAGCTGGCGGCTGAGGAGGACGTCGGAAAAGCTCACCGCGAGGGGTACGCCTGCCGCCTTCAATTGTGGGAGCAGGTGTATACTCCGGGCGTTCAGTGCGATCGCCGTTTGTCATTGACGGAGTTGTCGGCGCTGTCGGCGTCGCATTATCCAAACGATCTTGTGTTGGAGGAACCCGCTGGTCTCCCTCCATAGGCGTGGAAGAGGCCTGCTCCGCCGCAAGCGATGCCGCGGCCTGCTCGGTCTGATCCGCGAGATGGTTGTTATTTTCAGGCTGATCGGGTTGATTCGCGCGCCTGCGACGTGTTATTGGCATAGGAGGTTGCTCCCTAACAATGAGTGTAAGTACAGCTTTCGCTTAAGATTATATCACATCAGACGCGTCAGCTTATTTAAAGAAATCAGCGTTGATCTTGATGTACTGTTTCCATTCTTCTGGAGTAGCCGACTCTTCAAAGATGGCGGTAACAGGGCAGGCGGGCTCGCATGCGCCGCAGTCGATGCACTCGTCTGGATTGATGTACAATTGCTCAGCCGTGTCAAACTCTGGTTCGGTCTGTGTGGGATGGATGCAATCGACAGGGCAGACATCTACACAGGACGCATCTTTTACGCCGACACACGGCTGAGTAATAACATAGGTCATAGTTTAAATATCCTCCTCTTGGCCCGCTCAGTACAAGTTCAAAATAGAGCGGCTAAGTTCTTTTGAGTTAGCAGGGTTTGATTTCAGCCACGTTCAGTATAGTGGGTTATGCTGGCATTGTCAATTCTTTGGGGGAGTTGGAAATAGGCACATGAGCAGCTATGGTAAATTGCTGATTTTTAAACCTGAGAAAGCAACTTCCGCGTTCTTCTCTTCTACGATCAGGCCTACTCCACCAGACATGAGCGCAGAGGCGGATGTGTCAGTAACAGGTGGTCCAATCTTTACGTCATTGATGAAGAAGGTGAATGTATTGCCCCTGGCTTCGACGGTGACAGTATTACTTTGTCCCATAGCGGTTTTGAGCTTTGGTGCTGACCCATTCCCATTCTGCGGAGGAAGCGAATATTTAGTTCCATCTTTGCGTAAAAAATCGTATTGACCACCGCCGGATGCTGTAATCTCGAAGAGATAGTAGTGCGCTTGATCCTGGGCGGAGCGAAAGACGATCCCGTAATAATCGGCTCCATCCTGTGGGCTTGTTATCTCGCTCATCGTGACGGTGAGCCGGAAGTTTTTATACACATGGGAACCGTAGCCGTATAAGGCGATAGCGACGTTGTTCGGAGAATTATTCAAAATATGGTAGCGACCCTGCGAAAAGAAAAAGGTGCTACTTGTTGGCCATGCACCTTGATCGCCTGCCAGGTCATCCAGTGGGGGGACGGGACTGGACGGTGGTGCTACATGTGCAGGCGCAGTGGCAACGTCGTCCAGGACAACGGCGATGGTGATGGCGCCAATCAGAGCTATACTCAAAATCAAGAAGAGCATAGCAGTGCGTGTGAGACGTAGTGGGCGTTTGAGCAGCAGCTTAATCTGCACACGCGGTTTCATTGCTTCTTCGTCCCAATCACCATTGTCTCTCGCTTGCTTCTCAGCCCTGCGATTGGTATAGACGACCTGGTCAATATTGTCGGCGTCGGCAACAGCATCGGCGAAAGCGGAGCTGAAAGCGCCAGCGGTCTGATAACGGTCATCGGGCCATTTAGCAAGTGCTTTTCGAATCACCTCATCGATTTGCGGCGTCACATCGGCGCGCAGTAAGCCAAGCAGAGGAGGGGCTTCATGCACATGTAAAAGTGCCATCGCGATGGATGATTCGGCCTTAAACGGCGGACTGCCAGCCAGGAGAAAGAACAGTGTAACCGCCAGCGAATAGATATCCGAGCGCCCATCCAGGGGTTCTCCCAGCGCCTGCTCAGGGGAGATATAGTCGGGTGTGCCCATCAGGGTCTCTGGCGATTTCATGGATTGCTGGGCGGTTAAAGATACGCTGTCCATCAAACGCACGATACCAAAATCTGAAAGGACGACCTGCCCATCGTGATCGATCAAGATATTGGCGGGCTTGACATCACAATGCACGCAGCCACGCTTGTGGGCATAATCGAGCGCCTCGGCAATCTGTGAAATATACGACTGGGCCATGCGTAAGGACAACGGGCCATGCTTTTTCACGTAGTCGGAGAGTGTTCCACCGGGTATATAGGGCATGACAATATAGGGTAAGCCCTCGTGCTCGCCGTAGGAATAGATGGAGAGAATGTGAGGATGATCTAATTCGCTGGCCGCCTGTGCCTCGCGCAGGAAACGCCGGTAGAAGTTTTTCTGCATCTGCACATCCATGGTGGAACGCGGCAAAAACACTTTCACAGCAACTTTCTGGTCTGAGGTACGCGGTTGCGCCAGGAATACCGCGCTTGTGCCGCCATACCCGATCAATTTTTCGAGCAGGCAGTCGCCAATCTCTTTCCCAATAAGGTGCTGTCCCCTGGTTGTAGACACACAAAGCTCCTCTCATGCTCCCCCATTCGAGAGCTAGCAACTGGGATGCCTGAGATACCATGAAACGCGCTAGCACAGCAAAAGCTGCTTTGATTGTATCAAGTAAAGTGGATGAGTGTCAATATTTTTGGGATGATTGTTGGAGGATGGAATAATGAGCGATTCTTCTGGATGTAGAGACACGACAATGAAGATGAACAAATTAATGTGGGATCAAAATGTAGGGACGCGATTGATCGCGTCCACGCCTCAGGCCAATGCTCGCCTGGGGATACGACAAACCGCATCCACGCCTCAGGCCAATGCTCGCCTGGATGGACGCGATTGATCGCATCCCTACACCCACATTCGTGATTAGATGGTGAATTCGCCGTCACGCATGATGAGGCGGCCATCTACTTCAATGGTGCATTTGCTTGGAATGACATCGACATGGATTTTTGCATGCCAGTCAGCACCCGTAAATTCGGGATAAGGGTTGCCGAAGGCGACGTGCAGCCCAGGCATCTTTTCATCCTGCAGGAGGTTGCCTACCAACCGCTTGAGGCTGGTGAGCGTGCCAATGGCAAATTCGCCCGCGCGGTTGCCGTTGGGTGTGGAGAAGAGGTAGTCGCGCACCTCTTTCGTCAGATCCGCGTTCTCGCCGGTGACATCGGTGACATAGCCATCTTTGACGGTGATGGTGATGGGTTGTGCGAGTACGCCGTATTTCGCTGAGAAGAAGTCGCCCAGGACATCACAGACCAGCACGCCGTCCACGCTGGCGGGCGCGGTAAAGACCTCGCCTTCGGGCAGATTGCCCCATTTGCCGGACTCATTATAGCGCCCGTGGCAGGGAATCCATTTCCAATCCTTATTGAAGGTGGCGGTCACGTCGCTGCCCTTGGCTGAGGTGACATGGATGGTTTTGGCATTGCGCACCAGATCGTAAACCTGGTTGGTGAGGCTAAACACCTCGTCATAATCGGCGCACATACCCTCAGCCATAACTTCATCATCAATGCCGATCATATGACCATGGCGCACGTGCAGCTCATTCGCCAGGAATGGCAGCAAAGGAAGGCGGAAGGTGATTTCTCCCGGCTTGGCAGTGGCGATATAAAAGCTGACCGTTGGTCGAGCGTTGATAATATCCTGGCGCAATTCCTCTGAAAAGACGGTCAATGGCCGCTCGCCGTAGTGCTCCAGGAAGCGCACGCTTACATCGGCGTGCCTGTCCAAAGCTGCCATAGCGACGCGGCGCGCAATGGTCTCGCGCTCGAAATCGGTGAGAATAAAGACCCGGTCGGAGGCACTGACGCCCATGCAGCGCACGGCATTTTCCGCGCCCAACTGCAAGCGGTCTTCAAACGACATGCTGGAGAGATCCAGCTCCTTCCCGCTGGAAAGGATACTACTTAATTTTCCGGTCATACACTTACTCCTCAATAGGGTATCACTTTTGATAATAGATGAGATTAGATCTCGCCAGTACCCTGCCCTTGCTACATCGATATCAACAATAACGCATTTTCACGATAATCGTAACTGC
>Ga0209577_10006039_pt1 | contig 11224 bp, 11 predicted proteins | sample GraSoiAngelo_109_FD_185874 | JGI IMG/M metagenome (GOLD analysis project Ga0209577, IMG submission 185874) | Grasslands soil microbial communities from the Angelo Coastal Reserve, California, USA - 14_0903_12_20cm (SPAdes) (version 2) | ecosystem: Environmental > Terrestrial > Soil > Grasslands... | reverse complement strand
GGTGAAGCCGTAGCCGCCATGCACTTGGATCGCCTCGCTGGTGACGCGCAAGGCCATCTCGTTGCAATAGGTCTTGGCGACCGCGGCCAAGAGCGGGTCGGGGAACGGGTCGGCGCTGGCGCAGGCGCGGTAGAGCATGCTGCGGCCGACCTCGATGTCCTTGTACATCTCGGCGATTTTCCAACGCATGCCTTGGAACTCGCCGATCGCGCGGCCGAATGCTCGGCGTTCGTTGGCGTAGCGCACCGCTTCTTCGAGCGCCCCCTCGGCGAGGCCCAGCGAGATGCTCGGGTTGAGGCAGCGCTGCGTATTGAAGGCCGTGAGCAACTTGCGAAACCCGTCCTCGTGCAGAACCAGATTCTCGGGCGGCAGAATGCAATCCTCGAAGCGGATCTCGTGCAAGTTCTCGCCGCCCATCGTGTGATACGTGCCGGTCACCGAAAAGCCCGGGGTGCCGCGCTCGACGAGCACGCAGCCGATCCCCTCGCGGCCGGGCCGGCGGTCAACCCGGGTGAAGACGACAAACATTTGCGCTTCGTCGGCGCGGCTGATCAGGGTCTTGACGCCATTGAGCTTGAGGGCGTTGCCGCCGGTCTCGACATTGGTCTTGTAATTGGCGACGTCGGTGCCGGCATCGGGCTCGGTCATGCAGATCGCCAGGATCGCGTCGCCGCTGCACACCGCCGGCAGGATGCGCGCCTTGATCTCCTGCGGCGCGTAGGTCGCGATGATGCGGGTCTGCACGCCAACCTCGCCGAGCACCGCCATGGCCGTCACGTAGCAGGTCTTGGCGATCTCCTCGAGAACGAGCGCGGTGTCGAAGACCGGCAATCCGAGACCGCCATATTCCTCCGGCACCGCCATCCCGAGGACGCCCAATTCGGCGAGGGCGCGCATGTTTTCCCACGGAAAGGTGCCGTCCATGCAACGCAGTGCGTGTGGGCGGAATTCGCGCTGCGCCAGGTCGCGGACAGTCTGCACGAAGCGGCGCTGCTCGTCCGATAGGCTCACAAACATGCCATTGCTCCCGCTCAAAGATCGAGGACACCGATATTAGCGGCGATCACGGGCCCGCGCTCAAATGCTTTTTATTGATTGGGGTGTCGCAGTCCAAGCGCTAAGAACATAAAGTTAGATATATCCTATACCGACCAGATCTCACGACTTCATAAAATGTTAATGCAATTTTAAGAGAAAGATCTTCCCCGATGCTTTTTTGATCTGAGTTTTTGACGGGTTTCTGACGTTCGGGCGAGCAAGTTAAGAAGGCGTTAACCAACTGATCCGGTGGCGCCGCGACATTGGAAAATCGGGTCGCTCACAATGCCTGGTCTCGTCCCCGAAATCCTCGATGCCCTCTATTCGGTTGCCGCCGCCGCCTCGCCGGTGCTCGGCCTTCTGGTGGGACTTCTCGTCGTCCGGCTTCGATATGAGCGCATCAGGCGCGCGGCCATCGAGCTGGAGCTGAGGGAGCGCGAGAGCCGGTATCGGGCGATCTTCGAGACCGCGGTCGACGCGATCATCGTCAGCGACCAGCACGGCATCATCCAGGAATTCAGCCGGGCGGCCGAAGCAATGACCGGTTACCGGGCGGCGGAATTGATCGGCCAGAATATGCGGGTGCTGCTGCCCCCGGCGATGCGGCAGGAACCCGAGCGTAATACCGCGCGCTATTTGTGGACGGTCCGGGAGCTCGAAGTCTGCCGCAGAGACGGGTCGGTTTTTCCGGCGCATCTGTCGATCGCCGAATGGTGGGCCGGCGGACACCGGCACTTTACCGGCATCCTGCGCGACCTCTCCGCTCAGCACCGGGAGCAAGCCGAGCGGACCAAGCTGGAGGCGCAGCTCCACCAGGCTCAGAAAATGGAGGCCATCGGAAATCTGACCGGCGGCATGGCGCATGACTTCAACAACATGCTCGGCGTCATCATCGGCAATATCGACCTGCTGCGCGACCTGAAAGGGGATGATCCCGATATCGACGAGCTGGCGCACGAGGCGCTCGACGCAGCATTTCGCGGGGCCGATCTGACGCGTCGCCTGCTCGCCTTCGCCCGGCAGCAGCCGCTCCGGCCGCAGCATGTCGACGTCAACGAACTGGTCTCCGGGATCACTCGGCTGCTGCGCCGAACCATCGGCGAGGACATCGAAATATCGCTCGATCTCGCCGCTGAGCTGGGCCCGGTCGTCGTCGACCCGGCACAGCTCGAGGCGAGCCTCACCAATCTGGCCACCAATGCCCGCGATGCGATGCCCGAAGGCGGGCGTCTTATGATCGTGACTGCCAATCGCACGCTCGACACGGATTATGCCGCGCAGCACGCCGAGGTCGTGGCGGGCGGCTATGTCATGCTCGAAGTCAGCGATACCGGGTGCGGCATGACCCCGGAGGTCATGCATCGAATTTTCGAGCCGTTCTTCACGACCAAGAGCCGGGACAAGGGCACCGGCCTCGGGCTCAGCATGGTCTTTGGCTTCATCAAGCAATCGGGCGGTCATATCGGCGTCTACAGCGAGCCCGGAATTGGCACGACGTTCCGGCTCTTCCTGCCGCACGTGGCCGCGGATGTGGTGATCGTCGAGGAGAGCGCTTCAACTCCGCTAGTCCAGGGCAGAGGCGAGTCGGTTTTGGTGGTCGAAGACAACGAGGCGTTGCGCCGCATCGTTACGCGCCAGCTCGGCGAGCTCGGCTACCGGGTACTCGCAGCGGGGAATGCGGCGGCAGGTCTCGAATTGCTGGATCGGCAGAGCATCGATCTGCTCCTGACCGACATCGTGATGCCAGGCGGCATCAACGGCCGCGAGTTGGCACATCGGGCCCGTCAGCGCTGGCCGGAAATCAAGATCGTCTTTACTTCGGGGTTCTCGGAAGCGCGGCTGAACGGAGATGGGGGTCCGCTGGCCGCCTGCGCGCCGCTCCTCAGCAAGCCCTATCGCAAGGAAGACCTGGCGAGCGCGGCACGCGAAGCGCTTGACCGGGTCGCGTAACCACCGCAAGAGTTATCGCATGAGTGGTCCAAACGGGCCTGATATCGCCGCTGTCTACCAGTTGCTGACGCAAGTCGCCCGCACGGTGACCGGCCATGACTGCAAGCTCGACGATCTCTCCGCCGAGGTCGCCGAGCTGCGCGGGACGGTGGGTGGACTGAATGGAGTTGTAGCCGGGCTGAGCGAGATCGTCGCCGGCCACGACCGCAAGCTCGATGATCTCGCCGCCGGCCTCGCTTCGCTCCGCGACGCCCTTACCCACTATCATTCAACCGTGCTCGGACACGGCATTCTGATCAGCGAGCTCGACGAGCGGGTTCGCCGCATCGAGAGGCATCTGAGGCTCGAGCCCGCCTGCGAATGAAGCGCCGGGCGGCCACCCTCAAATCAGTCCGAGGTCGCGCAAACTGCTGTGGTCGCCGCGGCCGATGATCAAGTGGTCGTGCACGGTCACGCCGAGCGGGGCGGCGGCCCTGACGATGTCCTTGGTCACCGCAATGTCCGCCTTCGAGGGGGTAGGATCGCCCGAGGGGTGGTTGTGTACCAGGATCAAGGCGGACGCCCCGAGCTCGAGCGCGCGTTTGACGACTTCGCGAGTATAAACCGGCGTGTGATCGACCGTCCCGCGCTGCTGCCGCTCGTGCTTGATCAATGCATTCTTGCGATCCAGGAAGAGTATGTGGAATTCCTCAACTTTGCTGTGGGCAATTTGCGCACTGCAATAGTCGACCAATATGTCGCGAGATGCGACCAGCGGGCGGCTATGCAATTCTGCCCGCATAAACCGAAGCGCCATCTCGCGAACCAATCTGACCCCGGCAATTGCGGACATGCTTAGACCCGCGGCCGCCAGCGCCTCGGGTTCGGCGCTCAACACCTCTGCAAGACTGCCAAATCTATCGAGAAGCTCTTCGGCCAGTGCTTCGGCGTCAGCTCTCGGGTTGTTGGTGAAGAGCATGACCTCGACAAGTTCGTGGTCCAACAGGTTCTCCGCGCCCGCGAGGATCAAAAATTGACGCAACCTGTCCCTCCGACTCAAAGTGCGCGATATGTTTCGGGTAAGTGTAGCGAGGCGCCAAAGCTCTTTTCCGGGCTTCGCTTCAACTAGGTTCCGCTCCAACATCGCGAACGTCAGGCTTCTGCTGCCAGCTAAATGAGTGTCCTTGCATAGCGCGCGACCGGTTAAGAGCTGGCGAATAAAAGTCCAGGGTAGGTAATTGACGAGACTGGCGGTGCCGACAGGCCGCGTTCTCGCTCCGGGTCAAATCAGCCCGAGGTCGCGCAGGCTGCTGTGGCGGCCGTGGCCGATGATCAAATGGTCGTGCACGGTGACGCCGAGCGGTGCGGCGGCCTTGACGATATCTTTGGTCACCGCGATGTCCGCCTTCGAGGGGGTCGGGTCGCCCGAGGGATGGTTGTGCACCAGGATCAAGGCCGACGCCTGCAGCTCGAGCGCGCGCTTGACGACCTCGCGGGTATAGACCGGCGTATGGTCGACCGTACCGCGCTGCTGCCGTTCGTGCCTGATCAGCACGTTCTTGCGGTCGAGAAACAGGATGTGGAACTCCTCGACCTTGCCATGGGCGATATGCGCGGTGCAGTAATCGATCAGCTTGTCCCACGAGTTGACCACCGGCCGCTCGTGCAGTTCCGAGCGCATCAGACGCAACGCCGCCTCGCGCGCCGCTTTGAGCGCAGCAACGCCGGCGAGGCCGAGGCCGGCGGCGGTGAGCGCATCGGGGTCGGCGCTGAGCAATTCTGCAAAGCCGCCGAAACGCTCCAGCAGATTCTTGGCCAGCGGCTTGACGTCGGCGCGCGCGTTACTCGCGAACAGGATGACCTCGAGCAGTTCGTAATCCGGCAGATTGTCCGCTCCGGCGTCGATCAGTCTCTGGCGCAGCCGCTCCCGGTGCCCATGATAATGCGGCGTACCGTCGGCCCCTTCGGCGAGACGCAACTGTCTGGGGCGCCGCTTGGCGTTCATCGCGTCGATCAGCGGGCCGGTCGAGGCCGGGCCCGCAATTCGGCGAGCATCGCGCCCGCCATGCGCGCCGGTTCGTCGGTGTCGTAGGCGCTGACGAAGCAGTCGACCCCGCGCTGCACGGCCGCCGCGGTCGGCAATTCCTCCCAATCGAGGATCAACGATTTCTGCAGGCGGATCGCATTGGGGCCGGCTGCGAGGATCGGGCGCGCGAGATCTTCGATTGCTCCGTCGAGGGCTTCGGGGGGCGCCACGACATCGACGAGCCCCCAGGCGAGGGCCTCGGCAGCCCCGATCGTCTCGCCGGTCAACAACAGCCGGCGCGCGCGGCCGTGGCCGATCAATTTCGGCAGCAGCGCCGCCTCGACGACCGAGGGGATGCCGATCCTGACCTCCGGCATGCCGAACAGGGCGCGCTCGCTGGTGACCCGCAGATCGCACGCGCAGGCGAGCTCGAGGCCGGCGCCGAGCGCGTAACCGTCGATCCGCGCGATGACCGGGACGGGCAGACGGCGGAACGCATCGCAACAACGATGCACCAATGTGATGAACTCGCGTGCGCTCTCCCGATCCAGCGCTACGATCTCGCCGATATCGGCGCCGCCGACAAACGCGCGCTCGCCGGCGCCGGTCAACACCACCAGCCGCAGCTGCGGGTCTGCGGCGAGCCCGCCGGCGGCTTCGATGATCTCGGCCATCAGCGCGCGATTGAGGCTGTTCAGCTTCGACGCATTGTTGATCGTCAGTCGCGCGAGACGGCCGCCTTCGGGCCGTTCCTCGTGCTGCACCATCACGCTCATCGCATGCCCCTGCCGCTGTCCGAGTGATATCCGCAAACGGTGGCCATAACCAAACAAAAGCGCCGGCTAGCGCTGGAGCTTTTGTCGCCCCTCGTGCATAGTGACGCCGCATTGACGGAGGCGAGCATGGACGTCGTTGAGGATCTCGCGGAGCTGCGCGAGATTTATGGACCGCCGGGCGAGCGATCGGTGAAGAAACAGCTGAGCCGGTTCGACAAGCACTGCCGCGCATTTATCGCGCGCTCGCCGTTTCTCGTCATGGCCTCTTCGGATCCGTCGGGGCGCTGCGACGCATCGCCAAAGGGCGATGCACCCGGTTTTGTCCAGGTGCTCGACGACGAGACGCTGCTGATCCCCGACCGGCTGGGCAACAATCGGGTCGACACGATCGGCAACCTGCTGGAGCGGCCCGGCGTCGGATTGATCTTTTTTGTGCCGGGGCTCAACGAGACTCTGCGCGTCAACGGCCGGGCGCGCATCACGACCGATCCCGCTTTGCTCGAACCTCTCGCGGTCAACGGCAAGGTGCCGCGCAGCGGCATTTTGGTCGCGGCCGAGGAAATCTACTTCCACTGCGGCAAGGCGCTGATCCGCTCCGATTTATGGAACCCCGAAAAGCAGCTCCGCAAATCCGAATTCCCCTCTCTCGGCCGCATCCTCGCCGATCAGATCGGCGGCATGTCGGTCGAGGAGGCGGAGCGGACTACGGCAGAGAGCTACAGGACCCGGCTTTACTGAGCGAGACTAAGCCGTCGCCTCTTGCGGCACGAGCTTGATATAGAGCTCGTGCAGCAGCGGCTTTGTCGCCGCAAGGTTCTCGCTGATTGCCGAGCCGGCGACCGGCGTCAGCGATACCGCCTTGTGCTTCTTGATCGTCTGCTCGGCGAAAAAGCCCCAGCGGATCAAGTTGCCGACGCGCTCCTTGATCGCGAGATGTCCGAGCCGCAAAGCGTCCCACATCCTGCTGTTGATCTCGTCGATGACGAGAGCCGGCGCGTCTGGACGACCGCCGCCAAATGGGCTCGCCGACCACAGAAGCATTACTATGGCCCAATACTGGTATGTGACCAGATGGTCCATCGCATCGTTGGCATAGGCCGGGGTCAGCCCCTTATTCCTGATTACAAGCTCGCAGGTCTCCCGCCATTTCTGCTCATAGGAATTGAAAAAACCAAAAATCGCGGAAATCGCGGCCCGGTCGCAATCGAACCGAGGCGAGCGCAAGCTCTCGCGGTCTCCGAAAGCTTTGCAAAGCGCTTCGATCGTCTCACGGCAATGGCGGTCGAAGCCCTCGTGCAATTTATCGGTGGCGGCGATCAGAGATGTGGGAGAAGCGGTGCAAGGCTGGCCCGACGCGTCCAGCACTCGGACGAAACCGTCGTTCTCGCAATCCCTTATCCGTTCGATACAGGTCCGGATATCGGTGCCGTACCAACCGTACAGCGTGCGATGGATCGAGCGGCACGAGACGCCTTCTTCCGGGCCGCACCTCGCCGAAAACATGACATGCCAGTGCGCACGCTTGTTCAAGCCGGGAAAATAAGTCTGCCAAATTTTATGGTACCCGCAGAGAAACCGCGCAACGACCTGTTCGGGGGCTTCGGCCTCGGCAACATCGGTGTTCATCGCAACCACCGCCTTCGGGTTTCTCCGAAAGGCTCAGTGTAGTCGGTTCGGCGGTGTCGGAAAAGGGAATCTTCCGGGAACTTGCTGGAGTTGGCCATCAGACATTTGTGACATAGTTCCGCAGCATTCCTGTCCGTAAGACGGACGTCGATCGACGGCTTGACCTCGATGCTTCGCGAGAAGAGGCTGCGTCGACGGACTTCGAGGGAGCTGGAAGATGAACCGGGCAGAACAGGCGCAGCAAGCGGAGCTGTTTCGCAACAAGCACCGCGGGCCGCGGTTGCTGCTGTTGCCGAATGCCTGGGACGCGATGAGCGCGCGGGTCTTTGTGGCCGCCGGTTTCGATGCGATCGCGACAACCAGTGGAGGCGTCGCGTGGTCGCTCGGTTACGCCGACGGCGAGCAGGCGCCATGGCGAGAGGTCGTCGCCGCGACGGCCCGTATCGTTCGGGTGGCGCGGATTCCGGTTACCGCCGACATCGGGTCGGGTCAATCTCGAGGACGGGACGCTGCACGGCCCGGTCCCGATCCGCAGCGCGGCGGATGCCGCCGACCGGGTCCGCGCTGCGCGGGAGGCGGCAAAGGCGGCTGGCGTGCCGATCGTCATCAATGGCAGGACCGATCTCAATCTGCGCAACATCGGCGATGAAGCCTCTCGCTTCGAGGAGACCGTCGAGCGCGGCCGGGCGTATCTGGCCGCCGGAGCGGATTGCGTCTATCCGATCGGCTTGCGCGATCCCGCGACGGTCGGGCGGCTGGTGAAGGCGCTCGGTGCGCCGATCAACATCAATGTGCGCGCCGGGTCGCCGAGCGTCGCGGAGCTCGAAGCGCTCGGCGTCGCCCGCGCCAGCACCGCCAGCCAACTCGCACTGATGGCGATGTCGATGACGCGGCAAGTCGCCGATGAGCTGCGCGCGACGGGTCGGTTCGACACATTGTCGCCGGCAATGGCGCAAGCCGATGCGCAGCGCCTGTTTACCGGGGTATCGTGAGCATGGCGCGCGTGCGCAACATTCCGTCGAGCGAGCTGCCATCCGATCTGGCTTCGATTTACGAGCGGTTCGCTGGTACATATGGGCCATTCCGCAATCAAGCCGCAGTGTTCGCTCATGTGCCGGCGGCGTTGCACCACCTGATGACGATGCTGCTCGAACTGCGTGAGGCCGCGACATTGCCGAAGCGCGTCCTCGAACTGGCAATCGTCACCGTCTCCAAGCTCAACGAGTGTGATTATTGCGTGGCGCACCACACCCCGTTCCTCGTTGTCGAGGGTGTCTCGCGCGCCGGCGTCGAACGGGTACTCGATTACCGCGACCACCCAGAATTCGACGAGAGGGACAAGCTTGCCGTCGAATACGCGATTGCCGCGTGGGAGCGGCCGAGCCGCATCCCCGACGCGCTGTTCGCCCGACTTAAAACGCATTTCAGCGAGGCCCAGCTGGTCGAGCTGACCTTGCGCATCACGCTCTGCGGTTTCTTCAATAAATTCAACGATGCACTCGGCATAGAGGAAGAACCCGAAGCCGTCCAGCGCCTCGCGGCAATCAGCGCTTCCGCAGAATAGCTAAGTGGCGGCCATCCGGCTTCAGCGCTGCGGTGAAGCTGAAGTCATTGTACCAGCCAAGGAATTCGAACCGTCCGCTGAGCTCTACAAGGGCTAAAAATTCCTGCGGGAAAAATATCTTGGCGGGAACCCGGCCATTGATGACCATGGCCTTTCCGTGGTCATCGACGGTGAAGGTCAGACACTCGTCATAGGTTTGCGCTATCGGATCGGTGAGCTCGGCGCGGTAGCGGGTGTGCACAGTCACTCCACCTTTCCGCCGGGTCCAGCTTCGCTTGTAATCGTGAAAAATCCGGAACCAGACAAAGCTGTCCAACAAATACAGTCCGCCCGACGTGAGCACAGCGGCCATGCGGTCGAGGTGATCGAGAAATTCGCCGTTGCATCGGACGTAGAGAGACCCGAGCAGCACATAGGCGAGGTGGAACGGGCCGAGATTGCGGTCTAGCTCGCGCATGTCGCCTAGGACAAACTTGGCCTCGATACCCAAGAGCCGCGCCTTTTCGCAGCCGAATTCGATCATCGCCGGGCTCAGGTCGAGCCCGCAATAGGCGTAGCCCCGCTTGTGCCATTCCTCCAGATAGGGCGCGGTGCCGGCGCCGAGCTCGAAAACCCGGTTAACTTTGACTTTCGAGAACCTGTCGATTGCGGCGTCGAAGAAATCGATCTCGCGCCCGGGATCGCTCGGGCCTAGGGCGATTGCGTAATACTGCGGATATTGGTAGGCCTCCATTGCGCCATTCAAGCCGCCTTGGTCAATCTTCCGCGGTCGTGCGGCGCGGAAAAATCCAGTTCTGGGCCGAGGGGGATGATGCCGTTGGGGTTGAGGTTGCGCATGCCGCCGTAATAGCCGAGCTTGATGCGCGGGATGTCGACGGTCTCGGCGACTCCCGGCATCTGATAGATGTCGCGCGTATAATTCGTCAGATTGTGATAATCGGCGAGCCGCCGCAGATTGCATTTGAAATGGCTGTAATAGACTGCGTCGAAGCGAACCAAAGTCGGGAACAGCCTCAGGTCGGCTTCGGTGAAACGGTCACCTACCAGGTAGCGCTGACGACCGAGGCGCTCTTCGAGGCTGTCGAGCGCCGCGAACAGTTTGCGGAAGCTTTGCTCGTAAGCCGCTTGGGTTCTGGCGAAGCCGCAGCGATAGACCCCATTGTTGATCGCATCGTAAACAAAAGCATTGGTCTCGTCGATTTCGCTGCGCAGCGCCGCCGGGTAAAGGTCGAGCGCCGTCTTGCCGAATTCATCGAATTCCGAGTTCAGCATTCGTATGATCTCGGACGATTCATTATTGACGATCGTGCGCGTCTCGCGGTCCCACAATACCGGGACAGTGGCGCGGCCGGTGAAGTCCGGGCGCGCAGCGCTGTATACCTGATGGACATGGAAAACGCCGTCGACCGGCCGTAGATCGTCGAAGCCGCGCGAATACGCCCAGCCCTGGCCCTTGGCGAGGTCCGACTGCAGGATCGGGATCGTGTCCTCGAGCCCCTTCAGCTTGCGCATCAGCACGGTGCGGTGCGCCCACGGGCAGGACGGCGCGGTGACCAGGTAGTAGCGGCCCGCCTCCGCCTTGAATCCGGACGACCCATCGCGAGTTACACGGTCGCGGAACTCCGATTCGAGCCGCACAAAGCTGCCGTCCGAACCTGTCGTCGACGGATCTTCGTCGTGCCAGACGCCGTTCACCAGCATGCCCATCGCCATTCTCCGCCGTTGCGCCTCGTCACGCATAGATGATCGACAGCTGGCGAGGCCTCAACTCCTTTCGATCGTGTGCGGCCTGCGCTTGACCGCAAATGGTTTGCCGAGATACCTAAACCTGACCTGACCGCCGGGGTCGCAATTGATTCGGGTTGCGCCGAAATTGTCAAACCCACCGCCCATCCTGGCCGGTAAGGACTATGCCGCGCCTTCGGTTTTCGAGCCGGAAAATTTGCTGCGGGAGGCGCGGCGGCAGAAGGGCTTGCCGATAACGACGGTGCCGGAAGTTTGTCTGCTCGACCCGGACGGCGATATCGTCCGGGCGCTCGCCAAAAGCGGCCGGAGCCATCGGTCCGCGCCCTGGGCGTGTTATCACACCGACCTCTACGAATTCGACCACGGGGACGAACATTTCGGCATTATCGGCTGCGCCGTGGGCGCCTCCTTTGCCGTGTTGCTGGCAGAGCAGCTGTTTGCCTCCGGCTGCCGGTTGCTGATCAGCATGACTTCGGCCGGGCAGATCGTCGAGCAGGGGTCGCCACCCTATTTCATTCT
>Ga0209577_10006037_pt1 | contig 11225 bp, 12 predicted proteins | sample GraSoiAngelo_109_FD_185874 | JGI IMG/M metagenome (GOLD analysis project Ga0209577, IMG submission 185874) | Grasslands soil microbial communities from the Angelo Coastal Reserve, California, USA - 14_0903_12_20cm (SPAdes) (version 2) | ecosystem: Environmental > Terrestrial > Soil > Grasslands... | reverse complement strand
CCGACCTACGCGACCTGCCGGCCGACCAGACCTACCCGACCCACCTGACCTCCCTGACCTACCCGACCCACCCGACCTGCCCGACCAATCAGAAATCGTACCGCACGTTGAACTGCGCGGTCCGCGACGGGCCGCCGTTCCGGATCGATCGCACGATCAGGAAGTTTGCGGCATCGCGGATGTCGGCGGCGCCGTTGGTCGCCGGGTTGTTGAAGTTGGCGCGGTTCGTCAGGTTGAAGATATCGACGTACGCCATCACGCGGCGGTTGCCGCCGCCGGGCAGCTTGAACCGGTACGCAGTGCGCATGCTGAGAATCGAGAAGTCGGGGCCGCGTGCGCCGTTGAAGTCGCGATCGCTGGTCGAGAACCTGAACTCGCCGTTCTGCGAGCCCGCGTCGAACACGTGGAGCGGAAGGTAGTACACGCTCGCGCCGAACTTCACGTCGTGATCGCCTTTCCTGCCGGGCAGGAACCACGAAAACGTGTCGTCGGCCTGATAGGCCGGATCCATACGCCGGTTCGCGCGCGTCGCGATGCGATCCTCGAAGGTTTGGTGCACGAGCAGCGACCCGAGCGCCGCCTGGTCGCCCTTCTGGAAGTAGCCGGGGTTCCCGAAGAACACGTCCTCGTGCGTGTACGAGAACTTCAGCACGTTCACGCGCGTATTCGCGATGACCGAGTTCAGCGTGCCGATCATCGTCCAGTCGGTGTCCTGCTCTTCATCGGCTCTCGACCGCGTGTAGTTGGGGTCTTCGCGTCGCGGGTTGCGCACGACTCGTCGATCGATGCCGTCGACGACCGCAACGAGCGGCTCGTCGCGAGTCGAGGGTAAAAATATTCGAATTCGAATAGTCCGAAACCGGACATAACCTTACAACATTTTCCCTCCAGCACGTCCCGCCGTTCAGAGCGGAATATTCCCGTGCTTCTTCGGGGGGTTCTTGTCGCGTTTGCTGTCCAGGTTCTTGAGCGCGGTAATCAGCTTCCGGCGGGTCTCGCGCGGCTGGATCACTTCGTCGATGAAGCCGCGGCCCGCCGCGATGTAGGGGTTGGCGAATTTGGCGCGGAACTCGGCAACCTTCTCCCCGCGGACGGCCGCGGCGTCGGCCGCGGCGTCGAGCTCGCGCTTGTAAAGAATGTTGACCGCGCCTTCAGGCCCCATCACCGCGAGCTCCGCCGTCGGCCACGCATAATTGAAGTCGGTTCGAATGTGCTTGCTCGACATCACGCAGTACGCGCCGCCGTAGGCTTTGCGCGTGATGATCGTCACCTTCGGCACCGTCGCCTCGGCGAACGCGAACAGCAGCTTCGCGCCGTGCCTGATGATGCCGCCGTACTCCTGCACCGTGCCCGGCAGGAACCCGGGCACGTCCTCGAACGTGACGAGCGGAATGTTGAACGCGTCGCAGAAGCGCACGAACCGCGCGCCTTTTACCGACGCGTTGATGTCGAGCGTCCCCGCGAGCACCGCCGGCTGGTTCGCGACGACGCCGATGGGCCGCCCGTCGAGCCGCGCGAAGCCGACGACAAGATTCTTCGCGTAGTGGCGATGGACCTCGAGAAAGTAGCCCTCGTCGACCACGAGCTGGATGACGTCGAGCATGTCGTACGGCTGGTTCGGCGACGCCGGCACGACGCGGTCGAGCCGATCGTCTTCGCGATCGGCCGAATCGGAGGTGGCCGCGCGCGGCGGGTCGTCGAGGTTGTTCGACGGCATGAACGACAGCATCTCGCGGATCAGCGCGACGCATTCCCGGTCGTCGTCGACCGCGAAGTGCGCGACGCCGCTCGTTTCGTTATGGGTCATCGCGCCGCCGAGATCTTCCTTGCTCACGTCCTCGTGCGTGACCGTCCGGATCACGTCGGGCCCGGTGACGAACATGTAGCTCGTGTTCTTCACCATGATCGTGAAGTCGGTGATCGCCGGCGAATAGACCGCGCCGCCGGCGCAGGGCCCCATGATCGCCGAGATCTGCGGGATGACGCCCGACGCGAGCGTGTTGCGGAGGAAGATGTCGGCGTAGCCGCCGAGCGAGAGAACGCCTTCCTGAATGCGCGCGCCGCCCGAGTCGTTCAGGCCGACGACCGGCGATCCGAGCTTCATCGCGAGATCCATGATCTTCACGATCTTCGCGGCGTTCGTCTCCGACAGCGATCCGCCGAACACCGTGAAGTCCTGCGCGAACGCGAACACCTGGCGGCCGTCGACGAGGCCGTGGCCGGCGACGACGCCGTCGCCTGGAACGAGCTGCTCCGCCATGCCGAAGTCGCGGCAGCGGTGCGTGACCAGCTTGTCGACTTCCTCGAACGTGCCGGGATCGAAGAGGAACTCGATTCGCTCGCGCGCGGTCAGTTTGCCGGCGTCATGCTGGCGCTTCTGCCGCTCCGCGCCGCCGCCCAGCTCCGCGCGGCGCTCGAGATCGGCGAGCACGTCCTTCGGATTCACCCTACGCTTTCACCGCCTGCGCCTTCTCCCAGTCTTTGAGGAACTTCTCGAGGCCGATGTTCGTGAGCGGATGGTTGAACAGCTGATCGACGACGGCAGGAGGGCACGTCGCGATGTCGGCGCCGAGGCGCGCCGCCTCGATGACGTGAATCGGGTGACGGCAGCTCGCGACGAGGACCTCGGTCGCGAAGTCGTAGTTCGCGTAGATCTCGACGATGTCGCGAATCAGCTCCATGCCGTTGGTCGAGATGTCGTCGAGCCGTCCGACGAACGGGCTGATGTAGCTGGCGCCGACCTTCGCGGCGAGCAGCGCCTGCGCCGGCGTGAAGCAGAGCGTCACATTGACGCGGATGCCTTCGCCCGCGAGCGTCTTGCACGCGCGGATGCCGTCGCGCGTCAGCGGCACCTTCACCACCATGTGCTGATCGATCTTCGCGATGTCGCGCCCCTCGCGCAGCATGCCGGCGTAGTCGGTCGCCGTCACCTCGCCGCTGACGGGACCTTTCACGATGTCGCAAATCTTCTTCAGGTTCTGGCGGAAATCGCCCGGCTCCTTCGCGAGGAGCGACGGATTCGTCGTGACGCCGTCGAGGATGCCGAGCGCGGCGATCGTTTCGATGTCCTTGATGCTGCCGGTGTCGATGAAGATTTTCATGGCGTGCCCTTTCTCACATTTTCACCGCTGATTCTAAATCATTACCGCGCCACCTCTTCGACGCGCTCGGACCATGCGCTCGAGTTGCCGGCCTTGTCGACCGCTTTGATCGCGTATACGTAGCGCACGCCCGGCTGTACGCCGTCGATGAACGTCGGATCGGCAATCGGCGCCGGAGTGATCTGGTCCAGTCTGTCGCCGGTGCCGCGAAACACGAGATAGCCGGCGAGATCGCTTTCGCTGTTCGGATCCCAAATGAGGTTGATCGAGCGGTCGCCGGCGATGGAGCGGAGCCCTTTCGGCGCGGCCGGGGCGAACGTATCGGTCAGCGTGTCGCACGCCGGCGGCGCCGCGTCGCTCTCGATGGTGAGCCCGGCCACGGTCTCGACGGCGCGAACGGTGTAGCAGCGCTTCTCGCCCCACGCGATCCGCGGGTCGGATGCCTTCGTGTCCGTCACGGGCGTCTTCGTGATCTTCGTCGCCGCATCGGCAGACACGTCGTAGACGTTGTACGCGATCGACGGCCGCTGCAGACCGATTGGCTTCGATGGCAGGACGTCGCCGTCGGTCGCAGCGGCGCCGGCCATCGCCACGGCCTTCCACGTCAGGGTGACCGCCTTTTCGTCGTACGACAGCTTCGGCTGATCGGGCGGCGGCGGCGGCGGAACGAGCGGAGCGATCACACGTTTCGACAGCGCGCCTTTGCGGCCCCGCGTCGACACGCCGACCGCCGCGTAGATTCGCGACGGCACGCCGGATGCGGGCCCCATGAGCGGACCCTGAGGAACGTCGCCGGCGCGCCGCTTCGCGGCCGCGCCGCCGTCTTTGCCGAGATCGGCCGGCGCCCGCGACTGCGGCGTCAGCTCCTCGGACACGCGCGCCACGGCGCCCTGATCGAGCCCTTTGCCGACGGCCGGGTCGACGTCCTCCGCCGGCTCGTCTTCCTGCACGGTCTGATTCGGATCGCGCGGCGCTTTGACGTCGACGCTGGCCACGCGCGTGCCGCGCTTCAGCAGCTGATCGTCGGTAATGCTCGCAGGCGCCGTGATCGCGTATACATCGACGCGCTCGATGTTGGCCGGCCGGCTGTTGTCGGTGTTCGATGACGGGACGGTGAACTGCAGATCGACGGTGGCGCCGCGGCGATCGGCCGTGAATTCGGCCGGCGCCGCCGGAATCTTCACGAGCGGCGGCAGCGGCGGCCCTTTCTTGCCGCACGCCGGCAGCAGGACGACGACGATCAACGCGCAGATCGCAGGGACCGCAGAAAAATCCACCCTCTGCGTGCGTGGCGAACTCTGCGTTGATCGCTCGCGGGGCCGAGCGCCCCGCGCCACAGCGCAGTTCACAGGATGTACCGCGACAGGTCTTCGTTCTTCACGATGTCGGCGAGCATCTTCGTCACGTACGCATCGTCGATCGTGATCGTCTTCTGCTCGAGGTCGGGCCCCTCGAACGAAATCTCGTCGAGCAGCTTCTCCATCACCGTGTGGAGCCGCCGCGCGCCGATGTTCTCGGTGCGCTCGTTCACGATCGTCGCGAAATCGGCGATCCGGCGGATGGCGTCGTCGCTGAACGTGAGATCGATCCCTTCGGTTTCCATCAGCGCCATGTACTGCTTGACCAGCGCGCTGCGCGGTTCGGTGAGGATGCGGACGAATTCTTCCTTTCCGAGCGGCTGGAGCTCGACGCGGATCGGAAATCGGCCCTGCAGCTCCGGAATGAGGTCCGACGGCTTGGAGACGTGAAACGCACCGGCCGCGATGAAGAGGATGTGATCGGTACGCACCATCCCGTACTTGGTGTTGACCGTCGTTCCCTCGACGATCGGCAGGATGTCGCGCTGCACCCCTTCGCGGCTGACGTCGGGACCGTGCGCCCCTTCGCGTCCCGCGATCTTGTCGATCTCGTCGATGAAGATGATACCGGCCTGCTCGACGCGCTCGACCGCCGCCTTCGCGACGCTGTCCATGTCGATGAGCTTCTGTTCTTCTTCCTGCCGCAGGTACTCGAGCGCCTCCGGCACCTTCAACTTGCGGCGCTTCGTCTTTCCCTGAAACAGCCCGGGCAGCATGTCCTTCAGGTTGATGTCGACTTCCTCGACCGACGAGCCCGCGATGATCTCGAACGACGGAAACGACTTCTCGCGCACGTCGATTTCGACAACGCGCGTGTCGAGACGGCCGGCGCGAAGCTGTTCGCGAAAGCGCTCGCGCGTCTGGGACTGCTGCTCGCGCGCGGCCGCCGAGTCCTCGTCCGGCGCGATCGGACGTGGCGGCAGCAGAATGTCCAGCAGCCGATCCTCCGCGTTCTGCGTTGCCTTCGTGCGCACCTCCTCGATCCGCTCTTCGCGCACCATGTCGACGCCGAGCTCGACGAGATCGCGAACCATCGACTCGACGTCGCGTCCCACGTAGCCGACCTCGGTGAACTTCGAGGCTTCCACTTTCAGGAACGGCGACTGCGCGAGGCGCGCGAGACGGCGCGCGATCTCGGTCTTGCCGACGCCGGTCGGCCCGATCATCAGGATGTTCTTCGGCGCAATCTCTTCGGCGAGCTCCGGCGTGAGCTTCTGGCGCCGCATGCGGTTGCGCAGCGCGATCGCGACGGCGCGCTTGGCGGCGCTCTGTCCGACCACGTACTTGTCCAGCTCGGCGACGATTTGACGCGGCGTCAGCGTGTCGGTCGACGACTGCGTCTTTTCCGGAAGGTAAATAGGCACTACAGCTCTTCCACGACGATCCGCGCGTTCGTATAGATGCAGATTTCTCCGGCGATCGCCATCGATTTCTCGGCAATTGCGCGCGCGTCGAGATCGGTGTTGGTCGCGAGCGCCTTTGCCGCGGCGAGCGCGAACGGTCCGCCCGAGCCAATCGCGACGATGCCGTCGTCGGGCGCGATGAGATCGCCGTTGCCTGAGAGAAGGAACGTCGCGTTCTTGTCGAGCACGATCAGCATCGCTTCGAGGCGCCGGAGAATCCGGTCGGTGCGCCAGTCCTTGGCGAGCTCCGCGGCCGACCGCTCGAGGTTGCCGCGGTACTGTTCCAGCTTGGACTCGAAGCGCGCGAACAGCGCGAAGGAATCGGCCGCCGACCCGGCGAATCCGGCGAGGATGCGGTCGTTGTAGAGCCGCCTGATTTTCCGCGCGCTCTGCTTCACCACGGTCTGGCCGAAGGTGACCTGGCCGTCGCCCGCCATCACGGCACGGTCGCGGTGACGAACCGCGAGGATGGTCGTTGAGTGAAACGCCACTTTTTCTGACTGTATAGACCCCGGAATCGGGGTGTCAAGAAAACCGGTTCGGTATCTCGCGCGCCAACGACGGCGGGCGTATACTTACCGTGAGATTTCTTTATGACACGAAAAATCGTCGTTCTGTCGTTGGCGGCGGTTGTGCCCGTGTTCCTGCTCGCGATGCCCACGTCCGCTCAGGATCGCGCGAATGGCGGTGGCGGCGGCGGCGCCGCATCGCATGGCGGCGGTGGAAATGGCGGTGGTGGCGGCGGCGGCTCGGTCGGCACCGCGAGCGGTGGCGGTGGTGGCGGCACCACGGCGTCCGGCGGCTCGAGCTCGGGCGGCGGTGGAAACTCGTCCGGAGGCGGCGGTGGCGTTCGCGGCGAGTCCGGCGGTGGCGGACGCTGGGGCGCGACCGGCGGCAGCGGCGTCGCCGTGTCGCGCGGTGATCGCGGCGCGGACCGCGGCGGCGACCGCGGTGGAGATCGAGGCGGCGATCGCGGCGGCCGTGCGAGCGGCGGCGCGAACACCGGTAATACCAACACCGCGACGGGCGGAGGCGCAGGTACGGCAACGCCGCGCACGACGGCAACGGGCGACCGCAGCCCGCGCACGATCGACGGCGGCACACCTCAGTACAGCCGGCCGCGCGATGGACGCGAGGTGATCGGCACGGCGGTGCCGCGCGGACCGACGACCGATCGCGGCGGCACTGCGACCTTCGTTCCTGCCGGTTACTACGGCGGCCTGTTCGGATATGGCTTCTACGATCCGTACAGCTACTACGGCGGGTATTACGGCGGCTACTACGATCCCTGGTACGGCTCGTATCCGTCGTACGGTCAGACGACGTACACGTCCGGCAACGACGAAGGCTCGCTGCGCCTGAAGATCAGGCCGCGCGAGGCGGAGGTCTACGTCGACGGCTACTACGTCGGCATCGTCGACGACTTCGACGGGATCTTCCAGCGGCTTCACGTCGAAACCGGCTCGCATCGGATCGAAGTCCGGGCGCCCGGCTACGAGCCGCTGACCTTCGAGGTCCGCATCACATCGGATCACACGACGACCTATCAGGGCGAGCTGAAAAAGATTCAGTGAGCCGGCGCGCGATCGCGGCCGTCTCGGGCATCTACGACGCCCTCGTGGGCGTGGCGATGCTGGCGGGGCGGCCGCTCCTCGCCGCGATCTTCGGTGTCCCCCTTCCTCAGCCTCCGATCTTCGCGGATCTCAACGGCGTGTTTCTGCTGGCGGTCGCGCTCGGATACTGGATTCCGTACCGCGATCCGAATTCCACCGGCGGCCGCGCGTACTTGTGGGCGATGGGACCGTTCCTGAAAGGTCTTGGCGCGCTGACGTTCGTCGCCGATCACTTCGTTCGCCATTCGCCGCGATCGTTCCTGCTCTTCGCGGCGAGCGACGGAACGCTCGCGGTGCTCACCTTATGGGCGCTGGTCGCTACTTCGCGGACCTCGGCGGCTTCTCGATCAACTTCCGTGTAATCGGGTACTCGCCCATCGGCGTCCACTGCGCGGACCCGTACTTCGCGAAGATCTCCACCTTCGCGTCGACGAAATGGCTGTTGCCGAGCATCTCCTGGCGCGATTGATCGCTTCCGGTGTATCCGAGCTGCGAACGGATGGTCATGGGCGGCGTTGTCGCACCGGGCGCGAGGCCCGACGATCCGGCGGCGGTGACGAATCCACTGCCCCACTCGTCCTTCTCGGTCACGCGCCGGAACAGCGCGTTCACCTGCAGCGTGGCCAGCTTCTGAGTCGAAGTGTTCTTCAGCGTGAACGTCACGCTCGGCACGAGCTTGTTCTGGCCGTTGACGATGCCGGCGTCGAACCAGCCGGTGTCGAGAACGTCGACGTGGAGTCCCTGGGTGAGATCGACGGTCGGTCCGCAGGCGGATGTGCAGGCAAACACGAGGAGGAGAATCGAACGGACGAGCGCGCGCATCCGCTTATTCTAATTGCGGATTGGACATTGCGGAATGTGGATTGGACATTGCGGCTTCACGCCGCAATCCGCAATCCGCAATCAGAAGAGTCGCACTTCAATCCGCTGCAGCGCGTCCTCCCGCGTGATCTGTCGCGCCAGAAAGGCCGCCAGGTCCGAGCCGCGCAGACGGATGATGCGCGTCCGCGCGTCGCTGTCGGCCGGCGCGAGGCGCGGCCGATCGTCGTTGCCGCGCGCGGCGATCGTCAGCCACTCGCCGGCGCCGATGGCGAGCGAGCTGCTGTGATCCAGCATCGCGTCCTTGATCGCCTGGATGACTTCGGCGCGATACGCTTCGTTCGGATCCGCGAGGATCGGATCCGACAACGGCGCCTGCGGAGCCGCATCGGCCGTGGTCGTCGCGGCCGATCCGACGGCGCTGCGCGCGCCCGCCACCGCGGGTGCCGCGACGCGCGACAGCGCGACCGGTCCCACCTGCAGCTCGAGACGCTTGAGCGCCTGCTCGAGGCTCGCGTCGCCCTGCTGCTTCACGTGCTCCTCGAGCGCGGTGACGGCGCGCTGCAGCCCGAGATCGTTCTGATCGAGCGTCCGCAGGCTCCAGACCAGCGAGGAGAGCTCGAACGTGGGAACGGTGACGTCGAAGAACACGCCGTAGCCTTCGAGCCGGAAGCCGCGCGCGTGCGCGTTGTCGGTGACGAGCTGATCGGCGGGCATCTGCATCAGCTGCTGGAACCGATCGCGGATGACCGTGACGCCGTGCTCCACCGCGCCTTCGATGACGCGCTCCATCTGGCCGACCTGATAGCGCGACTGTCGCGCGTCCGCTTCCGCCCGCGCGCTCGACGGCGGCGCCTGCGCGGAAAGAGACGCCGCAATCGCCACGACGAGACCACCTGTTATCACCGATGCAAGCCGATTCACGGTCTCCCCCTACTGTCGCTGTGACACTTTCACCAGATAATTGATTGTCTCGCGCTGCTTCATCATCTCCACGCCGGTGGAGTTCTGTATGAACCCGAGATTGCGATCGATCTTCGTGAGATCCACCTGGCGCTGCGCGTTGACGTCGCGGAACAGCTCCGCGATGCGAAGCGCCAGCTCGCGCTGCTGTTTCCGCTCGCTCTCGTCGACGAGCGCGCGTACGCGGCGCAGCACGTCCGCGTCTGACGGAGCCGCCGCCGATTTAATCTGAAGCGATTCTGGAGCGGCCGCGCGCGCGCTGCGGATTTCGGAACGCAACTGCGCTTCGAGTGCCGTCAGGTCGGCACGCCACGGCGCCTGGGCAGCCGCGCGATTCGCGGCGCCCGGTGCGTCCGCGGCCGTCGGGCTTGCGGCCTTTGACCATCCGGTTCGCACCGTCAATCCGTTCCGGTCGTATCGCACGTCGAGGTTGGCGATGGCCGCCGACACACCGAGGAACAAGAGCGCCGCCGCGACCTGCGCCCAGGCCGGCACGGCACGCCACCACGACGTGGATCGATGAGTGCCGATTGCGGATCGTCGATTGCGGATTGACTCGAAGTCCGGTTCCGGCGGCGACCACCGCGCCAGTTGCGTTCGCACGCCGTCGAGCGCGTCGAGGTCGCGCCGGCAGCGGCCGCACGTCACGAGATGCGCGTCGAAGACACTGCGCTCGGCCGGGTCGATGTCGTCGTAGAGATACGCGATCAGTGTCTGTTGGCGATCGCCGCCGTAGGTACAAGAAATGTCGTTCATGTCATTCATGTCATTCATAACCGGGCTTTCTTCGCCAGCTCGCGGCGTATCACCGTCAGTCCCTGATACAACCGCGTCTTCACCGTGCTCAACGGGCAACCAACCAAATCCGCGATCTCCTGGAAGGTGAGCCCGTGGTATTCCTTCAGGATAATGGCGGTCCGCTGCTCTTCCGGCAGCAGCGCCATCGCGCGTTCGACCGCCTTGGTCAGGTCCTTACGCGCGACGAGATCCTCGATGGATTCGGACGGTTCGGCGGCCGCCGCCAGCTCGATCAAATCGACGCCCTCCGGCGCCTGGACGACCGGGGCGCGCCGCTCGCGGCGGACCCAGTCGCGGCACAAGTTCAGCGCAATGCGATACAGCCATGACGAGAACTTCGCCTGGCCACGAAACCCGGGCAGCGCGCGAAACGCCCGGAGGAACGTCTCCTGGCACACGTCGCGCGCATCCTCTTCGCGACCGATCGTGCGGTACGCGAGGGCGTAGATGGGGCGCTCCCATCGCAGCACAAGCTCGTTGAAGCTGTCGGCGTCGCCGCTAATCGATCGAGCGACGAGCTCTTCGTCCGTCCACGTCATGCGGAGCGTGTCGGGTCCTGAGGTTTAAGACGGTACACTGGAGTGGACAGTCGGGTGAGATGTAATTATATCGTGTAACCACGTAACCAATTCCTGATGTGTAACTTAGACGAACTGATCGGACGCCGCGCGAAAACCTGAACAGTTGGCGCGTCCGAATCGGAAGATATAGAATCGCGGGCGGCCCACCATTCCGGAATACATGCCCCAAGAAACGCGAACACAGCGTCTGACGCGGCGCGCCACAGGGTCCGAGAGCACCGACACGGTTCCGCGTCCGCTGATTTCGCTGTTGGCGCATGCCGCGCAGCCGAACGACGTGCTGCCGCATCTGCATCAGCATGCGCTCGACGTTACTGGCGGCCACTGCTCTCTTCTGTTCCAGCACAACCCGCGCAACGGCGTCCTGCAGGCGACTTCCGGATTCGGCCTCGACGAACTTCGCACCGATCCATGGCTGCCGGGACCCGACGAGGCGGCGCTGGTGGCGAAGGCCTTCGAGCGGCGCGACGCCACGCTCGTCACCGACATCGGACGGCAGACGCCCGATCTCGCGCTGCGGCTCGGCACCCGGTCGGCGCTGCTGCTGCCGCTCGTCCATCGCTCGGAGCGTCTCGGTCTGGTCGCGATC
>Ga0209577_10006035_pt1 | contig 11228 bp, 10 predicted proteins | sample GraSoiAngelo_109_FD_185874 | JGI IMG/M metagenome (GOLD analysis project Ga0209577, IMG submission 185874) | Grasslands soil microbial communities from the Angelo Coastal Reserve, California, USA - 14_0903_12_20cm (SPAdes) (version 2) | ecosystem: Environmental > Terrestrial > Soil > Grasslands... | reverse complement strand
TCCTGGTCCCAGGTGCGAACCAATTTGTTCCGTCCCCATGCCCACCAGGGCTGCGAGCAGCGCGAGAGCGACTCCCGAGACGACAAAGGTGAGGACCGCATTGGCATGCATGGCCGTCAGCAGCCCGGCTACGACACTCAACACTACCGACCCACCGGTGATCAGCCATTCGTTGCGGCTCATCAAGCCACCAACCTGCTTCCACTCAGGACGTGCCATCCTCTTTTCAACTCCTATCGACTCAAGTAGTATGCCTTCTAGAGAAGGCTGTCATAGTACCTCCTCTCAATCCAGTCAGTGGAACTATTATAACATTATCGTTACCGGGTTCATTATCTTCTCCGAAACAAAACATCATTGACAGAAACCTTTCACCTGTGCTATTCTCCATAAAGATACATCGTATCATTAAAGTGTTCCTTTTAAGGAGAAAAGACATGTCCATCCCAAGAAGGGCCTCTTTCTGGCTCACCTTTTGTATTATCAGCATATTTTTGCTGAGCGCCTGTGGCGGCGCAACCAGCGGCACCACGCCCCCATCCAGCACGTCTTCATCCTCTGCAGCAATTAACGTTGTGGCAGCAGAAAACTTCTACGGCGATATCGTCAAGCAGTTGGGTGGCGATCGTGTTGCTGTAACCAGCATCTTGTCCGACCCCAACATTGATCCACACGAGTATTCATCTAATGTACCTACTGCCCTGGCAGTCTCAAAGGCACAACTCGTGATTGAGAATGGAGATGGCTACGATACGTGGATGGACAAATTGCTATCAGCCTCCCCCAATAGCAGCAGGATAGTGCTGGTAGCTGCGAATATTGCCGATCACAAATTACCGGATAATCCTCATGTCTGGTACGGTATAAACAATCTACCAGCTATCACGCAAGCTATCACCGCTGCTTTGAAGAAGCTGGATGCCGCTCATGCATCTACGTTTGACAACAACCTTGCAACATTTAAGCAATCTTTGGTACTCTTAGAGCAGAAGATACAGGAGATCAACACGAAGTATAAGGGTACCCCGGTTGCATTGACGGAAACGATCTACCTTTACCAGGCCAACCCGGAAGGTCTCAATGTGTTGACACCATTCGAGTTTCAGAAGGCCATCGCCGAGGGCAATGATCCTCCTGCCAATACCGTGGTAGAGACGAATAACCAGGTCGCCAAAAAGGATGTGAAGATTCTGATTTACAATGTGCAGACTGTGACGCCGATAACCACGAATCTGCAGAACCAGGCGAAGAATCTCAATATTCCGATTGTGCCGGTCTCGGAGACCATGCCTCCAGGCAAAACCTACCAGACCTGGATGATGGATCAACTGAATGCCTTGCAGCAGGCGTTAGCGACGGCAACGGGACACTAAGCGACAGGATTGAGGAGCAACAGCGTGGCGAAAGTAACACAGCAGCCAGTTATCACCCTGGAGCATATCCGCATTCAATTTGGCAAACGGACGATATTAGAGGATGTCAGCTTGAATGTGAATGAGGGAGAGTTCATTGCCGTACTCGGCCCCAATGGCGCAGGGAAAAGCACCTTGCTCAAGCTTTTGCTCGGTATGCTGAAACCACAAGCAGGTGTGGTGCGAGTCCTGGGCAGGTCGCCACGCCGAGGCAACGATGCTATTGGTTACGCCCCACAGCATCGCAACCTCGAAGTCGACCTTGCTTTGCGAGCACGCGACGTAGTCGGTTTTGGCCTGGATGGCAATCGCTGGGGGCCAGGCCTACCCAGCCACAAGCGCAATGCAATCATTGACAAGGCCCTGCTGGAAGTGGATGCCTCTGCCTTTGCGGACGCTCCTATCGGCCAGTTATCAGGAGGAGAGCAACAACGCCTGCTCATCGCTCAGGCCTTGCTGACCAACCCACGTCTGCTCTTGCTCGACGAGCCGTTGGCGAACCTGGATATTAGTCACGAGCAAGAGATTGTGGCACTGGTGGATAAAGTATGTCGATCGCGTAATGTGGCTGTAATGCTGGTCACACATGACATCAATCCTTTGCTCCCGGTAGTGGATCGCGTTCTCTACATGGCGAATGGACATACCACTATCGGTACCACGAACGAGGTCATCACGAGCTCCACACTTACCCGGCTGTATGGCACACCGGTTGAGGTGATTCAGGCACTTGGCAGAGTATTCGTAGTCGGCGCAGAAACGTAACACGCCAGCATTGGAGGTTGAAAAGGGCAATGCGTTCCTTCTCGCCTGCGCTCTTCAGGGAAACGAAATGGCTATATTTACTATCTTACAATACTCGTTCATCCAGAACGCCTTCCTCGCCGGAACTTGCGTGGCTATCATTGCGGCAGTCGCAGGCTACTTTATGGTTATACGCGGCTTAACCTTTGCTGGTCACGCACTGCCAAACATTGGCTTCGCGGGTGCCGCAGGGGCGGTTCTTCTGGGGATCGATCCTGTAATTGGGCTGTACATCTTCACCATTGGGGCAAGTCTTGGCATAGCTCTGCTGGGCAGAGAGGCCACCGAGCGCGATACCTCCATCGGCATCATCATGACCTTCGCCCTTGGGCTGGGTATCTTATTCCTATCGCTCTACTCCGGCTATGCAGAACGCGTTTATAGTATTCTGTTCGGACAAGTCGTGGGCATCAGCAGTGCTGATGTATTGATCACTGCAATTTCCAGCATCCTCACGTTAGGTATTCTGCTTGTGCTGTTCAGGCCGTTGTTGTTCAGTTCGTTTGACCCGGAGGTTGCCGAGGCGCGCGGCGTTCCCATTCGTTTCCTGGCAATGACCTTCCTCATTCTGATCGCCATCACCGTCTCGCTCTCGGTGCAGGTGGTTGGCGCCCTGCTCGTTTTTACGCTGCTCATCGGGCCGGCCGCGACAGCTGCCCGCATCGTCCAGCGCCCGTTGTGGGCTATCATATTAGCAATAATTCTTGGAGTATCTTACACCTGGCTAGGCATATTATTTGCGGCAAATAGCACCTGGCCCGTGAGTTTTTACATTGCTACTCTTTCATTTGGCGTTTACCTTCCAGTGCGCCTCCTCTCTCCATTGTGGATTGGCCGTCGCGCACGGAAGCTCGCTATTACCAGGCAGAATACCTCTCTGTCTCCAGGGAGCCCGGCCGAATGGGAACAGAGCGATTCAGTACCGACGACAGGGCGCGTACCAGGATCGACCCGCTGAAAGGATACTTATGCTTGCATTGTTTCAACAAGAATTCGTGCGAAATGCCTTCCTGGCAGGAACAATTGTCGCCGTTGTAACCGCGGTTATAGGCTACTTTGTTATCCTGCGTGCCCAGGCTTTCGCAGGAGAAGCCCTTGCGGATATTGGTTTCGCGGGCGCCACCGGAGCGGCAGTGCTTGGTATCAGTTCATTGCTGGGCATGTTTTTCCTTGCACTGCTAGCAGCGCTTGGCATGGGAGCTTTAGGTACACGCATACGCGGCCGTGATGTGGAGATTGGTATGGTACTCTCTTTCGCACTCGGCCTGGGGGCGCTGTTCCTGAGCATCTACTCTCAATCTGGCACAAACGCGTCTGCAGGCGTAGGCATTCTCTTCGGCTCTATACTGAGTGTGACACTCATCGACGTTCTTATTAGCCTGGCCAGTGGTATTGCAACGCTTTTGATGATAGCGTTTCTCTTTCGCCCACTGCTCTTTGCTTCAGTTGATCCCGAAGTTGCGGAGGCACGCGGTGTTCCGGTGCGCCTGCTCTCGATCATCTTTCTGGTGTTACTGGGCATCACAACCGCTGAGACGGTGCTGGTCGTCGGCGTCCTGCTCGTCCTCGCGCTGCTGATTGCGCCCGCCGCGACAGCTATGCATTTGACTCGTCGCCCGCTCACCTCGATTTCCCTCGCCGTAGCATTAGGTCTGATTTTCACATGGGGTGGGTTAATACTGGCATTTGTCGGTACAGGTCGCAACTTACCTGTCAGTTTCTACATCACAACGTTGGCAGCTCTCTCCTACTTCATCTCAATTCCACTTGGTCGCCTACGGTCCCCACGTCCCGAGATGGAACAGCCTTATTCTAGCTGCAAACAGGTCTCTGCCCCTCTGCACTAGTGCAGCCGTGTTTATCGCCGATGTGGGATAGGCTGCTGAGGTAACGCCACAGCAGCCTATCCCACATCTACATGCCGTGCGAGTGACTCTTCGAGAGACCGCACCCAAAAGTCTGCCCTCAACCACTATCAAATCATAAAACAAGAATAGTCGAAGGATGAAAGTCATGCACGTAGATCAGTGCAATAGAGTACGGCATTTTGCATCTATCTCACCATGATGAACGTGTGTTGTATTATAGTAGATGCGGGGTGACTCCTTCATAAGCTCAAACACTACAAAGCAGGAGGGTAGCGATGCGGGAACCTGAGAGCGAGCATCATCATGATCACGATCATGATGAACACCAGTATAGTCACGATGATCACGAGGAACATGATCACGATCATGATGAACACCAGCATAGTCACGATGATCACGACCATGGCGAACACGATCATGAGCATGATGGACATGGGCATGGGGGGCATGGCCACGAACATGGCCGCGTCGACGCCGACCTGTATGGCAACGAAGTAGGACTGCGCGCTGTGCAGATCTCAACGGCTGGGATGTTTCTCGTGGCAGCGATTCAATTCGCCATCGCGGCAATTGGCGGCAGTGCCGGACTTTTCGCCGATGCTCTCCATAACCTGGGCGATGTGTTGACGACGGTTGCCCTCTGGATAGCCTTTGTACTCTCCAACCGCGCAGCCAACCGCCGCTACACCTATGGTTACTATCGGGCGGAGGACCTGGCCGGTATCTTCATTGTACTGGTGATTATCGCCAGCGCGGTCGCTGGTGCGGTCGAGTCTATTCTAAAGCTCACCACCGGTTCGGTCCCGACACAACTTTACCTGAGCATGGCGGCAGCCTTGATCGGTGTGGCAGGCAACGAGATCCTCGCGCAATACAAAATATCGGTGGGGAAACGCATCAATAGCGTTCCACTTATCGCCGATGGGCAACACTCTCGCATTGATGGCCTCACGTCGCTGGCGGCATTCATCGGACTGATCGGCGTTGCCCTTGGCTTCCCCCTTGCCGACCCGATAGCCGGCCTGGTTATCACCGCGGTCATTCTCACCGTCGTCTACTCGACTACGCGCAGCGTCTTGCAACGCCTCCTCGACGCCGTTGACCCACGTCTTATCCCTTCCATTCTAACTATAGCCAGCAAGGTTCCTGGCGTTGAAGCTGTTACAGAGCCGCGCGCAAGGTGGATTGGGCATACCCTCCACGTCTCTCTGAACATCGAGGTCGATCCAGAATTGAAACTGGCCGATGCCCACGCTATCGCTGAAGAGGTCCGCCATCGCCTGGTTCACGAGGTCAAGGGTCTCTCTGAAGCCATTATACACACCGATCCCTCAAGTCATGGCGGTGATTTTCATCAACTGATGGCGCACCATCAACAGGAAGCACAGCGCCCGCTCATTGAACGTTAGAAGAGCAAAGCGAGGACGAGTATGATCGAAGAGCGAAGCATGTGGTGAGTAGCGAGCGCGGCCGAACGTTCTTAAGCCGCGCTTGAGTAGCGGCGCGCGGAGTTGCAAATGGCGGAAATTGATTACCTCTTGTGCGAGATAGGGTTTACCCCCCTCCCGCTGCATAGGACGCCAGGATACGATCCGAAAGCAGCCCTAAACAACTCAGATTTGGAAATCCCGGCCCCTGCGCAACACCGGCAAGCATTGGCAGGTGCAGCCGCGGCTCGAAGCCGCGAATAGACAGATCTTCACCAATCGCACGCTCGGTCGTCACCCTATCGAATGAGCCCGTTACCCCGGCCAGTTGCTCATATGCTCGCCCCTGCAATAGTTTGGTAAACCAGAGAGCATTGAAGCCAACCGCAACGATCACATAATCGTACGTGTCTCGCTCCACATCGCCGTCATATTCCATGTCGACAAAGACGTATTCCTCTGTAACCTGCATACGTCTTGCCGTTCCCATCACGGAACGCACATTCTCGGCGCGATTCACCTCCTCCATCGCGTACACAGAAAAGACTCCCCGATCCGTACGCCGCAAAAACTCGCGCCTATCCCTCTCGTTCATCCTCAACCAGCTCAACTCGTGCTTATGACCCCCCCGCAGACGAGCCAGCTTGCCATCGGGGTCCGAAAACAGCCGGTTCTCTTCGAACCCTTCATCGCGCGAGTAAAGCACCCCGTTTGGACTGACCACCTCGATAAAAGCCTTCTCCTTGCACTCGGAGAGCAGGGCAATCACAATCGCAGCGGCCGTTTCTCCCGTGCCGATCACGCCAATATGCAGGGGAGTACTCACGGTTACTCGTAGCCGCGCAAACTCCTCGACATGCAGCCAGAAGCTTCCACCGTCCATTACGCGCGGATGGTTCGCTGGCTGTCCCTCAATAGTAATAGGCGTTCCCGGGCCGGTGATCACTAATCCATCACCCTCTACCGTCAAAGCCGCATCATCTTCCGTTGACCTGCAAACAAGCTGCCAGCGCTTACCGTCTTCACTCAGCACGATCGTGCGCACTTCGGCCAGGACGACATCGAACTCTATCCTGCTAGCCACCCACTGCAAGTAGCAGGACCACTCTCTATGGGTAGGCCTGGTCCGGCCTCGGTCGACCCAGTCCAGGTATTTGCCCATGTGAACAAGGTAACTGTGCCAGGAGAGCAAAAACATCTCGCCGGCAATCTCCTGGTTCTCGTCATCATCACCCCAGCTTGTCGAGGCGTACGGATAGCCCACGTCCTTCTCAGGGCGCGTCCCGAGCAGTTGTCTCCCATCTGTAAAGCCAAAGCCACCCGACCAGTGCGCGACGACGCCTTTGGAATCGACGATTACCAGGCGGGGCACCTTATAGCCTCGTTTCGCCAGCACGTGGCGTTTAGCAGCAATAGCTATCGCCTTCGGTCCCGCCCCAAGCACGAGAAGGCACTGCCCAGGCAATGCGGCACCTTCTCCTGGTACAACGTCTGTTTGCAGTCGCGTCTGATCGAAAGGAAAAGCCTCATTCACCTGCATCGTTAGACTGCCCCTGCAAAACGAAACAGGTCGGTCATCGTGAAGTGTCCTGGCTGCGCCCCTGGTAGTACAGGCTGCCACTCGGTCTCGGCATTGCGATAAGAAGAGGGATCGCCATCGATCAGTCCGAGCAGAACCTCGGCCACAATCCGTCCACCCACCTCGCCCAACCACTCACCCCTGTTGCGCACCTCGGCTTCCTTCAGAATATAAAACCAGAGCGGCGTTTCGCTTTTCCAGCCAAGGTCGTACAGACCAACCTCGCTGGTAGAGAGCGGTTCGACGCCCATCTCCCTTGCGATAGCTTCCCCCGAGGGCAGATCAAGTGCCTCCCCCCTCACCAGGTCGCGATAGGCCAGCGAATGTTCTTGAGCGGTCTTCGTCTCTCCCACCACCGATGTGGGCAAATCACTGAGCGAATGGGCAAGAATGGTATCGATCAGCTTGCTCGCCTGTGGCGGTCTCCCTTGATCTACGCTGAAAAAATACGCCCAGTCTATAACCCGGTCATGTGGTACCGGGCAGGTGCCGGCAAAATCTGGGAAGACCTGCCCTTTTGCGCCGCCGTTATTGAGCGTATAGATTGACCTGACCTGGCTGTGCCCAAAGCGGTACGCTGCATCTGCGAACTCTACTGGTATGTAGGGCTGTTCGACAAAGGTATAGAACTTCAAACCATTAGCCAGCAGATCGCTCACGAGATCATCACCTACAGAGAGCGGAAGGAACTCGTTGACGACGATCCACTGGTAGTGCCAGCGCACCAGGCGCTGTGCCTCAGCGAAAACTTGTGCGCCCGGCACTCTCTCAGCCCTCAGGTAGTCGACGATCGCATTGTGAAATTTGAGGAAGGCCAGGTGCAACTGCGAAATAAAGAGGTGGACATCGTTTCGCGCGTCGCCAAGCAGCGCACGCCCCTGCCGGTTCCTGGGGACATCGGCCAGCTCTCCCTGGTCATTTACGCCAATAAGCAACTTGTCAGCGTCATCGAGGTCATAGAGATATGGGCTCCCTGTAGGTCCGCCGCCATAGAGCGATTCAAGATCGAGGCGCGGCGTTCTAAAATTGCGCAATTCGTTCAGGCGCGCATGATGCAGCAGGAGACTGCGATCCGCCGTGATGTCATGCGCGATAAACTGCCCTAGAAAGGGGAATCCGGCGGGTATGCGCGGATTGTCGGTTGGTGCCTCATTCTCACCGACCCTCGAGGCGGCATCCATCATTGACCCGGCTCGTCCTAATTTCAATAAAATGGCCTCGTCCGTCACAGGGCCGGGCAGATCGGGAAACATTCTGCCATATTTACTCGCATCTGCCGTGGCAAGCGAGTCCTTCAAACGCGGGGCAATGACACAGCTATGGGTGCTCATGGAAACCTCCTGGCGAGAATTGATTACAAATTGAGGTTATTAAAACATCACCTCGTCGATGTAGCACCAGCGCCAGTCTTCTCCAGGTTGGAAGGACTGGATAATCGGGTGGTTGGTCGCGTGGAAATGCTTCGTCGCGTGCTTGTTCTTCGAGGAGTCACAACATCCGACATGCCCGCAAATCAGGCACTCGCGCAAGTGAACCCAGCTATCGCCGATTTTCAAACAGTCCTCACAGCCATTCGCGCTCGGTGTGACCTCTCGTATCTGATTCAGATGACTACACTGTATTGCCATGTGTCTCTTCCTTTCATTGCTTTGATACTTGCGACTGTACTTTAACCTGGGACTAGACGAACTGGAGAGTGCCAGCGGGTAACTTAAACATTCTCACTCAAATCTGAGCCAATTACTAGCTTATCACATCCAGCGTCCCACATGAAACATTCTTTTGACTAGTTCCCCCTGGAACAATGGCTAGGTTCCTGCCCTGCTCTCTGGGCTCTTATCTAAGTGAGGTTGCTCCTTCTCGCTTTTTCTTGCTTCCGGGCCAGGAACATCGCGGAGGGGGTTCAGCCAGCTCAGGAGTCCGTAGCGGCGCACCCCAATCAGTTCCCAGGCACGTACCAGGCCAACGCCATAGATACCTATCAATATCGAAGTCAGCGCAAAAACTGGATAGGGCTGCCCAGGGAATCGGAGAAGTTGCACCGCGTAATAAAGCTCGAAGCTATAGAGAGCAAGACTCACCACGAGTATAAATACCCTGCGTACCATATTGCGCCAATGAGAACGTTGGCTCAGCAGGTTCCATCCCAGCATCAAGGTATTAGACAGCCCAACCAGGCTCAATACCAATGCCGTCCAACCCAGATTCGAAGAGGGTATCAAGGCTGCCAACGAAATGAAAAACGCGTTGAGCAGAGCTGTAAACACGCTGGTCGCCAGAGCTCGCCTCTCCAGTGAAGCTCCCTCCAGCACCGTTTGTTCTGGGGCTATAGAAACCGCTACGAAGAGCAAACCAACCAGGGCAGCGCCAGCACTTGTGCTGGCCACAAAGAAATTTGCGAATGTTGCAGGAACCATACCGTTAACTTTCCTCTCCACAGTCATCACAATGCTTGCTTTCAACACGTCAATTCAATTATAAACATGGTAGCGAAAGTTACAAGCATATCCTCAGAACTCAACCCGTGGAGTGAACGAAGATGGAAACAGGCCGTACATAAGCTTCACGCATCTAAACGAAGCGCACGCCACCCGCCAAAAAATCCTCTAACGCTAATTACATTGTGCTACAATGTATGGGCGAACGAAACAATGGAGTAGGAACACGATAAATCTTGTCCCATGCTGGAACAGGTGGGGCTGCCACAGGAAATACATATGACCCGCGTACTCTCTTACAATATACAATCCGGTGGAACGTATCGCACCGACAAATTAGCTACCATCATAGAGGCAACCAGGGCCGACATTATCGGCTTGACCGAAGCCACCGATCCGCAGGTTGCCGAAGAACTGGCCCAAAAACTCGGTATGCACCTCAGTATGAGTGGAGAGGCAAAGAATCACACAGACTGGCATGTCGTCCTGCTCAGTCGATTACCGGTAAAAGATATACAGACTCACGTTCGCCCCGACATCTTGACCAAACAGCACCTGCTGGAGGTAACTTTCGAGGAAAACAATGGCAACCTCCTCACCGTCTTTGTGGTCCACCTGACAGCCAACTTCTACAAAGGCTCTGTAAGTAATCGCATTCGACAAACAGAAATGCAAGAAATCCTTCGCACCATGGCAGCCAGGCAAGGAACGCCCCACCTGCTCATGGGTGATTTCAACGCCGTCGTCCCCGGTGAAAGCATAAAAACCAGCGCTCTCCTCTCCTACTTTCTCAATCCCACACAAGCGTATCCAAAGCAAAATAGCGATTCTGGCGCACAGGCAGAGCTCGACCTTGCTATACGTTCATCGATACGCGCCCTCGAGGCCCTCCCAGGAAATACCTTCCTCTCCGCTATTACTGACACTGCGAGCCTCCTCTATGCTCCTAGCGCCAGTCTCGAACTCCTGGACGAAGCTGGCTACGTGGATTGCTACCGCCATATCAACCCACGCTCTCCCGGCCTCACCTATCCATCCCCAATCCCTGCCGGCCGTATCGACTTCATCTTCGCCAGCCCAGAGCTCGCTCCTCACCTCTCAACATCCTATGTCGTGGTCAAAGCCGCGGGCGTTGCAGGGTATGAAGCCAGCGACCACCTCCCGGTCTTCGCGGAATTTGCCTTATGATCCCCCTAAAAAGCGCTCCACACCGAAGGCACTGATGATCTCCGGCGTTTGCCCTGTCATCACCAGTTCGGCTCTCGACCTTTCTTTACCTGATCTCACATGTAGGCTTTACACCTCGACGTCCGCTATGGACTCACGTACCCAGGTAGGGCGATAAGGGAAGCGTTCTATTTGCTCGCGCCTGGTGACTCCAGTCAGCACCAGGATGGTGCGCAGGCCACTCTCGACCCCGGCGATAATATCGGTATCCATGCGATCACCGATCATCACGGAGTTCTCGGAATGGGCTCCCAACGTGCGCAAGGCAGTGCGCATCATCAACGGGTTCGGTTTGCCGATGAAATAGGGCTTGACACCTGTGGCCGCACTGACCAATGCGGCTACCGCACCGGTCGCAGGGACGACTCCCCCTTCACCTGGCCCCATCGTATCTGGATTGGTGGCAATGAAACGTGCGCCAGCCATCACGAAGCGAATGGCGCGGGTAATGCGTTCAAAGCTATAGGCCGTCG
>Ga0209577_10006034_pt1 | contig 11230 bp, 10 predicted proteins | sample GraSoiAngelo_109_FD_185874 | JGI IMG/M metagenome (GOLD analysis project Ga0209577, IMG submission 185874) | Grasslands soil microbial communities from the Angelo Coastal Reserve, California, USA - 14_0903_12_20cm (SPAdes) (version 2) | ecosystem: Environmental > Terrestrial > Soil > Grasslands... | reverse complement strand
CTCGGCCGGGTGGCGACCCACGGGCAGCTGAACTCGCCGTGGGGCCTCGCGCTCGCCCCGGCGAGCTTCGGCCGCTTCGGCGGCGACCTGCTCGTCGGCAACTTCGGCGACGGTCAGATCAGCGCCTCCGCGCGCCAGTCGAACGGCCGGTTCGAGCCGCGCGGCCAGCTGCGATCCGCGGCTGGAGGCGTGCTGACGATCGACGGCCTCTGGGCGCTCCAGTTCGGCAAGGGGGCGCTCGCCAACAACGGCCCCACCGACACGCTGTTCTTCACGGCCGGGCCCGACGGCGAGGCCCACGGCCTGTTCGGGACGATCCGAGCGGCCGGCTAGCACGACCTCTCGAGGCGGGGGCTCGCATCACGCGAGCCCTCGCCTCAGAGCAGCGCGTCGAGCCCGAGCGTGAGGCCCGGCGGCAGCGTCGGCAGCTTCTCGAGCGCCAGCAGCACCCCCGGCACGAACGCTTCCCGCGAGGTCGTGTCGTGACGGATCGTCAGCACCTGACCCAGGCCGCCGAGCAGGACCTCCTGGTGCGCCACGAGGCCCGGAAGGCGGACCGAGTGGATCGACGGGTCGCCGGGCAGGAGCGCCGCCGTCGCCTTCGCGGTGCCCGAAGGCGCGTCCAGCTTCGTCTCGGCGTGGAGCTCGATGATCTCCGCCCGCGGCAGGTGCCGCGCCGCCTCGGCGGCGAAGCGCATCATCAGCACCGCGCCGACGGCGAAGTTCGGCGCGACGAAGAGCGCGACGCCCCGCTCGCGCGCGAGGCCGTCGAGCCGCTCAGGCTCCCACCCCGTCGTCCCGACAACGCAGGGCACGCCCGCCTCCAGCGCCGCGCGCACGTTCGCCTCCACGACCTCCGGCCCGGTGAAGTCGACCACCGCGTCGGCGCCGCCCAACTCGTCCACCAGCTCGTGCCCCGCCGCCTCGAGCGCAGGCCCGAGCACGCTCCCGACCTTTCCGCCTCGGCCGTTGAGGACGATCTTCACGCCGCCGCGGCGGCGCGCGCCACGAGCGCCGTGCTCATCCGCTCCACGGCCTCGTGGAACCGTTCCTCGCTCGGGCCGACGCAGGCCGCCGACAGGCGCTCCGGCGCGAGCAGCAGGCCCGCGAGCTCGCTGACCGCCTCCGGCTCGACCGCGTCGATCTCGGCGATGATCCGGTCGAAGGAGAGAAGCTCGGTGTCGGTGATGAGCGACTTGCCGAGCCGGCTCATCCGGTTCGACGTCGACTCCATCGAGAGCATGATCCGCCCCTTGACGTTCTCCTTCGCGCGCTCGAGCTCCTGGTCGCGGAGGTTGCCTGCGGCGATGTCCGCCACCTGCTCGGCCGCGATCTCGACGCAGGCGGCGAGGTTGTCCTCCCGCGTGCCGAGGTAGATCCCGACGAGGCCGGTGTCCGTGTACTGGCCCGTGAAGCTGTAGACGGCGTACGCCATGCCGCGCTTCTCGCGGATCTCCTGGAACAGCCGCGACGAGGCCGAGCCGCCGAGGATCCCGTCGAGGAGCGACGCGGCGAAGCGGCGGCGGTCGGAGCGCGCGATCCCGGGCGCGCCGAGGCAGAGGTTGTACTGCTCGGTCTCCTTGCGCGCGAAGCGAAGGCCGGGCGGCGGCGCCTTGACGAGCGGCGGCCGCACGCGCGTGCCCTTGGGCGGCGCGTCCGCCTTGCGCCGCCGCGCCGCGTCGAGGAGCCGGACGAGCCGCTCGTGCCCGAGGTTCCCGGCGGCCGCGACGACGACGTTGCCGCCGACGTACATCGACCGGTGGTACGCCCTGATCGCCCGTCGGCTGATCGAGGCGATCACGTCCGTGCTCCCGATCACCGGCCGGCCGAGCGGGTTGCCGCCGAAGACCGCCTCCGAGAAGAGGTCGTGGACGAGCTCCTGCGGCGTGTCCTCGACCATCGCGATCTCCTCGAGCACGACCTCGCGCTCCGAGTCGACGTCGGCGAACGTGGGCGCATAGACCATGTCCGTCATCACGTCGACCGCGTCCTCGAGGTGCGAGTCGGGAACACGTGCGTAGACGACGGTGTGCTCGCGGGACGTGGCCGCGTTCAGCTCGCCGCCGAGGGCGTCGAAGATCTCCGCGATCGCCTGCGCGCTGTACGAGCGCGAGCCCTTGAAGAGCAGGTGCTCGATGAAGTGCGACACGCCGGCGCGGTCGGCGCGCTCGTCGCGCGACCCGGCGCCGATCCAGAAGCCGATCGCCACGGAGCGGACGCTCGAGACGCGCTCCGAGATGACCCGCTCCCCCGTGTCGAGCTCGCTCAGGACGTACTTCTGCACAAACCGATCTTACGCGGCGAAACGCAGTCGCTCGCCCGCGCGCTTCGCCTCGTAGAGCGCCGCGTCGGCAGCGTGCACGAGCGCCTCGGGGTGGCCGGCGTCGCTCGGGTAGGCGGCCGCGCCGAAGCTCGCCCGAACGGTCTGGAGCGCGCCTTCCATCGCGACCGTGATCCGCTCCACGACGGACTCGATGGCGTCGGGATCGGCGTCCGGAAGGACGAGCGCGAACTCGTCGCCGCCGATGCGGAAGGCCTCGTCGGAGCGGCGGAGCGCGTCGCCGAGGATGCGGCCGAGCGTCCGAAGGGCCTCGTCGCCCGCGAGGTGCCCCTGCGAGTCGTTCAGGAGCTTGAACCGGTCGAGGTCGCAGAGGACGAGCCCGAAGGGGCGACCGGAGCGATCGGCGCGGGCCGCCTCCGAGTCGAGCCGCTCCATGAAGACGCGCCGGTTCAGGAGCCGCGTCAGGGGATCGTGGTCGGCCAGGAAGCGCAGCTCCTGCACGTGCTCGACGAGCGTGACCGCGGTCGCGGCCTGGTTCGCGAACAGGCGCAGGGCCTGGAGACGCTCGCGCGGCGGGAGAAGCCGGTCCTCGGGCTCGTCGGCCCAGATGACGCCGATCGTCTTCCCCGTCCGGTCGACGAGCGGGACGACGAGCCAGTGCCGGTTCCACGCCCACGGGCCGCGGCCGTTCAGGCGCGAGTGGTAGACGAAGAGCCCGGCGGTGAAGCGCCTCTGGCCCTCGTCGCTCGGCAGCAGGAAGCAGCCCTCGACCTCGAAGGCGGGATCGAGGAGCGGCGCGATGTCGGCCAGCGTCACCGGCGCCGAGAGCGTCTCGTCCCCGAGCGTCCAGCCGACCGCGGCCTGGGCGCTCAGGCGGCCGGTCGCCGACTCGACGAGCTCGATCGCGACGTGCTGGAACCCGAGCGCGTCGCGGACGCTCTCGCACACGGACTGGAAGATCTCGTCGGCGTCGAGGGTCTCGGAGAGCCGCGACGAGACGCGGAGCAGCTGCTCGAGCGCGGCCCGGTGGCGCGCGGCTTCGGCGGCGGCCTGGGCGCCCTCGACTGCAAGTGCTGCGTGCTCGGCGACCGCGACGAGCACGTCGAGGTCCTCGTCGCTCGGCTTGCGCCCCGAGCGCGGCTCGTCCACGGAGAGGATGCCGAGCAAGTGCCCGGCGCTGTGCCGCATCGGCACCATCAGGGCGTCCTCCGGGTGCCAGGCGTCGGGATCGTCGGTCGGCTCGATGTCCGGCACGAAGGTGGCCACGTCCGCGGCCCAGTCGAAGTGCTCGTGCGGGATCAGGTACGCGCCGCGGCGCAGGAAGCGGTCGTCGAGGAGGGGCCGCCAAGAGGCGAGGTCGCGTGCGTCGCCGAGCAGCGCCTCGCGCGCGCCGGGGTTGCCGTAGACGTTCGTGACCTGGAAGTCGTCCCACGCGGGCCGGTAGAGGTTGACCGCGACCGTCCCGAAGCCGAGGCACTCCGCGATCGTCCGGGCGATGGCCTCCAGGACCGCGTCGAGGTCGTCCTCGCCACGGACGAGGCTCGTGACCTCGAGGAGGCCGCGCAGGTGTGTCACAGTCGACTGTTTCTTCGCCACAGCAGTCGGAGCCGACAGAGGCTCGCCGCTTCCATCGACCGCACCTGCTCAGCTCATGAGCCCGGCCGAGGGATGGACCGAGCCAGTGGCCAAAAAGGGAGACTTACGCGCCGCCAATAGCTGACACTTGTGCAACTTCGCCGTATACTCGACACAACGATCACGAGGAGCGTGATGAGCAAGTCCCACCTCCGAGCACGATCGCGACGGGTCGTCTGGCTTGCTGTGGTGGCATCAGCGGCCGCTCTGACGCTCCCAGCCGGAATCAGCTGGGCGGCCAGCTACACGACCTACTACTGCGGCGACGCCCTCAACTACTGCACCGTCTACTCCGATGCGCCGAAGACGACTGCGAGCGTCGCGCTCCGGGACAGCAACGTCATCACCTGCAAGTACGGCTGCCACACGCGGGTGTACTACTACTCGGCGGGCACCGGCTCCTTCGGCGTCGTCCACACGAACGGGAGCTGCTGCGTGTACTACGAAGTCGGAAGCCAGGGCTACTACGTGTACTCGCGGTGCATCACCGACGCCGGCTACGGCTCGAACACGGCGCGCTGCTGGACGGACTGGCACACCTAAGGGGACACGTGAGACGCCTGCTCGCCTTCGCCACGACCGCTCTCGCCCTCACCGTCGCAGCATTCGTTCTCTCGGGTCGCCTGGGAGACGCCCGAGTTCATCGGGTTCTCGCGGTCCGGGCTGCTCACGGCGCCGGCGGGGTCCCGATCGGCGGCACGATCAAGATCAAGACTCTCGCAGACGCCAAGTCGTTCCTCTCCCGCGCCTCGATACGCGAGGACGTCGGGCTGACCGACGGTGAGATCGCGGCGACGCGGCCGATTTATCGCTTCGGCGCCGCGGCCGGCAGCTACGCCGCCGGCCTCGACGCCTACCGGGCTCCGCTTGCGAACGGCGGCTACTGCATCGCGTTCGCCGCGGCGGTGGGCTGTACCCGGACGCCGCCGAACGACACGGAGCCGCTCATCGGCCTCGCCCTCGATCCGGACGCCGAGCGCTCGGGCGAGCCGTTCGTCGTGGTCGGCATCAAGGCGCCGGACGTGCGGTCGGTCACCTATACGTGCGGAGGCCGTTCGTATCCGGCCGCGATCGCCGGCGACGTCGTGACCTTCGTCGCTCCGTCGTCGTCGCTCCGAGCGGACGACTGCACGCAGAACGCCACGCTCGCGAGCGGCGAGGTCGTCTCGAAAGGGGTGTAGGAATTCGAGTCGGGGCCGCGCAAACGGCCCCGACCCTTCTACCTCCGCCCGCGGTCGCGGCCACCTCGGCCGCGGTCGCGTCCGCCGCGCGGACGCTCTTCCTCGCGCTCGCGGGGCGGGGCGTTCTTCGCCCGCTCGATCAGCTCCTCCGGCTGGACGAGCGAGCCGTTCTCGTGCTTGGCGATCAACTTCAGGCCGATCCGGCCGCGTGCCTTGTCGACCTCCTGGACGAGCACGTCGAGCACGTCACCGCGGTCGATCACGTCCTCGATGTGGCCGACGCGGCCCGGGCCTACGTTCGAGACGTGGAGCAGGCCGTCCGTGCCCTTCTTCAGCTCGACGAACGCGCCGAACTGCGTCGTCTTGACGACCTTGCCGGTGTAGGTGTCCCCCACCTCCGGCTCCTTCGTCAGCGCCTCGATCGCGGCGATCGCACCCTCCGCCTTCGGGCCGTCGGTCGCGTAGATGAGGATCGTGCCGTCCTCCTCGATGTCGATCTGTACCTCGTTCTCGGACTCGAGCGCGCGGATCGTCTCGCCGCCCTTGCCGATCACCATGCCGATCTTCTCGGGGTCGATCTTGACCGTCGAGATACGCGGCGCCGTCGCGGACAGCTCGGTGCGCGGCTCGGGGATCGCCTCGAGCATCTTCTCGAGGATGAACTCGCGCGCCCTCTTCGCCTGCTCGAGCGCGCCGCGCATGATCTCCTGCGTGACGCCGGTGATCTTGATGTCCATCTGGAGCGCGGTGATGCCCTCGCGCGACCCGGCGACCTTGAAGTCCATGTCCCCGAGGTGGTCCTCGGCGCCCTGGATGTCGGTCAGGATCACGTAGTCGTCGCCCTCCTTGACGAGACCCATGGCGATTCCGGACACGGGCCGCCTGATCGGCACGCCTGCGTCCATCAGGGCGAGCGTCGATCCGCAGACCGAGCCCATCGAGGACGAGCCGTTCGACTCGAGCGTCTCCGAGACGAGCCGGATCGTGTACGGGAAGTCCTCGAGCGGCGGGACCATCGGCTCGAGCGCCCGCTGCGCGAGCGCGCCGTGGCCGATGTCGCGCCGCTTCGGGCCGCGCATGAAGCCGGTCTCCCCGACCGAGTAGGGCGGGAAGTTGTAGTGGTGCATGTAGCGGCGCTCGGCCTCGAGGGAGAGGTCGTCGATCCGCTGCCCCTCCTTCGCGGTGCCGAGCGTGAGCAGGGTCATGATCTGCGTCTGGCCGCGCGTGAAGAGCGCCGAGCCGTGCGTGCGCGGGCTCACGGAGACCTCGCACTCGATCGGCCGGATCTCCTCCGCGCCGCGACCGTCCGGCCGCCGCTTCTCGACGGCGATCTTCCGGCGCACGAGCTCCTTGTAGATCGCCTCGGCGGCCTTCTTGACGTAGCTCTTCGTCAGCGAGTCCTTCACCGCCGGCGCGTCGCCGTCGACGGTGGCCGGGCCGACCGGGAACGGCAGCTCGACGGTCTCGATAATCCGCTCGAAGAGCAGGTGCCGCTTCGCCGACTTGAGCTCCTTCGAGTCCTGCTCGGCCTCGGTCAGCGCGCGCAGGTCGGCCTCGAACTGCTCGTGCACCGGGCCCTTGACGGCGTCGAGCCGCGCGTTCTCGAGGATCAGCGCGAGGCTCTGGCGCATCTGCATCTGGCGCGTGACGTCCTCTTCCGTCGAGTCCATGCTGAGCGTCGGCAGGATCTCCTCGACGAGCGCCCCGGCCTCGCGCAGGCCGTCGGAGGCGATCCGCCGCCGGAGCTCCTCGCCGTGCTGGCCCTCGAGCTCCTCCGTCAGCGCCGGGTCGAGCCACTTCGGCTTCCCGGTCTCGCGCCGGAGCTCCTCCTGGGCCTCGCAGAGCTTCACGATCTCGACGTGGGCGAGCTCGAGCGCCTGGAGCAGCATGTCCTCGGGAACCTCGTCCGCGCCGGCCTCGACCATCGTCAGGCCTTCCTTCGTGCCGACGACGATCAGGTCGAGCGCCGACTCCTCGAGGTCGGGGAGGGTCGGGTTCACGACGAGCTCGCCGTCGATGCGGCCGATCCGGACGGCGCCGACCGGCCCGAGGAACGGGAGCGGCGAGATCATCAGCGCCGCCGAGGCGCCGTTGATGCACAGGATGTCGTGCGCCGTCACGAGGTCGGCGGACAGGACGGTGCAGATCACCTGCACCTCGTTCCGGAAGCCCTTCGGCCACAGGGGCCGGATCGGCCGGTCGATCATGCGCGCCGTCAGGATGGCGCGCTCCGTGGGCCGGCCCTCACGCTTGAAGAAGCCGCCGGGGATCTTGCCGGCGGCGTACATCCGCTCCTCGACGTCGACGGTGAGCGGGAAGAAGTCCGCGCCCTCCCGGGCCTCGGTCCTGCCCTGCGCCGTCGCGAGCACCATCGTCTCGCCGGAGCGGACGACGACCGCGCCGTCGGCCTGCTTCGCGAGCTTGCCGCTCTCGAACGTGATCTCGCGCCCGCCGACGGTGGCCGACACCGTCGTCTGGCGCTGCGTTGCTACTGCCATGTATTCCTCCACTCTTCGTGGAAGGTGGAGGTTTGAGTCAGCCACGCCGGCGGCGTGACTCGCTCAAACTTCCACCCTCCGTAGACGTAATCCCGTGCCAGACTTCAGTCTGGCTTGGGCGTGCATAGATTTTACCGCCTCAGACCGAGCTCCTTGATCAGTCCGCGATACCCCTCCAGGTCGTTCCGCTGCAAGTAGTTCAGGAACCGGCGCCGGCGGCCGACGAGCTTCAGCAGCCCGCGCCGTGAGTAGTGATCCTTCGGGTGCGCGCGCAGGTGCTCGGTGAGCTCGTTGATCCGTGTGCTGAGGAGCGCGATCTGAACCTGCGCCGAGCCCGTATCGGTCTCGCTGCGCCCGTGCTTCGAGATGATTTCCTGCTTCGCTTCCTTGGTGAGGGTCAACAAAACCTCCTGGTAGACGGCCCCGCGATCCCAGCGCGCCGCGAAGGAAGGACGCCTGCGGCCGAGGTCGCGGCCGGCGACTAGGGTAGCAACGATGCTCCGTCCCGGGCTCGCAGCGGGCCATCCGGCCACCGTCGAGGCCGGGATCGAGATCCTCGAGGAGGGCGGGACGGCGGCCGACGCGGCCGTCGCGGCCTCGCTCGCCTCCTGCGTCGCCGAGACGGTCATGACGGGGTTGCTCGGAGGCGGACATGCGATCTACCTCGACGGGGAGTCGGGGCGCGCCTCGAACCTGGACTGTTTCGTGGCCGTCCCGGGCCTGGGAGCCGAGCCGCGAGAGCCCGAGCTCCTCCACCTCGACGTCCCCTTCGGCGCGGAGCTCGTCCACTACGCGGTGGGGCCGGCCTCGTGCGGCGTCCCGGGGCTTCCCGCCGGGCTCGACGCGCTGTGGCGGTCGCACGGTCGGCTGCCGTGGCCGCGGCTCGTGGAGCCGGCGCTTCGCCTCGCGCGGGCGGGGACGCTCCTGCCCTCCGCCCACGCGGCCTGCCTCGCCATGCTCGCGCCGGTGATGACGATGAACGAGGGCGCTTCGATCTACTCGCCGGGCGGCGAGCTTCTGGGCTCCGACTCGATCCTGCGCCAGCCGGGCCTCGTAGCGGCGCTCGAGATCGTCGCCGCCGAAGGCGCGGGCAGCGTCTACCGCGGCTCGCTCGCAACCGCGCTGCTCGAGCTGATGGCGGAGCGTGGCGGCCTCGTCACGTGTGCCGACCTCGACGCCTACGAGGCGATCTGGAGCTCTCCGGCCGAGGGACGCTTCCTCGGTCGCCGTGTCGACACGCGACGCGGCCTGTCTAGCTTCCCGGCGACGTTCGAGCGCTTCCGGGGCGCGGGCATGGACGGCGAGCGGGCCCGGGTGCTCGCGATCCTCGACGCGCTGGGCGACGCCACGGCGCCGACGGGCGGCGGGGACACGACGAACCTCGTCGCGGCGGACGCTCGGGGGAGCGTCTGCGTCCTGACGACGAGCCTCGGCCTCGGCTCTGGAGACTTCCTCCCGGGCCTCGACCTGCACCTGAACAGCATGCTCGGCGAGGCCGATCTCGTGCAGGGCCCGCTCGAGCCGGGTGAGCGGATGGCGAGCATGATGGCGCCCACACTCGTCCACGACGCGGACGGGACCGCGATCGCCGCAGGCGCCGCAGGAGGGACGCGGCTCCGCACGGCGCTCCTGACCGTGCTGGCGGGCGTGCTCGACGAGGGTGCGAGCGCCGACGAGGCCGTCGCGCGGCCGCGCTTCCACCCGGTCGGGCGGCTCGCGAACGCCGAGCCGGGCCTCAGCGACGAGGCGCTCGACGCGCTTCGCTCACGCGGGCTCGACGTCCGCGTCTGGGAGAGTCGCCACCACTACTTCGGCGGCGTGAGCGTGCTCACGCGCTCCGGCGGCGCAGGCGACCCCCGAAGAAACGGTGCGGCTGCGACGCCGGCGCCGGCCGGCTCTCCGGACGTTCGGTAGCCACCCAGCCGACGTACCCGCACTCCGGGCAGCCCGGATTAGCCTGCACCGTTCCGCCTCCCGCCGGCTTCGCATACACGGCGCCGCACTCGAGGCACCGGACGCTCTCGACGACGCGGAGGCTGTGTTGGGACAGCGCGTTCCGCTCCACGTAGGTAAGGACTCCGCAATTTGCGAAAACTTGCGCCTAGCTGACGTGCGGGCGCACGGCCTGGCGAGCGGCTTCCACGTCGCGTCCGATCTGCTCCACTAGGTCGGCCTCCGACGCGAACGCGCGCTCCTCGCGAAGCCGGGCCCAGAGCTCGATGACGAGCCGCTGTCCGTACAGGTCGCCCTCGAAGTCGAGGAGGAACGCCTCCACCCGGCGCTCTTCGCCGCCGTAGTGCGGGTTGGTCCCGATCGAGATCGCGGCGCGGTTCCCGTCGGCGGCGCCGGCATAGATCCCGTATGCGGGCACGAGGAGGGCCGGGTCCACGTCGAGGTTCGCGGTGGGGTAGCCCAGCGTCCCGCCGCGCTGATCGCCCGCGACCACCGTTCCCTCCACCTCCGGCGGCCGCCCGAGCGCTTCTACTGCGCGCTCGACCTCGCCGGCAAGCAGGAGACGCCGGATCTCCGACGACGAGATGCCGTCCACGAGCTCCACCGGCCGCACGTCGAAGCCCAGTCGCGCGAGCAGGTCAAGGTTGCCGGCCCGCCCGCGGCCGAAGCGGAAGTTCGCTCCCGCAGCGACGATCTCCGTCCCGATCGGGCGCAGTACCCGCTCCGCGAACTGCTCCGGCGTCAGCCGCGCGAGGTCGGGCGAGAACTCGACGACGAACGCCTCGTCGAGGTCGGCCGCCGCGAGCAGCTCGAGCCGTCGCTCGAGCGACGTGAGGAGCTCGACGCGGTTGCCGAGCGCTGTCCGCGGATGCGGCCAGAACGTCACGGCCGTCGAGACGAATCCGTCGCTCGCCCGCGCGATGTCGAGCACCCGCCGGTGCCCCAGGTGGACGCCGTCGAAGGTGCCGAGCGCGACGGCACGGCGACCGTCCGGAAGCTCCTCCGGAGCCCTGGCGATCCTCATTGGCGGTCGAGGGCCGCGAGCGCCTCGTCCGGAGGGATCACCAGCTCCGGGTCGGCGTCCTCGACGACGAAGGGACCGACCTCGGTCCGGCGGAGCGTCCGACAATGGCCGCTTAATGCGTCGGCGATCGCACGCACGTACGTGCCCGAGCTGACGCGGAGATCGAGCCGGACGGTGTCTCCGGTATACGCGATGACATCGAGCGCGTCGACACGCGAGCGGCGGAGCGGCATCTCCACGGCGACCCTCCGGCGGGCCAGCTTGTAGGCGCGCTCACCACCGATCTTGACCGCCGAGGCGGCCGGGATCGGCAGCTCGATCTCGCCCCGGAGGCCCGCGAGCCGTCGCTCGAGCTCGTCCTCCGACGGCGGCTCCAGCTCCTCGACGACCTCGCCCTCGGGATCGCCGGTCGAGGTTCGCGCCGTCAGCGCGACGTCCGTCAGGTAGCGCTTGTCCAGTCCGACGAAGCACGGCATCAGCTTAGTTGCTCTTCCGGACAACAAAACCAACAAACCCGACGCGAAAGGGTCGAGAGTTCCCGTATGGCCGGTGCGCGCACCCGTTCGCGCCCGAACCTGCCGCACGACGGCGAACGACGACGGCCCCGTAGGCTTGTCGACGAGGATCACGCCCGACGGCTCGAGCCCGCGAGGAGGCA
>Ga0209577_10006033_pt1 | contig 11231 bp, 11 predicted proteins | sample GraSoiAngelo_109_FD_185874 | JGI IMG/M metagenome (GOLD analysis project Ga0209577, IMG submission 185874) | Grasslands soil microbial communities from the Angelo Coastal Reserve, California, USA - 14_0903_12_20cm (SPAdes) (version 2) | ecosystem: Environmental > Terrestrial > Soil > Grasslands... | reverse complement strand
TTGCGGGGCGGGCGATAATCACCAAGTCTGTAAGTCATGTCGTAGACTGCCGAATCCGTTAGGAAACAACTGTTCCAATAGTTCAAGGTCTTCTGTCAACCGCTCTGCGGAAGCTTTTGCAGCCTTGAGCTTCATTTCGGAATTCAGTTGATTCGGACCATACGTATCTCTTTTCAGCGATCGTTTGTCGTAGGTAACGTCTTTTGCTCCTAATAATCTTCGACTCCACGCAGCTTCCATAACATGACCATCAATACCGGCTCTATACCAAGCTTCAATCGCTGGCACAGCGAGGCCTAACGCGATTTTCAAACTAGCGCGATTGGCTATCGGCTTAAGCTTACTCGCTTCGCGTTTGACGGTTATACGCAATTTGCAGAGTCTACATTCGGAATGCGCTTCGCCGGATGGTTCATGTGTCAGTTCATGGGGTGGCGTATCATCGGAGTCCATCACCACCACCAGACCATCCACATCAGGCTGACCGTAATGTAGCCCGCTAATGATGTTGGGCAGAAGTTCGAAGATCCTTGTCCAGCCGTAGGGTCTAGTGCGAAGTGAAAAAAGCTCCGATTCACTTCCGAGGATTGCGTCTACCAGAATCTTGATTGCCGCCTCGTCAGCGGGAGATTCACTGACTACGGCTATCTTCATGAGTGGCTGGCACTCCGCCGAGAATCCCACTGAACCAGATGTCGCCTAGTGGCGCCCCATCGAGAAGCTCACTAATGTGGTCCTTTTCGGAGAGTCTTTCAAAATGCACGCCATTCTCATCCTTGTGAGCGATAACGATCTGTTCGGGATGTTCTTTATATAGGTCAAGAAGGTACGGTGAGTGTGTAGTCGCGATTACTTGAACGGATTCTCTTGTTTCACCGAAGTCCTGTGGATAGGCGAGACGGTACATGCCTTCTCGAATCTCACTTAGTAATCGTGGATGAATGCCTTGATCCGGCTCCTCAAAACCGATAATAGCTGGCGGTTCCGGGAGATACGCCAATGTCAGATATGCTAACGCGAAGATAGTCCCATGCGACAAATCGCTGGCTCGATATCGGTGATGATTGAGTCGCGTCCGTAGCAAGAACTCCACTTGCCCTGGACCTGGAAAGTCGAATACCACCCGATCAAATTCCGGCAACCATCGCTTGAGTTCCTTATTGAGGGCTTCGAATCTCTCCGGCTCACGTCCGCTTAGAGCGTTTAATACTGCAGCGAGGTTTGACCCGTCCGCTCCAAGTTCCGTCTTTTGCTGAGTTTGTACCGGCCTAGCCAGCGCATTCGGGTCGAAATGAAATACCCTAAAATTGGCAAGTCTTTTCTTGATGGACTCCCTTAATTGAGTTTCCCCTTCTTGCACTGGCCCGAATGAACCTTTGAAGTCCAGGCCCGAAATGACCCTTGCACTTGTACCTGCGTCAAGACACTTAATTACTACTTCGATGCTAGCGTCGGCTTCGCGCTCCCAACCGGCGGTTACCACGCGTTCGTAGCGATAAGCTGACGGATCCCAAAGAAAACGTAGGCCTTCCATCGCTGTGCTCTTGCCACTACCATTTGGACCGACGATGAGCGTGAACGGGGCCAAGGGCAGAGTAGCGGCACGCAACGCTTTAAAATTCTGAAAGTGTATTGATTCGATCATTCTAAGATCCTTGATCATTCTAAGGACCGACGCCAACTTGGATTATACGCGTTTTATGATGCAAAGTGAGAACCATTGTCAGATCCGAGAAGATCGAATCCTTCAGACCGTCACCGCTTCGCGATACTCGCCCCACACGCCGCGCAAACGGTGACTGATCTCGCCGACGGTCGTTAGAGCCTCGACGCAATCCAGAATCCTGGGCAGGACGTTTTCATTACCGCGCGCGGACGCTTCCAGCTTCATCAGCGACGCTTCCATTGCCACGGCGTCACGACGATCGCGCAGAGCTCGCAGCCGCTCGATCTGGGTCCGTTCAATTGCTGGATCGACGCGAAGAGTTTTGACTTTGGAAACTTCTTCGCTTTGAAATTGATTTACCCCGACGACGATTGCTTCCTTCGACTCGATCGCTCGCTGATATTCGTAAGCCGAGTTTTGAATCTCTCTTTGAATGTAGCCGGACTCGATCGCTCGTAGGGTTCCGCCCTGCGCGTCGATCTTATCGAGATAGTCAATCACTCTCTGTTCGATTTCATTCGTCAGTTCTTCGATTGCATACGAGCCCGCGAGGGGGTCAACGGTGTCGGCCACGCCTGATTCGTACGCAATAACTTGCTGGGTGCGCAACGCGATTCGCGCGGCGTCTTGAGTGGGCAAGGCCAACGCTTCGTCCATCGCATTGGTATGCAGCGACTGGGTTCCACCGAGCACGGCCGCGAGCGCCTGGATCGCCGTGCGCACGATGTTTACTTCAGGTTGTTGCGCGGTCAGCGTTGAGCCGGCGGTCTGAGTGTGAAATCGTAGGGTCTGCGAGCGTGGATTGCGCGCATGAAAGCGTTCGCGCACGATGCGCGCCCACAGGCGGCGCGCCGCCCGAAACTTCGCAATCTCTTCCAGCAGATTATTGTGGGCATTGAAAAAGAACGAGATCCGCGGCGCGAAGTCGTCGATTTCAAGGCCGGCCTTGATCGCAGCTTCCACGTAAGCGATAGCATCGGCGATGGTGAATGCCACTTCCTGGACCGCATTAGCCCCCGCTTCCCGAATGTGATAACCGCTGATCGAAATAGTGTTCCAGTTCGGGACCTCGCGCGCGCAGAACGCGAAGGTGTCGGTAATCAAGCGCAACGACGGTCCGGGCGGAAAAATGTATGTGCCGCGCGCGATGTACTCTTTAAGGATATCGTTTTGGATTGTACCATTAGCTTTTTCAAATGGAACGCCTTGTTTTCGAGCGACGGCGAGATAAAGACAGAGCAGGATTGCGGCCGTGGCATTGATAGTCATCGAAGTCGACACTTCGTCGAGCGGAATGCCATCGAACAAGCGCCACATGTCTTCGAGCGAATCGATTGCGACGCCGACTTTGCCTACTTCTCCACCGGCGAGTGGATCGTCGGAATCCAAACCAATTTGGGTGGGCAGGTCGAACGCGACCGACAAACCTGTCGTGCCTTGCGAGAGGAGATACTTGTAACGCGCGTTCGATTGTTCGGCAGTCGCGTAACCCGCGTATTGGCGCATCGTCCACAAACGGCCGCGGTACATGTTCGGGCGGATGCCACGCGTGTAAGGAAATTCGCCGGGGTCGCCGAGGTCGCGATCGTATTCAATTTCTTCGGTGTTTGAAGGATTGAAATCGACCGGCAATTCAATCCCTGAAGAGGTCTTGAAATGCTCTCGGCGCGCCTGATTGATTTTAGCAGCCATAACGCGAAGCAGAAGCGATTATTGACAGAGCAGTCGAAGGCTAGCATACGAATGTTAAGGCGGCAATTGTCGTGTTGTGTCAGAACCGCGAGCGGTAGCGACCGGCCCTGGGTACGCAGGCGTCTCGCCTGCTCATGTGCATGCTGCCAATCGTCGATTAAGCAGGCGGGACGCCTGCGTACCCAGGGGCCAGTCGCTACCGCTCGCGGTTCTGACACGCTCAAGCTGAAGCTTGAACTCTCAACGATGAGGCCTTAGCATCACTGAGAAAGACGAAACGATTTGGAAATGGATGAATACACCAAGAGACTTGCTGAAGAAGTTGGTACCGCAATCAATGAATCAGTTCAGCAATCCGCAAGTGTCGCCGAGGCCATCGACCGATTGCGCGAAGCGGGGTTCGAAATGGAATTAACGCTGCGCCTGGAAATTGGATTGCGTCCGCATCGTGAGAATCAAGAAGAAACGAGCACCGCGGAAACTTTCGAGTTGACCGCAGACGATTTGCGGGTGCTGCGATCGATGAAGATTAAGATTGATTCGGAGGAATAGTCTGGAAGGCAGTCTAAAGCCTCATGTACCGGGCGACTGATATCAAAGCTTCCACAGGAATTCGATATCTCGCCCAATTGATTTGGAGCGTACCTCCGAGCATCGTATCATTACGAAAATGGTTACAGTCATCGAAGCCTACAAACCGGCGCTAGCCGTCATTCTCAAAGATTCCTATGGTCGCGCGATTCGCGATTTGCGCGTGTCTTTGACCGATCGCTGCAACTTTCGCTGCTTCTATTGTCTGCCGCACGGCGAGCCGCCTATCGCTCCGAAAGAGCAAATGCTTTCGTACGAAGAGATTGAATACCTCTGTGACATTTTTGTTGAGTTGGGAATTGAAAAGATTCGACTCACCGGCGGCGAGCCGATGATGCGGCGAGACATTGAAACGATCATTCGCAAGCTCGCGAAACTAAAACAGCCTGTGTCCGACAAACTTCAGTTTGTCGATGAATCACGCGACCCGAACCTTGGCTCACTCAACGACAAACTAAAGTTTGCCGGACATCGCGGATTGCGAGATCTTGCGTTGACCACGAATGGTTACTTCCTTCCTGATCGCGCCGAGAGTTTGAAAGCTGCCGGCCTCGACCGCATCACAATCAGTCTGGATAGTTTGAAGCGTAACGTTTTCAAGCAGATGACGGGGGTTGATGTTCTGGATCGCGTGCTTGAGGGAATTGAAGCGGCAAGACATGCCGGGCTGCAACCGATCAAAATCAACGCCGTCATCGTGCGCGGTCACAACGACGATGAGGTTGCAGACTTTGCCGCGTTCGCACGCGAGCGTGACGTCAAGATGCGCTTCATCGAATTCATGCCGCTGGATTCCGGACATGAGTGGTCGCGCGACGACGTGATTTCGGGACGCGAGATTCGCGAACGCATCGAGGCGCGATTCCCACTCGTCCCGCTCGATCTTCACCGAGGATCGGAAACAGCTTCGCGATATCGTTTCGCTGACGGCGCCCCGGGAGAGATCGGCATTATCGCACCGGTAACTGAACCTTTCTGCGGGGCGTGCTCGCGCATTCGGCTCACCGCCGATGGTCAAATCCGTACCTGTCTCTTTTCAACCGTCGAACACTCTCTACGCGACGTCTTGCGCGACGGCGCCCCACGCGCGGAAATCATCGACTTCGTCCGTACGGTGGTGATGAAAAAAGAGCCGCGTCACTACATCAACGATCCCGGCTTCGTCGCGCCTTCGCGGTCGATGAGTTTCATTGGCGGCTAATCATTACCAACTCACCAGGTAATTTCGGAGCATCTGATACATCTTCTCAAACGAATCCGCACAGAATAGCACTGGCTGAAAGTGTGTGGGATCGTAGGCCTGGCTTGATGCGGCATCCAGATCAAAGGGTCGCAATTCAGCCTCATGCATCTCTTCAAGTTCGCCGGCCGATGACAACAAGCCGGTGCCATAGGCTTTCACCGATCCGTTCTCGCGCAACACCCCGAATTCAATCGTGAACCAATAAATTCGCGATAGCTTCTCCAGCGCATCAGATGAAGTCGTGCGCCTCACCGCCTGGCCGAATAGTCGATTGAGTTCGGCCAGACGCCCGCTGGCTAACGTCACCCCATGGCCGACGATTTCATGGACCACGTCTGGCTCAGGTGTGTAGAGCGGCGTCGAGTGATGGCGAATGTATTGAGTGCAGAGAAACACTCCATCGGCGAGGTTTTCGAGAAAGACTCGCGGCTGCACCAAACCTGCCACCGGCTCGAGCCGAAAGCCGCTGATCGCCTGCACCTTCTCGTTGACTTCACGCAACTGCGGGATGCGTTCGGGAGCGAAACTCAGACGGTCGAGCGCCGACAGATACTCTGCACAAGCGTGTTTCTGATGCGCCGGCCCAAGCGCTTTCCAAATCGTCTGCCACACGCGATGCTCGGCCGGCGTGTAGGGCGCATCGGGAATCGGATCGCCCGGACGATAGTTCATCGCGAGCTGCGCGATCTGATTTCGCCGCGCGCGATACTCTTGATCGCGAAAGCCCGGATGATCGGGATTGAGTTGCACAATTGCATTTCGATCAATTGTTCCTTCATCGCTCTCGACGCCGACCAGACGCATGTCGACATGATCGGAAAGTAGATGCTGTTCCTGTTTGGTTGTCATCACCTGTACTCCTAATGGCTCTGCCATCTGATGTGCGGAAGGTCTCTGACCTTCCGACTACTCGACCAATATCTTTTTGGGCTGCGCCCAAAGAAAGGGCGTAGCCCCAGTTTGAAAATCAAAGCCTTTTCCGGTGGGGCATAGCCGCCACCGCACATCAGGCGGCAGAGCCGGAATTAAACTCGCTTGGCCATCCCATTCCCAGCAAAAACTAAACCGGCCATCGATCCTTCCGCTCTGGAAGGACCGATGGCCGGTTACTGGAAACTTGTCTTCGAGTGCTAAATCGTCAACTCGCGACAGCCCATCGCCCGACGGTCCCTCCATGCGGAGAGCAGACCGTAATAATAGTAACAGCAATGGCTACGACGTTTACTCATCGATCTTTTTGAATACCGACGCTTACGAAAACACACGACCACGGTACGCGCGCAAAGGCTTTGCGTCAAGCCGAGGTTGATGTTGAACCGATCTGCTGTGCACCATCACGAAAACTGTTTACGAACTGGAGCTTGACGATCCCGGACGTACCTTGGAAAAGCCGAAGCAGATGACGAGACTCGCCCTTTCGCAAATAAACCTTGACCGCGAGATGGAAAACGCTGGAAGATGCGGACGCTGCGAGTGCGGAATGATCTGGTGAAATCTGCGCCATTGCGTCAAAGGTTTTTCAGCGCCCAGTCATCTTCCATAATACTCGCTCAGGAGCAGCACTATGAATACACGCATCATCTCGGTTCTGGTTTCGTGGATGGTTCTGGCATTCTCGTCCGGGGCCCGCATTGCCGCTCAGCGGCCGTCTCCTCAGCCGTTCACGCTCGACGACGAAATGAAAATGAGAGCGATCGTCGACGTTCGGATTTCTCCCGATGGCGACCGCGTGGCCTACGTCCTGTCGACTCCATCACTGGCAAAGAATGAACATGAGGCCGCGCTCTTTGTGGTGGCGTCGCGCGGTGGAACACCGGCACGCCTGGGCGATGCAGTACACATCTTTAATACACCTGTGCCGCGCCCGCAACTCCGCTGGTCACCTGACAGTTCGACCGTGTCGCTCGTCGGCCTCGCCGGCGATCGACCTCAAGTCTTCGCGATTCCACTCTCTGGCGCCGCGCCACGGGCGCTGACCGCCGCCCCCGAAGGTGTCTTCGCGCACGAGTGGTCGCCCGACGGGAAGGCGCTCGCTTACCTCACACGCGACGGAATGACGCCAGACGAGGCGCGGCGGCGGCAGGATAAGTCATTCGTGATTCGCGCGGACGCGCCGGATCCAGCGACACGGCTGGTCGTACAAACGTTGGACGGAACCGCGCCACGCGTCTTAACGCCCGCCGCACATTACGTGGACGGTTTCTCATGGTCACCCGACAGCCGCGAGCTGGCATACTCTGCTGCGCCGCGCAGCGGCTTCAGCGCGCCGTACGAAACACGTCTCTACAAGATCGCAGTTGATGCTGGAACCCCGCGCCTGATCGTCGATCGCACGGGGATCAACAACGGTCCGCGCTACTCGCCCGACGGTCAGTGGCTGGCGTTCACTACGACGAACGGCAAGACCGACATCATGGCCTCGCGCAGCCTCGCGGTCGTGCGGGCTCGCGGAGGCCCGGTGCGCACCCTCGTCATGGACGACGCCTGGGTAAACGAGTACACGTGGGCGCGCGACAGCAAAGCGATCTACTTCGAAGCGAATGACGGCACATTTGGACGCGGCGAGCACATGTTCGACCAGCCGATCGCACGGGTGTCGGTTAATGATGGCCACGCCGAACGTGTCGTGCCCGGACAAACCGTTGACTATGCGCCATCCATTTCGAATGACGGACGGAGGCTTTCGTACAAAGCCGCAGAAGGACGTACGGTCGGCGACGTGTTCGTAATGGACACAGCGACTAAACGCGCGACGAAAATAACTGACGTCAATCCCGAACTTCACGATCGCGCCCTCGGCGATCTGAAACCAATCAGTTGGCGATCGTTCGACGGGATGCAGATCTGGGGGCTGTTGCTGACTCCTCCGGGATGGACCGCAGGCCACTTGCTGCCGTTGCTCGTCTACATTCATGGTGGCCCTGGCGGCGGCGTTACTTATGGACTGTTTCCACAGTTCATGCACTTTGTGCCTCAGGTTGATCCATATCCGACTGAAGCAATGACGAGCGCGGGATTTGCCGTGCTGTTTCCCATGCCTCGCGGCGGCGCTGGTTACGGAGAAGCGGGCCAGCGGATGATCGTGAACGCCTGGGGTGAGGCCGACTATAAGGACATAATGGCCGGTGTGGATCACCTCATGGCGCAAGGCATCGCGGATCCGCAGCGGCTCGGCGTGATGGGCGCATCGTATGGCGGTTACATGACGAACTGGATCGTCACCCAAACCGGACGCTTCAAGGCGGCATCCGCCGGCGCCAGTCTTACAGATCTCTCCGATGAGTACTACTTATCCGAAGGCGGCCAGTTCATGGTTGACTATTTCAAACGACCTTGGGAAAACCACGAGTCGTACGTCGCACACTCACCGCTTACGTTCGTTCAACGAGTAACGACGCCGCTGCTTATCCAGCACGGCGAGCGGGATGCGCGGGTGCCGATTAGCGGAGCCTGGAAGTTTTATCGCGCGCTGAAGGCTCTGGGGAAGACCGTGGAGTTCGATATCTACCCGCGCGGGGGACATGTACTGTACGAGCCGATGCTGCAGCGCGAGCAGATGCGCCGAAATCTTGAATGGTTCACGCGTTGGATTCCGGTTCGCTGATGCTCGTTTCAAGATGGACCGAGTAGTTGTTCGGCGTCCCGATGTTTGCGCCGACATTCGTCGTCCTGACGTTCAATTCCTCACCATCCCAGCGGGCGCTGGCCAGTTCGACCCGGCATGCCACCCTTGGTGTCGAGCCGCGAACAGCGCCGCCAACAAGCCCATTATCCGCAACTTTCCAAGCACCTTTCTGAACATGTTCAAAAAATGCTTGACAGTCGATTCGGCCAGGTGTATTCTGCGAGAGTTGAACGTGTTCAATTTCTAAGGGGACCAATTATGACGATCGAAATAGCTACTTACCTGCTCTATCTGGCAATCAGCGTTGCCTTGACCGTCTGGGTCGCGCGCACGCTTCACAAGAACGGGCGCATCTTTCTGGTGGACGTTTTCCACGGCAACGAGCCACTGGCGGATTCGGTCAATCATCTGCTGGTAGTCGGTTTCTACCTCATTAACCTTGGTTATGTGAGCCTCGCGCTCAAGCTGGGCTACACGGTGGCAACGGCTCAGGAAGGCATCGAAGCCCTATCTGTAAAAGTCGGAACGGTGCTGCTGGTTCTAGGCGGGATGCACTTCTTCAATCTGTTCATCTTCAGCCGCATGCGCCGCCGCGCAACGATGCACAACGCGCCGCCGCCAGTTTATCCGGACGCTTTCACACCCGTGCAGGAGGTGTAGGTGATGACGACGCTGACACTGCTGTACGACCCTGCCTGCGGACTTTGTCGAAGAGTTCAGGGCTGGCTCGCCGAACAACCGAAATTAGTTGAACTCAAGATGATACCGATTAAGACAGAAGCGGCTCGGCGCCGTTACCCGCAATTGAATCACGAGCTGACCTCACCGCCATTAGCGATCAGGGTGCGGTTTATTTTGGCCCGAAAGCCTGGCTGATGGTTTTGTGGACACTATGCCGATATCACGACTGGTCGTATCGACTGGCATCGCCTGAGTTATTGCCGACCACGCGGCGAGTGGTCTCGCTAATCTCGCAGCATCGTTATCAGATCAGTCACGCCGCCGGCTTATCGAGGTGAATCGAATGAACTCTGAAAGAAAATCAATGCACACCAAGACTCCTAAGGGCGAGCAGACCCGCGCGCTGATCCTTAATACTGCCCTCGATTTGCTTCGCGAGCGCGGATATGAGCGGACCACAATGCGCGCTATTGCCAACAAGGCAGGCGTCTCGCTCGGCAATGCGTATCACTATTTCGGTTCCAAGGAGCATTTGATCCAGGCTTTCTATCATCGGCTGCATGAAGAACACCTGGCCGCGATACTGCCCGCGCTGGAAAAGGAATCGAGTTTGAAGGCGCGTCTGCTTTCCGTGATGCGCCTGAAGATCTCCTCGCTCGAGCCGCACCATGAATTTGCCGGCGTGCTTTTTAAGACAGCCGCGGACCCCCACAGTCCGCTTAATCCCTTCGCTGACGACTCCGCGCCGGTCCGTCGCGATAGCGTCGAGCTATTTGAAGAACTGGTGCGCGACACAAAGGCGCGCATCCCCGGCGATCTCCGCGCGGAGTTGCCTTATCTCCTATGGCTCTACCACATGGGCATCATTCTATTTTGGATTCACGACTCTTCTCCAAAACGCACGCGCACGTATCGGCTGATCGATCAAACAGTCGATCTGCTGGACAAGTTGATTTCGTTGGCGAGTAATCCGCTCATGCGGCCGGTGCGCAAGCGGGCGTTGAGGTTGGTAAGCGAGTTACGTGAACTCTCTGTATGAGTCGGTGCTTCCTCTGTGCCTCTGTGGTGATCGCGGTGCGCAAGGGCATTCACCACAAAGACACAGAGATCGCACAGAGATTCACTGAGAAAGGGCTTTGACATGAAGATCGTAATTCCAGGTGGTTCAGGTCAGGTAGGAACAGTGCTCGCCCGCGCGTTTCACAAACGCGGCGACGAAGTTGTTGTACTGAGCCGCAAGTCTATCAACGCAGCGTGGCGCGGCGTGCAATGGGATGGCGAGACGCTCGGTGATTGGGTGCCGGAGATCGAAGGAGCGGATGCGGTGATCAATCTCGCGGGACAGAGCGTGAATTGTCGTTATAACGATCGCAATCGTCGCATCATTAAAGATTCGCGCGTGAAGTCGGCGAAGGTTGTCGGTGACGCGATTGCACAAGCATGGAATCCGCCACGCGTTTGGCTACAGGCGAGCACGGCGACGATCTATGCTCACAGATACGACGCGCCGAACGACGAAGCGACCGGCATTATCGGCGGCTCCGAACCAAACGCGCCTGACACCTGGCGCTTCAGCATCGATGTCGCAACGTCATGGGAACGCGCGCTGAAAGAATCGCCGACGCCGAACACCCGCCGGGTCGCGATGCGCACGGCGATCGTGATGCACCCGGACGCTGGATCGCCGTTCGATATCCTTTTGCGATTGGTGAGACTCGGGCTCGGCGGCCAGG
>Ga0209577_10006032_pt1 | contig 11231 bp, 10 predicted proteins | sample GraSoiAngelo_109_FD_185874 | JGI IMG/M metagenome (GOLD analysis project Ga0209577, IMG submission 185874) | Grasslands soil microbial communities from the Angelo Coastal Reserve, California, USA - 14_0903_12_20cm (SPAdes) (version 2) | ecosystem: Environmental > Terrestrial > Soil > Grasslands... | reverse complement strand
CACTTTCAATGTCGAGCCCGAACGGGTCTTGCTCTTCCCGGTCATTTCTCGAGTTCGCGCCAGAACACTCATCCCCCGCATCCTTCATTTCTGTGTTCCCGTGCGCGGCCTAACCGTGATCTTTCACCATTGCTTTCCGAGACAGTTCCCATCGTTTGGGAGCCTCTTTGCTTCAAGCGGCAGCCGATCGAGCCGGACCGTGGATATGTCGTGACTGGGCGGAGACAGTCACATAGCGCACTCCCAAGAAACGTTTCGAGGCCTCCGATGCTACTCGGGTGATTTCCAAGGAATTAAATTCCTCCGACTTCAGTCTCGCCAGGATTTCCTCGATTGTCCTGCGGACCATCTTTTCTTCGTCAATACCGAAGACAGTCGCTCTGATTTCACCGGCCAGGCAGAAGAAACTCCATCCCGCTTCGCGGATTTCTCGATCTAATCCGCACCTATCGAGATCCTTGACTAATCTCCAACCCGGAACACTGCACTCACTTTCGAACCGCACGGCTTCTGGCAAGAGCGTACCCTCCTTGATCAGGATGGTCCCCGTTTTGATTGTGTCTGACATTTGGGGTTTCCTCAGCGTCCATAGCGGTGCATTGTTCTGCAGCAGCTGGCACTAGCAGTTGGCCGGCCGGTGAAATCATATGGCTGTGGACAAAGAAGATTCTTTCGCGCCGCGATTCTTCATTCTGTACAACTCGCGGTCTGCTGTTTCGAGGAGGGCTTCAATCGTTTCGCCGTCCTGCGGAAAGGCAGCCACTCCAATGCTTGCGGAAAGTGGCGGCTGCTCACTATCCGTTGCAAGCCGATTGCGAATGCGAGACGCGACAAGCCCTGCGGCCCTGGCGTCTGTCTCGGGCAGCACGACGGCGAACTCGTCGCCCCCGTATCGGGCGGCTGTATCGATAGCCCGACAAAACAAACGGAGCACCTCACCGACGCGGCATAGTGCCCGGCTGCCGGCCAAGTGGCCGTAGCAGTCGTTGATCTTCTTCAGCCCATCCAAGTCGAGCAGCAAAACGGCAAACGGTCGTCCCGTGCGCCCGGATCGTTCGATCTCTGCGTGGAGGACATCTAGAAGCCGACGATAATTGCCCAGGCCGGTAAGGGGATCGGTAACAGCCAACAGTCGTGCCTGCGATTCCGCTTGTTTGCGCTCAGTCAGGTCGAAGGCTGAAAACAACTTGACTGGCACGCCATCAAAGTCAATCGTTGCTACGGAGATCTCAAGCCAACGTTTCTCATGATTTTTCGTAAGAATCTTGACCTCGCACCGCGAAGCGAGTCCGACTCGACTATCAGGGGGGGTGAGATCCCAGAAATTCATTGATAAGAGTTCTTTTCGGGTGTAGCCGGTGAGGACCTCCGCGGCGTGATTCACGTAGTGTAACCGCTCTCCGCGGCTAATGAATATCGGCGTTGCAATCGTCTCGACAAAGAAGTGGAAGCTCGCCTCGTTCTCCCGGAGTGTCTTAATCTTCGGGGCTTCCCCGGCCCGCTTTGTAGCTCTCACCAACATCGAAAATCCTTGTTATAGTCGTCCCTCCTCGAAGAGACTAAAGGGGGTGGACTTGGCCCACCCCAAAAGAAAGAGACCTGTCGGCTTCAGGCCACTGCAGCGGCGGCGATCTTGTGGAAGGTGGAATTGGCAACCTCATAGGTCTCTACCTGAGGAGTTCCGTCAATCACTTTCGCCAGGGCCTTCGCCACTTCGGCGTAAGCTCCGCGGTTGTAGCTTTCCGCGTTCTCTGCCTGGTCCCACAAACTGATGCCAAATGCTTCCTTTCCTCCCGCTGCGACAAATGTGATTTCGTCCCGGAATCCTTTCTGTTTTCGCAGCAGGGGAAGGACTTCCCTTTCCAGAGTCTGGGTAAACTCGGGAACGCCGCCCTTCAGATGCATGGAGACTTTGCGTGCAAACATGTGAACCTCCTTCGCACTCTGCCCCGTCAAGAACGGTTGTAGGTAACCACCCTGTTTTCAGATGGTTCGCATCCCTAAACCTACTCAAACTGTTGCTCTAGATGCACCATACTAGTCAAGAGCTAATCCTGAGTCTGTGTTCAAATCAGCAACATCACTATTCGGATGGGATGTCCAAATTTGACCATAGCTTTTGGACTGCGGCGGCCCCCAACTGGATTTTGTGGCACTACACAAGTAACTCCGCGAGGGAGTCGGTGGGCCCCGGCTCCGACACGAAGACATGCACCCTTTTGATCCTCGAGATTTTAGTTGACAGTAACTGAATTTGTTGCTAAGGAAAAATTTCACTCTGCAATGAGGCGGTCTGGTGATTTCGCTACCGAAGTCGACTGGGAAACAAAAGGGAGGGGTTTCTTTCGATCCCCAACTGTTTCTTGCGACGGTGGGCGCGGCAAGGACTATTACGCAGTGCCCAAAAGAGTTCAAAATCTTCTCGCAAGGTGATCCCGCCGAGAGCGTTTTCTATATTCAGCAAGGTAGGGTAAAGCTCAAGGTCATATCCAAACAAGGCAAAGAAGCGGTCATCGCGATCCTAGGCGCGGGTGAGTTCCTTGGTGAGGCATGCTTAATAGGTCAGACTGTATGCCTGGCGACGGCTACGACGATGGTACCTAGCTCTATACTTCGAATTGTCAAACAAGAGATGCTACGCGTCCTCCACGAGGAGCGTACGTTTTCAGACCTTTTCATACCGTACTTGCTTTCACGCAACGTGCGCGCCCAGGAGGATTTGGTCGATCAACTTTTTAACTCCAGCGAGCAACGGCTGGCCCGCACTCTTTTGTTGCTCGCCAACTACGGTAAGGAAGGCACACCCGAAACCATAGTTCCGGGGATAAACCAGGAAACTCTAGCAGGAATGGTTGGCACAACCCGGTCCCGCGTGAACTTTTTTATGAATAAGTTCAAGAAGTTGGGCTTTATCGATTACAAAGACGGATTGCGAGTGCACAGGTCCCTTCTAAATATCGTCCTGCACGACTAGCCTCCTGATCGCGTGAGGCAATGCAGGGCAGCCGTAGAGTGCAATTGATTTACTGAGAGATTCCCCAATTCTGAGCAGTTTTGCACACCTTCGTTTCACTGTCACGGCGTGGTCCCCGGTTTGAGTCGAACGCTGCCCCCTTTCGCCCACAGTGTCACAGACCGTTCCACCTTTCTTCGACAATATTCGAAGGCAGGCTGGCGCTTGGATTTGAGCTACACTAGGAAAAGGGGATAAGAAAAATGGCGCTTGATTGGTCACAATGCCCTGCGGTCGAAAGCGTTCCGGGAAAGGTGAGCGGAGCCTGGGTACTTCGCGGAACCCGCATGCCGGTCTCCGTCATCTTTGAAAATCTGGAAGCGGGCGCCAACATTGACGACATTATGGAGTGGTTTCAAGGTTTGGATCGCAACCAGATTAAGGCCGTTATCGAATTTGCTGCCCGCAGTCTTGACGAGACTCCTTCGTCTGCTCTTAGCCGCTGATGTTGGTTCTCTTTGACCAGGGTACTCCTGTCCCTATCCGTCCATTCTTTAAAGAACATACGGTCCAAACAACCGCTGAGCGAGGGTGGGACACGCTCTAGAACGCCGAATTGCTCAAAGCCGCCGAGGCGGCCGGATTTGATGTGCTGGTCACTCCCGACAAAAATATCCGCTACCAGCAGAATTTGATGGTTCGCACCATCGCCCTCGTCGTGCTGGGCAACCCGCAATGGCCTCTACTGCACCTGCATGTGGAGCGTGTCGTCGCCGCCGTCAACGCGGCGAGACCGGGCAGTTTCACGGAAGTCGAAACACCTCAACTTTAATCGCAGATATTGGATGCGTCCTCGTCCCAGCGAATCGGCTCCACCGTGGATACGCGACGACGAGAAACAATACCCGATGGCTGTCGAGAAATACTTTTCTCCGGGCCGTTCGACTGCCGGGTACGTTGCAACAACTATGGTATATTTTCGCGAGTCAGACCGTGACTTCGCGAAACTCAGGGTAAACATGCCGGGCACTACAACTCATTCTCAGGCCCGTTGCACCAGGGACATCATTTCGGGTGCGTAACGCTCTCCGACGACTTGAATCTGCGCAACGCGCTCCGCGATATTTTTCCGGTCGCTCTCGGTCAGGTTTACCCGGAGTGCGTCCATGTTCTCCTCCAAATAACGAACTCGCTTTGTCCCAGGGATGGGCACAACGTCTTTGCCCTGGGAGAGCACCCAGGCCAGTGCCAGTTGTGCAGGCGTAGCGCCCTTTTCGCGGGCCAACTCCTTGTTCCTAGAATCTCTGCCAAGCGACTGGCGAACCGCTCTTGATTTAAGCCACGAAGATGTCGCTCCTCGGACAATTTCTCAAATAGGTCTTTCAACGTAGACTCGATGTACGGCACATGCGCAAAATATCAATTCCCTTTTGCGATGTCTACCGTTCGAAACTCTCCGGCCCATTCGTAGACTGTCAACGCCAGCGAAAAACGGAGCCATTCTGGCCGGTGTTGGACGGAGCCAGTGATCCACCAGAACCCCGCGGAGCGCCCATAGGACTTCGGGTGTCGCTTACAAGATGCGGTCCGCTGTCCGGCCCGCACCCCTAGTCAACGCCGGGTGGTCCTCACGCGATGCCCTGTCTGAGTAACCACGAGTTGAAACGACTCCGGACTTGGGGTATTTGTTGGAAGCAACTCCGAATCCTGAGTTTCTGGAGCGGCGACTATGGCAACCTTCTGGCAGAACCTGCGGTACACCCTCCGCGTCCTTGCCAAGATTCCAGGTTTCACAACGGTCGCGATTCTGTCCCTCGCGCTCGGCATCGGCGCAAACACCGCCATCTTCACTCTGATCAACGCCTTGCTCCTCCGCGACCTCCCCGTCCGTCAACCAGAGCGCCTCGTTCGGCTTTCTCCAGTCCGTCAGGGAGACAAGATCCCATTTTCCTATCCGATGTTCCGCGAGATCGAGCGCGGCCAACGCGTCTTCTCCTCCCTTATGGCCTGGAGCACGAACGCCCTCTCCAATGTGGAAGTGAACGGTGTACTTGCCCAGGACCGCGTCCTCGCCGTTTCCGGCAACGCTTACTCCTTACTTGGCACAACTCCTCTTCTCGGCCGCTTGCTTACACCTGACGATTCGAATCTCAACGCTGGCGCAAATTCACAAGTCGCTGTCATCGGCCACGAGTTTTGGCAACGGCAATTCGGTGCAGCTCCCGATGTCGTGGGTAAACAAATCCGCATCGAAGGCCATCCCTTCACAATCGTCGGCGTCACCCGAAAATGGTTCACTGGCCTCACTACCGGCGAGCCGCCCGAAATTACCGTTCCCCTCCCGGCCATGTCCCTCATCACCAGCAGCGGCTTCGATGTGGGAAGCCGCTCGATCCTCTGGCTCTATCCCATTGGCCGCTTGAAGGAAGGCGTGACGATCGAACAGGCTCGTGCTCAACTCCAATCCTTCTGGCCAGACGTGCTTCTCGCCACAGCCTCCACGCAGACTCCCGGACTGCGTCGCCAAACCTTTCTTTCCATGGGTCTCGACGTCTCACCCGCTGCAAAAGGAATCGCTCGCGGCTTGAGCTCTCAATTCGAACGCCCGCTCTATGTTCTCGCCGCAATTGTCGGGCTGATTTTGCTGGTCGCCTGCGTGAATCTCGCGAATCTCATGCTCGCTCGCTCCGCCGCGCGCAGCCTCGAAATGAGCGTACGCATCGCGATCGGCGCAAGTCGCCGCGCGCTGCTCTGTCAGGTTTTGGCCGAAAGTCTTGTGCTCTCTTTAACTGGCGCTCTCTTCGGTCTTCTGATCGCTTACTGGGCCAGCCACGCCCTCGTGCTGCTCATGACCGAAGGCGCTTTGGTCCCCGTATCGCTCGATTTAAGTCCTGATCTCCGCGTTCTCACTCTCACCTTTTCGATCGGCGCCCTCACCGGCATTCTCTTCGGACTCGTCCCCGCCTGGCGCTGCTCTCGCGAAGATCCCGCTTCTGTCCTCCAACAAAACGGTCGCAGCCTCGGCGGCGGCTCGGGCAAGCTCGGCAAATCGCTCATCGTTGCGCAAGTCGCGCTCTCGCTCGTTCTGCTTCTCGGTGCTGGTCTCTTCGTTCGCAGCTTCCAGCGTCTGCGCTCCGTGAATTTCGGTTTTGATAAATCCCGTTTACTCGAAGTCACTCTCAACCCGCGGCCTGGTGGCTACGAAAATCTGGATATGCGCAGCTATCACAAGCAGTTGTTGCAACGAATTGCGTCCATACGCGGAGTGACTTCGGTCAGCTTTGCAGACATTTCTATTCCTACGCCACAACTTTGGCACGAGATGGTTTCGCCCTCCTCAGCCGATCCCATTACGGGCACCCACTTCCCAGCAGATGGAACGATGGTCTCGTCGGACTTTTTCAAGACCCTCGGAATCCCGTTACTTGGCGGCCGCGAATTCGACGATACAGAAGATCAGAAGCATCCCCGCGTTGCGATCATTAGCAGGAGCCTCGCTGACCGCCTGTTTCCGAACGGCGAGGCCATCGGGAAAAGCATCCGCTTCGGTTTCATGCCCGATTTTCAAAACATTCAAATCGTCGGCATCGCTGCGAATGCCCGGATTTCGAACCTGCGTGATGCTGCTCCGCCTCTCGTTTATTTCTCTTACCTCCAGGGTGTCCAGCAATGGGGCGATGTGCGCAATGGTGATCTCTTCGTGCGGACCAGCGGTCCTCCAGAGGCTCTCGCCAAAACGGTCGGCACCAAGATTGAATTGCTCGGCCACGAGTACGCGCTCGAGACAAAAACCATTCAACAAACGACGAGCCAAGTTCTCACCGAGGAGCGCGTCACCGCGATGCTCTCCGGTTTCTTTGCAGCCCTCGCTCTCCTCCTCGCTTCCATCGGCCTCTATGGGCTGATGTCCTACACCGTCACCCGCCGCACCCGCGAAATCGGCATTCGTGTCGCTGTGGGAGCGCAACGCCAAAATGTTCTCTGGCTAGTCCTCCGAGAGACGCTAACACTCGCACTGCTCGGAATAGCCATCGGCATTCCCTCCGCCCTCTCCGCCACCCACCTCATCGCCAACATGCTCTTCGGCCTTTCCCCAAGCGATGTCCCAACGATAACAGCCGTCTCTTTGTTGCTCCTTCTCGTCGCATCGCTCGCGGGCTATCTACCAGCCCGCCGAGCTTCCGCCATCGACCCAATCGTCGCGCTTCGTGCAGAATGAGAACGGTTAAACGGCCCCTACCACAGCCGAAGCGCATTGCTTCCCGGAAACACAATGATGTCGCACACCGTCGAAGTCACGCCTTCAACCTAACTCCTGATTTGTCGGGAATTACCGGAACTTTTCCAGTAACCGCGTTAGCAGGGAGCGTGTTGGCAGCCAATCTGCGTAGTTTCCGGGGCGCCAACCGCTCGTCGGGAATCGTCCGATCATGTGCACGCGGACGGACTTGAAACCTTGGCGCTATTTCAAACTCGCGGTTTGATTGGCGAGCTCAAATGACCGCAGCTCGTTGAGCAGTCGAATTCTGCGCCCGGTTGTCTCTTTTTCGTCTGAGCCGTCAACGATCAGCTTCTTGACCTGCACGGCGTTGAGCCGTGGATATTTGGCAAATAACTTCGCCGCAAGATTCGTAACCTGCGGAGCCGCCAAGCTGGTTCCACTCGTGCTTAGGTGATCACCGCCTGGCGCCACGCTATCGACCTCGTATCCGTTGGCATAAACGTCCACTTTGCCAAAACTGGTGAATGCCGCTTCATCGCCTGCCTTGTCAACCGCTCCGGCGGTCATCGTGTTCGGCAGATCAATCGCAGACGGGATAAATTCATCAAATCGCGCGTCGTTGTTTGCGTTGCCGGCTGCGGCTACGAACAGAATATTAGGAGCCTCTTGCATTGCTTTGACGAAGCTCTCTTTGAACATCTGGAAATATCTGGCCGCTGTCGCATGGCGCTGTTCCACGGTTCCTCCGGCCCCACTGGCCTGCATGTCCTCTTCGATTTCCCGCGGCGAGATTCCCCAGCTCATGTTCACGACGCGCACGCCATTGTCATGCATGTATCGAACGGAGTCTCGGAGCATGCTAGCCTGGCCTTCCGCCCAGTTCTGGTTGGGAGGTGGCGGAATCATTTCGTAGGGGAAATCGTTTCGTATCACCAGAATCCTGGCCGCTGGGTTACCAGCTATTGCGATGCCGGCCACGAGCGTTCCGTGCGCGTAATTGCCATACAACGCAACGCCCTCAAAGAACGGCTTCACCTGGTCCTTCGGCAGCTCAGAAAGTTTCTTCTTCAGTTCCCGCGCCTCCGTCGTGTCCAGATTTGCTCTCATATCGATTAAACCCTTTAAATATTGCTTGTCAGTGGCAATTTGAGCTTGCGTCACATTGAGCTTGCGCAGCGGTCCCACGTCCTTCTTCCCATACCAAGTCCAACCAATTCCATAGACGTCGTCGATGTACCCGTTCCCGTCGTCGTCTTTGCCGTTGTCCGGAATCTCCTTCTTATTGACCCACATCCTTCCCGGGAAAACGCTGGGATCGACGCCCACGTCCCAGATGCAGGTTACTACCAGTGCGAGCTTGTCAGAATCGGAGAGCGCGACCGTGCGTGCGGCCCAAATGTCGTGTTTTTCGATCTTGTGAGCGTCGATGAGCATCTGCAGTTGTGCGGTTACGAAATCCTTGTAGGGCAGGACGTCGCGGATTTTGAAACGCGTGCTCACGATGTCGATGGCGGCACTCTTGGGGATTGTTCCTGTCGTCTGCGCCAGCGTGTCATATTGCTGCTCGATCAAGCCCGCCAGTAAATTCGAGGACATGATCTCAAAGCAACTTTTCATCTGTTTCACTTCGTTCAGTACCACTTCGTAGGGGAGCTTCTGCACCCGCCCCTTGAATTCGGCTTCGAAGATCACCTGAGCCTGGCCCTCACCGGCCTTTTTTGCATCGATGAGTGGCTGACCCAGCATGCCCGCCATTGCCTTCGCGGCAGGCTTATCTTCTAGCGCGTTCGTCTTCTGCAGATAGGACAAGGCATCGTTGTAGCGTTGCTCCAGGACCGCGATTTGCGTGAGTGCACCGTAATACTTCTTGAGCGTCGTCTTGTCTTCGATGTCATAGCTCTGCAAATCAGTCTCGAGATCTCTCTGGAGCGCCGCTACGAAGACTTTGAAAGCCGCATCGTCGGTGAGCAGAACTGATGCTTTTCCCGGTACTGGGTAGCTGTGAACCGGCAGCTGCTCGGAGTTTTCAATTCTCTTTTTCGCTTGCTGCCCAGCTGTGCCGACCGCCGCGCGACAGATCACAGCCAGGGCGATGTGGCGGGTCTGAATCGACATGCGCCTCCCTCTCGTGTCCACCGGAATCTCTCTTTTGGACCCGAAAACAGCTGCGATTATATCCCCAAATCGTGCTCCCGACAGGGCGGCAGCATGATGCCACCGCCCGCGGCCACGGAAGGGACGACCAGCGAAGTTTTCCACAAGCCCCACCCCTGGACACCACTCCTCGGGGCGAGATTTCAGTTGATTTCATAACACTGTCGGCTCCCTCGACCCGAGTAAACTGTGGTTGCATTACGACCAAAGGCTCGGGAGGAAGGAGCCAACATGATCATTATAGGTGTTTAACCGGCCATCAATTTCGGATCGAAGACGCAAGAATAGCGTCGGAGTTATTCTTTTCCCCTCTAATTTCGCGGAGGAGAGGAAGCCCTCTTCTGAACGCGTATCCTCGCAAGATCTCGTTCAGAGCGAGAGCTTCCTATGCAGTACGATTTTCTTTATCCCACTTCATGCCAGATCCTTGCAATTGGCGTGACAGTTGATTACGAATCTGGCTGCGGAGGCTACTTTGGTTCTGGCAGAGGTACGCTGAAGTTCGCGGCGGCCGCACGGCCGCAATCGTGGCGCAATCGTGCCCTTGACGCTCGACGATAGCGTTTGCTAACGTCACTAAAGGAGGCTTTTTGCTTTTTGGATTCACACGGCGCGTGATTTAGATCCGCTTGAGTGCTGAAATTCCAAGGCTTGTCGACCTTTTACAGTATGCCGAATTCAAGGATATACTCACGGATCGATTCCCAGTTGGCGTGCCATCACCGTAATAGAGCGCGTGGAGGACCGAAACAAAGATGAGGAGAAAGCCTGGTATTGGTGTCATTCGGTTTGTCAAGATTCATGACCCTTTTTCACATGTTTCAATCGTCCCTTTAGAGATTTTGACAACCTGATTACGACTGTTCTCTCCGAGCTGAAAACAAGGTAGTACGTATATGCAACGCCGGAAAGCAGACGTCCCTGAATGGGCCCGACAGATCTTCGATCTCCGTGAACGCCTCGGCTTGAGCCAAGCATCATTGGGTGCCCGTCTCCATTACTCGGCGATGGCCATCTCGCGTTGGGAGCGCGGCACAAAAGAGCCTCCCGCGCAGTGTTGGATACAGCTTGGAAATCTTGCGGGCGATCCGGAATGCTGGTTGTTTTGGTCCCGAGCTGGCCTGAGAAGCGCTGATATTTCTCGTATACTTCCAGAAGGGCGTAGCTCGCGGGGTAAAGCTCGGACACCCGAATTCGAGATCGTTCTCGCCGGAAGCGGCAAGAAAGCAAACAAGGCCGCCAAGCTCCCGCTGAAAATGAAATTGGTTGCCATCCCTGTTCTTCCCGTCCATGCAGCGACTCGGGGGGAGACAGGTGACCAGCGCGCTGACCTGAATGGCGTTGCGGCTGAAGCGATGATCGGCGCACCCATAATGTGGTGCCCGAATCCACCTGATACCAATTGCTTACGCGTAAAGGGTTCATCGATGAACCCATCGATCTTTGAGGGCGACATTGTGGCCGTAGACAGTGCGCAGACGGACCCCAGCAAACTCAGCAGTAAGATTATCGTGGCCTGGCACCGGGAACATGGGCTATCACTGGCGCGGTTTCGGCGAGTGGACGGAATGCAAATGTTAGAATCGGAGAATCGCGATTACGAGCCCATTCTTTTGAGCAAGGACCGAAGTTGGAGAATCGTCGGCAGGGTGCTCTGGTGGATTCGCCAGGCGCCGTGACAATCCAGCAATCCGTGGATAGACCCTTAAACGAACTGGCCACCCGAAAAGCGTGTGCGGGCGCCCTTTCTGGCTAGCTAGTTTCTGGCGCGAAACACCTTTTTTGCAAGAAAATTTGAGTGGGCAACAGAGATTTCATGGATTTTAGCGGGCCTGATTGGCTTTCGAGGGACATGCGTAGACTATTTTTTGCTGCGGATTCCGGGGATCGAGTGGAAGACTG
>Ga0209577_10006031_pt1 | contig 11231 bp, 10 predicted proteins | sample GraSoiAngelo_109_FD_185874 | JGI IMG/M metagenome (GOLD analysis project Ga0209577, IMG submission 185874) | Grasslands soil microbial communities from the Angelo Coastal Reserve, California, USA - 14_0903_12_20cm (SPAdes) (version 2) | ecosystem: Environmental > Terrestrial > Soil > Grasslands... | reverse complement strand
GCCGTCGGCGCCGGCGACATCGCAGAGGCGAGCTGTGCGCTTGCGAAGCCGCTCGGCTGGCGCACCGTCGTCGTCGACCCGCGGCCCGGGCTCGCAACACGCGAGCGCGTGCCGAGCGCGGACGAGATCGTCGTGCAGTGGCCCGACGAGGTCGAGGTGGACGCCGACACGGCGGTCGTCTCGCTCGTGCACGAGGAGCGGCTCGACATCCCCGCGCTCCGCCGCGGTGTCGAAGGCGGCGCGTTCTACGTCGGCGCGCTCGGCTCGCGCCGCGCGCAGGAGAAGCGCCGGGAGCACCTCGGCGACCTCGCCGATTCTGTGCGCGGGCCGGTCGGGCTGAACCTCGGAGGCGAGACGCCGGGCGAGATCGCGCTCGAGATCGTCGCCGAGATCCTCGCCGCGCGGAAAGCCGTCGCGGCGCCCGTCGCGACCTAGACGCGCTCCACCTCGATCGACGCGCCGGCCTTGCGCAGCAGGGTCGAGAACGGACAGCCCTGGTCGGCGCGCTCGATCGCAGCCGCGAGTCCTTCGTCGCTCGCGCCGTCGACCTCCGCGTGCACGCGGATCCGCGCACCGACGATCTGGTGCCCTTCGTCCGGCACCTCGTCCATCACGATCGTGCAGCCGATCTCGAGCCGGCCGGCCGGCGTCCCGTCGCGCACGAGCTCGCTGCCGAGCGACGTCGTGAAGCACCCGGCTGTCGCCGCCGCGAGCAGCTCTTCGGGGCTCGTCTTGCCCTCGGGATTGCCGATGCGCGAGGCGAGCGTGTAGGGGAGACCGGTGAAGGCGCCGGTGTCGCCGGAGATCGTCCCGCTGCCGCGCGACACGTTCCCGTCCCAGCTCACCGTCGCGCTGCGTTCGATTCTCGGCACTGCTAGCTCCCTTCCGGTTGGACGGCGGGGGTGCCGTCGGGGTAGTAGGCCTCGGCGGGTGAGCCCGCCGGGCGGAAGACGCCGAGCAGGCGCAGCTCGGTCTCGCCGGTGTTCTCGAGGCAGTGCACCTCGCGCGCACCCAGATGGACGACCGAGCCGGGGGCCAGCGGTTCCGCCTCGCCGCCCCGGTGGAAGAAGCCTTCGCCTTCGAGGATGGTGATCACCTCGTCGTAGGTGTGGAAGTGGTTCGGCGCGCGGCCCGGCGGCACGAGGCCGACGAACTGCGTCACCGAGGCGCACCCGACCTCGGGCGTCGCGCCGAGGACGAACTGTCTCCCGGCCGTCGCGGTGCCGCGCTCGGCCGCCGCGAGGTCGAGCACCGCGTGGCCGGACGCAGGCTCGGGATCGTGCACGAGCACGGAAATCGCGCGCGCACCGCTCGCCGACCACGGCACCCCGCGCGCGGCAAAGACCGCGACACCCGGCCGGAGGTCGTTCTCCTCGCCGCCGATCTCGATCCGGCCGCTGCCCTCGAGCACGTAGAGCACCTCGTCGCAGGCGTCGTTGCCGCCCGCGCCGTCGAGGTCGACGACGCGCTGCGAGAAGAGCTCGTTCTCGGGCACGGCAATAACCTACGTGGACGCTCGCCCGGAAGATTTGATCATTGACACCGGCCTAACAGGCGGTGAGACTCGGAGTCTTCAAAGGTGCGACCCCCCCTCAGAGTGCCCCTTGCAAGGAGGACATACGTAATGAAGAAGGCGATCGGCCTCGCCCTCGCGGTTCTCGCGACCACCGTCGTGGCTGCGAGCGCGCAGGGCTCCCCGAAGGTCGTGCAGGTCGCGACCGCGGGCGTGAACTGCAAGAGCACGATCACTCTGCCTCTCGTCACCCCGGTCACCGGCGGCGCCGGCTTCCTCGGTGCGGAGCAGGGCAGCTGGGCGAAGTACGCCGTCAAGACGCTGGCCCCGAAGCTTGGCCTGAAGGTCAAGTTCGTGCTCGGCGACACGCCGGTGGAGCAGGGTGCTTCGGTTGCGCAGACGATCGCGCAGAAGTACGTGGGCGACAAGAGCGTCCTCGCGATTCTCGGCCCGTCGACCTCCGGCGCCGTCGCGGCGTCGAGTGCGACGTACGGCCAGGCGAAGATCGCGCACATCTCGCCGTCGGCGACCCGCACGGACCTGACGCAGGGAACGGCGAAGGAAGCAACGTCGGCGTTCTTCCGCGTCGTGCCGGGCGACTACATCCAGGGCCCGACGGACGCGAGCTACATGGTCAAGACGCTCCACGTGAAGAAGGTCGTCCTGCTCGACTTCCAGGAGCCGTACTCGGTCGGTCTCTCGGATGCCGTCGAGGCAGCGCTGAAGAAGGCGGGCGTCTCCACGTCGCGGCTCTCGGCGCCGAACACGACGACCGACTACTCGGCGTACGTGACGAAGGTGCCGAGCGATGCCGACATCGTCTTCTTCCCGACGCAGAAGCCGGGCGACGCGCAGACGTTCGCCCAGCAGCTGATCGAGCAGGGCAAGAAGGCGAAGGTCTTCGGCGGTGACGGCTCCGACGGTCCCGGCGAGTTCAAGGCCGCGGGCAGCTACGTGTCGAACTTCGCGCCGGACATCACCGGCATCAAGGCCGACGCCGCGATCGTCGCCGGCTGGAAGAAGGACAACCCCGGCAAGACCGTGGGGTCCTTCGGCCCGCCGAGCTACGGAGCTGCACAGGTCGCGATGGAGGCGATCAAGCTCGCCTGCACGCAGGGCCACGGCACCGCGACGCGGCAGACCGTCCTGCGCAACATCAAGAAGGTGAAGATCAACAACTGGATCCTCGGTGGACAGTTCCGCTGGTCGACGAAGACGAACGACCCGCTGAACGCGAAGTTCTACATCTTCCAGATTCAGTCAGACGGCTCGTACAAGCTCGTCGGGTAGGCGACCGGCGAACGGCACGACAGGGGCGGTCCGGGAATTCCCGGGCCGCCCCTGCCATAACGAGAACCCTGTGGACACCTTCATCCAGCTGACAGTCGACGGCCTGACGATCGGCAGCGTGTACGCGCTGATCGCACTCGGCTACACGCTTGTCTACGGCGTGCTCAAGCTGCTCAACTTTGCGCACGGCGACGTGTTCATGGTCGGCACGTTCATCGGCTTCGGGATGCTGCAGCTGCTCGGTGGGACGAGCCATCCGGTCGTCCCCGTCTGGCTGCTGCTGACGCTGATGGTCGCCGCCGGGATGGCCGGCTGCGCCGCGCTCGGCGTGGCGATCGAGCGCTTTGCCTATCGGCCGCTCCGTGACGCGCCGCGCATCGCGCCGCTGATCAGCGCGCTCGGCGTCTCGTTCTTCCTCGCGAACTCGATGCAGCTCCTGTTCGGAGCGCAGCCGCGCAACTACGACATCTTCACGCTCGACAACGCCTCGCTCTACACGAAGGGCATCGACATCGGCAACGTGCACATCGCGCTGCTGCGTGTGATCACGATCGTCTCGGCGCTCGTGCTCATGATCCTGCTCTGGTTCCTCGTGAACCGCACCCGCACCGGCAAGGCGATGCGCGCGACGTCGTACGACCGCGAGGCGGCCTCGATGATGGGGATCAACATCGACCGCGTCATCGTCTTCACGTTCGTGCTCGGGTCGGCGCTCGCCGGCGCCGGCGGCGTGCTGCAGTCGCTGCGCGTGCCCACCACGGTCGCGATCGGGTTCGTCACCGGCCTGAAGGGGTTCACCGCAGCGGTGATCGGCGGCATCGGCTCGATCCCCGGCGCGATGGCGGGCGGCCTGCTGCTCGGCTTCGCCGAGTCGTACGCGCAGGGTTACATCTCGACGAAGTGGTCCGACCTGATCGTGTTCTCGATCCTGATCGCGTTCATGATCTTCCGCCCGCAGGGGCTTCTCGGCAGAGCGGACATCCGCAAGGTATGAGCGACTCCACGCCACACGGAACGCACGAGGGGCCTGCGGTCGGGCAGGACGAGTGGGTCGCGCGCCATGCCGAGCATCGCGCTACGCACGGCCGGCTGTACACGGCGCTCGAAGCCCGCGTGCGCCGCATCCCGTGGTGGGCGGGGCTGATCCTCTTCCTCGCCGCGTTCTCGCTCTTGCCCGTGTTCGAGACGAGCGGCTACGTGCGGCGCGTCGGCTTCGACACCGTGATCTACATGCTGCTGGCGCTCGGCCTGAACGTGGTCGTGGGGTGGGGCGGACTGCTCGATCTCGGGTTCGTCGCGTTCTACGGGATCGGCGCGTACACGTACGCGATCCTCGACTCGCCGAAGTTCGGGTATCACACGCCGACGCCGTTCGCGATCCTGATCGTCGTCCTCGTCGGCGCGGTCGCGGGGCTCCTCGTCGGCCTGCCGTCGCGGCGACTGACAGGGGACTACCTCGCGATCGTCACGCTGTTCTTCCTGCAGCTGTTCCAGACGGTGATGACGAACGGCGACAGATTCGCCGGCATGTTCAGCGCCGCATCAGTCGTCTCGAAGATGTCGGTCGTGCCGCTCTTCGGATTGGTGACGATGATCGGCGACGCCAGCGCGACGCTCTCGAACGGGATCCTGAACGTCGACCCGTTCCACCTCTTCGGGCACAAGCTCGCAGTGCAGCACGGCGGCGTCTTCGCCGTCGCCTACCTCTACGTCGCGCTTGCGTTCTTTGCGGTCGTGTTCGTCGCGCTGCGATTCGTGAACCACTCGCGCACCGGACGCGCCTGGCGGTCACTCCGCGAGGACCCGCTCGCCGCCGAGGCGATGGGCATGCCCGTCAACTGGCTCAAGCTGATGAGCTTCGCGTTCGGCGCCGGTGTCGCCGCGCTCACGGGCTCACTCTTCGCCGCACTGAATGCGAGCGTCTTCCCGCTGACGTTCTACTTCGTGCTGCTGATCACGGTGTACACGATGGTCATCCTCGGCGGCTCGGGCAGCCAGTCGGGCGTCGTGCTCGGTGCGCTGATCGTCAGCCCGCTGCTCGAGATGCTGCGCGATCCGTCGAAGTCGCGGCTCATCTTCTTCATCGCGCTCGCTGTCGGCCTGATCTGGGCCGCGCGCCGTTCGCGCGCGCTCGCGACGGTCGCGATCGCGACCGTCGCGTTCGGGTTCCTCGTGCACGAGCTCGCGCGGGCGATCGACTCGTCGTGGGTCGCGGGCGAAAACGCAGGCGGCTTCCAGGGCGTCGTCGACCACTGGGTCGTCGCGCCGGCGACGCTCGCACGCTGGATCCCGCCGCTCACGTACATCGGCGTGCTCTGCCTGCTGCTCCTGCTCACGACGTTGCGTGGCGTGCTGCGGCTCGTCGTCCTCGTGCCGACGCTCTACCTCGGGGCGTTCGTCTGGGAGAACGTGATGCTTTCCAAGCCCGAGCCTGCGCGCTACATCGTGCTCGGGCTGATCCTGATCGCGCTGATGATCCTGCGCCCGAACGGCCTACTGGGCGAACGGCGGGTGGAGATCGTCTGATGCCGTTGCTCGAGCTGAAGAACGTCTCGCTCTCCTTCGGCGGCCTGCGTGTCGTCGACGCACTCGACCTGCATGTGGACGAGGGCGAGATCGTGAGCGTGATCGGCCCGAACGGTGCCGGCAAGACGACGCTCTTCAACCTCATCACCGGCATCTACGACCCGGAGACGGGCGACATCCTCTTCGAGGATCGGAGCATCAAGGGGCTCGAGCCGCACAAGATCAGCCAGCGCGGGATCTCGCGCACGTTCCAGACGCTGCGGCTGTTCCTCAACATGTCGGTGAAGGAGAACGTGATGGCCGCCGCGTACGGCCACACGCGCGCCGGCGCGTTTCGGTCGATGTTGCGCACGCCCGGCATGCGGCGCGAGGAGCGCGAGATCGAGGAGCTGGCGCGCGAGCGCCTCGCGTTCTTCGGCGAGCGGTTGATGGGCTATCGCTGGGAGCAGCCGGCGTACTCGCTCTCGTACGCGAACCGGCGGCGGCTCGAGATCGCGCGTGCGACTGCGACGAACCCGCGCCTGCTCCTGCTGGACGAGCCCGCCGCGGGGATGAACCCGAAGGAGACGCACGAGATCACCGAGCTGATCGCCAAGCTCCGGGACGACGGCGGCTACACGATCCTCGTGATCGAGCACGACATGCACGTCGTCGAGGGCATCTCGGACCGCGTGGTCGCGCTCGACCACGGCGTGAAGATTGCGGAGGGCTCGTTCGACGCGGTCGCGACGAACGGGAAGGTGATCGAGGCGTACCTCGGGCTGCAGTCGACGGTGACCAAATGAGCTTGCTCGAGCTCGACGGCGTCGACACGTACTACGGGCAGATCCACATCCTGCAGTCGCTCTCTCTGCGCATCGAGGCGGGCGAGCTCGTGTGCCTCCTCGGCGGGAACGCGTCCGGTAAGTCGACGACGCTGAAGACGATCCTCGGCATCGTGCGGCCGCGCAGCGGCGCGGTGCGGATCGACGGCGAGGACGTGACGCGCCGCCCGACGAGCGACCGCATCGCGCGCGGGCTCGCGATCGTGCCGGAGAACCGCCGGCTGTTCGCGCCGATGACCGTGCTCGAGAACCTCGAGCTCGGCGCGTACCTGCGCGGCGGCGGCGACAAGGAGGACTACGAGCGCGTCTACGAGCTGTTCCCGCTCCTCTACGACCGGCGCACGCAGCTCGCGGGCACGCTGAGCGGCGGCGAGCAGCAGATGGTCGCGATGGGCCGCGCGCTGATGTCGCGGCCGAAGCTGCTCCTGATGGACGAGCCGTCGATGGGGCTCGCGCCGATCCTCGTCGAGCGCAACTTCGAGATCATCAAGCAGGTGCACGAGTCCGGCGTCGCAATCCTCGTCGTCGAGCAGAACGCGAACGTGTCGCTGTCGATCGCCGACCGCGGCTACGTGCTCTCGACCGGCAGACTGGTGCTGGAAGGCAAGGCGGCGGACCTCGCCAAGAACGAAGACCTCAGGAAGGCGTACCTTGGCCGTTAGCACCGTCAGCGCGTGTCGCGAGCGCTTCCCGATCTTCGAGAGGCTCGTCTACATCAACTCGTGCTCGCAGGGCGCGCTCTCCGATTCCGTGCGCGCCGCCTACGAGGAGTACCTCGTCGGCTGGGACGAGCGCGGCGCGCCGTGGGACTACTGGGTCGAGCGCAACGAGACGGCGCGCGCGACCTTCGCGCGGCTCGTGAACGCGCAACCCGACGACGTCGCGGTCACGACGTCGCTCTCGGCAGGCGTCAGCGCGCTCGCGAGTGCGATCGACTTCACGAAGCGGCCGAAGGTCGTGATCAGCGACTACGAGTTCCCGACGATCGGCCAGATCTGGCACGCGCAGCAGCTGCGCGGTGCGGAGGTGCACGTCGTCGCGCCGGAGGACGTCGAGAGCGCGATCGACGAGCGCACCGCGGTCGTCTCGATCACGGCCGTCTGCTACCGCAACGGCGCGCGGCTGCCCGCCGAGGAGATCGCGCGGATCGGCAAGGAGCACGGCGCGCTCGTGCTCCTCGACGCCTACCAGGCCGCCGGCACGTATCCGATCGACGTGCAGGAGCTCGGCGTCGACGCGCTCGCGTCCGGCGTCCTCAAGTACCTGCTCGGCTCCGCGGGGCTCGGCTTCATGTGGGTGCGGCCCGGCCTCTCGCAGGAGCTCCTCCCGACCGAGACCGGCTGGTTCGCCGACGAGGACATCTTCAAGATGGACCACCGCGACTACTCGCCGTCGCCGACCGCGCGCCGCTTCCAGTCGGGGACGCCGCCGGTGCCGTCGATCTACGCCGGGATCGCCGGGATGGAGCTGATGGAGGAGATCGGGATCGCGGCGACGCGCGAGCACGTGACGCAGCTCAACGAGCGCCTGATCGCCGGCGTCGACGAGCTCGGCGGCACGGTCGTGACCCCGCGCGACCCCGAACGGCGCGGCGCGCTCGTCTGCATCGCCTCGACCGACGCCCCGGCCCTCGTCGCCGCGCTGGCCGCGGACGGCATCGTCACCTCGGAGCGCGACGGCAATCTGCGCGTCTCCGCGCACGCCTACAACATCGAGTCGGACGTCGACGCCGTGCTCGGGTCCCTGGGTAAGAACCGTCAGCTGCTCGCGTGATTCTGATTCGCCGCAGGCGAACCAGAATCAGGGGTTTCGCGCCTTGCGACTTGCATTGGGCGCACCTGACATTTTATAAAACGCAGTAGTGCTCCTTCGCGAGGTCGGATATGCGCGGCCCGGGTCCCTCGACGAGGCGCTCGAGTTGCTGCGCGCCGACGACGGCGCCCGCGCGCTCGCAGGCGGCCAGACGTTGATCAACGTGATGAAGGCGCGGGCCGGCTCGCCGGACGCGCTGATCGACCTGAGCGGCATCGACGCGCTGAAGGGAATCGAGCTTGCGGCCGACGGGACGCTCGAGATCGGCGCAATGACGACCTACACCGAGCTCGTCGAATCGAGCGAAGCGCGTGCGCGGCCGATCCTCGGCCAGGTCTGCGCACAGATCGCGGACGTGCAGGTGCGGAACCGCGGCACGATCGGCGGCAACCTCTGCACGAACGACCCGACGAACCATCTCCCGCCGCTGATCGCGGCGCTCGGCGCGCAGCTCACGATCGCCGGCACGGAGGGCGAGCGCACGATTCCCGCCTCGGAGTTCTTCCTCGGCGTCTACATGACGGCCGCAGGCCCGGGCGAGCTGCTGACGAAGATCACGATCCCCGCCGGCCGCCAGGACGGCTTCGCCGCCGTCACGCTCGGCGTCGAGGGAACGTGCATCGCGAGCGCCGCTGCGTCGATCAACGGCACGGTCACCGTCGCGCTCGGCTGCGTCGACGCAGTTCCGGTCGTCGTCACGCCCGCGTCCGCCGGCGCAGACGACGTGCGCGCAGCCGTGCGCGGCGCGTCGCTCGAGCCGCCGTCCGACGTGCACGCCTCGAGCGAGTACCGAACCCACCTTGCAGAAGTCCTCGCAGTTCGCGCCGTCAACCAAGCGGGAGGGAGCTAGATGCCCGTCTCGACCGAGCAGACGATCACCGTCACGATCAACGGGACGACCTACGAGCGCGAGGTGGAGGCGCGGAAGCTGCTGATCCACTTCATCCGCGACGACGTCGACCTCACCGGCAGCCACATCGGCTGCGACACGGGAAACTGCGGCGCGTGCTCGGTGATCGTCGACGGCACGCTCGTCAAGAGCTGCATGATGCTCGCCGTCCAGGCCGACGGCTCGACCGTCGAGACGGTCGAAGGGCTCGCCGACGGCGACGAGCTGAACAAGCTGCAGCAAGCGTTCAGCGCGAACCACGCGCTGCAGTGCGGCTACTGCACGCCCGGGATGCTGATGAGCGCGACGGCGCTGCTGCGCTCGAACCCGCATCCGTCGGACGACGAGATCAAGAAGGGCCTGCAGGGCAACATCTGCCGCTGCACCGGCTACTGGAACATCTTCGAAGCGGTCAAGGTGGCGGCGGAATGACGACGACGGCGCCCGAGACCACCGAGGTCGAGGCACCTGCCGAGACCTGGAAGGGCCAGAACGTCCCGCGCAAGGAGGACCGCCGCCTCGTCCAGGGGCAAGGCGTGTTCGTCGACGACGTCAAGCGGCACGGAATGGGCTACATCCACTTCGTGCGCTCGCCGTACGCGCATGCGCACATCAGCTCGATCGACGTCTCGAAGGCCGAGGCCGCGCCCGGCGTCTACGGGACGCTGACCGGCGAAGAGGTGGCTGCGCTCACCGATCCGTTCTTCCAGATCTCCTCCGTGCCCGGCGCGCACCTCAAGGACTACGCGCTCGCGGTCGGCAAGGTGCGTTACGTCGGCGAGGCGATCGTCGCGGTCGTCGCCGAGACGCGCGAGCTCGCGCGCGACGCGTCGGAGCTCGTCGAGATCGAGTACGAGCCGCTGCCGGCGATCACCGACGCGCGTCACGCGCAGGGCGGGGACGTGCCGACGATCCACGAGGACGCCGGCGGGAACCTGATGTGGGAAGGCGTCTACGAGTGGGGCGACCTCGACGCCGCGTTCGCCGAGGCGGACAAGATCGTGAAGATCGACGAGCTTCACTTCCATCGCTTCAACTCGACGCCACTCGAATGCGACGGCGCGCTCGTCGAGTTCAACAGGGGCGTCGGCCAGTGGACGATCCACACCAACAACCAGTTCCCCGGCTTCGCGGCGATCATGATGGGCCCTGCGATGCGCACGGGGCTCGACAAGCTCCGCTTCGTCACGCAAGACATCGGCGGCGGGTTCGGCAACAAGATCACCTCGCACCCCCAGCTCGTCGCGTGCTGCCTGCTCGCGCGCAAGCTGAACCGTCCCGTCCAGTGGACGGAGTGGCGCACCGACTTCCACATGTCGATGTCGCACGGCAACGAGCGCTGGTTCCTCGAGACCGAGGTCGCGGTGAAGAACGACGGCACGCTGCTCGGGTTCCGGACGAAGGCCTTGGACGACGCGGGCGCGTGGCTACGCTACGAGCCGCTCGGCGGCGTCATCTGGGCGCAGGTCACGCCCGGGATGTACAAGTGGCGCAACATCCGCGTCGACTTCACGCAGGTCGCGACGAACAAGGCGCCCGTGTCGCCGAACCGCGGCTACTCGCGCATGCAGCACCTCTGGTTCACCGAGCGCGTGATCGACATCGTCGCGCACGAGCTCGAGCTCGACCCCGTCGAGGTGCGCAAGCACAACTACATCAAGGCCGAGGACATGCCGTACGAGACGCCGAACGGCTGCGTCTACGACTCCGGCGACTACGCGAAGATGCTCGACATCGCGCTCGAGCTGGTCGGCTGGGACGACCGTGAGGCGAAGCGGGCGGACGCGAAGTCGCGCGGGAAGCTGCTCGGCATCGGGATCGGCTCGACGCTCGACTCGGGCACGAACAACTTCGGCCAGTCGCGCATGATCAACCCGGAGCTGCAGTTCTCGGGCAACAACGAGGTCGCAACGGTCAAGCTCGACATCTTCGGCGAGATCGTCGTCACGCTCGGCACGACGCCGCAGGGCCAGGGTCACGAGACGACGGCGGCGCAGGTCGTCGCCGACATCCTCAAGTGCTCGGTCGACGACGTCCACGTGCGCGCCGGCCACGACTCGTACTGGAACTCGCACGCGGGGTTCTCCGGCACGTACGCGTCGCAGTTCGCCGTCACCGGCCTGTCGGCGGTCAAGGGCGCGACCGAGATGCTGCGCGAGGAGATCTTCAAGCTCGCGGGCGCCGTGTTCGGCGGCGTCCCGGCCGAGGCGCTCGAGCTCGCCGACGGCGGCATCCGGATCAAGGAGAGCCCCGAGGCGTTCCTGCCGTTCATGGCGTGCGGCGCGATCATCAACGCGAACAACGCCGGACTGCCGGAGGATCTCGGCGTCACGCTCAATTGCCGCTACGTCTACCGGCCGCCGTTCCAGGTGCCGGA
>Ga0209577_10006030_pt1 | contig 11232 bp, 10 predicted proteins | sample GraSoiAngelo_109_FD_185874 | JGI IMG/M metagenome (GOLD analysis project Ga0209577, IMG submission 185874) | Grasslands soil microbial communities from the Angelo Coastal Reserve, California, USA - 14_0903_12_20cm (SPAdes) (version 2) | ecosystem: Environmental > Terrestrial > Soil > Grasslands... | reverse complement strand
CCAACTCCGGCGAGCACGCAAATGCCGTTCGGTTTTAGAATGTTTCGGCGTTCAGAGAACGAATGGTTCCCGACCAGATCGTAGATCATGTCGTAACGTTGATCGGTCCTGGTAAAATCTTCTTTTGTGTAATCGATAACGCGATCGGCGCCGATCGATTTCACAAGATCGACATTGCGCGTGCTGCAAACGCCGGTTACTTCCGCGCCGAACGCTTTCGCGATTTGCACGGCGAAAGTGCCAACGCCACCGGATGCGCCGTTGATCAAAACCTTTTGCCCGGACTGGATGTGTCCTTTGTCGCGCAGACCTTGCAATGCCGTGAGCCCGGCAACTGCGACCGAGCCGGCTTGTTCGAATGTGATGTTGGCGGGCTTTAACACGACAGCTTTGTCAGCTTTAACACAGACATATTCTGCTACCGCTCCGTTCTTGGCGCCGAATACTTCGTCGCCGGGTTTGAAGTTCGTTACGTTCTTGCCGACTGCGTCGACAGTGCCCGCGACGTCAGTGCCGAAGCGGGTGTTCTTTGGTTTTCGCAAACCGCTAATCGGGCGCATTAGCAGTGCGCCTCGTAGTAAATGACCGTCAACCGGATTGATCGAAGCCGCGCGGACGCGGACCAGAACTTCGTTGTCGTTGGGTGTCGGTTTCTCCAGCTCGCGGAGTTGAAGATTCTCTACGCCATATTCGCAATTCACGATAGCTTTCATGGGATTATTCGGGGTGGCAGAGTTGCGATTGCAGTCGTTAGTCGATTTCCAATAGGCGACAAAGAGCCAGAGGCTGCTTACTAGCGCTACGAACAGCACCACGATGCCTGTCCATTTTAAGATCCGCTTAACGAGCTTCATTGGATCGTGATAGCGATCTTTCCCTGGACGTGGCCGGTCTCGAGATATTTATACGCGGCGGCAGTTTCAGTAAGCGGATAGCTTTTGGTGAGAGCGGGCATGACCCTTCCGCTCTCCGTTAAATCGCGCAGAACGCCGAGATCCTTTTTATTAATGTCGACGCCAAAGATGACAAACTTCTCTTTCGCAAATTTCGAACGCAGAGAGGCGGTGAGCACGCCCGCTACTCGGAACAAACTCTCCTTGTGTATTCCGGAGCCGCCAACGCCGGCCAACACGCAAATACCACCGGGCTTGAGGACGCGACGACGTTCGGCAAAAGAACGATTGCTGACGAGATCGTAAATTACGTCGTAACGCTCATCGCCTTTGGTGAAATCTTCTTTCGTATAATCGATCACGTGATCGGCGCCTAACGATTTCACAAGATCGACATTGTGCGTGCTGCAAACACCGGTCACCTCCGCGCCCATCGCTTTCGCAATTTGCACCGCGAACGTGCCCACGCCGCCGGACGCACCATTGATCAGGACCTTTTGTCGTGCTTTCACCCGCGCCGTGTCGCGCAGGCCCTGTAGAGCAACAAGCGCCGTCGGGATAGACGCAGCTTGCTCGAAGGTAACGTTGCCCGGCTTCGAAAGCACCGCTCGACTGGCCGTGACACAAATGTATTCGGCAAGAGCGCCTGCCCTTACCCCGAAGACTTCATCGCCCGGCTTGAACTCAGTCACATTCCTGCCAACCGCTTCAACCGTTCCCCCGAAGTCAGATCCCGGCGTTGTGTTTTTCGGCTTACGAAGTCCAAAGATAAGTCTGCCGACACCACCTTGCAGCATTCCGCCGTCGTAAAATCGGAGGGAAACGGCGCGAACCCGGACGAGAATCTGGTTGTCGTTCGGAACCGGCTTTTCGACTTGTTCAAGTTTCAGAACCTCATCGGGCGGGCCGTATTCGCAGTAACGAATAGCTTTCATGGGATGGGTCGGCGCGCCGGTCTTTTGATCGCAATCATTGGTGGACGTCCAATAGGCGAACTCGAACCAGGCGAAGAGAATGAGAAGGATCGCTAGCGTGCTCCATTTCAAGAAACGTTTGATCTTCATCGGCCTAACAAATCAGACCGCTTCGGCCGGGAGGGCTTTCACATTGGCGCCTCTGATCACGAGGTAGAGCATGATTGCGAGCTCACCGAACAAGACCGGCTGTAAATAGAGAAACGCCTTGTCGTCGTAAGCCGGAAAGAAAAAGCTGATGACGCTGAGAAAGACATAGCCGAAACAGTTGATCATTAGCCAAACGCCGATCCATCGCGGCAAAAACCCGGAACGAAAGACAAGTAGACCAAAGGGAAAGAGCCACACGCCCCAAAAGATTTCGTCGATCGAAATTCCCTGGCTGTGCAGTCGAACAAACAAGTAAGCCAGTGCGTCGCGCTGAGGTTTATCGAAGATAGCAAGGAAATCCGCACCGCCGAAGAGAGTCAGCGCGGCAATATTGTTGAGCGTGTTGAGAAAACCGACCGCAGCCGAAACCAAAACGAACGCGACCATAAGCGCAGCCCAGATTTTGTTCACGTTGCTGAGCAAGCGATAAAGCGCGATGCCGAGACAAATGAAAATGACCTGTCCGATGAGATCGCCGAAGATCGACAATCGAAACATCGTTTCGTGTGCCAAAATATTGTCGGCGGTCGCGGCGGCGTTTCCGCGCACGATGAGTTTGCTCGGGACGTAGATTAAGCTAAAGGGCGCGGTGAAAACCATCGACAGATAAATAAATCCGGCGATGCGCGCGGCTTTTTTGGTTGGATGCATCGGTTTCAACTTTTCAGAGTTTCAACTTTCAATTTAGAGCTTCATCAGCCTAACGAGGCTTGCTCCTTCCATCGTTCAACGTTCACGCCGAACACGAGGAGCCAGAACCCCAGCGCCAGCTCGCCGACGCCGAGCGCCAGGTTGTAGGGGTAGAGGTAGTTCGCGAGCGGCGGCCACAGATACGTCGCATAGCCCACACCAGCAGCCGCCTCCAGAACGCCGAGGATCCGAGGCAGGAAGGTCGACTTGTAAATGACGTAGCCGACGAGCATGCAGCAGAACCCGAAGAACGCGAGGTAGAGGTTGAAGGCGTGCCCGCTCCATCGGAGGAAAAGGAGCGCCATGGACTGTAGTTGTTCGATGTTGAATGCGCCAAAATCCTTCCCGCTCTTCAAGAGGACCAAAACCGGGAGTTGAACGAGACTGCCGCCAGCCTGAAGAGCAATCGCCACGAGTCCGAAGAATGCTATGAGCAAAGCGGCGATCCTGCCCACGGGTCTGAACAAGACATAGATGAGAACTGTCCGGGCGATATTGAACGCGACCGCGAAGACGCAGAGGGCGAGCCCCAAACGAAACAATGATTCGTTTCCCAGAATGTTGGCTGCCGTGGCTGCGGCGTCCGTGGTGACGACGAGCCGGTTGGGTATTCGCAACTGGCCGTTCACCGAGGCCACGCCTTCGAGGACGCCGAGGACAGCAGCCATTCTCGCCAGAAAATGGGGCGACATCTCTGTGATTTGTTGCGTCATAGCTGCACTGCTGATTCGTTTCTCGTTAGGCTAACAATCAGGTAGCGGCGATTCTCTCCATTCACCCTCGCGATTGAATGAGAAATCAGGTTCATATGAAATCACAGTGGGCCGCGATAACGGCGCAGCCGGACTGCTGCAAACAGGAATCCCGCCGCGACTAAGAGCCCGATCCATAGACCGGGACTGCTCAGATATTTTCCTGGCGTGAGTTGGGACAGCGAGTCAATCGTGGGATGACTCTCTCCGTGGAAACCGAAAGCGTGCGGCGCGAATCCCATCAGGCGGTGTTTCACGAACGCGCCGAAATACGAAGTGCCGAACGTAATCTTCTCGAAGATTTGGATCACGATAATTGGCAACACGGCCCAAAGAAAGGTCGCGCGCCGCGCCCAGCCTGAAACCAGCAGGAGCCAGCCGTAAATCGGCGCATGCCAGAGCGCAATCGCGGCCAGACCATAAAGCAGCACTAGTAAGTTAAACGGCACCGGCATATGCGCCCATGTCGACGCCGGGCTCATTCCGTGGGATATGAGGACTACGCTCGTTTCCAGCACCATGATCAAGTGCGTGCAAACGATGATGGCGAAGGCGACGAGCGGTAGAACCACCAGGGGGATGGTCGCCTTCGATAGTACGGTGGTGAGATCCGATACCGGAAGCGACTTCCAGAACAGGATGCTGCGATCCCGACGTTCACCGTGGAGCGCGTCGAGGCAATAGAACACGCCCACGATGAACACGGTGAAGATCATCATCATCGCCGCCAAATCGTACGGCTGCTCGATGGCAGCTCGCTGATGCGCCGGGTCGAGCAACAACACCGCGCGCCTGCGGTCCGCCAAACCAATCGTGCTGATCGCGAAGCCGAAGACCTGGAAGGCGGCGACGATCAACGGCGCTATATATATAGAGCGGTTCTCCCACAATTCCCGCCACACCGACCAATACAGCGGCCGGGTCTTGTAGCCGGGGTCGCTGACCCCGGAGTTGACCCGCAGTGTTGTAGCCGGGGTCGCTGACCCCGAACCTGATTCGGGCGCTGCGTTCGATGGAGTATTCATCTGGTAAATAAAGATGACGCCTCGACAGCGTTCTGGGGAGCGCACGCGCCTCGCGTCCTGGCGATGGCGCCTCGCCATCGCGAAGTTCTTCTTCCTTTGCAAAGCAAGCTCTCGCCCCTATAGCAGGAAGTTCGTTTCGGCGAGGGCACCAAAACGAGCACGCGAGGCGCGTGCGCTCCGCAGATAATACTCAGCGCGCGCGAGCACAAAATTGCCGTCACCTCGGTTCCCCTTTCTTCCCTTTCACGACGCTAGCCGGTTCTTCTGCCTGGCGGCTCTCATTGCCCATCACGGCAACGAACAAGTCGGCGATGCTGGGCCTGCGCACTTCGCCAAGCGCGGCGAGTTTTTGGCGATCGACGTTATCGAACAGCATCACACTGCGGCCGAACACCGGGCGCTCGTGAATTGGCTTGAGAGCCCGCGCGGCATCGAGCTGCTCTGGATTCACCATCACTTCCAGATAGCGTGAATCGAATTCTTCCATGCTGCACTCGAGCACGATCCGACCGCGGTCGATGAACATGAGATCGGTCAGCACATCCTGGATTTCTTCCACCTGATGAGTCGTCACCACGATGGTGCGACTGCGATCGAAGTAATCGTTCAGCAGTGAATCGTAGAACTGTTTGCGATAGAGGATGTCGAGGCCAAGCGTCGGCTCGTCCAGCACCAGCAATTTCGCGTTAATCGCCATGACCAGAGCGAGATGCAGCTGGGCCACCATGCCCTTCGACAATTGCCTGACCTTGCTCGCGCGCTTGATCGTAGTCTTCGCCAGAAAACCTTTCGCTTTTTCGCGATCGAACCGCGGATGCACGCCGGCGACGTAATCGAGCAGCTGCGAAACCCGGATCCACCGTGGCAACACGGCGACGTCGGCAATGAAAGAGACGTCGCGCATAAGTTCTTCGCGCGCGGCCCAGGGATCGCGTCCGAGCACGGACAACTTTCCGTCGTATGAGGTGAGACCAAGAATCGCATTGAGCGCGGTGGTCTTGCCCGCGCCGTTGGGACCGATGATTCCGAGGATGCGACCCTCTTCAACCCGTAAATCAATGCCGTCCAGCGCGACCGTTTCGCCGAACGCCTTGCGTAGTCCGCGTGCTTCTATGCAGGCCATAGTCTTAGCGCTTCTCCTTCTCGGCGCGCTTGCTGTGCAGGCCGTCGCGAGCCGAGCCGTAGCCTCGTGCGAAGGTCTGGTCCAGCTTTTTGACAATTTGTTGTAACCGCCGCCAATCAAGCCGTCGCGCAATCTCTCCCTCAGGGAGAGACGAAACCGCCAGTCCGGCCCGGACCGCAGCCGTTTGTGAGGGTCCTGGCTTTCTCAGAACTACCCGTGTCATCGTTTTTCCTTTCCAGATTTCCCCGGCTGCTTCGCAGCCGCGGCATCGAGTTCTTTCTGGGTCAGACCTAACCGCTGAATCGTTTCGGAGATCCGCGGCCATTCTTCCGCGAGAAATTTTTCGCGTTCGCCTTTGAGCAACAGATCCCGCGCGCCGGCATTGACGAACATCCCGAGCCCTCGCCGCGTCTCGACCAGCTGCTCGGCGACCAATTCCTGATAGGCCTTGAGAACGGTGAGCGGATTGACCCGATATTCGGCCGCAACATTGCGCACGGACGGCAGCGGATCGCCTTCTTTGAGCACGCCGTCGAGTATCATGGCGACGACTCGATGGCGAAGCTGGCGGTAAATCGGCTGACTGTCGTGCCATTCACTATGCATCCTGTGTTCGACCACTGTGCCTCATATAGTGATATAGTTAACTACAACACAAGCTCACAGGCAAGCTTTTTTTTTATTTTTCTTTGCCCGCCGTTCCCGCCGCCAGCGCGCCTACGCGGGAGAATTCCCGCCGGAAAAGGAAATGGATGATCTTTAAGACTGCTGCGGCATTGCTCGTCGGTCGAAGATCCATGCGGATATTCTCCTTCCTCGCGCCTTGCACCGGCCTTAAATATCTTAAGCCGGATCTGATCCTGCTAGATGTGGCGATGCCGGAAACGGATGGCGGCGAAGTCGCTGCCCGGATTCAATCCGATCCGACATTGCATAGAACACCGATTGTCTTTCTGACGGCCCTTGTGACGAAAGCCGAAACAAGATCGGGCTTGCGGATCCAGGGACATCCATTTCTCGCCAAGCCGATCAGCTTTTCGGACCTGATTAAAGGCATCGAAGAGAATTTTAGATTTTAGATTTCGGATTTACGATTTCAATGCTGGACCTTTATGGCGCACGCGGCGTGCCGCGTTGAATGCCGCGTTGCGCGGTGAGATACACCGCAAAACTGCCGAGCCAATGTCCGTCCTCCTAGTGTTCGCCTGTCACCGCCGCCAATCAAGCGCTGTCATGGCCGTCCTGGCAGAGCAACTGCGCCAGTCGCTTCGGTGTCAATCTCGAATCGCCGCAAGGCGTCTACGCTTACCTTCTTCACTTTATTGGCTCCAGTGGTGTCGGCGGTGCCGTCGTCGTTAACTTCAACCCAGCGACCCCCCAGATGGCTCCCGGTGGTTGGCGGCACCCAGACGTAATTCTTTCCTTTCTTCGCAGAGGCTTGCGAAGCTGACGTTGATTTGAGCTCGAAGCTCAGCTTTGTCGGCTCACTGGCCTTGGTCTTCGTATTGTTGATCGAAGCTTTTATCGCGCCATTCACGATTAATGTGACTCGATACATGCCTACGGGTAAAGTGTCCGAAGTGTAGTGACCACTCGCATCCGTCTTCACTGTCTTCAGCAGTTTGCTTCCGTCTTTCGCCTCGATCCGAATGTCAGCGCCCTTGACTGGTTGTCCCTTCGGGTCTTTCACGGTCCCTTCGATGGCAGAAATCGCAGCCCAAGCGCTTCCGCTGATTAAGACCAAGCCGAGTAATGCAGATGCGAACATGAGTGAGGTCAGTGAATGATGCGCGGCGCAAAGGGCAGATTTGGAGTTCGTTTCCGTTTGTTTATTTTTCATAATTGTACTTTGTAGTTGAGGGATTTTGACTCGTGATGAAGGAGCCTTTCACTAGTCTCTACCGGAAACGAAAGGCCAAGTTCCTAAATAATTAGCTTTGACACAACCGAAGAGCGGGATCGGCAAAATTGGAAAATTCAATTCGAGCCAGCTTTCAGCTTCACCGATTTAAGTCGAGGCAGGTCCACCTTCGCGCTCAGCCTTGAAAGAGAACGACACACAACGCGATGGGAAGATTGTGCGGAGCAAAGCGCCGCTCAATCTTGAGACGCTGCAGCAGTTTTAGAACCGCTTCTTCAACGCCACATACCAGGTACGGCCCTTGATATTGGTCGTCACCTCGTCGTACCCGTTTTCGAAAGCGCCGGCGACGAACGGCGGTTCTTTATTGAATATGTTATTGATGCCTAGCGCGATCGTTGTGTTGTTGAGCCAGGCATGCCATCTACATGAATTGTACTCCGCTCTCGAGACCGGCATTACGTTCTTGTCCTTGCCGTCCTTCATCGTCACGTTCTTGCAGCAATCTTTGGCGTATCCGGCGACTTCGTTTTGCGCCGCAGGCGCAGGCAAGTCGAACGTGTAATTCAGAATAAAGTCCAAAGTCGTCCATTCGCGGATTTTGCGAGGCCTACCGTTGGGCGTGGCGAGTTTGTCGTCCCAGTACTGCCCAATGTAGTGCACGGTAAAGCCAGTATCGAGTCCATCGAGCCATGAGCCCGCTGGGCCGTCGTAGAAAAGACTCGCGTAAGCACGATTGCGCGTAAGGACGCCACCGGCGCTCGTCCCGAGGAAGCCGGCACCGAACTTGCCCACAACCTCCTGTCGGCGTTCACCGGGAACCGCTTGGAGTACTGCACGGTTAACATAAGTGCCGTCGAGCGTCAGGGTCACGGTGCCCCGGTCACCATAGCCCAGTCTCGAGGTGTCGAAGGAATAAACCGCCTCGTAATCCCAGCCCTCTTCTATGAACCGCCCTAGATTTTCCTCCTCAAGTAGAAGAAGAACGATCGGGCCGAACGGGTCGCCGGGCCCAGTCGAGGGGCCACGTTTGACCAGACCTGGAAATTGTTTCTCGTGATTTACAAGAAACTGCGGATCCAACTGCACGGTGACGGCACGAAGGTCAATGTGGTAGAAATCCGCCAATAACGTCAGACCTCGTAGCGGGCTCCACCATTTTCCGGGCGAAACGACAACGCCATAAGTCCATTCATACGCCGTCTCCGGCTGAAGATTGGGATTTCCGCGGGTGACTCCCACGATTGGAGATCCGGTAGCTGGACTCCGCGGATCGAAGACGACGATATCTTGCGGTAGCGCCCCACGAAATAAATCGCTCAAGGTCGGAGCATGAAACGCTTCACTATAAGTGCCTCGAAAAGTCAGCGCCGAATCGATCGGCTGCCATCGAAACAAGACCTTGGGTCTTTCTGTAGCACCTAAATCGCTAAAGGTTTCATACCGCTCCTGGTAACCTAATTCCAGGCTGGAGAGACCAAGGCAGTTCCAGCTGGGGCTGGTGACAGGGACACGAACCTCCCAATAAACGGACCACACGTCTCGGGTCCCCTTGGTCGGCCCGAAGTTGATCGCGCCAATTGTTTGACCGGAAGCGGTCAGTGAATCAGGTTGATCCATTGCGTGCTCGGTCCGATGCTCGCCGCCGATTGCGAAGGAGACGGGGCCCGCTGGAAGATTCAAAAGGTCACCGCCTAGCTTCAGGTCTTCGAGTATCAGCGAGGTCGTGCCGATACGATTGGTCGTGACAAAAACTTTATCAATCAGGGCGCGTGAGTTCTGGCTAATGCCGAATGGATTGAAGGCGGTTGCCGGATTCGTGTCCAGTAATGCGGCGCGCAACGCATTGTTGTTCACGATTCCGCTGAAACGCTGGAGACGACGATCTTCGTTATAACGGAATCCAGCTTGCCATTCCCATGTGGTGAGATAGTCTCCAAACTCGCCCAGGTTACCCTTGAGACCGCCGGTAAACTCGTAGTTATCGGTTGTTATCTTGTTAGTACGCAGCCCTTCCAACGCGCGATAATGGACGCCGGTAGTGAATCCGGTGCCGGGGGGCGCAGCGCTAACCTGAGTTTCCGGATGGTTCGGGTCAAATCCTCCCGGCGACGTGTAATCCGGAACTCTGAATGGATTGAACGGATTTTGAATCGGCACGCTCAGGCCTGCACTACTAATTCCGACCGGCCTGTTAGCGTCGGTAAAGACATCGGGTGTAAACGGAGCGGGCGCCAAGACGCCGTCCCAGAAAGTGCGCACGTATTTGAAATCACCAAAAAGCTCCAAATATTGGTCGCAAATTTTGCTGTCGAGTGAGCCGTAGAGATATTCACGGTCGACAGGGGCCATTGCTGGTGTGAGATCCGCGAAATTAAAGAGCTGTTGCTCCCGCGGCAGAGCAAGAGCCGGCACGTATTGGGGGTCGTTCCTTACATTTGGAAATGCGTGTGGCGTCGGTGTCAGAGCGCCACCGTTAAGACTCGGCTGGTAGACGAAGCTTCCCACACGCCCGGCGAAGAAACTGCTCCGAGCATCCAATCCGCCAAAGGGCCTGTGGTCGGCATCGCGCGAGATATCAACATCGCGCGAATAGATCGCGGCCCGGTTGTAAAGCTCGGCATACACAACAATGTCCGTTTTGTCATCCCCGGTGCCGGCAAGGAGGTATGCCCTCTCTTCACCCATGTCGTGGGCAAAGCCGAGATTGGTGTTGCCATAGCTGGCGTAAACTTCGACGCCACGAAATCTGTGAATCAACCAGACGTTAAACACACCCGCCACCGCGTCAGGGCCGTAGATGGCCGAAGCACCGTCCTTCAGGATATCGATGTGATCAATCAACCCAAGTGGAAACATATTGAGGTCGACCGTATCACCGGCAAAGCCAACTGGCGCTAGCCGGCGTCCGTCTTGCAGCACCAGGGTTTCTTTGGGAAGAATACCGCGCAAGTTGATCTCCGCGCGGCCGTCACCCCCGTTAGTTATGTTTTCATTGATTGATGCTCCGGCAGCCGCAGGCAACTTCTGAATAAAGTCAGTGGCCGTACGGACACCGAGCCGCGCGATGTCCTCCCTGCGGTAAGTGTCGACCGGGTCTGGCCCTACTTCTTCAGCGGTAGGAATGTTTGAGCCGGTCACGATAACCTCCTCGATGGTAACGCCAGCCGGGACCGCTATTTGCGGCGTGGGCGTGACATTTTGCGCGAACGCTGCGAGGAGCGGACAAAAGACGCCTGCGATGATCGCGAGACACACGCCGGCGGGCTCTTCATGGCGGCGCACTCCTACAACGTTCCTCGTGAATTCGCCGCCGATGGGTCTAACAAGTTCTTCCATCCGCTAACAAGCTTAGTTTTCAAAGTTCATCGCCGGGGTTCGGGTCGCTTGCTAGTGTATTGGGCTGGGGACCGCATTCGGTGAAGAGATGGGCTGATCATCGGCCGGAAAGAATGTGAGTAGTTCCGGCGGACTCGCTCGCGAATCTTGTAATTGGCCATCAAAATACACTCGAACAATGAACCCACCGTATCGCCGCCCATCAGAGGAAAGCGTTTGAGTCTTCGGACGAACGTAAGTGGCCGCCAGAAACTTCGGAGTCGGGTCCGTCCAGTCGCGTGCAGGGGTGAGCCAATTATAGCCAACGCGCGCATCGGTCGGCTTCATTCTATTATCGCGCGTGAGGTCATAGAAGGAGACATTAATCCTTACAATGTGCCCATTCTGGGTGCCTGGTCGTGGCTTGACCCCAACTTTCAGGGTGA
>Ga0209577_10006028_pt1 | contig 11234 bp, 12 predicted proteins | sample GraSoiAngelo_109_FD_185874 | JGI IMG/M metagenome (GOLD analysis project Ga0209577, IMG submission 185874) | Grasslands soil microbial communities from the Angelo Coastal Reserve, California, USA - 14_0903_12_20cm (SPAdes) (version 2) | ecosystem: Environmental > Terrestrial > Soil > Grasslands... | reverse complement strand
CTCCGCGACTCCCGACGCCTCGGCAACCACGGTGAGGCCTCCGGCCGCTTCGATGACGGCTCGGATGCCCTGGCGAACGATCTCGTGGTCGTCCACCAGCATGACGCGGATCGTGGTTTCAGCCATCTTCAGGCTCCTAGAGCGGGATGCGCACGCGCACCCAGGTTCCGGCGTTCGGTTGGGACTCGATCTCGGGCTCGCCCCCGAGGGCCTCTGCGCGCGCGCGCAGGTTCGCAAGGCCGTGGCCGCGTCCTTCGGCGTGCTCGACGTCGAAGCCGATCCCGTCGTCGGAGACCTCCAGCAGAGCGGCGTCCCCCGAGGCGAGGAGTGAAACGTTCACCTGTTTCGCTTCGGAATGACGGACCGCATTCGAGATCGCTTCGCGCGCGAACTGAACGATGTCCTGCGTCTTACCTGCGAGCAACGAGACCACGAGATCATCGGTGTGAACGTCGATCCGCATGCCGCTCGAAGCGAAATCCCCCGCCAAGTCACGCAGCGACCGGTCCAGCTGTCGGTCGGCCGCTGCTCCCGGTTGCAGCGCGAAGATGTAGTTCCGCAGGTCCCGGATGACTCGATCGATGTGCTCGATCGACGACTCGAGCCGGGCGGTGATAGCGGAAGGGTCGTTCACCATCCCCAGTGCGGCTTGGAGAGCCATGCCTTCGGCGAATAGGGACTGGATAACGTCATCGTGAAGCTCCTTCGCGATGCGCTCGCGATCCTCTGCAAGAGCCAGGCGCCGAAGCATTTCTTGCGCGCGTGTGAACTCGATCGCGATGCCTGCCTGCGCCGCAAGCTTGACCAGCGCGTCCTCGTCCTCTGCGGTGAACTCCTCGGCAGCGATCTTCTCCGTCAGATAGAGATTGCCGAACACCTTCCCACGGACGGCGATGGGGACGCCGAGGAAGGACGTCATCGGCGGGTGATCGGGCGGAAAACCGACAGAACGGGGATCCTGCTGGATGCGCGCGAGGCGCAGTGGCCGCGCATCGCTGATCAGCGCTCCCAGAATGCCCCTGCCGTGCGGAAGCGGCCCGATCCGCTCGCGTTCGGCTTCGGTGACGCCGACCGTGAGGAACTCTCGGATGACCTCGCCGTCGGACGACAAGACTCCCAACGCCGCATAGCGCGCTCCCCCTATCTCCGCCGCCAGCTCGACGATCCGCTGCAAAAGAGCCGCCAGGGGCAGCTCGGACGCGAGCATGAGCGCCGCTTGGACCAGGATCTCTTGGCGGCGGAGCGGGGAAACGTCCACGTTCACGAAGCGAACGCTAGCAGGCCGCTCGGTCTCGGCAAGTCCCGAAAAAGGACTGCGAGATGGGGGTCCTTCGGCCCCTGTCGCGCGCGTCCCGGCCTCGTACGTTGGATCCAGACGGACCCGACGGCCGGGCCCGGAACGAGAAAGGGAGGAGTCATGCGCCGCACGACGTTCGACAGTTTGATGACGGCGGGAGGGCTCGTCACGACCATCGTGCTGGCGGTCGCCGGCGTCCTGCTGTTCGTTGGTTACAACTTCTCGAACACCAACGTGCGAAGCCAGCTTAGCCAGCAGCACATCACCATGCCGGCCGGTCCGGCGATCGCCGACCCGGCGATCAAGCCGTACCTCTCGAAGTACGCGGGCCAGCAGATGACGAACGGCGCGCAGGCGGAGGCGTACGCGAACCACTTCATCGCGGTCCACTTGAAGGAAGTCGCCGGCGGGAAGACCTACTCGGAAGTGAGCACGCTTTCGAGGCTGAACCCGAACGACGCGACACTCCAAGGGCAAGTCCAGACCCTGTTCAGGGGTGAGACTCTCCGGGGCCTGCTCTTGAACGCCTACGCATTCTGGAAGGTCGGTCAGATCGCCCTGATCGCAGGCATCGGCGCGGTCGCGGCAGCGGGAGTCATGGCACTCCTCACGATCCTCGGGTTCTGGCACCTGCGGAAGGTGTCGCCCACGGAGGAGTTCCTCGCGACGCCGATGGAAGTCAGCCGCGTAGCCTGAGTCGCACGGCGCACGACAGAACCGAGTCGGACTAGCGGTCCGGCTCGGTTCCCGTCTGTGTGGGCTTAGGCACGGCGCAGCGTCAGGATCGCCACGTCGCTCGCCTGCCTGGTTTCGACCAGCTTCAACAGCTTCGGTGGGACGCCTCCCTCGAAGAGTCTCTTCCCGCCACCGAGGACGATCGGGAAAACCATCAGACGCAGCTCGTCGACCAGATCCTGCTGTAAGAGCGCGCGCGCGAGCCGCACGCTCCCGTTCACGAGGATGTTGCCGTCGCCGCCTTCCTTGAGCGCGGCGATCTCCTTGGCGAGGTCCGTTCCGATCACCGTCGTGTTGTTCCACTCTGGTGACGTCAGCGTCGTCGAAACGACGTACTTCGGCATCGAGTTGAACTTGTCCGCGAAACCGACGTCGTCGGTTCGTCCCGGCCACGCGGCTGCGAAGCCTTCGTACGTCTTCCGACCGAGCAGCAGCGCATCGCTCGCCATCACCTCGTCGAACTTGAACTTGTCACCGTCCGGCCCACGATCGAACTTGAACGCCCAGCCACCGCCGGAAGCATTCTCGGAGCCGCCCGGGTCTTCGACCACACCGTCGAGCGTGATGAATTGGGATACGACGACCTTCCTCATGACAATGCCCTCCTCGACTAGCGATCGGCAGGCGCTTGCTGCACTGCCCAACTACTCCTCTCGCGTCCTGCGTCGTCTTTCATACACGCGTCGATCGAGAGGGCGCCCATTCGACACGAGGCGGAGATTCTTTCGGGACCGAGCCCGGCCCTGTCGATTCCCACGGTCTCCGTTCGTCTTGTCGAGGAGACCGGAGAAGGGGGAGAGGATGGCAACGTATCTGTTGGCGTATCACGGGGGCGGGATGCCCGAGACCGAGAAAGAGCAGGCCCGCGTCATGGCTGCCTGGGGGAAGTGGTATCAGAAGCTGGGGAAAGCAGTGGTGGACGGCGGGAACCCGATCGGCCAGACGAAGACCATCGCAAGCACCGGGCGCATTACGCGCGGCGGGGGTAAGAACCCCATCACCGGCTACACCGTCATCAAGGCGAAGGATCTCGACACCGCAGCGAAGCTGGTGAAGGGATGCCCGATCTTGAAGAGCGGCGGCAGCGTGGAGGTGTGCGAAACCTTCGAGGTGATGTAGCCGGTTCGGGTCCGGTCAGGGGTGCGCGCCCGCAGGCGCGCGCCTGACCGGCATCATCTCCTGTATCGGTTCGTTCTCCAGGAAGTCCACGATCAGCCGATTGACGATCCGGCTTCTCCATCGCCAGACAGTGCGACGTCCCAGGAACGACGGCCAGCTCGGCGCCGGGGATCGCGCGGTAAAGCGAAACCGTGTGCTCCAGCGAGGTCATGTCGTCGTCGCCGGAGATCAGGAGCGTCGGCGAGGCGATCTTTGCGAGCTCGTCCGAGGGGATGTGCGAGCTCGGCCAGCTGCGGTCCCCACGTTTCGTTCGTGACGATGCCGCCGTGGAGCAGCACGAGCGCATCCCCCGCGTCGCCGGCTTCGTCGTACCACGTCTTGAGCGCACCGATCTGAATGTGGGTGCCCATCTGATCCCCCTTCTCCTGCAGCTCGGTCGCTGGACTTATGGGCTCTTGGGGTGGCTCCAGTGGATCGCTCGAACCGGCTCGTTGCCGACGACCCATGCGTCGTGCCCCGGCGGCACCACGTACACCGTTCCCGGTGTGCAATCGAACGTCGTTCCGTCGTCCATCTCGAAGTGAAGCGTGCCCGACAAGATCACACCGTCATGCTGAACCTGACAGCTGGGCGTCTTGAGCACAGGACGCCAATCGTTCGACCAGCGCCACCCTTCCTCCAGCTCCAGCCGCATGATCGAGTGGCCGTCCACCGTGACGACGTCCGCGCGCGACCTTGGAAAAGCCGGCTTGTGTTCGGGCGCATCGAGACTCTTCAGCACCGCTTTCATCTCGTCCTCCTCCTCTACGCGCCCAGGCTATGGAGGGCCGGGCGCGCGCGAATGAGGAGTTCTCCCTAGGGACGTGATGAGACCGGCCGAGGGCCGCTCGGACGGAGGATCCGGCTTAGGCGTCTATCAGGTCGCCGCTCAGGAACTGCTCGTAGGCCTGCAGGTCGAGCAGCCCGTGGCCCGACAGCCCGAACAGGATCGCCTTCGATTCCTTCGTCTCCTTGCACGCGAGGGCCTCGTCGATCGCCGCGCGCACTGCGTGCGCGGACTCCGGCGCGGGGATGATGCCCTCTGCGCGCGCGAACTGAACCGCCGACTCGAACACCTTCGTTTGGGGGTACGCGACGGCCTCGATGATGCCGTCCTGCACGAGCCGGCACAGGGCCGGCGCGTCGCCGTGGTAGCGCAGCCCACCCGCGTGGATCGGCGGCGGCACGAACCGGTGACCGAGTGTGTACATCTCGACGAGCGGCGTCAGCTCGGCCGTGTCGCCGAAGTCATATTCGAACTTGCCTTCGGTGAGCGTCGGGCACGCGGTCGGTTCCGCGGCGACGAACTTGATCTGCTTCCCGCCCTTCGTCACGTCGGGGACGAAGGGGAACGCCAGCCCGGAGAAATTCGAGCCGCCGCCGACGCAGCCGATGACGACGTCGGGGAAGTCCTTCGCTTTCTCCATCTGCAGCTTCGCCTCGAGCCCGATCACGGTCTGGTGCAGCAGCACGTGATTCAGCACGCTGCCGAGCGAATACTTCGTGTCCTCTCGCGTCGCCGCATCCTCGACGGCTTCCGAGATCGCGATGCCGAGCGAGCCCGGCGAGTCCGGCGAGTCGGCCAGGATCATGCGCCCCGCTTCGGTGTCGGTGGACGGCGACGCGACCACCTTCGCGCCCCACGTCTCCATCATCACTCGGCGCCCTGGCTTCTGGTGGTACGACGCCTTCACCATGTACACCTTGCACTCCAAGCCGAAGAACGCGGCCGACATCGCGAGCGCGCTCCCCCACTGGCCGGCGCCGGTTTCGGTGCTTAGGCGCTTCGTCTTCTCCGCCTTGTTGTAGTAGGCCTGCGCGATGGCGGTGTTCGGCTTGTGCGAGCCGGCCGGCGACCCGCCTTCGTACTTGTAGTAGATGCGCGCTGGCGTCTTGAGCGCCTTCTCGAGACGCTTCGCACGCACGAGCGGCGTCGGGCGGTACATCCGGTAGACGTCGAGCACTTTGCCGGGGATGTCGATCCACTCGGCGGTGGACACCTCTTGCTCGATCAGCGCCATCGGGAACAGCGGCGCGAGGTCGGCCGGCCCGATCGGCTGCTTCGTTCCGGGATGCAACGGCGGCGACGGTGGATTCGGCATCGACGGCACGACGTTGAACCACGCCGTCGGGATCTGGTTGTCGCGAAGTGTGAACTTGGTCGCGCGCGTCGGCATCGCTCCCCCTTCGTTCGGCTCCGGCTCGAACTCTACCCAAGAGGCGTCGCCGGATGACGTCTCGCTAACTTCGGGTCGCTGCGGCCGCGCGCAGCCGATACGGGCGCACGCGCCCGAGCCCCTTCAGGTGTCGCGCTGCGATCGGCGAGACCTCAAAGCGCGCGTCGCTCGCCAGCGCATCCCGCGTCGCGCGATCGACGAGCACGGTTCCCGGCCGCGCCACGACGACCAAACGGTTCGCGAGGTTGACCGTCGGTCCGAACAGGTCGCCTTCCCGCGGGATCACCCCTCCGGTCGCGACTCCTACGCGCAGCGGCGGATACCCCTTGTCGGGAGAGACTGCGTCGAGCAGCCCGAGCGCGGCCATCGCCGCCGCCTCGGCGTCGAGCGAGGAGAACATCACCTCGTCGCCGATCATCTTCACGACCCGCCCGCCGGCCTCGACGATCACGTCGGCTGCTTCGCCGTTGAATCCGTCGATCAGCATCGCGAGGTCGCGCGGCTCGAGCTCGCGCGTGACGGACGTGAAGCGCGACAGGTCGGCGAAGCCGATCGTCATGTTCGTCGCACCCTCTTCGCTCCCCTCGATGAGGAGCTGCTGCTCTGTCGCGGCGGCCAGGTGGCGCCGGTACATGTAAACGAGCAGCCGGTCGAGGGCAGGAAGGGTGTCCTTCGCGAGCGAGATCGCTTCCTCTGCGCGCCGGATCGGATCCGTCTCGGTCGTGAAGTCGGCGATGACGTCCTGGTTGGCGAATGCGACGCGAGAGACGGCTTGGCTCATCGTTCGCGCCTGTTGCAACGCAACGGCACGGTCCAGGTGCGCGCGCTCGAACAATTGAGTCGCCAGCTGCACGGCTTCGACGTCTGCGTCGGTGAAGACCTTCTGGTCGTCGGGGACCTCGGGGAACCCCATCGCGCGCCACAGCGCCATCGCCCAGTCCTCATCGACACCGGCTTTCGCATACACCTCTGGGGGGGTGTAACGGCGCGCGCCGGGGAACGTCAGGTAGCGCGCGACGATGCGCTGAATCGCATCCAGCCCTTCGGGCGCCGCCTCCGACAGGACGGTTTCGTTGACGCCCGCGGCCATGAGCGCCTCCAAGACGCGCTGCAGAGCCGCATGCTCCTCCGAGCTCGGGGGCTGAGGCGAAGACTCGGTCACGTCCGGAGCCTAGACGGCCCAGATGAGAGCGACCAAACGGCGGCGGAAGGAGTTCGCGCGCACGGAGGAGAACACCCACCTCGATGACCCCTTACACGCGTCGGCGCGCGCTCGCCGTCGTTGCCGTGCTATCGATCGCAGCCGTCTCGTTGCCGGCGCGCGCACAGCCCCATGGCTCTTTCCACGCGGCGGCACCCGCGATCGAAGATGGCGGCGGCCGCGTCGTCGTTCTCCACGGCTTCAACATGGTGTGGAAGGTCGCCCCGTACTATCCGCCGTCGAGCATCTACCCCGCGCCGTTCCGCGTTCCCGAAGACAAGAGCTATTTCGATGCGCGCGACGCGAGGCTGCTCGAACAACACGGCTTCAACGTCGTCCGCCTGGGCCTGATCTGGAAGGGCCTCGAGCCGTCGCGCGGCGTCTTCAACGAGGATTACCTCGACCGGATGTCGGATCTCATCGACCTGCTCAGGCGATACGGAATCAACGTGCTGCTCGACTTCCACCAAGACATGGCGAACGAAGCGTTCCAAGGCGAAGGGTTCCCCGACTGGGCGATCCATACCGGCGTCGATACGCAGGCGGGTGAGATCGCGAGCATCCCTGCCACGAACTGCTGCGGGTTCCCCGGCAACTACTTCACGCCGGCGGTCGGCCGGGTGTTCGACAACATCTGGACGAACTCGTTCGGCCTTTGGGCTGCGTACGCCGACGCGTGGGCGCACGTTGCAGCGCGCCTTGGGTCGAAGCCGAACGTGATCGGGTACGACGTGATGAACGAGCCCTGGCCGGGGACGCAGTAGCCGACGTGTGCGGTGCCCCTCGGCTGCCCGCTGTTCGACAACGGCTTCCTGCAGCCGTTCTTCGAACACGTCTCGCTTGCGATCCGCGCGGTCCAGCCGTCGGGCATCATCTTCTGGGAGCCCCCCGTCATGAACGACTTCGGCACGCGGAACACCGTCGGGCTTCTCCATCCGTTCGCCGACCCGAACAACGGCATCTCGTTCCACGACTACTGCTTGATCGGCGGCCAGTTCGTCCAGCAGCTGTCGCGCGCGGACGACCCCGAGTGTCAACAGACCGAGCCGATCACCGTGCAGAATCAGCAGACGGCGAGCGCGCGCAACGGTTCGGCCCTGGCGCTGACCGAGTTCGGCGCTTCGGATGATCTCGTCGAGATCGGCCGCGTGAAAGCCCTCGCCGACGCGTCGTCGATCTCGTGGTTCTTCTGGCAGTACCAAGGATGGAGCGATCCGACCGGCAACCCCGCAGGCGAAGGGATGTCGGCGAAGGACGACCAGCGGCGGTTCGCGACGATCAAGCAGGCGAAGCTCGCGCTGCTCACCGAGACCTACCCGCAGACGATCGCCGGCTTCTCGCCTTCGTGGGGAGCATCCGGCGGCGTCTTCACCTTGACCTATGCGGCCGCGCGCACGACGCCGTCGATAACGGAGATCTTCGTCGACCCTGCAGACGCGCCGTCCGGGTTCAGCGCCGTCGCGAGCGGCGCATCGCGCATCGCTTGTCCGGCAGCGCGAGCGCTCGTCGTCTGCTTCCGTAACACGATCTCAGCCGGGCGCGTGTCGATCACGATCCGGCCGAACCGGTAAACGCGTCACTCGATCAGCTCGTGCTGACGATCGTGACGTCACACGGCGCGCTGTGGGCCACGGAGTTCGGCACGCTTCCCAGCACGTAGCGCTTCTTGCCGCGCATCCCCTTGTTGCCGACGATGATCAGGTCCGCACCGACGCTCTCAGCGACGCCGACGATCCCATCAGCGGGAGAGTCGTCGACGAGGTGTGTCTCCACGTCGACGCCGAAGCCGCGTACTTCCTCGGCCGCGCGCTCGAGCAGCTGTTCCGAAGCGGATGCAACGTCCATCTCTGCGGTCCGCAGCGCTTCGATGGCTCCCGCAGTCATCGGCTCGATCGCGACGAGGTCGGCCAGATACCCCTTCGCCGACGCAGTGACGATGTGGACGCGCGCGCCGGTCAGCTTCGCGAGATCCGCCGCCTTCAGCATCGCTGCGTGCGCGGTGCCCGAACCGTCAATCCCCACGACGATCGACTTGTACATGGCTCCCCCTTGAACGTCAGGCCGTCATCGTTTCCGGGCGAGCAGCCCTCGCGCAATAGTGCAGACCACCCCGGCTCGGTTCGGATTCCCGTCGAAGGCGGCCTCACGCAGGGCTCGGGCGACCTTTGCCACGTTCGATGCCGACGATGAGACAGCGATACGGACCGGAGGGTGCTCGAACCGTCACCTCGGCACCCAGATTCCAGCCCGGCAACCCATGGATGACAGGCCGCTCGCGCGCTTCTGGATCATCGTTCGGTGATCAGCGCGCCCAGGTCTCGACGAGAGACTTTGCCGAGCTCCGTCAAGGGCAGCTCGTCCACGAACACGATGCGCGCGGGCACCTTGTGTGAAGCGAGCCGCACGCGCGCCCAGTCGCGCAGCTCTTCCGGGTCGACAGGCCGGCGCGCAACGATGACGGCACCGACGTTCTCGCCGAGATCAGCGTCGGGGAAGCCGGCGACCGCAACGTCTGCGACGTCTTTGTGCGCCCACAACACCGCTTCCACCTCCGCGGGATCGATCTTCTCCCCACCGCGGTTGATCACGTCCGACATCCTGCCGACGACGTAGATGTAGCCCTCGGCATCCCGGCGCACCAGGTCGCCGCTGCGTATCCATCCCGGGGTCGCCGTGTGAGGCGCGCGCGCCCAGAACTCCCCCACTTCACCGTCGGCCACATCCACACCGGTCGCCGGATCGACGACGCGCACTTCGACGCCGGCCATCGGTTTGCCAACCGATCCTCTCTTCGCCGCGTCTTCGTCCTCCGGACCCAGCGCAACCACGCCGCCTAGCGTCTCGGTCTGTCCGAACACCTGCACGAAGGCCGCGCCTGGGAACAGCCCCCGCGCGCGCACGATCAGCTCCGGCGTCGCCGGCGCGGCTCCGTATGTGATCAGTTGGACGGAGCGGAGATCGGCCTTGGCGACGTCCGGGTGATCGATGATCCGTTGCAGCATCGTTGGAACCAGAAAGACGCGTTGCACGCGGTGTCGCTCAACGAGGGCGAGCCACGCGCCGGCGTCGAAGCGACGCTGTAGGACCACGGTGTTCCCACCGGCAAGCCCGACGAAAACCCCGACCAATCCGGCGACGTGATGGAAGGGCACGCACGAGATCGAGACGAGTGTAGGCGCCGAGGGATCGGGCGCCGGAGCGAACGCCTTGATGCGGCCGCCGAGGATCGCGTGCGAGAACGGAACGGGCTTCGGGACACCGGTCGTGCCGCTCGTGAAGAGGACGACGCAGATGTCGTCGTCCGAGACCTTCAGGTGCGGAGGAGGCTCGCCATCTCCCGCCAAGATCTCTTCTCCGAGCGGCTCGAGCCCGGTGGCTTCGCGGACACGCCCTGCCGCGTCTCGATCTGCGATCGAGACATCTCGACACCCGGCCGCGCGCGCCATCACCTCGATCTCGTTCGCGGTCGCGCGCGCACTCATCGGAGCGGCCGCGGCGCCGATGCGCGCGCACGCGAGGACCGCCGCCGTCGCCAAGACACCGGACGCCGCAACGAGCGGGACGCGATCACCCGGCACGACGCCTACTGCAACGAGTGCAGAAGAGACGTGGTCGATCGCTTCGCCTAGCGCCGCGAACGTGATCTCGTCCTCGTCGACGATGAGCGCGACGCGCGACGGGACGAGGGCGATCGCTTCGTCGATCGGATCGGCCAGGTTCATGCGCGCGTTAGTCCAGCGGCGACCACGCCACCGTCCGCAGCAAGCGACTCTCCCATTGATCGCGGAACTCCAACGCGTCGTTCATCCACGTTCCCGGCCCCCGCCGCTCCGTCGGAACTTCGCGCGTGAGCAGCGGCTGCAGAAGCTCGGGCCGCTCGACCCGTTGCCACAAGATCACTTCGCGGCCTGCGTGCGCGCCCGCGATCGTTCGGAAGCATGCGCGCAGATCTAGGAGCGAGGTGCCCTCCGCCATGCGTTTCCCGATCGTGTCGCGCGCATACAGAGTGCTCGCCGCCTGCAGGTAATCGTCCAGCCGGCCGGTGCGGGGTAGAACGGTGTCCTCCATGTAGAGCGCGAGCGGCTTCTCGAACCCGTCAGTCGGAAGCGAACCCAACTCGATCTCTTGGAGAACAGACCACGAGACCGGCGCAAGCACTTTCGACGACGCGTCGTGACGTATCGACTCGAGCTCCCGATACCAATCGTGCAGATCGCCGGTCTCCAGCCTTTGGAGATGCCGCTCGAACGATGCACCGTCGCGCAAGGCGATGATCGTCACGACGACGTAAGACAGGCCGGTTCCATGCGCTACGTGGAAGAACCACAGCAGGCGCGCGTCGTCACCCTTCGCGATTTGATCGAGCCGCCCTCGCCAGGATGCCTCGAACTCGTCGGCGCGCTCGCCGGCGACTCGGTGGGTCTCGTGGAGAAAAAGCATGGCCCGATGTTATGGTCCTGACGCGCGCGTCAGGTAATCCCCCTAGGAGGACCCATGGCCACCACCCAGGAGCGATCCGCCACCCTCGACACCACCGACGTCGACCGATACGTCGGCAAGCCGGTCGGTGGAGGCCAGCAGAAAGAGGACGTCGCCACCAACGACATCCGCCGCTGGGCCCAGGCGATGCAGTACCCGAACCCGCTGCACTACGAGGAAGCGATCC